>X73_One_humped_Camel__coassemble_387_pt1 | contig 11735 bp, 10 predicted proteins | sample X73_One_humped_Camel__metabat2_low_PE_005 | metagenome-assembled genome bin X73_One_humped_Camel
CCTCAGGACTTGGTGACGCTCCGATTCGCTGGATCGTTGACGACTGCCAGAAGTTCGTAGAACGCGAAATCCGCCGCGGCAATCACTATGATGCCATCATTATGGACCCTCCTTCTTATGGACGTGGACCAAAAGGAGAAATCTGGAAGATTGAAGATGCAATTTTCCCTCTGATCTGTCTCTGTGAAAAGCTTCTTTCCGACAGACCGCTGTTCTTCCTTGTGAACTCTTATACAACAGGACTTGCTCCTGCTGTTCTTACTTATATGATTTCTACCGCACTGAAGAAATATGACGGTACCGTAGAATCCCAGGAGATCGGACTTCCTGTATCTTCCAACGGATTGGTACTTCCTTGCGGTGCATCCGGAAGATTTACCGGCAAATAGTATTCTCATCATTTCAATCGAAACAAAAAACAGCAGCTGTTCGTCATAAACAGCTGCTGTTTTTCTGTATTGCTAATTCTTATGCTTCACTTTTGAATTTCTCGATATGTTCCTGAATCAGAGCTGCATCTTCGAAGTAGTTGATCTTCATTGCTGCACGAACTTCTGCTAAAGTTTTTGCTGCTTCTGCTTCTGCCACTTCACTGCCCTTTTTCAGAACTTCATATACATATGGAATATTTGCTTCGAATTCTTTTCTTCTTTCACGAATCGGTGCAAGCATACTCTGAAGTACGTTGTTCAAGAATTTCTTAACTTTAACATCACCGAGACCGCCACGGGTATAGTGTGCTTTCAGTTCATCTAAGTTCTTATATTCCGGTAAGAATTCTGCAAAATGTTCATCCTTACAGAATGCATCCAGATAAATGAATACGGTATTGCCTTCCAGTGAACCCGGATCCTGTACACGAAGGTGATTTGGATCTGTGAACATGCTCATAACTTTCTTGCGAACATCTTCTTCTGAGTCAGACAGGTAAATACAGTTTCCAAGAGATTTGCTCATCTTAGCTTTGCCGTCTGTACCTGGAAGTCTCATACATGTTTCGTTCTCAGGAAGCATAATCTGTGGATCCACTAATGTTTCACCATATACACTGTTGAATTTGTGTACGATTTCTTTTGTCTGTTCCAGCATAGGTTTCTGGTCTTCCCCTACCGGTACGCAAGTTGCCTTAAATGCAGTGATATCTGCTGCCTGGCTGATTGGATATGTAAAGAAACCAACCGGAATACTTGTTTCAAAGTTTCTCATCTGAATTTCAGTCTTAACTGTTGGGTTTCTCTGGAGTCTGGATACGGTTACCAGATTCATATAATAGAAGGATAACTCTGTAAGCTGAGGCACCATGGACTGGATGAACAGAGTGGATTTCTCCGGATCAAGTCCACATGCAAGATAATCAAGAGCTACTTCTACAATATTCTGGCGAACTTTTTCAGGGTTGTCCGCGTTATCTGTAAGCGCCTGAGCGTCAGCAATCATAATAAAAATCTTATCGAACTCTCCTGAGTTCTGTAATTCTACACGTCTTCTGAGAGAGCCAACATAATGACCAAGATGAAGTCTTCCTGTCGGACGGTCTCCAGTTAAAATAATCTTTTCCATATCTGTCGTTTACCTTTCACGAAATTTCACATGCAACTATTTTAACATCATACCCCCTGTGTTGCAAGCCTTACTTCTCTTCAGCCTCCGAATTTGCCTCTACTTCTGTCAATTCCCCAGCCTGGCTTACCGTTTCTTCCGGTTTTGTTTCCTTTAAAAGTTTCTTTAAATGTCTTCTTCCACGGATACGCTTAACTGCAAATACGATTACAAAGATGATAATTCCCAGGAAGATCCAGTAAGGAATTCCTCCCAGCAGGAACAAAGCAATCATTTCCAAATCATATCCCAGGTTATATAAATTGTCCGACAAGCGTTCTCCTAATCGTGTAAAGAATCCTCCCTCATCTGTGGCAGTCTCACGCTCCACTTCGCGCACATGCAGATAGATGGTGCTGTACTGAATCTTGTTCTCTAACAAACGCATCTGGGATTCGTAGCTTTGCAGTTCATAGCGAACCTCCGTCATTCTGCTCTGGATTGCAAGAACAGTATCCAGATCTTCTGCTTTTTCCAGCATCTGCAGCAGACTATCCTGTTCTACCTTCAATGCCTGGATACGGCTCTGTGTATCCACATACTGTAAAGTAACGTCATCTGCCTCTTCAGAAAACTCAATCACATTACAGTTCTGGCGGATTCCTTCTACAAATTTCTCCAGATTCACTTCAGGAACTCTTATCGTATAATCCGCATAACGTCTGCCGGAAGAATAATAGGAATTGCCTGAAATGGTGGATTCTTCCAAATAACCGCCCAGCTCTGTTGTTTTTTCTTTTACATGGTCTGTAAACGCATCAAACTCCAGTGTTTCCACTGTTAAATACTGCTTTTTAATCAGCTTGCGGCTGGTATCTGCCACTTCTTCCGCCTGATTCTGCATTTCTCCGGAGGCATCGTATTCTTCCGTCACAGCACTTTCCTCTGCTGTTTCATACATGCCAAAATCAGCACCCTGGTCGTTGTAAGCTTCTACATAACTGCTGTCCGCTGTATCTTTTGCGCTTGCACCGCATCCGGTCAAAAGCACTGCCAGAAACAGCATAATTGCCATCATCCGTTTCTTCATACTATCTCCTCCTTTGTAATTCCTTCTCACTTGACAGCACCGTTTACAACGTAATAATCAACTCCGTACCCGGTGCTGTCTCCATCATTTTGAATGGTAATGCGTTCTTTTAGAATTTCATACCCTGACGGCACATACACTTCTTCCAGAAAATATGTGCCTTCCGGTAATCATACAAATGAATCAAACCGGTATCATCTGTGTCCGTTTCCGAAACGCGTCTGGCTTGGCCTTCATCCTTCTGCGCAAAAGGAACTTCTTGGAAATACATCACTGTATCCCCTCTTTTTTCCTGATAAAGACGAACCCTTACCCCCGGCAGTTCCATCCCCAAATGGTTCTCCACTTGTATGGTACAGCCATAAGGACCGCAGCAGTTTTCTGCCCAGACAGAACTGCCGCTTTCACGAAAGTGCATTTCACAGTGATATATCAGAATACTAAAAACCGCAAAATACAATACCCAACCTATGTATTTCTTCATACCTGCATCTCCGGGTACATTTTTTTATTTGGAGGTACCCGTATTATTCTATGCAGGATATTCTTTTGGTAGAACTTTTTTTCATCTATTTTTATCTGGAATTCCTATTTTTCACTCTTTCCGATGGTACTCTATCAAAACCACCTATGCCCAAGGATCTTTCTCTATCGGCTGTCGTATATCAGCTAATAAGAATTGTTCCCACAAAAACCATTGTCCGGTAGACGGCTTCAAACGAAGTCGGATTTGTCTTGGTGAATCCGCGCCTCCGGACTGAATCTGTAATGTAAGATATCCCTCCTGAATATTCGCTCTGCTGTATGGATTTTCAAATACTGTAATCGTATACGGCATAGACGGCGTATAGTTATTCTGAGGAACTGCTCCTGCAAAATAGGATCGGGGTACATAATCCTTATCACGAAAACGATCTGCCAAAAACTGCTGTTCAAATACAGACAGACCTTTAGGTCCTTGTAAATACGTCAGCATTTCTATTGCTGCTGTTTTATTCTCCGGATAAACACAAAGAGCCGCAATCGTCAACGCAGCTGTATGCTCCGGTTTTTGTAAAGCACCCTCCTTCAGGGCTTTCAGCTGCTGCAGATTTTTCGGCAGCACCGGCAAAACAACTGTATAGTTCATAGATTCTCCTTTCTACTAACAAAGCAGGGAAGAACACCTTGTTCTTCCCTGCAATATACATAGTATTAAACCTAGGTGTTAAACCAACAATTATTTTCTAGGTGAACCACAGAATTCACAAAATCTTCCTGTGTTTTTCGCACTGCATTCTGTACATTCCCATTCCATAGATGCATTGCCGCCCATCTGGTTCTGCTGATACTGCTGGTTCATGCCCATCTGGTTCTGCTGATACTGTGGGTTCATTCCCTGCTGATACTGCTGGTTCATACCCATCTGATTCTGCTGATACTGTGGGTTCATGCCCTGCTGGTACTGCTGGTTCATACCCATCTGGTTCTGCTGATACTGTGGGTTCATTCCCTGCTGATACTGCTGGTTCATACCCATCTGGTTCATACCCATCTGATTCATGCCCATCTGGTTCATACCCATCTGGTTCATGCCCATCTGGTTCATGCCCATCTGGTTCATGCCCATCTGGTTCATGCCCATTCCGGCCATGCCCATTCCAGCCATGCCCATTCCGTTCATACTGGTTGTGCCGTTCACTCCGCATACACTTCCTGGAACACCCGTTACACTGGTAATGTAAGAAAGAATCTGACGACACTCTCTTTCCACTTCATTTCTTTTACTGTTTTCATGCTGTTCGATAGAGAATGAATTCATTTTGATCTTGATTTCATCAAAGTATGGTGCATTTACAGTTAAAATAATACGATAATCGTAGGAATATTTGTAACGTGGTGGATTGTAGCTTACACGTTTGCCTTCATTGTCTGTACGGAACTCTTCTGTACGACTTTCGTCTATATCCATCGTACATCCGGTAATCTGAGACAGGTTGATAACATCATGGTTATCTCCGTCATTGATGTTTCTTGCTACTACGAACTGTCCTTTTGTTTCATCCACATACAAATGTACATTATCGCCAAATGTCTTTGTTGCACGGAATGCCTTCAGAACTTCTTCATTGTTTGCTCTGTATTCTAACTGAGCCTTAATTTCTTCTACTGTACTGTTTCTTCTATCGTCAAAAAATGGAGAAAGTTTTTTTGCGCAGTCTTTACAAAGATTGCCGTCTTCTAATTTACGATTTCCTAATAAACCAATTTTATCTCCACAAACGTCACAATATTTTTTATCAAAAAATCCCATAGTATTCTCCTTTCTTTACTGAATATCACTGTCATTAAAGATATCACCGCATTCCGGACAGAATCTCGGTGGATTTTTCGGATCTGCAGGTTCCCATCCGCATTTATCACAACGATACAATGGTGCTGCTTCCGGTTTCTTTGTTCCACATTCCTGACAGAACTTGCCTTTATTTACTGCGCCGCACGCACATGTCCATCCAGCCGGTGCCGGTTCCGGTTTCTTTGTTCCGCATTCCATACAGAACTTGCCGGTTACTGTTGCTCCGCATGCACAAGTCCAGCTGTCTGCAGGCGGTTTTGGTTCCGGTTTCTTGCTTCCACATTCCTGGCAGAATTTACCGGTTACTGTTGCTCCGCATGCACAGTTCCATCCGTCTTCCGCTGCTGGCTGCTGAGGCTGAGCTGCTGCCTGTGCGGAAGCCTGTGCTGCTGCCATCTGCTGCTGTTGCTGCTGCATCTGCTGCATCTGCATTCCCTGAGCAAATAAATTGCTGGCATTGGAAGCGCCCATTCCGGCCATTCCAGCCATTCCCATTCCCATAAATCCTGTTGCTGCACCTGCTGTATTGCTTGCTGCAAGCATAGCAGCTTCTCCACCAGTCGATGTAGTATAACCGGCTGCTAACATCGGATTAGAAAGGAAAATAGTCTGTTCCAAAGTCTGAATCTTACGTTTATCTTCTTCTGATACAGATACGCCATTGATACCGAAGGCTGCAATAGCAATACCTTTTTGTTCAATCCATACTTCTGAAAGTGCATCATTTAACAGATCAGCCATTTCATCTGCATGAAGAGGAATTTCACTGTAATCGATTCCTTTAGCAGAAAGCTTACCAAGTGCTGTCTGAAGTTTTTTCAAAAGTTCTGATTTTAACTGACTGTCAATTCTACTTCTTTCATATACGTCCGCCACATTGCTGCATACTTTTGTAAAGAACAGCATTGGGTTTACGATATGATATGCATACTCACCGTTGCATCTTACATCAATAGATATAGATCTTCCGATTTCTTTATCAATTACTACTTTAAATGGAATCGGAGTTGCTGTGCCGTATTTGTTGCCAGGAATATCCAATGTGTTTACATAATAGATTTTCTGGTCTTTGCCTGCACCGCCGCCAAACTGGAAACGATTCCATGCATCAAGGGCAACACCCTTTAATGATTCTTTTAAGTTAGATGCAAAGATGGATGGTGTTGTTCCTGTATTGTATGTATAAACGCCAGGTTCAGAACACACTTCCATAATACGTCCCTGATCCACGATCAGCATACACTGTCCCGGATTTACTACAACAACGGATCCATCTGAAATTACATTTTCTTCTCCTTTTGTATTGGAGGATCTTCCTGATACACGTCTCTTACCTCTTGCAACCAAAATGCTTTCATCCAATGCATCTGAGTAAAAATAATCTTTCCACTGATCTGCTAATACGCCGCTAACTGAACCGGCAAATGCTTGTATAAGTCCCATAATTTATCTCCTTTCATAGATGAATTCTCATCCTCAAACTTTTCGCAAGTTCGCTCTTGCTTCTCTTATCTACTATTCTATTACATATTTACCAATTTTACAAATATGTTCTTGAGAAAATTGTAAAAAACCACCAACCCCGAAGATAGCGGTTACAAAAATCTCATTCTCTCCTTCTCCTTTCCTCAATAACTTCTTTGATACAATCCCGACATTTCTTTTCACTTCTTTTACTATTTGTAACTCCTGCTAACGTATCGCAATATACTCACCTTTCTCATTCAGACTGTCTGCACAAGACTGACACATATCCAGATCGTCACAAATCATAAAACAGTGATCGCAAACCAGACGCTGACAGATCGGACATTTGTTAAATGTCTGCTCCGCCTCAGCAATGGCTCGATGTAAAGCTGCTTCCTTCTCTCGTCGGTACAGTGTGTCAAAGATGATTTTTTTGCCCTCAGTTAAAGGTTCAATCCCTGCTTTGGAAAATCGCACCGGTGTACTTTTCCAAATTTCTTTGCATTCTGCACAGCGCAGGGAAAATAGAAATTCTTCCGCTGTGGAACAGTCTAACAATAACTCTTTTGCAATATAACTCATCTTGTCACCACCTTTTCTTTGTCTTTCAGTTTACTGCATGAAATCAAAAAAATCTATAACCCTGCCTAGTATTTTTCAGAAAAAAAGGGGAATACTACCAAATAGTAGATAAAATCATAGATCTCATCTAGTTATTTCGTAGTATTCTCCCTAATATTACCCCTGTTCTAAGGGGTAATTTATTCTATTCATAATCTTTGGTTCTTAGAAAGAACCGCCGCCGCCGCCAAATGTTGAACCTGAATCTGTTGTATGTGTACTAGAACCTCCACCGCTTCTGTCATTGTCCGGTTTTCTAGTTTCAACAACATTTCTGTTAAGGAAGAATTCATTTGCATATACAATATTCATGGAATTCTTGTCAACATATTCGGATGCTGCACTCTGACGTCTTACGGTTTTTAATTTGCTCTTCATAGACGATGTAATGATAAATGCAATAATAAAACCAATTGCAATGGAAATCACTGCATAAAGAACAAAATTAAAGGAAGCTTTTGGCAGGTTATCCGTATCATATGGCTCACCTGTTCTTGCCTGAGTAATGAACTCATCACAAGAATCTGCAAAGGTAACAAATGCATTTTCGTATTCGCCAGCACTGAGATCGGAAAGAAATCTTTCAGAGATATACTCAATACCTGCATCTGTAATTGCGGTAATACCAAAACCGCTGGTTGTCATCCACCATTTGCTCTCATTCATTGCTACCAGCAATAAGATACCGTCTTTGTCATCCCCATAACCATACTGATTTGATTCATAAAAATGATCCGCATAATCCATCGGACTCTGTCCATCCAGGGAATCTACTGTTACAACAACTACGTCCATATTCTGGCTTTCACTAACTGCATCCAGTTTAGAAAGAACGTTTGCTTCTTCTTCATCACTGAGAATATCTGCCATATCCACAAGTCGTTCTTCGTTTGCTGCTGTCACAGCGCCATCCGTCTGAGTTTCCAGATCAACTACGGTAACCACTTCTTCCGTAGTAACTTCTTCCGTAACCTCTTCCACAGTACCCTGATCATCTGTCATTGCATCTTCTAAGGTTCCGTCTTCCGGAATGATACCAAGACTTGGATTAATCATACTGACAGCTGTGCTGATATATGCGATTACACCAGTATGATAATAGTCTTCTGCATTGTATGCATCACGTAATTTCTGAATGTCCTCTTCTGTTTTTATGTAATCCAAAGCTGTACCGCCAAGACTGACTTTCCAGGCATCATCATTTTCGATCATCAGAATGTAATTTGGTGAATTGCTAAGATCTGCGTTTTCAACATATTCTGTAATACTTTCTGCATTTGTGTATACATACAAAATATCAATGCCAAATGGTTCAGAAATACTTTTTGCATACTCATTAATCTGAACCAGTGTCTCTTCAGTGATATTCCCCGGCTCATCAATAACAAAGGTTGTGTCACCAAGTGATGCAGATACCGGAATTGCGGTGGCAATACATAAAAGAATTGCTAATAATACATGAAATACTCGTTTCTTCATTGTCCTGCACCTCCTTATAATAACCAAAACAAATAGAAGATGGCAAATGCTGCCGCACTAATTGCACCGGTCAATCCAAACAACCATTTTTTGTAAGTACCTTTATCTACCGGAAGATCACCAACAAACTTACCGGTCTGACCGTTCATTGCAAATGTATACTTTTTGCCATTCCATGTGGTGTTCAGAATCCACACTGGATACAATGCATATTTTGCAATGCCGTTCTGCAGCTGAATCGCTGACTGCTCTGTTCTGACACTGTGGAATCCCTGTACCGTTGTTTTGAAGTTCTCTTCGGTACTTCTTTGAATACGCTCATTTGCACGCTGTATGCTTTGCTGCGCATCCACATCATATTTGTCAGCTAAATACCCTGCCAGATACGCTGTCTGGAAATCCACTGCCTGTGAAAAATCATAAGGTTCAATAGATTCCATCAGCTCATCATCCATTTTTGTAGATCCATCTACCGGAATATTGGAAAAATTAAGATATCCGGCTCTTTCTACCGCAAAATGATCGGTAATGGTATATTCATAACTTTCATCTTCTGTATGCTGTATTCGTTCTGTATGATAAGTAATCTCTGCATAAGCATTGGCATCAAACAGCCAGAACGGTACGTAAATACCTTTGATTTCATCAATATGATTTTCGTCCTTGAAGATTCTTGGAAGAAATGTTTTTCCTTCATAATGTTTCTTCAGAGCTTCTTTTGCAGCCTTTTTATCCACCTTGAACGGTATCACAAAATTCGGTCTTAACGCACCTGAAAAGATTCCTTTCAGAACAATATTGCTGCCGCAATATGGACAAGAAGTTGCTCCCATATTTGCATCACCGATAATTTCCCCACCACAAGCCTCACAAACGTAAGTGCGAAGTCCATCGGTCTCATTGCTGTTCCACTGGCCTCCTGCTGTAGTGTCCCAATTCATTTCGTTCCCCTGCAGTGTGTGCATTCCGCCATTTTGTGCCTCACTGGCCTGATCCTGTTCAATCTGTGTTTCCATCTCGAATTCCGAATCACAGAATGGACATTTCATTTTCTGAATGGCACTGTTAAATTCCAAAGCACCACCACAATGTGGACATTTGTAATCTTTCATTGCTGACATGTAACTCACTCCTTTTCTTTTTTATATTGAAAACAGATTCCCTTCCTTTGGGAATTATTTTTCTAAATAACGATGCAGCATTGCTGCAATCTGTGCACGATTGGCCTGACCCTGAGGTGCAAGGAACAATCCCCCATCAGTCTCCATTCCATTGATCAAACCACATCCAACTGCCCAGCTCATGGATTCATTTGCCCAGGAAGATACCTCCCGATGATCCCCAAAACCGACCAGCATTGCACAATCATTCTCATCATAAGCATCCTTCTGCTTTGCATATCTGCAAAGAATGGATGCAAATTGTTCTCTTGTAATCGGATCATCCGGAGCATAGACCTTATTGCTGTATCCTTCTACGATATGTCTTTCCGATGCCCAGGTAATAGCGTCTTCATAATAGCTGTTTTCTCTCACATCATCAAACGGACATTCTCTTGTAAGCTGCGGCTCTCCCTCAATACGATACAGGATCGTTACCACCATACCTCTGCTGGTAGGAAGCTTCGGTCCAAAGACCTCTGCAGTCATACCATTCATCAGGCGTTTTTCATATACGTATTCCACATCTTTATAATACCAGTTTTCTTCATGAATATCATTAAATTTCATCTTCGGAAGAGGATTTGATACAGCTGAAAAAGTATAGCCGAACTTAATCTGGTATAAATCTCTGGATAATAGAACTGCTTCCTTTCCGTTGATGAAAGGCTTAAATTCTCTATAGTCTGTAAAGATATACTGATTATCTGCCTCAACCGTTACAGTTACAGAATAAGACTTTCCTTCTACAAAATGCGTATCCTGTTCCATCCATTCTACAGAAGCAATATAGTATCCTCTGTGTGATGAATCGATCTGTGCATTTGTTGTAATCTCTTTTCCAGCTTCCGGTGCATCTAAAGATACCGATACTTCCTCAATCGTATACGGCATTTCTGTGCTGAATTTCAGATCATCCAAAAGAATTCTATGTTTTCCGCTTACATTATGGTGTCTGAATGCGATTCGAATCGCCTTTCCCTTATAAGCAGACAAATCAAAAACCCGAATTCCAAATTCGTTTGCACATGCTTCTGCTTCACTTACTGTCTCACTTACCAACAGTTCCGGCTGCCCTCCGGCTTCACAAACATACACACTGTAGTATTCATCTTTGAAGGATTCTTCTTCAACGAAAATTCTGTAACTCAGTCTGGCCGTTCCATAGGAAAGAAGTTCTATTTCCGGAGTATATGCCCAGTTGTCCGGGGCAAGCGCCCCCTCTTCTATATCATAGGACTGACTCGCCAAAGCATAGGTATCATCTAAATCGTTCCTCACACGCATCCAGGTTCTTCCATCCCCATCCTCATCCAGGAATTCCCAGTCTTCCATCTGGCTGTCTGTTTCAAAACTTGTTTGGTACATAGTGAATGTCTCAATAGCATGCACATTTTGAGATGCTGCACTGATCAGCAGAAGGACTGCTGCACAAAACATAAGCATTTGACAACTCTTCTTCATTTGCATAACTCCTCTCTGTTTTTCTCTTATTTTTCTTTTAAACAGGAAATATCGGACAATCTTCCACCACGGCGGAACAGATCAATATATAAGGATAACTCCTCTCTGGACTTTACAGAAAGCTTGCGATTCACATTTGTATTATGTTTTTTTGCAGTATTAATACTGATACATGCAAGATCTGCGACTTCCTCAAGGGTATATCCATCAATATAATATTGTAAAATTGTATGCTCTGTCGGTGTAAGTGTTGTTACCCGCTGCGCGAATTCCTGTAATAACTCTTCTATGTTCGGCGGCAGATCGGATACCTGCACTTCCTGATTTTCATACAGTCTGGCTCTTTCCTGAACAAATTGAAAGATCTTGTCAATTTCCGTAATCCCGGAAGATTCTGCTTCCACATCTGCCGATTCCATCATAGCGGATAAGCTGCTTGCAATAGGTTTCACAAAATTTCTTGTTAAAATAAAAGCCAGACCGAGCATAGAAAGAAGGAATCCGAGAGCACCTGCAGTCCATATAAGATTCGAATACAGTCTTTCAGATGCAAACAATTCCGCCGGCATAAGCGTAACCA
>X73_One_humped_Camel__coassemble_397_pt1 | contig 11535 bp, 8 predicted proteins | sample X73_One_humped_Camel__metabat2_low_PE_005 | metagenome-assembled genome bin X73_One_humped_Camel
ATCCGCTTCTTTATGCGAAAGAAACAGATGAAACTTTGGGACTTACCAGAGAATTTGATTTGAAGAATCAGTTAAAGAGAAAAATTGTAGTAGATACTTCAGAAGGCGAAGTTGTTCTTCCAGAAGATTTCGAAGTAACCTTCCCGATGCCGGAAGTAGAAACTGCAGTGGAAGAAGCTGTAGAAGAAGCAGTGGAAGAAGCAGTGGAAGAGATTGTGGAAGAAGCAGTGGAAGAACCAGTGGAAGAGATTGTGGAAGAACCAGTGGAAGAGTCTGCTGAAGAAACAGCTGAGCCGGTACAGGAAGAGCTTATTACAGATCCTGATCTTATTGTATTACAGGAAGAAGAAAACAATGTATTAGAATATCTTCCTTTAGAACCAAGAGCTTTAACAGAAGAAGAAAAAGAAATCTTCACATATTTTGCCCGTATTCCTGGACTTGGAGAACAGATTACGGTTGCCCTCAGCGATATTCATAATCATTCCGGAGATAAAACCTCCAGAAGCGGCAACTTCCTTGTGATGGGACGCCAAGGTTCCGGTAAGACCAGATTATACGAAAGTATGGTGCTTGCAGTTTGTAAGGATCTTGGTATGGATGCAGCGAAGAACGCGAAAATCTTAGCAAGAGATTTCAATCAGAAAGACCCGGCAGCAGTTGTTGCTAAATTAGCCGGAGGTTTCCTTGCAATTGAAGGCGCCGGTGAACTGAGTGATGAAGCGGCAGAAAAGCTGGCTCAGGCAATGGAATTCCGTACAGACAGTCTTGTGGTTGCATTAGAAGACGAAAAAGACGATCTGATGAATATGCTGGAAAAACATCCGAACCTTGCAGAAAAATTCACTTCTGCAGTAAAGATTCCGGTATTTACGAACGATGAATTAGTATCCTTTGCAAGAATCTATGCCCAGGATCAGGGATATCGCATGGATGAGATGGGTGTTCTTGCATTATACACAAAGATCGGTGACAATCAGAAGGATTCCGAACCTGTTACAGTAGGAAGAGTAAAAGAAATGATGGACGCAGCAATGCTGCATGCGAACAAAGGACATAGAAAACTCAGCCGCAGATTCGCCAAAAGTGCGGTAGATGAGGAAAATAGAATCCTTTTATTAGAAAAAGACTTTGAATAAGGAGTATGAAGATGACAGAACCTTATCTTGGAAGTCCGCAGGAAACCATCGCGGTACTTCAAAAATATGATTTCGTCTTCAGAAAAAATTCGGTCAGAATTTCTTAATTGATACCCATGTACTGAACAAGATTGTCAGTGCGGCGGAGATTACAAAAGAAGATGTTGTGCTAGAGATTGGGCCGGGGATTGGAACCCTGACCCAATATCTTGCTTATAACGCAAAAGAAGTCATTGCAGTAGAAATTGACAAGGCTTTAATTCCGATTCTCCAGGATACCCTTAGTGCATATGACAATGTGACCGTATTAAATGAAGACATTTTAAAAGTGGATATTAATGCTTTGGTTAAGGAAAAGAATCAGGGAAGACCGATCAAAGTGGTAGCAAATCTTCCATATTATATTACCACACCGATTATCATGGGACTGTTTGAAAGCAATGTTCCGGTTGCTTCGATTACCGTTATGGTTCAAAAGGAAGTAGCAGATCGTATGCAGGTGGGTCCTGGTACAAAAGATTACGGCGCCCTTTCTTTGGCAGTGCAGTATTATGCGGATCCTTATATTGTAGCAAATGTACCGCAGAACTGCTTTATGCCAAGACCGAAAATCGGAAGTGCCGTGATTCGTTTGACCAGACATGAAAAACCTCCGGTAGAAGTCAAAGATGAGAAATTAATGTTCCGATTGATTCGTGCTTCCTTTAACCAGAGAAGAAAGACATTGGCAAATGGTCTTAAGAACGATCCTTCTCTTCCATATGGAAAAGAAGAAGTAGAAAAAGCAATTGAGATGTGCGGTCTTTCACCGACCGTTCGTGGTGAAACCTTAACTTTAAAGGAGTTTGCGGATCTCGCCAATTATTTCTGTGGAAATTGAGTAGAAATGTGAGGATGATAATATGAAAAAACGAATGATAGCAGGTGTTTTAGCTTCCGTTCTTGCGGTGACAGCACTTATTTCTCCTGTTACAGCAATGGCAGACCGAGTAGAAGATAAACCATATGTGGCGCTTGGAGCTGACTTAAAAGGAGAAGAAAGAGAAACAGTACTCCAGCTTCTTGGATTAACAGAAGAAGAACTGGATAACTGTGATATTTTACAAATTACAAATGAGATGGAACACACTTATCTGGGTTCCTATTTACCTGCAAATGTGATTGGATCCAGAGCATTATCTTCTGTTAAAGTGGTTGGCAAAGAAAATGGACATGGTATTGATGTAGATACCTACAACATTACTTACTGTACAGAAGGTATGTATGAAAATGCACTTGCAACAGCCGGTGTAAAGAATGCGAAGGTGACAGTAGCCGGACCATTTAATATTTCCGGTACAGCAGCACTGGTAGGTGCGATGGAAGCCTATAGTGAGATGACCGGTGAAGTAATTGATCCGGAACTGATGGATATTGCCAACAACGAATTGGTAGTAACCAGTGAAGTTGCTGATAATATTGGGGATTCAGAAAAAGCAGAAGAATTGATTGCTGCTGTAAAACAGATTGTTACATCAAACGGAGTTACAAACATCGAAGATATTGAAAAGGTTATTGATGATGTTGCCAATAAGCTGGGAATTACGCTTAACGAAGGAGATAAGCAGATGATTCTCGATTTGATGAAAAAACTGTCCAAACTTGATATTGATTTTGAAGCTTTAAAAGAACAGGCAAAAGATTTATACGAACGTGTAAAAGAGATTGACTTAAGTGAATATGGAATTACGGAAGAATCTGTGAAAGGATTCTTCGCAAAGGTGATCGATATATTCAGTTTTCTGCTGGATAAAATCAAATCTCTGTTAGAATAAAATTTAGAGTGTTAAAATGCACAAAAATATCAGGGTAAAAGAAAAAACTTTGTATATAGTAACTAAATGTTTACGATAGATTCATAAAAAGTTCATATTTGGTTGTTATAGTGTACATAGTGAAAATCTTATATGTTTATAGTATGTGATGTCAATCGCATATGAATTTTTTCATAATAATTGCCCCGATATTTTATATCGGGGCACTCCTCATTTTATGGGAGGTCCTGTGAATGCAATGATTTACAGAAGTCATATTTTGTGAATTCCATGGTTTTTAAGGAGGCAAAAGATGAAAACAATAAAGAAACTGTTTAATTACATTTTTATTGACGGTCTGAGCGGAATGGCATTTGGTCTTTTTGCTACGCTGATTCTTGGTACGATTATGGAACAGTTAAGTGTGCTGGTACCGGGAGAAGGAAGAAATATAATTCTTGTAATTGCCAAGATTGCAAAGATTATGACCGGTGCAGGAATTGGTGTGGGAACGGCCGTTAAATTAGAAGGTTCTCCCCTTGTTGTTGTGTCTGCAGCAGTTTCCGGTATGATAGGTGCCTACGGTTCTACACTGGCTGGAAATACAGGAGCGATTCTTACGGATGCAGGTGTTTTGTTAAATGGACCTGGAGATCCTTTAGGTGCATTTATTGCAGCAATAACAGCGATTGTTATAGGTAATTTCCTTAGCGGCAGAATGAAAGGGCTGGAGATTATTTTAGTTCCTCTTGCTTCGATTTTAGCCGGCGGAGGCCTTGGATTGATGCTTGGCAGCAAGATCAGCAGTTTTATGCTCTGGATCGGTTCTTCTATTAACTGGGCAACAGAACAGCAGCCGTTTGTTATGGGAATTGTAGTCTCAGTGGTTATGGGTATGGTGCTTACGCTGCCGATCAGTTCTGCAGCATTAGGTATTATTCTGAATCTGTCCGGTCTGGCAGCAGGTGCAGCAACTGTTGGATGCTGCTGCAATATGATCGGTTTTGCAGTGGCAAGCCGCAAGGATAACAGTATTGGAGGAGTGATTGCACAGGGATTTGGTACTTCCATGCTTCAGGTATCGAACATCATGAAAAAACCGCTTATATGGATACCGGTGATTGTTTCTTCTGCGATTCTTGGACCGATCAGTACCATCTTTTTCAAAATGACCAATACTGCAGTAGGATGCGGTATGGGAACGGCAGGGCTTGTTGGTACAATTACTACATATCAGAATATGGTGCTGACAGAAGATGGGGTAATTGTTTTGATCAAGATCCTTTTGATTCAATTTTTGCTTCCGGCCGTAATTACTATGTCTGTAGATGGATTTATGAGAAAGCATAATATTATTGAAGATGGAGATATGGAAATCAATATGTAAGAATATTGAGATATAATCATAAAGCGAAGAATCTTTTGATAGATTCTTCGCTTTATTTTTTTGGAATAGGATTATTTTGCCATACGATAGAGGAAGGTTACGACCTGACTTCTTGTACATCCATTGTTTGGTGCAAACAAGTCATCATAATATCCAGAGGTGATACCGTTTTCTACAGCCCAGAGAACTGCATCGTAATAGTATTTTCCTTCCGCTATATCTGAGAATGGATTGTAAGAACTGTGTGCCGGAGTTCCTGCAAAACGATAAAGGAAGGTTGCGACCTGACCGCGTGTAACGGTTATATCCGGTGCAAAGTAGTTATCGTAGTAACCAGCGGTAATACCGTTTTCTACAGCCCAGAGAACAGCTTTGTAGTAATAGCTGCTTGGTTTTACGTCCACAAACGGGTTGTAAATGGCTTTTGGTTCCGGACAGCCGTTTGCTCTCCATAAGAAGGTAACAACCTGTCCTCTGGTACAGTCCATTTTCGGAGCAAACAGATCATTTTGGTAACCGGTAGTAATGCCGTTCAGGACAGCCCATACAACCGGTGTGTAGTAATAAGAATCTTCCTGAACATCGGCAAAAGAAGTACGAATTACTTTTATGCTCATTTCTTTTGTTTTTACATTGTTGCCAAGATGCGCTTCTACACGAACGGTATGTGTGCCCGGTTCCAGGCCGTTCGGGAATCCCATGGTAGGTGCTGTGAGTCGGTTGTCATTTGAGTCTACGACGTAATAGGTTTTTCCAGATGGGGTAACGATGTACCAGTTATAAATAACGGTACCGGTTTGTCCGCTGGCCACAGGAGCATTGGCTGTAAAAATAGGATTTTGTGTATAACCGTAAGCTATGGAATCGGCAGTTGCTGTAAGAGAAAGAGATTCCATGGTACGTACGTAACGATCACTGCTGAGTACAGGTCCATTGACATAGCCGGCACTGTTGGAGAAGTGACGGTTGCGAACCGGATGGGAATCCAGGAAACGCATGGTGCCGCCTCCGACCTGACAGTAGGTATCGCCGCCGATTAACAGATAGTTTTCATTTTCACTGCCGGATGCGGCCGCATGGGTGCTGGTGATAGGATCGTTCCATGTTGAATCCACAGCATACCAATTGCCTTCTACTTTTACGTAATTCCACATATGGTTTTCGCCGGCAGCAGTCAGGGAATTGCGGGCAAAGCCGTCCACAACTACACAAGGAATTCCAACATAACTGCACAGAATATCCATGGCACGTGCATAAGATTCGCAAACAGGACCGTAATTTCCGGTTAAACCTATAAGAGCTGCGGTGCATTCGCAGGCGTCCGGATAAGAATTCTTTACGGCTTCAATCGGTTCATGATTGAGACCGACGCGATGATTGTATTCGTTATGTTTGGTCAGCCAGTTGTTAAAATAGTCAATCATTTGAGCTTCATCCATACCGGATGTGCCGGAAACGATGGTCTGAACCTGAGTGTTAATGGTTTGAATCATGGATCTTACAGCGTCCGTAGAGCGATATTTTTCATATTTGACGTGGAAGGAAGGTGATTGAAGAACGAAATAAACATCACCGGTATAAGAATAATCATAGGCATTTTTGCCGGCATTCCAGTTCGCGGAGTAATGGTATGTTGGAATAACCACATAGTAGGATCCGCTGAGCCAGAAAACTTCGGGATGATCTCGGTCAAAACATTCAAATGCGGAGCGAAGCTTATAGTATGCATGATAAAAACTTTCGTTGATCAATGCATAGGCTTCATCATAGGAGCTGCCCACACTGCTTAAGGTGGTGAGTTTGACAGCTGTTGCGGAAACGGACTGGCCGTTTTCCGTAAAGGATATGGTCTCGACCTGACTGCTGTTAGACCAGTCAATAAGAAAATCCTGATAACCGTTGTTGTTAGAGCCTTCTACCAAAAGATTGTAGAAATTGTAGGCGTAGGTTGGATAAAGGTTTCGATCGATCCAGCGTTCAAAATTTCCATCCTTTGGCTCTGGCAGGTAGCCCTCCGGTTCTGCAAAACGCAGTTTCGCATCACTGGAAAGTGCCGGATTCCAAATTCCCATTTCCGGGGGAGTTGTTTCCGGTGTAGAGGTGTCTAATAAAGAGATGTCTGGTTCTGAAGCAAGGGCTGTTATCACGGTGAATGGTGCAGTCAGCAGCATTGCCAGGAGAGCAGGCATGATCAGACGAAATAAAGAGTTCCTTTTCATATGTATAGTTCCTTTCTGTTCTATTTTACTGTTATTCATTGTAACAAATAAATACAAAACAGTAAACCGGCTGGTATCGGGTAGTACCAGCCGGTTTGGGGTGTTAAGGGGAAATTTTATTCGAAATATTGAAATAAATCTTAGCCAAAGTATCTTGCAAGAAGACCTTCGAATGCTTTGCCGTGTCTAGCTTCGTCACGAGCCATTTCATGAACTGTATCATGGATTGCATCAAGGTTTAATTCTTTTGCACGTTTTGCAAGATCAAATTTACCTGCTGTTGCGCCGTTTTCAGCTTCAACACGCATTTCAAGGTTTTTCTTTGTGCTGTCAGTTACTACTTCACCGAGAAGTTCAGCGAATTTAGCTGCATGTTCAGCTTCTTCCCAAGCTGCTTTTTCCCAGTATAAACCGATTTCAGGATAACCTTCTCTATGAGCTACTCTTGCCATTGCAAGGTACATACCTACTTCTGAACATTCGCCTTCAAAGTTTGCTCTAAGATCAGCGATGATATCTTCTCTAACGCCTTTTGCAACGCCTACTACGTGTTCAGCTGCCCAAGTTCTTTCACCTTCCATTTTGGAAAACTTTTCTGCTGGAACTCTACACTGAGGACATCTTTCTGGAGCTGCATCTCCTTCGTGAACATAACCACATACATTACATACCCATTTTGCCATAATTATAATCTCCTTTTCTTTTCTATAATCTTGTTCTTTTTAATCAATAATAGTAATTGTTACTGATATTAATTTAGCATATTATCTTTTTGTTGTCAACTGTTTTTATGATTTTTTTGTTTCTTTTATGCAGTCACCGCAGACACCGTTGAATAAGGTTACATATCCTTCAATCTGTCCGTCAAAATTTTGTGCTGCCGTATCTTTAATATGATCAATGCTGTCCATCTGCAGATCGATGACTCTGTGACAGTTTCTGCAAATAAAGTGACTGTGGGGCATTACGTTGCCATCGTAATGGTCCTTGCCGTCACCGGTTGTAATCTTTTGTATCATCCCAAGATCTGACAGCAGAGCTAAGTTTCGATAGACAGTGCCAAGACTGATGTTAGGATAAATCATACGTATATTTTCATAGATGACATCAGCAGTTGGATGATCATATCTGTTTGCCAGAAATTCTTTAATAGATTCTCTTTGTCTGCTGTATTTCAGAGTCGCCATTACACACCTCCTCTTTAATAATAGTAATTATTATTGATATCTAAAGTATAGTGGGAAATGTGGGATATGTCAAGATAAAATTTTAGGAATAAAAAAAGTTTTTTGAAAAATCTGCAAAAGGGCAAGAAGGATACTAATATTATTGACGCTTATAAGGAAAAATGATAAAATATTTTTAATTATATGCGGTGTTGCAAACAGATTGCCAACAGGGTTTGCAGCACCTTTTTCAATTATTTACTAAAGGAATAGGGGAGGAAAGTATGGATAAGTTATATATTGTAATACCAGCATATAATGAAGAAGTAATGATCGAATCAGTAATTGCACAGTGGCATGAAGTGGCTGTTCAGACCGGAAGTGAAAGCCGCCTGGTTGTCATCGATGACGGAAGCAAGGATCATACTTATGAAATTATGCTGAAATGTATGGATAAGTATCCACAGTTTATTGCGCTGACAAAAGAAAACGAAGGACATGGTGCGACTGTTCTTCATGGCTATCAGTTTGCAATTGAAGAAGGAGCGGATTTTATTTTCCAGACAGATTCTGACGGACAGACACTTCCGGAAGAATTCCCAAAATTCTGGAGACATCGTAACAGAGCTGCTATGGTGATCGGCCATCGTAAGCATCGTCAGGACGGATGGGGACGTGTAATGGTTACAAAGGTACTGAAATATGTGCTTCTTGCGGTGTTCCATGTTAGTGTTAAGGATGCCAATACACCGTTCCGTCTGATTCGTGCAGACGTTCTTGAGAAACATATGTCATTGATTCCTGAGAAATTCAATCTGTCAAATGTACTGGTAAGTGTGATTTTTGTGAAGAGAAAGCTTGGTGTAGAATATCTTCCGATTACCTTCCGTCCAAGACAGGGTGGTGTGAATTCTATTAATCTTCCGAAAATCTTTAAACTTGGTATGAAAGCTTTAAATGATTTCCGCGAATTAGCGAAAACTATTTAATAAGGAGATAAAGCATGTTTGAGGTTTTGATCTGGTGGCTGACGACCTTGATTATCGGTGTTGGCTTCTTTCCGCTTACCAGCAGACTGTTCGGAAAATTCCGTGATGGCGGTTGGATTTTTTCCAAATCCATAGGTATTTTTGTATCCGGATATCTCTACTGGCTGCTATCCTGTGGAAAAATTTTAAAATTTACAAGTTTTAACTGCATTATGGTGTTGTTCGTATGCATTCTGATCAATGCTGCAGCGGGTTACTACCTTTATAAAAAGGACAAAAAGCTTCCGAATGTTTCCTGGAAACTGATTGCAATAGAAGAGGTTCTTTTCTTTGCAGTATATGCTTTTTGGAGTTATGCCATTTGTTTCCGTCCGGAAGCGTATGGAACTGAGAAGTTTATGGATTATGCGTTTATGACTTCTATGATGCGTGCAGACTATCTGCCGCCAGTGGATCCGTGGTATGCAGGAGAGGCTATTAACTATTATTATGGCGGACAGTATCTTGCAGTATTCCTTACAAAGGTTTCCGGTATTTCCGTTGGTTCTGCATATAACCTGATGCGTACGCTGATCGCTGCTTTTGCGTTTGCAATGCCGTTTTCCATGGTATATCAGCTGGTGGAACGACTTCAGATTCACAATCGCAAGGCAGTAAATAATAAATGGTGCATGTTGGGCGGCACACTGTCCGGTATGGCAGTGGCCTTCTGCGGAAATATGCATTATGTGATTTATCATATGATTGTTCCGGTTGTGGAACAGATGACAGGAAAGGAAATCAACAATTATTTCTTTTCCAATTCTACCAGATACATCGGTCATAATCCGGTTGTAGAAGGAGACAATACCATTCACGAGTTTCCTTCTTATTCCTTCGTGCTTGGAGATCTTCATGCACATATGATCAATATTATGTTTGTACTTGTGGTTCTGGGTCTTGCACTTGCATGGGCCCTTCGCATAGAGAAGAAGGAAGAGGAGCTGAATCTGAAACAGGCCCTTCTTCAGCCGGAAATCCTTATGATCGGATTCTTTACCGGTATGTTCCGCTGGACCAATTTCTGGGATCTTCCGATTTATTTCGTGGCTGGAGGCTGTGTAGTGTTCTTCCTGAATATCCGCATGTACAGAGAGTCTTTGAAGAAGTTCCTGGTAATTACCGCTGCACAGGCAGCAGAAGTGCTTGTGGTGGGAATGATCGTGAGTCTTCCATTTACCTTGAGCTTTGACAAGATAGCTTCCAGCATTAAACTGGCGTATACCCATTCAGCTTTTTATCAGCTGGTGGTATTATGGGGATTGCCAGCGGTAATTGTGATTACGTTCTTAGTGAAATGTATCCGCAAATATCTTAAGAATAAAAAGGCAAATGCAAAACCATCTCTGGTAGGGTTCTTCTCCGAAATCGCTGTAGAGGATTTGTTTATCTTCCTTATGGGATTATGCGCACTTGGACTGATTCTTATGCCGGAAGTGATTTATGTGGAAGATATTTATACAACGGCACCTCGTGCAAATACAATGTTTAAACTTACCTATCAGGGATATATTCTTTTTGCAATCTGTATGGGCTACATTCTTACAAAGGGTCTGATGTTTGGCCGTAAGGTGCTTTACGGTGCATCCATTGCCGGTACAATCTGTCTCGTACTGACAGCCGGTTATACATGGACCGCTATGGATCAGTTTTATGGCGGAATTACTGATATGTCCCGAATGGAAGGAACCGATGCTTCTATTTACGTATCACAGTCCTTTGAAAGTGATTTTGATGCTATTTGCTGGATGAATGAAAATATTGAAGGGCAGCCGGTTATTTTAGAAGCAAACGGTGACAGCTACAGTGATTATGCAAGAGTATCTGTAGCGACCGGACTTCCTACTGTTCTTGGCTGGTATGTACATGAATGGCTTTGGAGAAATGACACCGATGAGCTGAATGTGCGTACAAGTGAGATCAAGAATATTTATACATCGTCCGATCGAGATGAAGTAGAAGAATTGATTGAGAAGTATGATATTTCCTATATCTATGTAGGCCGTTTGGAACGAGAAAAGTTTTCTGATATCAATGAAGAACTGCTTCAGCAGCTGGGTGAAGTGGTATATTCCGATGGAGAAGAAACTTACATCATAAAAACTGCATAAAAAAGGAAAAATAGTTGATGAAAAAGCGCTGCAGTGAATGCGGCGCTTTTATTTTCCCAAGTCCGATGCTTTACAAGAAAAGAAAATATGTGTATACTAATTTTTAGTATTTATAAGCAATTTGTATATGATTGGAAGAAAAATCTAGGAGGATTTTATATATGTGTAAAGAACAAAAAGGTAAATATTATATAACAACAGCGATTGCCTATACATCCGGCAAACCGCATATTGGCAATACCTATGAAGCAGTACTGGCAGACAGCATTGCCCGTTTCAAAAGACAGCAGGGTTATGATGTATTCTTCCAGACAGGAACAGACGAACACGGTCAGAAGATCGAATTAAAAGCTGCTGAAAAAGGTGTAACACCAAAGGAATTTGTTGATGAAGTAGCAGGTGTCATTCAGAATATCTGGGATATGATGAACACCTCTTATGATAAATTTATCCGTACAACAGATGCAGATCACGAAAAACAGGTTCAGAAGATTTTCAAGAAACTTTACGACAAAGGTGATATTTATAAAGGTTACTATGAAGGCCTTTACTGTACTCCTTGTGAAGCTTTCTTTACAGAATCTCAGCTGGTAGACGGCAAATGTCCTGACTGTGGACGTGAAGTAACTCCGGCAAAGGAAGAAGCTTACTTCTTCAAAATGAGCAAATATGCTGACAGATTAATTGAACAT
>X73_One_humped_Camel__coassemble_403_pt1 | contig 11383 bp, 8 predicted proteins | sample X73_One_humped_Camel__metabat2_low_PE_005 | metagenome-assembled genome bin X73_One_humped_Camel
CCATCTACACATGGATAATATTCTTCTTTGAGCAATGGTCCGTGACAAACTACAATGTTTCGCACTTTCTTATCATCGCAGTAAAGACGATGGGTGAACAGGATTTTTGCCATTGCATCTGCCATTTCTTTCTGCTTGATCTCACGAATAAATTCCTGATAAATGACTGCATAATCTTCATTCACCTTGCCCTGAAGCAGTTTTTCTACCGCAAACTTTTCCATTGCCTCTTTGTAACTGGCATACGTATTGCGGTCTAATTCTTTGTTGCGAATTACATTTGCATAAACAAATGCTTTCTTTCCATCGCTTAATGTATTGTTGTATGAAAAATACATACGAATGACCTGTGGAAGCATTTTCTGATAATTCTTAGGCATTGTTTCCACATAGTACTCGTATAATCTTGTGATCTTAATCTCATGTTCAACAGCCAGATCGTACCAATGGAAGAATTCCGGATTTCTAGGATTCCCCTTCATGATCAGTTTACAGATTGCATTGAGAATGTCTTTGTTCGGACATTTATCATACGCTTTCCCCAGGACATAATACATATTCTCGGTAAAATCTTTCTCATTGGAGGATAAATATGCCGTACGAAGTGCGATCTCTTCTGTAAATAAATCCTCTTTGGCAACAAAACGAAGCACTTTGCTCCAAAAGCTGTTAATACGTTTCAGAAGCCCGATATCCTGACGAAACAGTTCATACGCTTCCAGATACAGAAGCGGACTTCTGCATCCCATATGATACAGGTTCTCCATATAGTATATTTTCTTTACCGGCGTACGATGAATATCTACGTCCACTTTAAAGAGAAGCCACAGAATCACCATGCTCTCCTGTTTCTTTCTCTGCCATGTACGAAGACGGTCTACCAGATCAATGCGATCGGAGCTCAACAGCTGAAGACTCTGACCTAAATATAAGAAAAGAGCCTTTGCCTCCGTGCTTTCATTACTGAAAGAACGTCCCTCTAAAGAGCGCATGACACGGGCTGCCTCATCCAGATTGCCGTTTTCATAATTTACATATGCTTCATACAGCGTAAGCTCAACAGAAAACTCTCCCATCTGACGAACTGCTTCTAATAAAGAAATGGTCTTCTCAGCCCATTTTTCTTTGCTCAGACGCTGCATGCGATAATCCATATAAGTTTTTGTTAAAGTAATTCTATTTCTCTTGCGTACAGAATTAATATCTACGCGCACCGGTGCATTTTTAGAAGCCACAATTTCCACAGATTGCACACCGTATACAGACTTCAAAAGAATCTTTCCGTATCTTCTGCCTTCAGCTAAGAGATCATGACGAACCACGAAATCGATATGGCAATGACTTCCCACGAAATCATCCGCGATGATACGCTTCTTCTGAACTTCGATAAAATCTCCGATTACTTCCACATCTACACTGAGGTATCCCCATGTATTCTTCTGAACAATAAGGGTACTCTTTCTGGAAGCAGTCATATTGAAGAACTCATTTTCCACATCCTCAATCTGTATCTCAACAGCATCCTTGAGCCCTGCTCCCACAAGGAATTCCTCCAGATGCTGATATGTCACAGGGTTCTCGGACATACCGCGATACAGTGTAATCTGCTCAGGGGCACAACGTTCCAAAAGATTCATAAATACTTCCGTATTGTTGTATAAGCGGAAGGCCTCACGAATATTATTCTTTGCAAGCTCAGAAAAATCCTCTAAGGAATTTACTTCTCCTCTTGAAGTTTTCATTACTGATTCTGTAATCTCAACAGATACAGGAATCTGACATTCTCCAATACTTGTAGACAAATGAATATAACCACGGAAAGTTTCTCCAACCTTTAATCCTGTAACATCAATTCCATATGGAATCTGTGTAGAATTTCCGGTAAATTTATCAAAACCAACTACAATGCGAGCATTGGATACCGTAACAATTCCCTTAACCTTCGTATGATCCGATGCACTGACCTGCAGCAGACCGCGAACGTTCTCTCCCGCTTCCGTAGTAACCTGTATCTTCTTTCGTGACAGTTCTAACGTAGGCACCTCATATTCAAATCTTCCATTTATTAATTGTTCCATTCTTCTTCTCAAAGTAACCACCGTACCTATCTAATCAAGACTTATTCAATCTTCTTAGGACTTGTCTTGACTTGTATAATTTCACTGTTATAATGTATAAGTAGTTTTTAAACCTACTATATTAGCTTAGATTATACACTACCGAACCAGAGTATGCAACCCACGTTCGGAGAAGGAGATTCCATGTTAAATCATAAAGACGAATTCCATGGCAGTGACCTGGAGAAAATCGAAGCCTTTTACGGCATTTCCAAAAAGGATATTGTCAGCTTTAGCGCTAATGTAAATCCACTTGGCATATCCTATCAATTAAGAAATACTCTTGCTCAGCAGTTAGATGCAATCACCTCTTACCCTGACCGCGAATACAAAGAACTTCGTAAATGTATTGCAGAATATACCGGTGCACAGATGGATCATATTATCGTGGGCAATGGTTCAACAGAATTAATATCCCTCTTCATTCAGACACAGCATCCAAAGAAAGCTCTGATCCTTGGTCCTACCTATTCCGAATATGAAAGAGAAATCGGTTTAGGCGGCGGTACAAGTATGTATTACCCGCTGAACGAAGAAAATGAATTTCAGTTAGATGTAAAGGAATTCTGTAAGAGCCTCAATGACTCTTATGATCTGCTTGTCTTGTGCAATCCGAACAATCCGACTTCCACCTCTATCACTCGTAAAGATATGCGTAAGATTCTGGATACATGTCTTCGTTACGGAATCTATGTTATGGTTGATGAAACATATGTAGAGTTTGCTAACGACGAAAAAGATATTTCCAGCGTAAAATTAACCAATTACTATACAAATCTCATCATCCTGCGCGGTACTTCCAAATTCTTTGCTGCACCGGGTCTTCGTCTTGGATATGCAATTACAGGCAATTCTGATGTATGCAAGGCAATTAACACCAGAAAGAATCCATGGACCATCAATTCACTTGCTGAAATTGCAGGAAAACTGATGTTCCAGGACAAGGAATACATCCAGAAGACGAGAACACTGATTTCTTCAGAAAGAGAACGCCTTTACAAAGAACTCTCCACCTGGGAAAACATCAAAGTGTTTAAATGTTCCGGCAACTTCATGCTGCTGAAAATATTAAAAGAAGACATTACCTCAGATATGCTTTTCGAGCATTGTATCCGACGTAAATTAATGATCCGCAACTGTTCATCCTTCCCGTTTTTAGATAACAGCTTCGTAAGATTCTGTTTTATGATGCCGGAAGACAACGACCGCTTATTGGCAGCCTTTGCTGAACTATTAAAATAAGCCGAGCATAAAAAGGACATCCGCATTCACGGATGTCCTTTTTGTACAAGAAGCTGTTTCTTACATGTATTTTTTGATGATAGCCATCATTGCATCCCATTTTGCTTCCATATCAGCAACCAGTTTGAACTGTGTTCTACAACGATCCAGGTTATGACCTTCTCTATGAATTTTGAAGTATGTATCGCCCTGAAGGTAGTCTGTCAAGAAACGCATACCGCATTCGTATGTCATAACTTTAGCACCCATTGGCATAAGTTCTACTTCTTTTTCTGTCAGTTTGCCTGCACAGCCTTCCATGAAGCCTTTCGCATAGATATCGAAAAGATCCATATCACACCAGATCTTATCAAGATCTACTTCGTCTTCTGCACCTGTACTAGCACCGAAACGGATGGAATCACCAAAGTCGTTCATAGCAAGACCTGGCATAACTGTATCAAGGTCGATTACACAGATACCTTTACCAGTTGTGTTGTCCATCATAATGTTGTTCAGTTTTGTATCGTTGTGAGTTACACGAAGAGGAAGTTCGCCTTTTTCAAGCATATCTGTGAAGAAGTTAGCAACATCTTCTCTGTCAAGAACGAATTTGATTTCTTCCTGAACAGATGCTGCACGTCCCATTACGTCTTCTTCTACTGCTTTTTTGAATGTAGCGAAACGTTTCTTTGTGTTGTGGAAATCTACGATTGTTTCATGAAGAGTATCTGCAGGATAATCTGCAAGAAGTCTCTGGAAGTTACCAAATGCTACTGCACTTTCATAGAAATCTTCTGGTTTTTCAACTTTCTGAAAACATACTGCATCAGTGATGAATTTGTATGCTCTCCAGTATTCACCTTCAGAATCCAGATAATATGCTTTTCCGTCAGCTGCTGGAATAACATTTAATGTTTCACGTTCTGGATCTCCACCCTGTTCAACGATGATTTTTTTCAGATAAGATGTAACGCCAAGAACGTTTTCCATCAGTTCTACTGGTCTAGGGAATACGTTTTTGTTCATTCTCTGAAGAATAATTTTCTTTTCGGAACCATCTTCCATTTCAAATACAAGTAAAAATGTATCATTAATATGACCACAGCCAAATACATCACTTTCTTTTAAGGTTCCTTCAAATGCAAAATTATTAATAGCTTCCTGTTTTGTAATTTCTAATCCCATTGCCTTTTACCTCCATTTTTTTATCATTATAGCACACTTTTTTCACTTTGTAACTATTCACAAAAAAAACCTTCTTTTGTATCTAAATCATATCACTATAACCAATTTTATGCTATTTTATATATTGCGTTCTTTTTTATCTATCTTGCTCAATAATGTCACATCTATTGCAATTTTTCTCACATTTACTTATACTCAGAATCAACAAGATAACTTATGCCCTTACACATTTAGGAGATTATTTATGGGAATTCGTAAATTTGACGTGGAAATCGAACACGTACAAGAAAATACCGCAAAGCTCCTTTCCATTAGTACTTCCAAGTTCGAAGGCGACTGGATCAGTACTCCTCATTCGCATTATTACACAGAAATCTTTTACATCAAGAGTGGAAAGGGACAAATGCAGATTGAAAACGAGCTTATTACTTTAAATTCTAATATGATCGTAATCATCAACTCACATACACAGCATACAGAAATATCCAGTCCACAGGATCCTTTGGACTATTTCGTTTTAGGTGCAGAAGGCCTTCAGATTATAAACAAACTGAATCAAGAATATAGTATTATACAGTATAACAAACGTGTAGTGTCCATACGTCAGTGTTTTGAGAACATACTGGAAGAAATGCACGACAAGCAAGAAGGATATGTGGAAATCTGTCAGAATTACCTTGAAATTCTGGTTCGCAAGATTTGCAGAAAAAGCCAGGTCTCCTATGACATTGTAGACAATAAGCGCGGAAACCGTGAATGCCACAAGGCGAAACAGCATATCGATCAGAACTATTCTGCAAAAATCACATTAGATACTTTAGCCAAAGTAAGCAACCTGAACAAATATTATCTCAGTCATCGTTTTACAGAGATTTATGGAATCTCACCAATCGCTTACTTAAACCAGGTGCGTATCAATGCATGCAAGGATTTATTAAAGAATACGAATTTCAGCATTGAGGAGATTGCAATTGCAACCGGTTTTTCCTCTAGAAGCTACCTTGCTCAGGCCTTCCAGAAATCCTGCTCCATGACATGTCAGAAATACCGTAAAGAATATCGCAGCAAAAAATAAAACAAAAAAGACAGGAAGCAAATGCATGCTTCCTGCTTTTTTTATGTCCAATCACAAGGATTAGATTTCATACCATTTGATTTCGTTTGCTTCCATATGAAGTTCGAAGCTGCTTCCATCGCCGCGGTATACTACTGTATCCTGTGGTTCGTATGTATTGTTAACTACGCAGTATTTTCCATTCTTAACGTAAGCATGTACTTCTACATTGAAGTTTGTACTGAACCAACGATGAAGTTCCTCTTCACTATGAGAGCTCCAAAGAATACTTCTGTAAAGAATACGGCTGTTTTCAAAGCTGTATGGAAGACCGCTGATATATACAGCACGACCATTACCATAAGCATTAACTGCCATCTGTACTTCTTTATCTTTCTGAACCAGAATTTCTGTGTTTTCGTAAGCAAAAATGCTCTTCTTGCCTTCACCAAAATCAACTGGTTTTGTTGTATCTTCTAAGATGAAATGTCCTTCATGTTCTTCCCAGTTATACTTATCATAGTTCAAAGTAAATCCTGTTTCTTTTTCTACACCAAGAACATTTGCTAACTGGAAGTAATGCCCCTGATACTGATGACCGGAAGGTTCACCAACACCAATGAAACCGCCGCCGTTGTAAACGAATTCACGAATCATAGCAGAGATTTCTGCATCTTCCCAAACTGCTCCACCTGTATGAGCTGTGTCTCCATCACCAACGTTGATTACTACGTCGATATCTTTTAATGCATCTGGATTAGCTTTGAGATCATCAAAGGAAATGAAAGATACATCAAATGGAGCACCACTTAAAGTTTCAATAATGCCTGCATAGCTGTAGTTCTGTTTCTGATAGAGAGCATGGTGTACCATATGGCAGCCCCATTTTCTACATCTTCCCCAGCTGTTCAGTACTGCAACTTTCTTCACGCAGTGAGCTGTTGTGCCTTTTGCATTTTCATACAGTTCTCTGAACTCGTTACATACTGTTTCAACGTAATCGATGAATTCAGGGAAATCAAGAGCAAGTTTCAAATATCCGCCGTATCCAATACGGTCGATTGGTTTTCTTAAGATCGCACGTCTAGCTGTTACCCAGTTAACTTTTGCTTCTTTTACCGGATCACCATTTTCATTAAATGTATCTGGGAAGAAGTATGGAAGTAATCTTCCTTCTGTGTAACCTACGCCTTCGATATCAGAAATGAGACGTAATGTGGAACCATTACCAACACTACCTACAACTGCATCAAGACCGATACTAGCAAATTCATCCATGAATGGTTCTGTTCCGATCCAGTGATCGCCAAGGAACATCATAGCTTCTTTGCCGCATTCATGAGTAATATCAACCATTTCTTTTGCAAGAGCTGCAACTTCTCTTCTCTGGAATGCCATAAAGTCTTTGAATTCTTTACTTGGCACACGATACTGGTTGTTGTAGTAACCCTGGTCAATGATGTATTCCGGACGGAATTTGTATCCTACTTCTCTTTCGAACTGTTCCAGAATATACGGGCTGACAGATGCAGAATAACCATACCAGTCAACGAATCTTTCTCTTTTCAGTTCATCGAACATAAGTGTAAACTGATGGAAGAATGTTGTATAACGAATTACATTTACATATGGATGATCTTCACAGAATTTGCGAAGTCTTTCCATAGAGTATTTATGTGTTTTTGGCTGACGAACGTCAAAAGTAATCTGATGTTCGAAGTCTTTCCAGTCATTTGTTACTGCATTGTACATGTGAACTGGGTCCCAGATTAAGTAAGCAAGGAAGCTTACTGTATATTCATGGAATTTCTGAGCATTACGGATTACTACGCATCCTGTTGCTTCGTCATAATCCCAGCTGTCAACATCTACTACTTCACCTGTAGAACGGTCTACAACTTCCCACCAACGTTTGATATCGTCGTTTGTGTTAACCTGCATTAATTCATCTGAAATACCTTTCATCAGTGGAATAGATACTTCTTCAGAAGTAGCAGCGTAAAAACCAGTCATGATATAACACTGCTGAACTTCGTCCGGATTGGCTTTAGCCCAAACATTGTCTTTTCTGGTTGTATAATATGTAGAATAAATCTTTGCTCCTACTTTTGTAAGTTCTTCTGGAAACTCAGTACCGTCACAGTCACGAATCGCATCTGCTCCCCAGCGTTTTAAAACTTCGATTGTTTCCGGAACTACGTCTAAATTTGTTGGAATCGTAACGCGTCCACGTTTTTTATTCTGCACATCTACAGTCATATTCTAGTCTCCTATCTTATTTCTTGTTTTTTGGATCTGTGAATGGTGCATTGTAAATCATAAGTGCAAGTACTAATACGAATACACCTACAACCATAATGCCAAGCCCTGCCAGCTGTCCTGTCATCTTCCATCCGCTGATCAGCATAACGAAAGAAAGAACAAAGAGAACTGCAATCAGAACCATACGTAAAACTTCATTATTCTTAAAAAACTGCTGCATTCTATCACCTTAACCTTTCAGACCACCTACGGTCATACCCTGTGTGAGCTGTTTCTGTACGCACATATACAGAATCAGTGTTGGTAACATTACAAGTACGAGACCTGCATACATGGAACCATACTCAGCTGCAGACTGCTGTGCCTGCATCAGTCGTAAAAGACCTACAGGAAGTGTACGAGGTGCATCAGTAGCATTCATAAGTGTCATAGAGATGATGTATTCATTCCAGAAGGAAAGGAAGTTGAACAGAATGATTGTAAGGATTGAAGGTTTCGCCATAGGGAAAATAATCTTAATCATTGTTGTTCCAAATCCAGCACCATCAATATATGCTGCTTCTTCATAATCATGAGCCAATGTTTCAAAATAACCGGATAACAGATATACGGTAAATGGCAATGCTGTTGAAGCATAAACAATTGCCAGAATAAATACGTTATTCAGTAAGAGTGGTGCACCAATAGTAGCTCTGAGCCATTTGTCACCATCGAGAAGCATAAGGAAGATCGGTACTACAATGTAGTTAACATTGATGAACAGACCAGCCATAAATGCTGTATTTAAGAATTTACGTCCTTTGAATTCCATACGTGACAGACAGTATGCAGCTGGAAGCGCAATTATAAGAAGAAGACCAATCGCTAATGCTGTAACGATTACAGAGTTGATCATATATTCGCCCATGCTCGCCTTTGTCCAGGCTTCAATAAAGTTCTGGTAATAGAGTCCGTTTGGAAGTGTCCAAGGATTGCCGTAAAACTCACTGTTTTCCTTAACAGATGCCAAGAATACCCATGCTACAGGAACAATAATTGATACTGTAAGAGCAATCAGGCATAAATAAATCAAAAATTTAAAGAATTTTTCCCCAGCGGGACTAGATTTCTTCAGTGTATATTTTTCCATTTTAGTCCCTCCCGATTAGAATTCAAGTGCTTTACGTTCTGTAGCTTTGTTAACAAGTGCAGATAATGCAAATGAGAACAGGAAGATTACTACACCGATCGCCATACTGTATCCGTAGAGACCTGCATCTTTCTGTCTATACATATAGAACAATGCAACTTCAGATACACCGTTAGGACCACCGTCAGTCATCGCTGTTACAAAGAGGAACGCCATGTTGATAGTTGAAATAATAAAGAATGTAAGTGTTGTACGAATGTTTGTCCAAATAAGTGGAATTGTGATCTGGAAGAACTGAGTCATTCTTCCTGCACCGTCCAGGTTGGCACTTTCATACAAGCTTTCAGGTACTGCGGACATGGAAGCCATGTACATTACCATATAATAACCAATCGCCTGCCATACCATTGCAATAATGATACTGGTAACAACTAAATCTTCACCTTTCCAAAGGATTGGATTAGCTGAAAGGTCTTTAAACATACCGATAATACTGTTCAGCATACCATTTTCTGGTTTGTAGATTGCTGAGAAGATACCGGAAATAACTACGATAGAAAGAATATTCGGAATATAGAAAATAATTCTAAAGAAGTTAACGCCTTTAATTTTTTCTCTTGTAAGGATTGCTGCGAAAACAAGAGCAAAACCAAATGTAATTACAGTAACGATAACCAGAAGCAGCAACATGTTCTGCATGGAGCTGATGAATCTAGTATCAGCAATAAGCTGTTTGTAATTATTCATGCCTACAAAGATCTCTTCCGGTGAATAAGCACCCTTCTGGTAGAAGGAAATACGGAATACGTTAATTGTAGGAATAATCATGAAGATAAAAAACAGGATTGTAGCAGGTGCAACACATGTAAATATGAACGCCCCGCGTCCTCCGCTCTTTTTCATGGAGATCACCATTCCTTTCCCGCTCAAAATAACTACAGGGACGGCAGGTTATAAGACCCGTCGCCCCTGCAGAAATCATTTCATAGTCGTAATAATTTGAAAATTATTTAAGGTTAGCACGCATCTGATCGTTAGCTGCAACTACGCTAGCAACCCAATCTTCCTGTGTTAAGGAACCGGATACTGAAGAGTTAACTGGATCAAAGAATACTGTAGCTACTTCTACACCTGGAATAGCTTCGAATGCAGCGAAGTTACCCATAGCAGCTTTAGCGCCGTTATCGTAGATAGAGTAGAACATTACGTTGTCGCCTTCAAGTTTTTCAGCGATACCAAGTACTGGCTGAATAGCGCCTGCTTTTGCGAAGATTTCGCAAGCAACATCACTGTATAAGAATGCTACGAACTGTTTTGCACCAGCAACGTTAGCTGCACCAGCTGGAACCCAAGCCTGTTCGAACCATGTGTAGCTGTACATGTCACCACCTTCAACTACTGCTGGAAGTGCTGTCATACCCCATTCGAAACCTTCAGCACGTGGAGCTTCTGCCATTTCGCCTACGATCCATGTACCGTTTGGCATGAAGAGTGCTTTGTTGTCAAGAACGAGCTGCTGATTCTGTGTGAAGTCCTGGTTGTTAGCCTGTGAAGGTGTTACAGGATGTGTGTATGTAGCAAGTTTAGCGATGATATCGAAACAAGCTTTAGCTTCTTCTGTTTCCCAAACGCCTTCAGCATAGTGTGTAGCGTCTTCGAAGAATTCTGCACCACCTGCTGCGTACATTAATGCATAGAAGAATGCATCAAAGTAACCAGTTGTTGGATATGTGAAGAGAGAGATGCCTTCAGCTGCTGCTAAATCACCAAGTGCCCACATTTCATCCCATGTTGTAGGAACTTCCCAGCCTTTTTCAGCAAAGAGACCTTTGTTGTAGAAAAGACCACATGGAGAGTAGAACATTGGAGCAAGGTCAGTTTTGCCATCGCCGTACGGGTTTGTAAGAGATGTTTCTGTGAAACCACCAGCAATTTTGTCAGCTACTACTGCTTCTTCACCAGGTACTGTCATGCTAAGTACATCTGTGATATCAGTAATAAGGTTACCTTTGATGAACTGTTCTGTAAGAGCTGCTGGACGACCTGTTGCAAGGTGAACTACGTCTGGGCTATCGCCTGCCTGCATAGCTGGTCCAATAACGTCTTCAAGGTTTTTGTCTGTTGTAAGTTCAACTTCGATACCAGTTTCAGCTGTGAATGCAGCTGCAACTTCTTTCCAGCAATCAGCACCATATGCTGTTTCGATTGCTGCAACTTTGATAGAACCTGCAGGTTCTTCTTCGTTAGTTTCTTCTGTTGTTCCTACTGTTACTTCTTCATCAACAGCTGGTTCTTTTGCAGCACAACCTGCAAGAAGAGAAGAAACCATAACTGCTGATAAGATCAAGCTTAATACTCTCTTTTTCATTTAAAATATCCCCTCGAAAGAAAGAACCGTACATCTTGTGTACG
>X73_One_humped_Camel__coassemble_404_pt1 | contig 11336 bp, 6 predicted proteins | sample X73_One_humped_Camel__metabat2_low_PE_005 | metagenome-assembled genome bin X73_One_humped_Camel
GTCCAGGATAACCCTCCGCATATTTATTTGTCAATGGGCTTCCCATTGCAGCCATAACTGCCTTGCTTACCCAGTTTTCTGATGCAATCAGCTCAATATGTGAATTCTGTCTCGCAACTTCTGCCTCGATGGCTTCACCGATCTGAGGATCAACTGCTTTAATTTCATCCATTGAATACATGATGAAACTCCTTTCATTCGTCAATCTAGTAATTATTCTTGAGCTTTCGAATGTATTTCCATCATAGCTATAACAGTCCGATGATTTCGAATCCGAAAGTAAAAATCTTTGTCCATTATAGCACTGCACTTCATCATTGTAAAGAGTTAAATTAACAGATTTCCTTTAGTTCACCGGATCCGTCTCATTCATGACCTGACTTAAATAATCTTTGTCCTCATCTTTTTTGGTCGGAATCAAATTGGAGATTATGCTGTTCCCTTTTGATTTCACATAAAAAGCGCCAAGTACAGAAAAGACAGCTGCGCCGATAAAGTTCACAATCAGATCCCACATGGTATCAATTAAACCGATATCCAAATAGCCTCCCAGATTCAGACTTTCTCCGTTGATGGCTACATCCTGAATCCCTGTAATTACGTAAGGCGAATTTCCCCCTGCCGGATCCAGCACCACAGTAGAAAAGCTTTGAATGATCGTATCCTTCTGCATATCAAAGGAAAACCACTGATCCATGGCAAATTCAAACATTTCCCACAGAACTCCTATAGTCATAGAAAAACTGAATGCAACAATTGCCATAAACATCGGCGACAGATGAAATACAAGTCTGTCACTCTCATTCAGCAGCGATACAAGAGAAAATCCGATTGCAGCTGCCAGAAATCCGTTTAACGTATGGAGCATAGTGTCCCAATACGGAAACAGGATATAGAACTCAAAAAGTTCTCCTAAAATCTGCGCTGCAAAAACAAACAGAAGCAGTATAATTTCCAGCATCGTCGGTAATTCCACCCGTAATGTCAGCTGCATAAAACTTGGCATCATTAAGAGAATTAAAGTAAGCAGACACATAAAGGAACTTTGATAATTCCCGCAAAGAAATTGTGTTACACCAATGATAATTACCAGCGACCGCAGTATCATATAGACGGTAAAGGAGCTTTTATGCTCACTTAATTCCATTTGAATTGCAGTTCTGAACCGTCCCAGTTTTCCTTTTTGCTTCATGTTATGACCTCCCAGATTCTAATTTCTCGTTCCCCCCTCTGGTTATTGCTACCATAATACACAGAATAGGACCAAAAATCAATTGAACCTATTTATTTTGCAAAATATCGATACAGCATTGTCATGGTCTGATCTCTTGTTACCGTATCATTCGGTGCGAACAGACCGCCTTCGTAACCATTTACAACACCTTGTTCCGAAGTCCATACTGCAGCGTTTGTGTACCATTTTCCTTCTTTTACATCGGTAAACGGACATTCTTTTGCTTCCGGTGCCGGTTCTCCAGCATGACGATACAGGAATGTGGCCATCTGAGCTCTTGTACAAGTTTCTTCCGGACCAAAGGATGTTGCGGTGAGACCATTTACAATCCCTTTTTCTACAGCCCAGATTACTGCATCATAATAATACTTTCCTTCAATTACATCTGCGAATTTGTTTGCACCGTCCTTCGCAGCCGGTTTTCCCATCGCTCTCCAGATAAAGGTCACAATCTGTCCACGGGTACATTCTTCCTTCGGACCAAAGGTTGTTGCCGTCAAACCGTTTACAACTCCATTTTGTGAACCCCATGCAACAGCATCATAATACCATTTTCCTTTTACCACATCGGTAAACGGATTGTTCCATTCCGGCGTTGGAGTAGGAGTCGGTTCCGGTGTTGGTTCCGGTGTCGGCTCCGGTGTCGGCTCCGGTGTCGGTTCCGGTGTTGGCTCCGGCGTTGGTTCCGGTGTCGGTTCTGGAGTTGGCTCCGGTTCCAGGGATGGAACCGTTTGTTCCGTACATACCACATTTACCATATACTGTTCTGTGGTAATGCCGTCTTTTGCTGTAATTACTACATAAATACTGTTCAAACCTGTCACAAAGGAAATCTTGCCCTGATAACCATCGTCTGTTTTTTCTAATCTCACAGGTTTTCTATAGTAGCTGTATTTTACTTCTACCTTGCCTACCGTATCATCTGCATCCACCAGAATAGTTGATGCATCCTGATCTGTCACTACAAGCGGACACTGTTTGGAATCTGCTTCCATTTCGAAATCCAGTTCCGGAAGAGCAATGCCCTGAATATCCGTGTTGTTGTCTTCCACTGTATTTACAAGAATGGTATACTCCGCTTTCTGATCGGCTGTTTTTCCATTTCTTACAACAACAATCCTGCTTCCATCCTTTACTTCTAATGCAAGGCAATCGGTATTTCCTGTATTTGGAACCTTTGTGCCGTCTACCGTAATGGCTGTAGTTCCTTCTTCTTCCATCAGAGACTGGTATTTCACTTCTACTTTCCTAAGATCTGCCGGAATCAGCACTTCAAAAGTATCTTCTTCACTCAGCAGTTCTGTGCCATTGACCATCAGACTTGCCAAACGTACGTCTGCATCTCCCGGTAAAACGGTAATGCTCTTGCTTGCCGGAGTTCCCGGTGTGCCGATGCTGTCTACCGGATATACAGTACAAGTCAATGTTCCGGCTGTACGTGCAGTAAATTCCTCAGTTTCTGTTACTGTCTGAACAGTCTTGCCTGCCAGTTCGTATTCCCAGAGATATTTTGAACTTCCTTCTTTATCCTTGTCCGGATCTGTAAAGGAATATGTGATAGTTACAGTATCGTTTACACGATAACTTGTTTCTTTGAATTTCAGGTCAGATACAGAAGGTGCCGCATTTTCATAAGCACCGATGCTCACAGGTTCTAAAGCTTCCACTTCTGCCAGACTCATTTCTGCAGTGCCCAGCTTAAAATCTGAGAATGTTACGGATTTTCCACGATTATTGGAATGCCATGCGCCAAAACCGATCTGATAATCTGCGCCAAGCATACTTGTGGAAATTGTACGCAAGGTGGTCCATGTACCGCCTTCCAGTTTATATGAGAGCGTCGCCTTGCCGCTTCCGTCATTCACAAATGCAAGGTATGCAGTTGTTACGTTGTTATCTGCAGAGGAACCGCCCAGCTCCTGTGCAGTTCCGCCGGCTTCCTGTACACTTGCAATGCCGTCAAAGTGTGATTTCTTACCGATGGAAATGTAATTGTCATCATCCTGATAAAGGAAGAAGCTTCCTGTATCCCACTGATTGCTTTCTCTCGTTGGCAGATTTTCCGCTTTAATTATGGCAGTTACGCTGCCGCGGTCAAAATCGCCGTCATAAAGGAATAAGTTTTTCAATGTATTTGTACTTGTATACAGATCTCCTGCTTGAAGTTTGATCACAGCACTATCTGCATCCATCGTATAGCTGCCGGTATCTTCACGCACAATACTCCAATTCGGTGCAAGACCTTCTACCTTTGTCATAGATACCACAACCGGAATCTGGTCTTCAAAGCCGCCTGCAGATGCTTTGATCCAGGCAATACCGTTTTTCTTAGCTGTAACAGTTCCATCAGAAGCTACTGTTACAACGTCTGTTGCCTGACCGGTCACAAAATCTTCCGCACTCCAGGTAACCGCTGTATTTGCTGTTAATTTCTTTGTTTTTGCCTGGTCGTTCAGAATTACAGTTCCCTCTTCTGTAATTTCCACTTCCGTCGCTTCGGCACCTGTACCGGAAACGGTTACTGTAATTGTATTTGATTTTACTACAGTGTTATTCCATACATAGTAGGCATACAGATCCGCCTTGCCTGCTGCCTTCGCTGTTATTACGCCATTTGCATCTACTGCAACAATATCCGGTTCTGTACTTGCATATTTCAGGTCGGATACCGGTTCACTTGCAGGTTCACTTGTACTTCTCACAACTTTAATCTCAGCATCCTTATTGGTAAGATTGCTGTCGGACATATTGCTGAGCACTGCATAATTCTTCATACCATCGTCATAGGTATTGCCTTCCAGCACAACATTCTTACAGGCTTTGAACTCATACACATTGTCATAGTTTCTGCTGTAAGTATCTGTTAGTGTTTTGTTGTTGTCACCGATGATAGTTGTTCCGTCCGCTGAAATGTTTAATCCTGCTGTTTCACCTACAGCCAAAGTCTTGCTGTCCGCACCGATGGAAATCTCAAATTCCGGATTTGTACGCAGAATCTTGTTGTTGCGAATAATCAGATTTTCTACACTTTCCGCTTTTACAACAGTATCATCACTCATATGGAAGGTATTTCCTTCAATGGTGATATTTTTGTGGATCGGATTGTTTTCTGATGGAAGTCCTCCGCCGTAAGTTACCGGATGAATATAAATCGCAGATTTATAATCCCAGTAAGTATCTCCAATGGTCTTGATATAGAAGGTATTGTCACGAATGGTCATATCGCGAATCGGACCAGATTCATACCAGTCGTTGGAATCATTGGAAAGGAAGATTGTTGCCATAGACATATTCAGGAACGTATTTCCCTCAATTAATACTTTATTTCTGGTTGTACATAAAATACCTCTTGTCGGTACATTTTTAAAAGTATTGTTCTTAATGGTAACTGCCGGTGCATAAGTCACATTTTCCGCTACATACTTCGGTGTGCCATTGCCTACTTTGTTATTTAAAAAGGTTGGAAGAGTTTCTTCAAAACGAATACGCATTGTGCGAAGGTCATTGCCCTTCTCACCCGGATTGGATACAATCTCTGATACGGTATACAGCGTTTCGTTATCTGAGGACTCTAAGGTATCTCTTGTAAAGAATGCCACCTGATCTCCTACATGGAACTGCGGGAAACCGCCCTGCTGTGTATGAACATATTTCAAAAGAAGGGTATGATCGTCTATACGGTTATCCACTCTGGTAAAGGTTCCGTGGAAGTTGATCGGATCATCATGGGTGTTAGAGAAATTACAATCTTCAATCACGATCTCGCCTGCTGCCCCGGATGCATGAAGACCGTCCGCAAAGCTTACCGTAATATGGCCGGAATGTTCTCTCGGCATCAGATTGCATCTGCGATAAGTCACATCGGTGCTCATCTGGATCAGCCAGCCGAATCCATGCATAAAATGTACATTTACCTCTTCTACCAGTACGTTTTTACTTTCCCAGGTAAAGGCGCCTGCTGTTTCTCGATGAGCATTGCTGCAAAGTGCAAAAACTGCACCTTCTGTCTGGTTCGTTTTCTGCATTGCAGTACGATAAGAATAGTTTACACGAATCACCTGATCACTCAGTTTTGTGATGGAGGACGCATTGGAAAACGGTCCGTCTCCCGTTCCATAATTTCGTGTCATTTCTTCCCCCGGCTGATAACCGATAATCGCATACGTGTTGTGGTGACCGGAAGCTGTCCAGTAAGCAGTTCCCGTATACGGACTAAGTTCACTGGACCAGCGAACGGTATTGCCGCTTACGGTAAATGGGAAACATGGCGGAATATAATAATCCGTATAGCTGTTCCCTACTTCCAGAACGGTAAGTTCCGTAACCGTCGGCACTGCAAAATCCCAGGAGAAATTCTTAAGTGTGATATTCTCAGATTTTACAACTGCCAATGCCATCATATTTCCATGCATCATGAACAGGGAACCGTTTCCGTCGATGGTAAGATTCTCATGTTCTTCTACCAAAATACCAATGGTCTTGATCGGATTCTCTATACTGTTGGTGTTGGACGTATGATACTCTCTTTTCTGAGCCTTGTCCTTGTAAATGTGATACTCACCCTTTGGGAATTCCAAAGTTACGGATTGTCCATCCGCCTCAGCTTCTTTCGCAGCTTCCAGAGCTTCCCACACAGCCTCCGCACTGTCTTCTTCGCCGGTAGGATCCACACCATAATCTGCCGCATTGATTATGATACTGTCTTCTTCTGCTGCCGATACGTCCGTACGTTCTGCCGCAAACGGCACTCCTGTGAGAACCATGCATACAGCCAGAATCCATGCTAAAATTCTTTTTTTCTTCATTTACAAAACCTCCTTCATTTCTTTATTCGCCTTAGGCATTTTCTACCACGATTTTACTATATTTTCTATCTATTTACAATTTTTTCCGTTTAAATTACAAAAGAAGCGGTTATTCACCGCTTCTTTCTAACACTTTAATAGAACAGCTCTGCAATTGGAGAATTTTTATCTAAGACAATGGTGTTTTCACCATTTGCCAGTGTTGCTTTTACTGCATCCAACTGTCTTACGAAACTATAAAAATCTGCTTTGCTTTCATCGTTGTAAGCATTGCTTAAGATTCTCATATACTCAGCTTCACCTTCTGCCACAATGGTATCGGCTTCTTTTTGTGCCTGTGCCAAAAGCACTGTCACCTGTTCGTTTGTATCATTCTTGATTTCCTGCGCCTGCTGTTCACCCTGTGCCTTATAGGATGCCGCAATGTTGTTACGTTCGGAAATCATTCGTGCATACACCGCTTCTTTGTTCTCATCCGGAAGGTCTAACATCTTAGTTTCGATCTTAGATATTTTAATACCGTAAGATTCCAGATTTGTTCCCAGCTTTTCCGTTAAGATTTCTGCCAGTTTTCCGTCACGGCCGGAAATTACTTCTTCCTGTGTCAGACTGCTGATTACGTTTTTCAATGCATTATATACGTTAGAGCTGATACGGGATTCTGCATTTTGCTCCGAACCGCTCAGTTTCTGAATAAATCTCACCGGATCTTCGATTCTCCACAATACGAAACAGTCTGAAATCATGGACTTCTTATCGGAAGTCATTACATCACTTGGCGCAAGGTCGCTAAGCTGCATTTTGGCACTGATCACCTGTTCTGACTGTACAAACGGAATCTTAAAACTTACTCCATAGGAACTTCCGTCATTTTCTTCCACACGCACGATTTTACCAAACTGCTTGATCACACGGTATTCTCCCGGCTTTGTTATTACCAGAGAAGAAAACAGAACGAACAGTGCTGCGAAAATGACCGGTATTACGATAAACTTCTTTTCCATAGAATTATTCCTCCTCTCCTTCTGCTCCATTTACCTGTGTTGTACTAAAAGGCTCCAACGGAAGCAGGGATTGTGTTTCGCCGTCCGTAATATAAATCTTCATACTTGGAAGCACTTCTTCCATCGTTTCATAGAACATACGCTCTTTCGTAATAAGAGGGAATTTTACGTATTCTTCGTACAGGGAATTAAATCTGGCTGTCTGACCCTCTGCCTCTGCCACAAGCGCTGCTTTTTCTGCCTGCGCATCCTTCACAATTTTATCCGCCTGTGCATTTGCCTGAGGAATTCTGGTGTTTGCATCTGCATTTGCATTATTAATCGCAGTTTCCATACCCTGTTTTGCATCTTCTACATTTTTAAATGCCTGTGCAACTTCTGCTGTAGGAACTTCAGCATCCTGAATTACCGCATTGGTAATCTGAATACCTATGTTTTCCAACGTAAGACGTTCCTGAAGCTTTGTTTTAATCTCTGTCTGAATTGCATATTTTCCGGTTGTAAGAACCTCATCAACACCGCAGCTTCCTACTGTATCTCTTATGTAGCTCTGGGCAAGATTCTTAACAATTACTTCCGGATCTTCCGATGCATAAAAATACTGAACCGGATCTACAATCTGATATTCAAAATAAAAATCCACATTTACAAAGTTGTAATCACTGGTAATCATAAAAGATTCCTTATGAATGGATTCGTTGGTGCTAAGATCGTATCCCACTGAAAACTGTTTGGAAGCTTTACTTACCTTATATACATTCTGAAGATACGGGATTTTCAGCTTAATTCCCGGCGTTTCCTCTACCTGCACAGAACCAAACGTCTGAATCACTGCATATTCATCCTCTTCCAAAGAATAAAAAGACTGACTAGCCGTTGCTGCCAAAAATAATACCAGTGCAGCAATCGGCAGCACCTTTTTCATTTTCTTTCCAAGGTTCGGATTTGGAACTCCGATTGTGCCGCCCTTTTTAAAACCTCTCTGACTTTGAGCATTTTTAAAATTCCGAATCTGTCTTTCAATGTCGTTCATTTGCTCCTCCATTTTTTTCTCCTCCGAAATACTTTCTTTCTCATTTTTTTGTTCCTGTTCTCTTGGATCTGATTCCTCCATACGGATACTCTCCTTTCTAAATCCATAGCTGTCTGTACGCCCTTGATACCATTACAGCTATTTTACACTTTAATACAGTAAACTGTCTATAGCCATCATGCAATCTTTACCATTTCTTTATACCTTTGATGTATAAAAAAAAGACCTCTACCATGACCGATGTCATGATAAAAGTCTTGCTGTCTCATTTGTTACGGATACCTCTCGATATCGATTGACGATCGCAAACCCATCAAAAAGAATCTCTCTTAGATGTTTAGCTACTCCCTTTTATCTGTATGGATATTATATATCACTTTGTTATTTATTTGTCAATATTAATTTATCACAAAATCTTTCTGTTGCATTTTTCTATATATTTATGTATGATATAGAAAATTTAGCACAGTAACGCAGTGTATCAGCACAAAACACTGCTCTGGTGCAATAACATACAGAAAGCGAGAGTAAACAACATGAAAGCATATAAAGATTTAACAAAAGATGAATTACTCACACTGAAATCTGCATTGGAAGAAGAATATAAAACATTGGAGTCCAAAGCTTTAAACTTAAATATGGCACGCGGCAAACCTGGCTTCTCACAGCTGGCACTGTCTATGCCAATGTTAAACGTTTTAACCGAAGATTCTGATATGAGAACCGTTCTCGGTAATGATACACGTAACTATGGCGACCTGGACGGCATTGGTGAATGTCGTCGTCTTATGGCTCATATGATGGGTGTTGAAAAGGATAATGTTGTAATCTGCGGTAATTCCAGTTTAAATATTATGTATGACACTGTTTCCAGAAGCATGACTCATGGCGTTCTTGGCAGCACCCCATGGTGCAAACTGGATAAAGTAAAATTCCTTTGTCCTGTACCAGGTTATGACAGACATTTTAAGATCACAGAACATTTCGGCATCGAAATGATCAATATCCCGCTTGGAATTGATGGTCCGGATATGGATCTGGTGGAACAGTATGTAAACAACGACCCTGCTGTTAAAGGTATCTGGTGCGTTCCGCAGTATTCCAATCCAACCGGTATCTCCTATTCCGATGAAGTCGTAAGAAGATTTGCCAATTTAAAACCGGCAGCAGAAGATTTCCGTATTTTCTGGGATAATGCATATGCCCTTCATCATTTATATGAAGATACACAGGATTCCATTTTAAATATCCTGGAAGAATGTGCAAAAGCAGGCAATCCTGACCTTGCTTATATTTTTGCATCTACCTCCAAGATCAGCTTCCCTGGTTCCGGTGTTTCTGCAATTGCATCTTCCATCGCCAATATTGATTATATTCAGAGCCAGATGACCATTCAGACTATCGGCCACGACAAGATCAATCAGCTTCGTCATTCCAGATTCTTCAAGAACATCGACGGACTGAACGAACATATGAAAAAACATGCAGAATTATTAAGACCAAAATTCGAAGCAGTTCTGGACACTTTGGAAGCAGAACTGGAAGGATTGGAAATCGGCAGATGGGTAAAACCTCGCGGCGGTTACTTTATCTCCTTCGATGCACTTCCTGGATGTGCAAAAGCAATTGTTGCTAAATGCAAAGCCCTGGGCGTAATCTTAACAGGTGCCGGAGCAACTTATCCATACGGCAAGGATCCACTGGATTCTAACATCCGTATTGCTCCATCCTTCCCGACACCGGAAGAAATGAAAGAAGCATCTGAAGCCTTTGTACTTTGTGTAAAACTTGCAAGTGTTGAAAAACTGTTAAATGAAATGAAATAATAAAATCCCCCCTAAAGCATCTTGGTTGTTTCCATCCTTTGCTTTAGGGGGATTCTCTTATCTGCCTTTATTCATTTTATTCATCACAATCCTCTGGTTTGCTGAAACCTACAACTGCAGAAATTGCTGCAATAATACCGGCAAATACTGCCACAGTTGTCATAACCGCAAACGCGATAATTGCTATATTTACGCCTGTCATATATACTTACCTCCATCCTTGCTCTTGGAGGTATTCTATCATATCCTTTCATGAAAACCAATAGTTTTTTAATATGCCTCGACCTCACCGGACAATTCACCGATTGACAGATTATAATACTCGCCTTTTACCAGTTCCGGACTGCTGTAAATCACTACTGCAAAAGAGCTTTCCGGCTTGTATACCAGCAGCTGTTCTCCACTCTCATCGGTAATTACAATTTCTGCACCGGCTTCCTGATTGCCTACGCTGACTCCGATTACTCCCTGTGTGGAATCACTGAACGACTGAGCCATTCCGTAAGCGCCGGTTCCCACAAAAGTCCCTCCCGTAATTACGGCGTTCGTATCATAATCTAAAGTAGCTGTGTCCCCATGGGTCGGACCGCATACCGTTGTATATCCTCCGGAAACAAGAATTTCCCCGTTCGCATCTATACCGTCGCCGGAAGCATAAATATAGACATTGCCGCCGCTTATCTTTACATCTCCTGCTCCATCACCTGCAGCATTGATTCCATCGTCTTGGGCAGCAAGTGTAACACTTCCCCCTTCAATGGCAACATGCAGCGCCTCTATCCCTTCATAGCTTTCCGTTATATGAATGGTGCCTCCGGAAACTGTTAATATATCATCTGCATGGATTCCGTCATCACCGGAAGCAATGGTAATCTGACCGTCGCAAATTGTTAAGGTTCCATTTGCATGCAAGCCATCCTCTGCTGCATCAAGCATATACATCCCGCCATGGATCCGAAGATCGGACCCTGCTTTGATACCTTTTGTACTGACACTGTCTTCTGAAACCGTTTCTGTTTCATCCTCATCCTGCTGCATATTCATATTCATCGACATATCCATCGGCATGCCGGGACCTCCGTGACCGCCCGGACCTCCGTGATCTCTGCCCATAAAATCATCCTTCTGTCCGGATGATGCAGGCGCACATTCCCATCCGCCTCCTGCAAGAACAGAATAGGTTCCGCCTTCCAGCTGCACATAAGAGGAGGAACTGATTCCGTCTCCTTCAGATTCTATGGTATAACTGCCGTTTTCGATATATACAAAACCTAATGTTTCGTCTTCTGTATGTTCCCCGTGAATTCCATCCTTACCGGATACAATGGTAAATGCACCATCAGCTGCACATACATCATCCTTTCCTGCAATACCGTGAGCAGACGCTGTAATATGGTAATTCCCCCCCGTTACAGTGAGGGAATCCTTAGATAC
>X73_One_humped_Camel__coassemble_405_pt1 | contig 11335 bp, 7 predicted proteins | sample X73_One_humped_Camel__metabat2_low_PE_005 | metagenome-assembled genome bin X73_One_humped_Camel
ATTCCCCGCTTCTCATCCACGTTAAATAGTCCGGATTCACGAAGCAGATCGTCAGAATAATTTCTGGACTTCATATATTGATATAAATCATTGCTGTATTTATCGGAATACCCCAGCCCGAACCGCTTAATAGTATCCTGATCCAGCCCTCGTCTGACCAGATACTCATAAGCATGTCTGCCGCCTTCCTGACGCAGTTTATAATAAAAATAACCGGCTGCTGTTTTGTTTATTTCCAAAAGCACTGCCTTCTTATCGGCAAGTTCCTTCGCTTCCTTAGACTGTTCAAGCTCCGGCAGCTGAATGCCTGCCCGATCAGCCAAAAGCTTCAGTGCTTCCATAAACGAATAATTCTCATATTCCATGATAAAAGTAATTACATTGCCGCCTGCTCCGCATCCAAAGCAATAATACATCTGTTTGCCCGGACTGACGGAGAAGGAAGGTGACTTCTCATTATGAAACGGGCATAACCCGAAATAAGAACTGCCTTTTCTTTGAAGCTTCACATATCCGGAAATCACATCCACGATATCGTTCCTGGAACGAATCTCTTCTATGAGATCATCTGAATACCTCATATATGGCCTCCTCACTTTTTAATTTCTTATATACTCCATGATTTTGGAATATAGATTTCTTTATATTTAGCTATGGAATACTGATCTGTCATACCGGAAATGTAGTCACACACTGTCCTTGGAACACTTTCCCCCTTGACAGTGATTCTCTGGTAATACTCTTCTGACATTTTTTCCGGATGATCCTTATAATATTCATATAGCTGGACAATCATCATTTTCCCTTTTTCTTCTTCCTTATTTACCAAAGGGGTCTTATAAATGTTATGGAACATCCACTGTCGCAGATCCATCATAGCTTCTTTTACTTCTTGGGACATCTTGATCTGCGGAATGCCCCTTGAATGTGCAACAATATCATGCACCATGGTATTAAGCTGATTCTTAATGGTATCGCCTAATACATTTCTCAATTCCTTTGGGATATCTGTTACCTGTACAATCCCTGCCCGCTGTGCATCATCCATATCGTGATGAATATAAGCAATCTTGTCACACAGCTGAACCACCTGGCCTTCCAGCGAAACCGGAGATCCGGTAATCTTATGATTTAGGATTCCGTTTCTGACTTCCCACGTAAGGTTCAGTCCGCGACCGCTCTTAGCCAGAAAATCCACAACTCTCAGACTCTGCTCATAGTGAGAAAAGCCTTCCGGACATACAGAATTCAGCGCCCGTTCACCGGCATGTCCAAATGGTGTGTGTCCCAGGTCATGTCCCAGTGCAATAGCTTCCACAAGATCCTCATTTAAACTGAGCGCCTTGGCGATGGTACAAGCCGTCTGAGATACTTCCAGCGTATGCGTCAGTCTCGTGCGATAATGATCTCCCTGAGGCGAAAGAAATACCTGTGTCTTATCCTTTAGCCTGCGAAAAGCTTTTGAATGAAGAATCCGATCCCGGTCTCTTTGGTACACGGTTCGGATGTCACATTCCTCTTCCTGATGCACACGCCCCTTAGAGCAACGGCTGCAGGCCGCATAGGGACTAAGTGTTCGAAGTTCCAGTTCTTCAATATTTTCACGAATCATCACGCTCATCTCCTTTACAATTTGTAAAAGAAAAATCTCCTGTATTTAATATATATCGAAAGATTGTCGCATTTCCTTTTTATTCTACCACTTTTTTCAATCTTTTTTAACAAATTTTCATACTTTTTCGTTTTTAACACTTTAACACTGTAAAAAACTGTTGCATTAAAAAAAAGATAGAGTTATAATTAAGCCCGAATTAATTTTTAGAGGAGGACAATATTATGTCATATGTAGATGAAGTCATTGAACTGGTGGTTAAAAAGAATCCTGGCGAGTCCGAATTCCATCAGGCTGTAAAAGAAGTGCTTGAGTCTCTCCGCGTTGTAGTAGAAGCTAATGAAGAGAAATTCCGTAAAGAAGCTCTCTTAGAGCGTCTGGTTGAACCTGAAAGACAGCTTCTGTTCCGTGTTCCTTGGGTAGATGACAAAGGACAGGTTCAGGTTAACAAAGCATATCGTGTTCAGTTTAACAGTGCAATCGGACCATATAAAGGAGGTATTCGCCTTCACCCATCCGTAAACCTTAGTATTATCAAATTCTTAGGATTTGAACAGATCTTCAAGAATTCCTTAACCGGTCTCCCAATCGGCGGCGGTAAAGGTGGTTCTGATTTCGATCCTAAAGGCAAATCAGACAGAGAAGTTATGGCATTCTGCCAGAGCTTTATGACAGAACTTTGCAAATATATCGGTGCTGACACTGACGTTCCTGCCGGTGATATCGGTACAGGCGCACGTGAAATCTGCTATATGTACGGACAGTACAAGAGAATCCGCGGCGTATACGAAGGCGTTCTGACCGGCAAAGGTTTATCCTACGGCGGATCACTTGCTCGTAAAGAAGCTACAGGTTATGGACTTCTGTATTTCACAAATGAAATCCTGAAACTGAACAACATCGACATTGCAGGCAAAACTGCTGCTATCTCCGGTTCCGGTAACGTAGCAATCTATGCTGCAGAAAAAGCAACAGAATTAGGTGTAAAAGTTCTTACAATGAGCGATTCCACAGGCTGGGTATACGATGCAGAAGGTATCGACCTTGCAGCTGTAAAAGAAATCAAAGAAGTAAAACGCGGACGTCTTTCTGAATACAAGAACTACCGTCCAAACGCTGAATACCACGAAGGTCGCGGTGTATGGAGTGCTAAGGTTGACCTTGCTCTTCCATGTGCTACTCAGAACGAACTTCATCTTGAAGATGCAAAAATGCTTGTTGAAAATGGTGTACTTGCCGTATGTGAAGGTGCTAACATGCCTACTACTATGGATGCAACAGAACACTTCCTCAGCAACGGCGTAATCTTCGGACCTGGTAAAGCTGCAAATGCAGGCGGTGTAGCTACTTCTGCTCTTGAAATGAGCCAGAACAGCGAAAGACTCAGCTGGTCCTTCGATGAAGTTAACGAAAAACTTCAGGGCATCATGATCAACATTGCACACAATGTTGACGCAGCAGCTAAGAAATACGGCTTTGACGGCAACTACGTAGTAGGTGCTAACATTGCAGGTTTCGAAAAAGTTGTAGACGCTATGACAGCTCAGGGTATTGTTTAATTACAAATCAGAACAAAAATTTACAGGCGCCAACCGGCGCCTGTTTTTTTGTAATTGATTCAATTTACTAATACTGTCTGTAAGTGCTCATGAATTCCCCTAATTTGCCCATAGCAACTTCCAGCTGCTCAATACGAGGAAGATAAACAACTCTGAAATGATCCGGTTCTTTCCAGTTGAAACCGCTTCCTGGTACAACAAGAACTCTCTTATTCTTTAACAGATCCAGAGCCCATTTTTCATCATTATGAATGTTGAACTGCTTGGTATCGATCTTAGGGAATGCATAGAATGCCGCTCTTGGTTTTACACAAGAGATTCCCGGAATATCATTTAATGCCTGGTAAATGTAATCTCTCTGACGGGTAATACGTCCGCCCGGTTTTACATACTCTTCTACACTCTGGTATCCCCAAAGGGCTGTCTGTACAATAGACTGTGCCGGTACATTGGAACACAGACGCATAGAGGAAAGCATTTTAATTCCTTCAATATAATCTCTGACATGATCCTTTGGACCGCTTAAGCACATCCAGCCAATACGGAAACCTGCAATCATATGAGATTTGGAAAGACCGCTGAATGTTACACAGAACAGATCCGGAGCCAGAGAAGCAATGGATGTATGCTGGATGCCGTCCATACAAAGTCTGTCATAGATTTCATCTGAAAAAATGATCAGTTCATGTCTTCTTGCAATGTCTACAATCTTAAGCAGCAGATCGATCGGATAAACAGCACCTGTCGGATTGTTCGGGTTAATAATTACAATCGCTTTTGTCTTGTCGGTAATCTTACTTTCGATATCCGCAAGGTCCGGATACCAGTCAGACTGTTCGTCACAGATATAATGAACAGCCTTACCTCCGGACAAGTTTGTACATGCCGTCCAAAGCGGATAATCCGGTGAAGGAATCAGAACCTCATCGCCGGAATCAAGAAGAGCCTGCATACAAAGATTGATAAGTTCGCTGACACCATTTCCGGTAAAAATATCCTTCATCTTTACATTTGGCAGGTTCTTAATCTGAGAATACTGCATAATCGCTTTTCTGGCAGACCAAATACCTTTGGAATCAGAATACCCCTGGCTGTTTCTTATATTTAAAATCATATCCTGGATCACTTCTTCCGGAGCTGAGAATCCGAAAGGTGCAGGATTACCAATATTTAATTTCAGCACTTCCATACCGTTCTCAATCATGCGATCGGCTTCATCAACAACAGGTCCTCTTACATCATATAATACATTATCTAGTTTTGAAGATTTACGAATCTCTCTCATCTTCCATACCTCCCGAAAATGAAATATAAGCCATTCTAACATTTATACACTTAAAAGTAAAGAAGCACTTCACGCTACTGCTTCATCACGTTAAAATGTTACAAAAATAAAATTTTCTCTTGTAATTTTGAATAATCAGTGGCATAATCTAACTGTTGTGCGTGCAGATACATATCTGCATGTAGGAAGATATGAAAAGGAAAAAGGAGATAATTATGAGTGAAAAAACATCAAAAGGTTTTTCCACCAAGTTAGGCTTCGTTCTGGCTACTGCCGGTTCCGCTGTCGGACTTGGTAACTTGTGGCGTTTCCCATATTTAGCTGCTAAATATGGCGGCGGTATCTTTTTGCTGGTATATCTGATCATTGCAGTAACTTTTGGTTTCTGTCTTATGATTACAGAATTAGCAATCGGCCGCAAAACCGGATTGAGTGCATTCGGCGCATACAAGAAATTGAACAGCAAATATGCTTGGATTGGCGTTCTTACAAGCGTTGTACCATTTATGATCACACCATATTACAGTGTAATCGGTGGATGGATCTGTAAATATGCAACTGCATTTGTAACAGGACAGATGACTGCAACTACATCTGATACATACTTTACAGATTTCATTGCAAGTCCTGTCGCTCCACTTGTATTCTTTGCATTCTTTATTATTTGTTCTGCCGTAATCATTTTATTAGGCGTAAACAAAGGTATTGAAAAAGCAAGTAAAATCATGATGCCAATATTGGTTATCCTCACCATCATCATTTGTATTTTTACTATCAGCAGAGATGGTGCTATGGAAGGTGTTATTTACTATCTGAAACCAGATTTCAGTAAATTCTCCATTACAACCGTATTAGCGGCTATGGGTCAGCTGTTCTACTCCATGTCATTGGCAATGGGTATCCTGATCACATATGGTTCTTATACATCTAAAGAAACAAGCATCGTATCTTCTACTCATCAGGTAGAGCTTTTCGATACTGGTATCGCATTCCTGGCTGGTCTTATGATCATCCCATCCGTATTCGTTTTCTCTGGTGGAGATGCTGCTGCTCTTGGCAAAGGACCTAGCCTTATGTTCATTACACTGCCAAAGGTATTTAACGAAATGACAGGCGGTGCATATATTGGTACATTATTCTTCGTAATGGTATTCTTCGCTGCACTTACTTCTACAATCTCACTTATGGAAGCATGTGCATCCATTCTTTCTGACTGGCTTCACTTATCAAGAAAGAAAAACACCATTATCGTTGCTATATTCTGTTTAGCAGTTGGCAGTTTCGTATCCCTCGGATTCGGACCTCTTGACTTCGTTACAGTAATGGGTCTTGGTTTATTAGACTTATTTGATTTCATCAGTAACTCTGTGATTATGCCAATCGTGGCACTTTCCACTTGTCTCTTCATTGGCTTTATTGTGAAACCTAAAACAATCATCGATGAAGTTGAAAAGAATGGTGCATTCAAAGAAAAACCATTCTATATCGTTATGATCAAATGGATTGCACCAGTTATGATCGTAGCAATTCTCTTCTTCTCTATCATGGAAGTTATGGGTATCATTACCGTATAAAATAAAAAAGTGTTGATTGACGATTCTCGTCTTTCAACACTTTTTTCTTACATAAATATTTGAAGCATCATACCGGCCCCTGCCGAAACAGCCCATAACAATCCCAGGATTTTCAGATTTTCTTTTCTATGCTGATTCATTTTAAACAGAATTACAAGAGCAATGCCTGCACTGGAACAAAGCCCTGCAACGACTGATGGAAAACCTATCACTCCGGTAAGATACAATTGGGTAAGTACAACAGAAGATGCACAGTTGGGAATCAATCCGATACATGCTGCTGCAATCGGCTGAACCAACGTATCTCCCAGCAGATATCTGGACATTTGCTCAATTCCGATCCATTCAATAATCAGATTCAATACAATCGTAAACAGTAAAATATAAAGAAAAATCTTAACCGTATGCTTTAATGCAGGTTTCAAAATCCCGTGTGATTCATGACATCCGCAATCATGGCAAATCTCTTCCATACATTTCTTTTCTGTTATTCTTTTCCCAAGGAACAGATCAATCAAATATCCTGCTGTGACTGCAATCACTACTTTTACAATCAGCAGCTTCAGAATTTCACCGGCATACTGCGGCTGACTGACCATGATCAATACTGCTTCATCGGATGTTGCAAGAAAGACTGCCAGCAGCGTACCCACGGAAATCATACCTGTGGAATACAGATTCGATGCCATAACAGAGAAACCGCACTGAGGAACACATCCCAAAACAGCGCCCACAAAAGGTCCTGTCCGTCCTACTCTTTCCATAAGATTTCCATTCATTGTCTCCGACAGCTTTTCCAGTCCCTCAATCAGTAAAAAAGCGACAAATAAAAACGGAAGCATTTTCCCGCAATCTATAACTGCATGTTCCAATACATGATGTAATATCTCCAATGTCCCACCTCTTAACCTTTCACGTACTTCAACAAAAAACAGATGTATTATAAGCTTACCCAATGAGTTTGTCAACACTAACCGGCGATTTCCTTCAAAAAGTTCGTTATAACTAACCATCAGAGAATTATTCTTATAAACACTTATTATTATGTATGCCAAAAGTATGATATACTAATAAACAGTTTGAACAAAAGAGAGGTTTTCATCATGAAATATGATTTTACAACGATTATGAATCGCCACAACATGGATGCCATTGCCGTTGACAGCGTTGGTCAGATTCCCGGATTTGCTCCGGAAGGGCCAAAGGAAGGCCTTGACATCATTCCTATGTGGGTTGCAGATATGAATTTTCCTACTGTGCCGACCATTCCTGAGGAAATTATCAAACGTGTCAATCACCCTGCTTACGGTTATTTCAATGCCACCGATGCATATTATAACGCAATTATTCAGTGGCACGAAACCAGAAATAACGTCAAAGGCTTGCAAAAAGAACACATTGGATATGAAAACGGTGTTCTGGGCGGTGTAATCTCCGCACTCACTGCATTTGCAGCTCCCGGCGATAAGGTATTGGTTCACAGTCCTACATACATCGGCTTTACCAACAGTCTCGCCAATAATGGCTATCCGATTATTCACAGCAGTCTTGTGAAAGACGAAAACGGCATCTGGCGTATGGATTTTGAAGATATGGAGCAGAAATTGAAAGAACACTCCATTCACGCAGTAATTTTCTGCAGTCCTCACAATCCTTGCGGCCGTGTTTGGGAACCGTGGGAAATCGAGAAAGCTATGGCACTGTTTAAAAAATATGACTGCATCGTTATTTCTGATGAAATCTGGTCGGACATCTTATTAAACGGTCATAAACACACACCTACACAATCAGTCAGTGAGGATGCCCGCAATCGTACTATTGCTCTCTATGCGCCTAGCAAAACATTTAATCTGGCAGGATTGATCGGTAGCTACCATATCATTTATAATGCTTATCTTCGTGATCGTGTGCGTTCCAAAGGGAGCAAACCGCATTACAACGATATGAATGTTCTTTCTATGCACGCATTGATCGGTGCCTATAAGAAAGAAGGTCATGAATGGGTGGATGAACTTTGTGAAGTGCTGTCAGGAAATATCAATTATGCTAGCACTTATATCCATGAACACTTTCCTGGAATTGAAGTTTCCAAACCAGAAGGCACTTACATGCTCTTCCTTGACTGCACCAAATGGTGCCGTGATCACAGCACCACCATTGACCAGGTTCTAAAAGCCGGCTGGGATGTAGGTGTTGCATGGCAGGATGGACGTATGTTCCACGGACCTTGTGCTATTCGTATGAATCTTGCACTGCCGTTTAGCAGAATTGAAGAAGCATTTCACCGTTTAATAACCTATGTATTTTACGAAGCTTAACCTTGAACCTATTGACGTTTTTTAATACTTTTAATACAATAGTCCTATGAACAATCAACTTAATGAAAAAATCACAAATTCCATCCATGGATTTCATCTTCCTCGATATGAAGAGATTCCAAACGTTGGACTTTATTTGGATCAAACAGCAAAGTTTATTAATGAATATCTGACTCTCTTCCCTGATTTGGAAATGACACCTTCCATGATCAGCAACTATGTAAAGAAAGGAATGATTCCACGTTCAGTGAAAAAGCTGTATTACAGGGATCAGATTGCATATCTCATCTTTATTGCTGTTACCAAAACGGTTTTATCCATGGATAACATCCGTATTTTGTTTCAGATGCAACAGGAACATCCTTATACCTGTGAGGCTGCTTATGAGTATTTCCGTCAGGAACTGAATCATATCCTGAACCAGGTATTTCATATGGAAAATACAATCTCCGGTGAAGATTCCGGACTTTCACTTCCAAAACTAATGCTCAAGAATACCATCATTGCTGCGGCACATAAATTGTATCTTGATAATGCATTTACCATTCTTTCTTCCCAGGAAGAAGCTGAGGAATAAATTTAATTAATGAATCCCCAATAAAAAAGAGGCCCATCGGCCTCTTTTTCATTTTACTCTACAGGAGTTGTCCAATACTGCTGATTATAGATATCGGTAAACTGATAAGTAAGATTCGCATAATTCTCATCTACATATACATCACTGATTACCAATTCTCCATCTACAACAAGCTGTTCTCCCAGCATATAGCTGTCCAGGTATTCTCCTTCGTAGCTGTAATAATCACAAACAAAGTCGATGACATCGCCATCCTGAACCGTATCCATTACCTTAGCCACTGTGGTTGTCTCGCCGTCTGCATAAACTCTTCTTACGCCAACTACGGAACCATATGGATTTACATCGGTAAATTCAACTACAAGCTCTGCTCTTTCATCATTGTACAATACCGGGATACGTCCTTTGATACTGTACTGTTCACCATCATCAATGGTGGATTCATGATAATATGCTACCGGCTGTTCATTGATTGCAATCCAGGTAAGCTCTGTCGGTGCAAGAAGATTTCCTGCTTCATCGAATTCATAGACATTATCAAGACCAAGATCAATGTATCCGTAACCGTCGTCATAGAACATGTTGGCATGCAGCGTCTGAATCAGTTCCCATTGCTCTTCCGGAAGTGAAATTGCATCTTTGCCGGAAATGTTTGTCCAATCTAAGAGTTCACCATCAAAGGAATTCTCGTAAATATAATCTGCCATGGCATCTGTATCTAATGCTCTGCCATTAAAGAAATCAATATTTCCTGCATTAAGACCGGAAATACTGCTCACATTGCCGCCAAGAAAACTTCCCAGCAGTTGTCCGATCATCTGCGCACTGTCTGTAGAACCGCCACTGTTTCCAAGCATTCCCATAAGAGATGGGAGTGGTGATGCGGATCCTCCGCTTGCTGCCTGACCGCTTACTTCCATGCTTGCAAATGCCTGGATGCATCGAGCATATTCATCATCCATACCGATCTGTTCATAAGTATCTACTGCAACGTCTACCATTGTAGTTCTTCGGTATGGGAAATATATGGAAAGTCCGTATGAATTTGCCATATTGGAAGAAGTACGATTATACTTCACTGTTTCTAAAACAGCCTCTGCCAGTGCACGACCTTCCGCAGAATCTATATTTTTTGCAAAATGTACTAAGTCTACCTGATCGGCTTTGCTTGAGATTCCGTATTCTCTGGCACCGCTTCGTGCTTTTGAAACGTGTGCATATTCCTTGTTCTCAATCAATTCAACGGTATCTGTGGAGAAATCCGCCAAGGCTTCTGGAATCAATGCTTCCACTTCAGCCAGATCCACAATGGATAGCGTTGCTGACTGACCTGCACAGGTCCTTCCACAAGTTGTTACGAAATCATCAATAATGTTCTTGCCGATTTCAATGGTCGGCATAGAAGTATCATTCGATAATTCTGTAAGCCAATCTGTATAGTACCAGCCGATACCTGGCTCTGTTTCTTCACTTGCAATCATATAATCCGCATGCTTCGTTAGCATCAATGCATTTTCTGCAGTAGCCATAAGACATGCATCGTACCCTACAAAATCAAACTTCACACCGCCGTCCTGCAGTGCTTCATCAATCTCAGCAAGATTCATAGAACCGCTGGACTTGAATTTCTCATCATATCCAAAACCGCTGACAGAGCCTCCGCCGTGATCCCAAAGAATAAGTGCATTTCGATTTGCCGGATATTTTCTTGCACACCATTTGATGAATGAACTTAAAGTATCCGGTTCTGTCATGGAAACACTTCCAAGATTCTTTTCCAGACATTTCATTCCATCATCTGTAATCTGCCAGATCTGATTTGTTTTGCTGCTGACTGCATTATTCTGCCATTTCTGACAGCCGCCGGTGTACACAAGTAAATTAATTCTGTCAGATAAATCCGCATTGATCATCTCCTGCAAATCCATTGTAGCCATCTTGCTTCTGGATTCCAGATCCGTACCGCAAAGGTACAGCATAATAGTGATCTCATCTCTTCCATTTCCGATGATTTCTGTATACTTGTCTCGGGCATCTGTCGAAACTTCTGTGTTCAAAACGCTGGTGTTAGTGCCGTTATCCCATCCGGTGGAAATGTTGCCTCCACCAAGATTTCCAAGCAGTGCTTCCAGACTGCTGCTCATAGTATTCTGTGATGCTGATTCATAACTGCTTTCGTAACCGGAACCGCCGGATGGAGCATCTCCTCCGAACAGCATGCTTCCGTGTCCGCCTCCGCCGCCAAGAACCAGGAATAAGATAATCAGGATCAGCTTAAAACCGCCAAATCCTGAACCTGAACTTCTTACTCTTCGAGAACCGCCGGATGAGCCATTTCCGGAAAAACCGCCTTGTCTCGGTGTTCGTCTCGGAGAACCAACCGGTCCGGTACCCAGTCCCGATCCTCTTC
>X73_One_humped_Camel__coassemble_411_pt1 | contig 11237 bp, 7 predicted proteins | sample X73_One_humped_Camel__metabat2_low_PE_005 | metagenome-assembled genome bin X73_One_humped_Camel
AGATCAAGGTTAGCTACGATACCAAACGCACCCGTCTCCACGCCAGAACCTATGTGTTCTATCGTGATACTGGCTTCACGACGGCTTATGTCGGTTCCTCCAACCTTTCCAATGCTGCCATTTCCAGCGGTTTGGAATGGAATGTGAAGGTCACAAAGAAAGATCTTCCGGAGACCATCGACAAGATCGCTGCTACTTTTGAGAGTTACTGGAACTCCAATGAGTTCGAGTATTATTCCGAGAACCAGAAGGAGCGTCTTGCCCGGGCACTGAGCGCAGAAAAGTATTTCGGAACCAACAATGCTGAAGTCTACACCATGGACATCACGCCCTATTCCTATCAACAGGAGATTTTGGACAAGCTGGAGGCTGAACGTAAGGTTCGTGGCTATACTCATAATTTGGTGGTCGCAGCTACCGGTACCGGCAAGACGGTTATTTCTGCACTGGACTACAAGCGCTTCCGCAAGCAAAATCCGGACAAGCCCTGCAGACTGCTCTTTGTAGCACACCGGGAAGAAATCCTCAAGCAGAGCATGTACACCTTCCGGGCTGTTCTCAAGGATGCCAACTTTGGTGAGATGTTTGTGGGCAGCTATAAGCCCGAGAGCATCGATAATCTGTTTATCTCCATTCAAACAGTCAATTCTCAGGACTTTACTGCAAAGACCACGCCGGAATTCTATGATTACATCATCGTGGACGAGTTCCACCATGCCGCAGCACCGACATACCAGAAGTTGTTGGCATATTATCAGCCCCGCATTTTGCTGGGTTTGACTGCTACTCCGGAGCGTATGGACGGCAAGAGTGTGCTGCCGTATTTCAACAACCGAATTGCGGCGGAGATCCGTCTGCCGGAAGCCATTGACCGCAAGCTCCTGTGCCCGTTCCAGTATTTTGGCGTCACCGATACCGTCGATCTGGACACGCTCAAGTGGAGCGCTGGCGGCTACGATAAGGGCGAACTTTCCAAGATTTATACCCTTAGTGGAGCGATGGCAAACCGTCGTGCCGACTTCGTTGTGTCTGCATTGCTGAAATATGTGACAGACATTGATGATGTGAAGGGACTTGGATTCTGTGTCTCCATCGAGCATGCGGAGTTCATGTGCCACTATTTCAATGAGCGTAACATACCGTCGATGTTCTTAACCGGACATTCGCTAGAGGAAGAGAGAAAGACCGCCAAGCAGCGCTTGGTGGCTGGTGAAGTGCGCTTCATTTTCGTTGTGGATATCTACAACGAAGGCGTGGATATTCCCGAGGTCAATACTGTTCTCTTCCTGCGTCCCACGGAGTCGCTAACCGTGTTCCTGCAGCAGCTGGGCCGTGGCCTGCGTCTAGCAGAGGATAAAGAATGCCTGACCGTGTTGGATTTCATCGGTCAGGCCAATAAAAAATATAACTTTGAAGATAAGTTCGCGGCACTACTGTCGAATACAACTCGCAGCGTGACCCGTGAAATCAAGGACGGCTTTATTTCCGTACCCAAGGGATGTTATATCCAACTGGAAAAGAAAGCCGCCAAATACATACTGGATAATATCCGCGCTTCCTATGGAAATACTGCAGGCTTGGTGTCCCGTGTAGCTACCTTTGTCGAAGATAGCGGCATGGAGCTGACACTGGCCAACTTCCTTGATTACTATCATCTGGATCCCAGATCAATTTATAAGTTCTCTTCCTTCTCTCGAATTTGCGCCAGAGCGGATGTTATCGAGGATTTCAATGAACCGCTGGAAGAGACGATGACCAAGGCGTTTGCCCGGCTTGCTGTCATCGATTCCCGTCGCTGGATTTCTTTCCTGTTGAATACTCTGCCGTGCCTGGATGATGTTGACTTCAAGACCCTGTCCGACGTTGAAAAGCGCATGCTGCAGATGTTCTATATTACCATATGGGGTAAGGCTGTTGAGGATTGGAACAGTGAAGAAGTACTGGATAATCTCTATGCGCTGTCCGATAGCACCATATTGTTAGGTGAGCTGATGAGTTTGCTCCAATATCGATTTGAGCAGATCGACTTCATTGACGAGCCTGTGGATTTGGGCTTTGATTGCCCGTTGGATCTGCATTGTACCTACACCCGAGATCAGTTGTTGGTGGCTATGGACTTTATGAAGCCTGCAACTGTGCGTGAAGGTGTAAAGTGGCTGCCGGAGAAGCAGTTGGATGTATTCTTTGTGACGCTGAATAAGGCGGACAAGGACTATTCGCCCACAACCATGTACAACGACTACTCCATCAATGAGAGCCTGTTCCACTGGCAGAGTCAGAGTACGACGGCAGATAATTCGCCTACTGGACAGCGATATATTCACCACAAGGAACGCGGTAGCAAGGTGCTACTGTTCGTCCGCGAGTTCAAGTCTGATCGTGTGACCGGGGGTGCAGAAGCGTACACCTATCTGGGAACAGCAAACTATGTGAAGCATCAGGGTTCTCGCCCAATGAATATTACGTGGCGTCTGGATCGCCCGATCCCGGCAAAATTCTTGAAGAAGACAAATAAGTTGGTAGTCGGGTAAAATTGCGATTAGTAACATTGTTTGCTGCTAAAAAGGAGGGCGTTCATGGCACGTTGGGATAAAAAAGGTATTCCTCATAAGGGTTGGCATCATCTTAGCGTTGAGGATTTGGGCGAAGGTATTTCTGGCTACGAACCAATACCATATGAGCAATGTGAAATGTGCGGAAACGAAAGGATTCGATATGTCCATATACTTAAACACCCTGATTATCCTTATGAATTACGGGTGGGGTGCGATTGCGCAGAAAAGCTCATTGAAGGCTACGTTGATTTGCGGCAAAAAGAACGTGATGTTAGAAACCGCTCAAGCAGAAAAGTAAACTTCCTCAAGCGAGCATGGACACAAAACTGGAAAACCGGCAATTATGTGCTTCGTTATAAAAACGAATGCATTACGATAATGAACAGCACCTACGATGACGGCTTTGGCGTAATTTATCGTGGTCATAGTGTGTGGCGGTATAAAGGCAAAAAAATCTATGATTTTGAAATGGCTAAACTGGCTGCGTTTGATTTGTATGAGGATCTTAATCAATAAGAGTTTTTGGGAACAATGTGTCGGTGATATAAAGAGGGATACAAATGGACATCAACAAGCTAATTGCGCATTATCAAAATAATTATGCGCATAAGATTTTTTTGACCAGATTGACGGATGCCATGCAACATGCATACATAATGTATGTCTATGACTACGATCATGAGTTAGAGAATTTCTCGGATACTTTTTTGAAATACCTGCCGTTTTATGTGAGAAATTCTGACTATTTTGCAACATTCGATGAAAGCACTGATATTGACGTTCAACTTGTAAATAGGTCTAAAAGCATGCGCAGAAACAGTCAGGTGATTGCTCAACGCAAGGCGCAAGTGGACGGAATTTACGGCGAATTGTTCCTGGATTTTTATCTGCGCATCGTTAGTTCAAGAAATGCTGTACTCACATATGCAAATAAAAGATCGTTCGCATCAAACTATGAATCTACTGGACCAGATAACATAATGTATTACATTGATGCAGAGGGACAAATGAATATTTGTTTATGTGAAACAAAATTTGTCGCAGGGGCAGCAAATGCAAAAAATAGTCTTGTTGAGGATATTGTAGGCAAGCCTGCATCCCCGGGAAAGAAGGATGGGAAATCTGCACATGTAAGTAAGTCTTTTTTAAATGATTACTTTCAATTTGTTGTAGAGAAAGGATATGATATCAAGGAACCGGATAGGTCAATGTTTAGGACGTTTTTTGAGGATCTTAACCGGCAACTTGACAACGGAAATGACTTTATATCTATATTGATCAATCATAATGTCTGTGTTAACTTCGTTTTCTTTGCGATTTTTGACAGTAAGCAGCGGACGCCAGCAGGTCTAAAAGTTCATTATGATGATATCTATAGCCAATGCGAACAAAACATTAATGATATAGGATTTACAAATTATAGAATAGACATTGTTTTTGTGCCTACCGAGAGCTCAACAATGGAACTAAAACAGGCGATGGAGAAACCATATGAATAATACAGAACTTCTCTCTGCATTGAATGAATGTTCTTTTAGCGGAAACAACGAGAAGGTATTGGAAATCCTCAATACCTTATTCGATTCAGGTGAATATAAAGCTCATTTGAATTTAGTGTTTAATGCAATTTCTTTGACGGAAATGTATGGTTTTCTTTCTTACCTGAACGAAGATGAACGCGAAGCTTTTTTGTCTTGGGATACTGTTCGTAGCGATTCATACGTAGGAAAAGTAATGCCCTTTTACAATAGTGGACAACTTTCGCTGCTGCTGGAAATAGAAAAGTACCATAAGATATTCCTTTCTGCACCAACATCTTTTGGTAAAACTGGTCTGCTCTTGGAGTATATTATTTATAATCATCAGGATTTGGAAAATGTTTTGATAATTGTACCCACCAACTCGCTTCTTGAAGAGCTATACATGAAGCTTATAGAAGTGAATAAACGCTTTATGATGGGATATCAGATATCTACGCAACCTTACTTTAGCGAAGGAGCTCGCAATTTCCTTATCATTACGCCGGAACGGTTCTTGCTGTTATATGAATCCTGTGATATTTCTGCATTTGATATCGTTGTCATGGATGAAACATACAAGATTGTGGATTCCAAGAACGAACGAATAAGTGATTTCATTGAGTCGAGAGCTCTGCGCTTTCGAAAAGTTGCGGACATGATTGGCCAAACGTCCAAGCGCTTAATACTTTTATCTCCATTTACATACTACTTAACAGACTCAATGCAACGCTTTTTGAGTAGACATAGTATTAAGAAAATTGATCGAACGATTGAGTATGTAAATAAAGAGATCTACTGTATTGACGATTCGGCTTCATTTAAAAGTCACTTCAAAATCAATGTTAAGGGCTATACAAAGTCAGCTAGCATTTCAGATAAGGTTAATCTGCTGTTGAGGATTCTTCAGGGTGATAAAAATATTGTGTATGTGCCGCAATATTCTAAGGCATATGAAATTATCGATGCCTTGGACTGGACACGCCAGCTGAAGGTTACTGATCGATACCTTAAGTTTATTTCACATCTTGAGAAAACCTATTCTGTAGATGATACGTATGAGTGGAAAATTATTAGTGCATTAAAAAAGGGCGTTGGTATTTACATTTCTCCTTTGCCTCGATATATTAAGCGAGAGATTATCAGATTGTACGAAGAAAATGTACTTGGAACCCTTGTAGTTACCACATCGTTTACTGAGGGGGTCAATACAAATGCCAGTAATTTGATTTTTACCAGCTTGATCAATGGCCCAACTACTAATCGTCTATCTGATATTGACGTTCTTAATGTTTCTGGTCGAGCGGGACGATTTGCGCAAAAAAGTATTGGGAAAATTTATTGTATATCCAAAGAAGTCTTTGAAAAGGTTTCTCAATTACAAGATGATGCTCAAGTGAAACTTGAAAACTATAACTACTGTGCCCAAGGACATAAGCGTATAGATTTTGAAATCGATATGATCCAAGATGAGTATTTGTCAGATTCGGAAAAAGAAGAAAAACAAAAAATTGTTGCACAAATTGATACTCTTGGGTTATCTGCAGATGAGCTCCGCCTGTCGCTGAATGTCTCCACAAATTGGAAAATAGTATTATATAGTTATTTCCAGCAGAACCCTGGTATTCTGCAAGAATGCTACAACAGATCACTTGATCTGTTGAAAACTCAGCCACATGCAAGAATCGAATCGCTGACTTATATATTTGAGATCCTCAAAGATGTATTTAAAAAGGCAGGGATCGATGGGTTCGCGTGTGAACCGTATGACATAAGAGCATATGATCAAAAAGGTACATTTATTTGGGGACGTCTTTATCGCGTTTATTGTTCGGGTAAAATTTCTAATGTTATATCTGGTAATATGAAATATGTTACGGGACGGTTCAAAGACTTTATCGCTGAACATGGCTTGGAAAAAGCAACAACAAAAAAGTCGGTACAGCGTTATTTTGATGAAGAGCGGTTGGGATGGATTCTTCGTTATTACGACGCAGACCTCTCTCCAAGCATTGATGCCTTTTACTCGGAGACATTTAAATTTATCTCAAATGTTATCCAGTATAAGATACCTTTTTACACATCTTTCTTTGTTTCGGTTTTAAAACTATATCTTCAAAAAAACGCTGATACGGGAGTGTATGATCTTTCTTCCTTGGATTCCAGAAAGATTACGTTGCTATTCGAGGACGGTAGTATTTACGATGATTACTCAAAACTTATTGACTATGGTATTTCCAACGATCTTGTAATGAAGTTGCATGACGGAGAGATTTCTATTGCAAAGCTTCAGTCGGGAGAATATGACCGGAACCTATTTGACGATTATGAAAATTTACTTATCAATGATTTTTTGAGATGCTTATGAGTTGGTGGAACAGGATAAAGAAATAATCGGATAAACACGAAAGGATGGCTCTTCAGAGTCATCCTTTTCACTTGCAGTGCTATTTTTCGTGGTATGCGTCGATAAATGCGAAAAACACGAATGAAGCACGAATGAAAAGCGAAATAAAAGCGCAAAGTTGTTGTGTTTTCCATGAGCCTGTGGTATACTAACGGCGAGGTGATGATAATGACTTTGAAAGATTTACGAGTATCCAAGGGACTCAGCCAGGCTGCATGTGCGGCATATCTGGGTATGTCTACAAGGAATTATCAGAATTACGAGAATGATCCTAAGAAAGCCAATACGGCAAAGTACAATGCAATTTATCAAAAGCTTGAGGCCTATGGTAGGGAGACACCTATTTCTGCTAATGTTTCGATGGCGGGCAATTTCCATACTAACGTGATTACCGGAATGGGATTGCAGGCTCTTGTTCGCGGTGTAGTAAAATTTAAAAAGAGAGATTGCTTTGAGACTTTGCGGCAGTTCGTAACCAGAAACATTGACGGGAAAATCTGCATTCTTTACGGCTTGCGCAGAACGGGTAAGACGACATTGCTGTTCCAGATGATCAGCGAGCTTGCCGTGGAGCAGACCGCATATATCAAGGTGAAAACAACGGACAATATGTCCAAACTTTCGAAGGATCTGGAGGTTCTACGCAAAAACGGATGCAAGTATGTATTCATTGATGAGATCACTTTGATGGAAGATTTCATCAACACCGCTGCGATTCTTTCCGATATCTTCGCTATGATGGGCATGAAGATTGTTGTCTCCGGTACAGATTCTCTTGGCTTTGCTATGGCTAATCGAAATGAATTGTATGATAGAAGCGTGACGATCCACACATCTTTTATTCCATTCAGAGAATACTCCAGACTTCTGGATATTGATTCCGTTGATAGCTATATCGAATATGGCGGAACGCTCAAGATGGAGAATATGGGCTTTGATGATCCGGATTCGGCCTTTGATGATGTTTCCTTCCGTGATGATGAGAGTACGCGAAAGTACATTGATACCGCAATCAGCCGCAACATTCAGCATACGCTGAAGAACGATCACTACGGTGAATATTTCAATCAGCTGCGTGAACTGTACGATAGAGGCGAGTTGACGAATGTGATCAACCGTATTGTGGAGAGTATGAACCATCAATTCCTTCTGCGCGTGGTACAGGAAGAATTCAAGTCGCACGATCTTGGTTCTTCTAGAGAACTCCTGCTGAAAGAAGCTCCTGCGGACAGAGCACATGTGCTATATGATGTGGATACCAAAGCGATCGTTGAACGTTTGAAGGCAATTATCGACGTCAAAGAAAGACGCGAAACTACGGTGGAGATTACGCAGGCGCATATTGAGAAGATCAAGAAATATCTCTTCATGCTTGATCTGATTGTGAACTGTACCGAGCGCCATGAGGCGCGTGCTCAGGAAGAGCATACGGTGTTCTCACAGCCCGGCATGCGTTACTCAATTGCGAAAGCACTTGTATATTCGCTCAAACAGGATGTATATTTTCAGTCGGTATCAGAGATAGATAAAGAATATATCATTGCGAAAATCCTTGATGATGTAAAGGGTAGAATGCTTGAGGATATTGTTTTGCTTGAGACATACAAAGCAGCTCCGCGAAGTCAAGAGGTATTCAAATTCAAGTTTGATGTTCGTGGTGAGTACGATATGGTGATTTACGATAAAAATACGAACACATGCCGCATTTACGAAGTCAAACACAGTGACAAGATTGTGGAACAACAAACAAAATTCCTGTGTATGGAAGAGCTGAATAAGATTGCCGAAAAGAAATTTGGCAAGATCGCAGGGAAATATGTCATCTATCGCGGAAAAACGCAGGAAGTGGACGGTATCCAATACGTAAATGTTGAGGAATATCTGAACAGTTTAGCTTCGTGAAAGAAATATAACTCAACAAATACGAATAAGTGACGAACTTGCGAGTTGGTTTTGTGTTAGGTATGGCAACTTGAACGATTGCTATGGTCGCACCATATTATTCACATAGGGTTAGGATTTGTTATACACGATAGCAGATTGCTTGCTAATATGGAACCAAGGCAACGGGCTATGTTATACCGTGTTACATAAGTAGAAGTTGTATTATTTGATGCGAGGATTATTTCGTGTTCAACGCCTTTACCAACTTTCCCATAACCATACTTCGCACCAAACGAAAGACCCTATCTATCGAGCTTAAAGATAATGGTCTTCTGGTTCGTACACCCAAACGTATGAGCAACAGAGATATTCAGGCATTCATTCTCTCTAAAAATGATTGGATAGAGAAGCATCAGAAGATAATAGAGGAACGTCGAGAACTGCTAAAACAATATCCGTCATACACAGAGGATGACCTCAAAGAATTTGCCAAGAAGGCTAAGGAGATAATACCTGCAAAGGTTAAATACTATGCTGAAATAGTTGGGGTGTGTTACGGCAGAATCACGATAAGATGCCAAAAGACTCGCTGGGGAAGCTGCTCAAGCAAGGGGAATCTGAACTTCAACTGCCTTTTGATGGAACTTCCGGATGAGATTATCGACAGCGTTGTGGTTCACGAACTGTGCCACAGAAAGCATATGAACCACTCAAAGGCGTTCTATGATGAGGTGGATAGTGTGCTTCCGGAATATAAGAAATGCCGAAAATGGCTTAAGGAAAACGGTCATATATACCTTAGCCGACTTCCATAACGAATAGACAAACACGAAAGGGCCAATAAACATGTTCAACTTCAAAGATAAGGTCGCAGTTATTACAGGCGGTGCAAGGGGAATAGGCAAGTGCATTCGTGAGCAGTTTGAGGCAGCAGGTGCTGCGGTTTGCGTTATTGATTTGATGGAGAATGATTATTTTGTGGGCGATTTAGCTGACAAGGATACCCTCGAGCGATTTGCAGATAAGGTCATCGCCGATTACGGTCACGTGGATTATCTCATTAATAACGCATTGCCTAAAATGCGCGGCATTGACAGCTGCAGTTATGAGGAATTTGAGCATGCTCTGAAGGTGGGCGTCACTGCGCCTTTTTACCTTTCTAAGCTGTTTGCGCCGCATTTTGCGGAAGGAGCAAGCATCGTCAATATTTCATCTTCCCGTGACAGGATGAGCCAGCCTCAGACCGAAAGCTATACTGCGGCAAAAGGCGGAATAGCCGCCCTTACCCATGCGCTTGCGGTCAGCTTTGCCGGCAAGGTACGGGTCAATTCCATTTCGCCGGGTTGGATCGATACCGACTATACCGTATATGAGGGAGCTGATGCTGTTCAGCAGCCGGCAGGCAGGGTAGGGGATCCATCTGATATTGCCAATATGGTACTGTACCTTTGCTCGGATATGGCAGGTTTCATTACCGGCGAAAACATCTGCATCGACGGTGGAATGACAAAGCAGATGATTTATCACGGGGATTGCGGATGGAAACTGGATTATTAACAGGTATACTAAAGTGAAATTTAGGTGATTAAGGTTTTACGCTACATATGTATCGCCGGCGGAATGACAAAGCAGATGATCTATCACGGGGAGTGAAATTGGGACTACAAAAGGTATAAATTTTAAAATATAATATCAGAGATAAATAATCAACATCTTTATCAATCGTGCCAGTGTTGGAGGGATAATCAGATGATTGGAGTAACTATAAACGTTCTCGCCATTGTATTGGGCAGTTGGATAGGGCTTTTTTGCAAAAAAGGGATTCCGGACAAGATTTCCTCTGCTGTCATGCGGATTTTGGGTTTATTCGTGTTAAGTGTAGGCATTGTTGGTGTTTTCAAAGGCGAAAATCTCCTTGTTCTGCCTGTTTCTCTCGTTTTAGGAACCATCGTGGGCGAACTTCTGGATATTGATGCCGCGATTGTCAGACTGGGCACATCCATTGAGCGCAAAACCAACTTTTCAGGTGGTTTTACTCAAGGTTTTGTAACGGGAACACTTCTGTTCTGCGTGGGCGCAATGTCTGTTGTAGGCGCGATTCAAGCGGGAACGGCCGGAGATCACTCGATCCTATACGCCAAAGCTGCTTTGGATGGTATCGAATCGATCATGCTTTCGGCCACTATGGGAATCGGCATTATGGTTTCTTCTATGTGTGTTTTGATCGTTGAGGGGGGAATTGTCCTGCTTTCCGGGATCATCGCCCCCATTCTGACAGATGCCATGATCTCTGAAATGACCTGCGTAGGCTCTATCCTCATCATGGCAGTAGGTTTTAACCTCATGGAAGTCACAAAATTTAAAGCGGCCAACAGTCTGCCTGCTATTCTTTTTGCTCCCTGTTTGTCTTTGTTATTTCAACACCTTGGAATTGGTTGATTTTCTCCTGAATAAGAGGTTTATTACATATGCTCCCTTCCAACAAAAACACCGCTGTCTGCATCTACAGATAGCGGTGTTCTCTTTGTTTTGCCTTTGTTGCATGGATGCTTTACTCATTGCGCCCTTCGTTGTTACTGTACCATTACTGTACCAAATTGGCATAGAGCACCATGTTTGTTCATGGAGATTCATGTTCTCTGAAAATCAGGAAATTTAGCCGATATTGACCTTTATGAAAACCAATTCAGCTTCATTGACTTATGAAATCAGGCCATCGGCTTTTCTAAATCTAAGAAGATTAAAAACGCTGATAGAAAAAATGAATACAATCAACGGATCAAAGAACTGTTCCACACATATGCATCAGACGGTGGAATGACATTGTATATGATTTACCACAGTGATTGGGGATAAAAGCTGAATAATAAAATC
>X73_One_humped_Camel__coassemble_413_pt1 | contig 11166 bp, 7 predicted proteins | sample X73_One_humped_Camel__metabat2_low_PE_005 | metagenome-assembled genome bin X73_One_humped_Camel
GTCCTATGCCGTGTTCCAAAGCCAGCGGGATTGACTTTATTATAAAACATTTTGGATTAGAGCAGGAAAGTGCGTATGCCTTTGGCGACAGCAGCAACGATCTGTCCATGTTCTCGGTTGTAAAACATACAGTTGCCATGGGTCATCATGATCCGATTCTGGATCCGCATACAGAATTTGTTACAAAGACCGTGGAGGAGGACGGGATTCTGTACGCATTGAAGCATTATAATATTCTTTAATGAACAAATAATGTTTTACCATTTTCCACTCATGTGTTATACTAAAAAAAACGTCCGAAAATGCCCGGACGTTTTGTCGGTGAATAGGAGGGCATATTTATGGAAAACAGAATGGTTAAGATTTTGTCACGTCAGGATAGACGTATTGCACTGAAGGTAATTGATGGACATTTCGTTACACCAAATTCACATATCACACACTATTTTGATATGACAACATTAAAAACCAGAGCTTCTGAAGCTAGAGCAGTAGCTCAGCTCCTTGCACAGAAGTATTCTATGAATACAATTGTGGATACAATTGTGTGTATGGATGGAATGGAAGTTGTAGGTGCTTACCTTGCAGAAGAATTATCTACCGCAGGTATTCGTTCTATGAACTTACATGAGACAATTTATGTTACTTCCCCAGAATTTAACTCAGCAGGACAGATTATGTTCCGTGATAATCTGAAGATGATGTTAGAGAAAAAGAATGTACTCTTCCTTATGGCTTCTGCCACAACAGGTAAGACACTTCAGGCTTGTATGGAAAGCGTAATGTATTACGGCGGCCGTCTGGCTGGTGTTGCATGTATTTTCAGTACAATCGATAAGATTGGCGGTATTGAAGTGAATTCCGTATTCCAGAAGAAGGATGTACCACAGTATTACAGTTATAAACCAACCGAATGTCCAATGTGCAAGGAAAGACGCAAGATCGATGCACTGGTAAATGGTTTTGGATATTCTAAGATTTAACGGAATGGTATATTGACGGTTTGTTTGTCATAAACTAAAATATAGGGAGCTGAATGGCTCATAACTATGGGGTGCCGTATAAAGCGACACCCCGTTTTTTGTTCGAATTATACGTAATCAGGAGGTTTGAAAAGTTTGAAGCAATTGCAGGCATATGAACTGCTTCGGCAGGAGACAATAAAAGATATTCATGCAGAGGGATACCTGTTGAAACATAAAAAATCCGGTGCCAGAATTATGATTTTGGAAAATGAGGATGAGAATAAAGTATTTAATATTACGTTCCGTACTCCACCTACAGACAGTACCGGTGTAGCGCATATTTTGGAGCACAGTGTTCTTTGTGGTTCAAGAGATTTTCCGTTAAAGGATCCATTTGTAGAATTGGTAAAAGGTTCTTTAAATACATTTTTAAATGCTATGACCTTTTCTGATAAGACTATGTATCCGGTTGCAAGCTGCAACGATCAGGATTTTAAGAATCTGATGCATGTTTATCTGGACGCAGTATTCTATCCAAATATATATAAGAATCGCAAGATTTTTGAACAGGAGGGCTGGTCTTATCAGCTGGAATCCCCGGAAGAACCATTGGCTTACAATGGGGTTGTATATAATGAAATGAAAGGGGTATTCTCTTCTCCGGAAGAGTATCTGGATCGAGAAATCTTCAATCATTTGTTCCCGGATACTTCTTATGGTGTAGAATCCGGCGGTGATCCGAACTTTATTCCGGATCTGTCCTATGAAGAGTTTCTTGCCTTCCATCAGAAATATTATCATCCATCGAACAGTTACATTTATCTGTATGGAAATGCAGATATGGAAGAGAGACTTACCTGGCTGGATGAAAAGTATTTAAGCTGTTTTGATGAACTGAAGGTAGAATCTGAGATTGCATATCAGAAAGGCTTTGAACAGCCGAAGGATGTTGTTTTAGAATATCCTATTAGTGAAGAGGAAGAAGAAGCAGATAATGCATATCTGTCATACAACATTGTTGCCGGCGATACCTTAGATGTGGAACTGAGTCGTGCTTTTGAGATTCTGGAGTATGCACTGTTATCTACACCGGGAGCTCCGCTGAAACAGGCGCTGATCGATGCGAAAATCGGTAAAGATGTATTTGGGTCTTATGACGACGGCATTTTACAGCCGTTTTTCTCCATTGTAGCTAAGAACTCCAATATGGATAAGAAGGAAGAGTTCTTACAGATCATTCATGATACACTGGAGAAACTCGCAAGCGAGGGACTGAATAAGAAGACTCTGGAAGCCGGAATCAATTATTACGAATTCCGTTTCCGTGAAGCTGACTTTTCTTCCTATCCAAAGGGATTGGTGTATGGTATAGATATATTCGACAGCTGGCTGTATGATGACGAAAAACCATTTGATCACTTATATGCATTGGACATCTATGCGTCTCTGAAAGAAAAAGTACAGACAGACTATTTTGAAACATTGATTCGCAAGTATCTGCTCAATAACAATCATGCTGCCTTTGTTGCTGTAGTTCCGAAGAAGGGTCTTGCGAAAGAGCGAGAAGATGCTTTGAAAGAAAAACTTCAGAAAATCAAAGACGGATTAAAGGAAGAAGAGATTCAGCAGATCGTTGAAAATACAAAGGCCCTGAAAGAATATCAGGAGATGGAGGATGATCCGGAATACGCTTCCTGCATTCCAATGCTGAAGCGCAGTGATATTCGCAGAGAGACTCATCCAATTATCAATGAAGAGAGAAGAATTGCAGATACTGTGGTGCTTCACCAGAATGTGGAAACCAATGGAATCGGTTACCTGACACTGCTCTTTGATCTGGATGATATCCCGGTTTCTTATGCTCCTTATGTGAGTATTCTGAAATCAGTTCTCGGTCTTGTGGATACAGAACATTATACCTATTCTGAACTGTTCAATGAGATCAATGCCAATACAGGCGGTATTACCTGCGGCATTAGTCTGTTTGACGGCAAAGGAAAGGACGATCATCCACAGATTAAATTTGGTATTAAGAGCAAACTTCTTTATCCGAAGCTTGGATTTGCATTCTCTATGATTGATGAGATTATCCACACATCCAAACTGGAGGATGAAAAGCGTTTATATGAAATTCTGGCTCAGCAGAAATCCAGAGCTCAGATCGAGCTTGCAAGTGCAGGTCATTCTACTGCAATGCTGCGAGGCTGCTCATATTTTTCTAAGTCAGCAGCTTATCAGGATGCGATTGCAGGAATTGACTATTATCGAGTGATTTCTGATCTGGAAAGCAATTTCGAAGAGAAAAAAGATGAACTGATCCAGACTTTGAAGTTATTAAAAGATGTGATTTTCCAGCCTCAGAAACTGACGGTAAGCTATACTGCAACAGAAGAAGGATATGCACAACTGGAACAGGCGGTTACAGACTTTAAGAAGCATTTAAAGACATGCGAAGTCGTCCTGGCAGGAAGTGTGGAGATCACTCCGGAGAAGAAAAATGAAGCATTCAAAACTTCCGGTCAGGTGCAGTATGTAGGCCGTATGGGTGATTTCAAAGCGGCAGGTTATGAATATACCGGTGCACTCCGTATTCTTCGTATGATTATGAGTTACGATTATCTCTGGCTGAATGTTAGAGTAAAAGGCGGTGCCTACGGATGTATGTCCGGTTTTAAACGAGGCGGCGGATGCTTCTTTGTATCCTATCGTGACCCGAACCTTCAGAAGACATTTGATGTTTTTGCAGGTATTCCGGAATACATTCGTAATTTCGAAGCGGATGAAACTGCAATGACCAAATATATCATCGGTACGATCAGCGGCATGGATACACCTCTTACACCTTCTGCACAGGGTACTTTAGGCTTGAATGCGTATATGAGCGGCATTACTGTTGAAGAAATGCAGAAAGAAAGAGACCAGATTCTGGATGCGGAAGAGAAAGATATCTGTGTGCTTGCTGATTTGGTAGAAAGTGCATTAAATCAGAATTACCTTTGCGTAGTAGGCAGCGAAAGTGCTATTATGGATAAGAAAGAATTGTTTATGAACATTTCCACTTTGTAAATAGATGAGAGAAAGGATTAGGATTATTCCTGTATTCAAAAGGGTACGGGAATAATCTAAGCGTGTAAAATGAAAGAAAACTTTAAATCAGGTTTTGCTGCGATTATTGGACGTCCAAACGTTGGTAAATCAACTCTGATGAATCATTTGATCGGTCAGAAGATTGCCATCACATCAAAGAAACCTCAGACTACCAGAAATAAGATTCAGACGGTTTATACAGATGAACAGGGTCAGATCGTATTTTTAGATACACCTGGTATTCATAAAGCAAAAAATAAGCTGGGCGAGTACATGGTAGGTGTAGCAGAACGTACACTGAAAGACGCAGACGTGGCGCTGTGGCTGGTTGAACCAACCAACTTTGTAGGTGCAGGGGAACGCCATATTGCAGAACAGCTGAAGAAGAACGGTCTTCCGGTAATTCTTATCATCAATAAAATTGACACAGTTAAGAAAGAAGAAGTGCTGCAGTTTATTGATACATACCGTAAGATCATGGATTTTGCAGAGATTATTCCATGTTCTGCGCTGCGAGGCCAGAATACAGATGATATCATTGGCTGTATTTTCAAATATCTGCCATATGGGCCTGCCTTTTATGATGAAGATACGATCACAGATCAGCCAATTCGTCAGATTGTTGCGGAAATTATCCGTGAAAAATCACTTCATGCACTGGATGAAGAAATTCCGCACGGAATTGCTGTGGCAATCGATGTGATGAAACAGCGTCCGGATGGAAGAGTATGGGATATTGATGCAACGATCATTTGTGAAAAAGATTCTCACAAAGGGATTATCATTGGGAAACAGGGCAGCATGCTGAAGAAAATCGGCACAAATGCCCGTTATGAAATTGAGCAGCTGCTGGAATGCAGAGCCAATCTGAAGCTTTGGGTAAAAGTGAAAAGAGATTGGAGAGACAGCGATTTTCTTATGAAGAATTTCGGTTACGATAAGAAGGAAGTGTAAATGTGAGGGAAGCAATCCAGGTTACCGGTGTGGTAGTTTCTGTGATGAACGTTGGAGAGTATGACCGAAGAGTTGTACAGCTGACGAAAGAGCGGGGAAGAATCACTGCATTTGCAAGAGGCGCCAGACGGCAGAACAGTCAGCTTTTGGCATCTACAAATGCATTTGTATTTGCGACTTTTGAATTGTACGAGGGCCGCAACGCATATACCCTGGTAAGGGCAAATGTAAAACATCATTTTATGGAAATGGCAATGGAAATCCCCGGTGCCTATTATGGATTCTATTTTATGGAACTGGCGGATTATTTCGGTGCTGAAAATGTAGATGAGACAGATATGGTTAATTTGTTGTTTGTTGCTTTTCGTGCAATTTTAAAACATAAAGTGGATCTGAAACTGATCCGTGCTGTATTTGAACTGAGAACACTGGTGCACAATGGGGAATTTGCAGTTGATGTAACTGAGTGCAGGGATGAAACAGCCTTGTATGCACTTCAGTTTGTGACAACGGCTCCGCTAGAACGGCTGTTTTCCTTTACTTTAGAGGAAAACTCTTCCAGAGAATTTACCAGAATTGTAAGAAAATACATAAATCGCACGGTGGATCGACATTTAAAGAGTCTTGACATACTGGAAAGCATTGACTAAAACGATGGTTTTAGGCTATAATGGTTCTTATAACTGAGTTGGAGGGCAGATTGTGAAGAGAGCAGCGTTGTTGTTGGGATTATCTATAACGTTTGCTGCAGCTGGCTGTGGGAAATCAGGTGCTGCAGACAGAGATACCATTCGAATCGAAAAAGATGGTTCGATTGTAGAAACGATAAGAGAAACATTCGAAGAAGAATACTATCACGTAGATGAACTGGAAAGCTATATCACAGATGCTGTAGATGCGTATAACCAGGATCTGACGACCGCAGGTATCACATTTGACAAATGCTCTTTAAAGAAGAATATTGTAGAAGCTGTTCTTACTTATTCCAGTGTGGAAGATTATGTTGTATTTAATAATAAGGAAATCTTTGTTGGGTCATTGGAAGAATTAGAGTCATCTGATTATCATGACAGCGTGAATTTAAAAGACCGCAAAGGCAATACGGTGTCCCTAAGTCATGTGATTGCATCAGGAGAATACTATAATGCAGCAGTGGTTACTCAGGATTGTGAATTCGTAGTAAGCGGAAAGATTATTTATGCCAGTGAAGCGGTAGAGATTCATTCCGGCAAGCGGGCAGACATTACACTTGAAGATGAAGCGTGTGCTTATATCATATATAAATAGGAAAGAGGAGAAATTATTATGGAAAAGACAATGGAAAAAATTGTAGCTCTTGCGAAGTCAAGAGGTTTCGTGTATCCAGGTTCTGAAACCTATGGTGGACTTGCAAATACATGGGATTACGGTAATCTTGGCGTAGAGTTAAAAAACAATGTTAAAAAAGCTTGGTGGCAGAAATTCGTTCAGGAAAGCCCATACAACGTAGGTGTAGACTGTGCGATTCTTATGAACCCACAGACATGGGTTGCTTCCGGACATCTTGGCGGATTCTCAGATCCACTTATGGATTGTAAAGAATGTCACGAACGTTTCCGTGCAGACAAAATGATCGAAGACTTCTGTGCTGAACACAACATCACATTAGAAGGTACAGTAGATGCATGGTCTCAGGAAGAAATGAAGAATTTCGTAGAAGAACATAACATTCCATGTCCTACATGCGGCAAACACAACTTCACAGATATCAGACAGTTCAACCTGATGTTCAAAACATTCCAGGGTGTAACAGAAGATGCTAAAAATACAGTATACCTTCGTCCTGAAACAGCACAGGGTATTTTCGTAAACTTCAAAAACGTACAGAGAACATCACGTAAGAAGATTCCATTTGGTATTGCTCAGATCGGTAAATCCTTCCGTAACGAGATTACACCAGGTAACTTCACATTCCGTACACGTGAGTTCGAACAGATGGAACTTGAGTTCTTCTGTGAACCAGATACAGACCTTGAATGGTTCGCTTACTGGAAACAGTTCTGTCTTGACTGGCTGTTCTCCTTAGGTCTCAAAGACGACGAAGTTCGTTACCGTGACCATGATGCAGAAGAGCTTTCCTTCTACAGCAAAGCAACTACAGACGTAGAATTCTTATTCCCATTCGGTTGGGGTGAACTTTGGGGTATTGCTGACCGTACAGATTACGACCTTACTCAGCACCAGAACACATCCGGTCAGGATATGTCTTACTTCGATGATGAAAAGAAATGGAGATACGTACCTTATGTAGTAGAACCATCACTTGGTGCTGACCGTATGGTACTTGCATTCCTTTGCAGCGCATATGATGAAGAAGTTCTTGATGCAGAAAAGAATGATGTACGTACAGTACTTCGTTTCCATCCTGCACTTGCACCAGTTAAGATTGGTGTGCTTCCATTATCCAAGAAGCTGAACGAAGGCGCAGAAAAGATTTACGCTGAACTTTGCAAATACTACAACTGTGAATACGATGATCGTGGAAACATTGGTAAGAGATACCGCAGACAGGACGAAATTGGTACACCATTCTGTATCACATACGATTTCGAATCCGAAACAGACGGTGCTGTTACTGTACGTGACCGTGATTCAATGGCACAGGAACGTGTTAAAATTGAAGACCTCAAAGCTTATTTCGAAGATAAATTCAGATTCTAATAAGCAGAGCTCTTATCTGATTGAGAGAATCGTGTCACCGGCTTATGCCGGTGGCACTTTTTATTTTGCTGCGATATTTGTGTGATACTCGTGAAAAATCTATGTATAATATTACCAAAGATGATAAAAATTTAACAATGCAAATTTGGTACATTTTTTTATCTGGACTTTTTTGTATGTGATAAATGCACGCAAAATGGAAAAAATCGTAAGTTTATATGGCAAAATTGTATAAAATTACTTGAAAATGGAATGAAATGTGTTATTATTAAAGTGTGTGCAAAAGCACATACATGCTTAATTATTTAAAGCATGTTTTTTTCGTTTATAAGGGATTCTTTTCTTATAAAAGAAAGGGCTCTGCAAAGAGTACTTTTAGAAAACAAAATAGGGCAAAATAGGAGGAATTATCAAATGGCAAAATGGGTTTATATGTTTAGCGAAGGCGACGCTAGCATGAGAAACACACTTGGTGGAAAGGGTGCAAACCTTGCTGAAATGACAAAAATCATTGGAGCTGACGTGGTACCACAGGGCTTCACTATTACAACAGATGCTTGTACACAGTACTATGAAGATGGCAGAAAAATTAACGATGAAATCGTAGAACAGATTCTTGAAGCAATCGTTAAGATGGAAGAAGTTACAGGTAAGAAATTTGGCGATTTAGAAAATCCTCTGCTTGTTTCCGTACGTTCCGGTGCCAGAGCTTCCATGCCTGGTATGATGGATACAATCCTCAATTTAGGTCTTAATGAAGATGTTGTTAATACAATGGCTGAAAAATCTGGAAATCCACGTTGGGCATGGGATTGCTACAGACGTTTCATTCAGATGTACTCAGACGTAGTAATGGAAGTTGGTAAGAAATACTTCGAAGAACTGATCGACGAAATGAAAGAAAAGAAAGGTGTTACTCTTGACGTAGACCTTACAGCTGAAGACTTAAAAGAATTAGCTGCTCAGTTCAAAGCTGAATACAAAGCAAAAATCGGTGAAGATTTCCCTACAGATCCAAAGGTTCAGTTAATGGGAGCTATTCAGGCAGTATTCCGTTCATGGGACAACCCACGTGCAAACGTATACCGTCGTGACAACGATATCCCTTATTCATGGGGTACAGCTGTTAACGTACAGTCTATGGCATTCGGTAACATGGGGGAAAACTGTGGTACAGGTGTTGCATTTACTCGTGACCCATCCACAGGTGAAAAGAAACTCATGGGTGAATTCTTAACAAATGCTCAGGGTGAAGACGTAGTTGCCGGTGTTCGTACACCAATGCCAATCGCTCAGATGGAAGAAAAATTCCCAGCTGCATACAAGAAATTCACAGAAATCTGTGACAGACTTGAAGACCACTACAGAGATATGCAGGATATGGAATTTACTGTAGAAAATGAAAAACTTTACATGTTACAGACACGTAACGGTAAGAGAACCGCTCAGGCAGCTCTTAAGATCGCTTGTGACTTAGTAGACGAAGGCATGAGAACTGAAGAAGAAGCAGTTGCTATGATCGATCCTCGTAACTTAGATACATTACTTCATCCACAGTTCGACACAGCTGCATTAAAAGCTGCTGTTCCAATGGGTAAAGGTCTTGGTGCTTCTCCAGGTGCTGCTTGCGGTAAGATCGTATTTACAGCAGAAGACGCAGTTGCTTGGAACGAAAGAGGCGAAAAAGTTGTTCTTGTACGTCTTGAAACATCTCCAGAAGATATCACAGGTATGAAAGCATCTCAGGGTATCTTAACAGTTCGTGGCGGTATGACATCTCACGCAGCTGTAGTTGCTCGTGGTATGGGTACTTGCTGTGTATCCGGTTGCGGCGATATCAAGATGGACGAAGAAAACAAGAGATTCACATTAGCTGGTAAAGAATTCCACGAAGGTGATGCTATTTCTATCGATGGTACAACAGGTAACATCTATGATGGTATCATCCCTACAGTAGACGCTCAGATCGCTGGTGAATTCGGAAGAATCATGGCTTGGGCAGATAAATTCAGAAGACTTAAAGTTCGTACAAATGCAGATACTCCTGCAGATGCTAAAAAAGCTCGTGAACTTGGTGCAGAAGGTATCGGTCTTTGCCGTACAGAGCATATGTTCTTCGAAGAAGACAGAATTGCAGCTTTCCGTGAAATGATCTGTTCTGATACAGTAGAAGAAAGAGAAGCAGCTCTTGAAAAGATCCTTCCATATCAGCAGGGCGACTTTGAAGCTCTCTATGAAGCTCTTGAAGGCAACCCAGTTACTATCCGTTTCCTGGATCCACCTCTTCATGAATTCGTTCCTACAGAAGAAGCTGATATCCAGAAACTTGCAGATGCACAGGGTAAAGATGTAGCAGACATCAAAGCTCTCATCGAAAGCTTACACGAATTCAACCCAATGATGGGTCACCGTGGATTACGTCTCGCTGTAACATATCCAGAAATCGCTAAAATGCAGACAAAAGCTGTTATCCGTGCAGCTATCAACGTACAGAAAGCACATGCTGACTGGAAAGTAGTTCCAGAAATCATGATTCCACTTTCTTGTGATACAAAAGAATTAGCATACGTTAAGAAGATCGTTGTTGCTACAGCAGATGCTGAAATCGCAGCAGCTGGTTCCGACCTTCAGTACGAAGTTGGTACTATGATGGAAATCCCAAGAGCATGTCTCACAGCAGACGAAATTGCTACAACAGCTGACTTCTTCTGTTTCGGTACAAACGACCTTACACAGATGACATACGGCTTCTCCCGTGACGATGCTGGTAAGTTCTTAGAAGCATACTATGATACTAAGATCTTCGAAAACGATCCATTTGCAAAACTTGACCAGACTGGTGTTGGTAAACTTATGGAAATGGCAATCAAACTTGGTAAACCAGTAAATCCACATCTCCATGTTGGTATCTGTGGCGAACACGGCGGCGATCCTACATCCGTAGAATTCTGTCATAAGATCGGTCTTGACTATGTATCTTGTTCACCATTCCGTGTGCCGATTGCAAGACTTGCAGCAGCACAGGCAGCTATCGCTGACAAATAATATATTATCAGTGATATGATTAGAAATTAATGATCCATAATAGAATCCCTCTTGCACCATGATTGGTGCAGGAGGGATTTTGGAATTTAGAAAGGGATCTAATGTATTATTTGATTCCTACTAGAGAAAACATACTGGATTTCTGCCAACATAAGCAAAAAGAACGCCCTGTCCAAATTCGGGACAGAGCGTTCTTTTTATGTTTGAAATTATTTATTATCGTTTTCTTCGATGTGTTTTGGTTTATCTTTTCTCTTAATGATTGCCATAAGGCCAAGTCCTATGGCGAGACCGGAAAAGCCTGAAATTGCGATCATACCGCCGCTGAAGGAAGAACCGACAACATCCGGAACTTCAGTTGCTGCAGATTTTTGATTTGTCGAATATTTAAATGAAAGGTATACCGGTGATGCGT
>X73_One_humped_Camel__coassemble_424_pt1 | contig 10818 bp, 9 predicted proteins | sample X73_One_humped_Camel__metabat2_low_PE_005 | metagenome-assembled genome bin X73_One_humped_Camel
TCCACAACAACCGGAAGCTCATCGGTTCCAACCGGAAAGGCAAGATATCGACAATCAATGCCCAGCTGGGCAAATGCTTCATTGTGCATCGCCGGCGATATGCTGTGTGCTACAGGATTCCCCAAAAGGCACGCAAGTCTTGTGCGTCCTGTAATCATTTTCGTCCAACCTTTCTATAATAGAAGAAAAGAACGATTTTCTCCAAATATCGTTTCAGAACAATCTGAATCTCTTCCTTTGGATGGATCGGACGAACTAAAATGTTGCGAATACCGGCTCTTTTCGCCCCCCAAACATCCGTGAACAGCTGATCTCCTACAAATACTGTATTGGACTTTCTTGTTCCCATCAGTCTGGTTGCTTTGATATAGTTCTTTGTGGACGGTTTGTGTGCATCTTCAATAAAATGCACCTGCACGTCATCATTAAACATTTTCACACGAGCCAGCTTATTATTTGATAAGAGACAACAGGAGAATCCAATTTCCTTCAGATGCGCAAACAAAGCTTTTGCACGTTCATCGGCCGGTTCTCCATGAGGAACCAGCGTATTGTCAATATCAAAAATCACTCCGCGATACCCTTGTGCATATAAACGATCAAAATCAATTGCATAAGTTGATTCCTGAACCTCATCAGGAAAGAAACAATCAAACATAATCCTTCTCCTTATGTCTATCAAACAATTATCTCTGTTCTAATGGTGTATATTCGTACGGATCAAGCACGTTCTTGTAAGCCGGACGAATAATCTTGTCTGTGTTAATAAGTTCTTCCAGTCGATGTGCACTCCAGCCAACAATACGGGCAATGGCAAACATCGGTGTATATAATTCAATTGGAAGATCCAGCATACTGTAAGCAAATCCGCTGTAGAAGTCCACGTTAGCGCTAACACCTTTGTAGATTCTGCGTTCCTGAGCAATAATTTCAGGAGCAAGACGTTCTACCATTGCATACAGGTTAAAGTCTTTTTCTCTTCCCTTTTCCTTAGCAAGCTCTTTTACGAAGCCTTTGAAGACACGAGCTCGAGGATCAGAAATGGAATATACCGCATGGCCCATACCATAGATCAGACCACGCTTGTCAAATGCTTCTTTATGAAGCAGTTTTCTTAAATAGTTGCCTACTTCTTCTTCGTCTGTAATATCATTTACATTCTTCTTAAGATCAGAGAACATATCCATAACCTTTAAGTTGGCACCGCCGTGTTTTGGTCCTTTCAGAGATGAAAGTGCCGCTGCAACTGCGGAATACGTATCTGTACCGGAAGAAGTAACTACATGCATGGTAAATGTAGAGTTATTACCGCCGCCGTGTTCCATATGAAGCACTAAAGCCAGGTCAAGAAGCTTCGCTTCAAGTGGAGTATATTTCTTATCCGGACGAAGCATTCTCAACAGATTCTCTGCTGTGGTAAGCTTCTTGGAAGGCTGATGAATGTATAAACTCTTGCTGCGTCCATAGTGGTTATACGCCTGATAGCCGTACACAGCCAGCATTGGGAAAATACTGATCAAATTAATACTCTGGCGCATAACATTTGCCAAGGAAATATCATCTGCCTGTTTATCGTAAGAAGAAAGATTCAGCACACTCTTGGAAAGTGTGTTCATAATATCCTTACTTGGTGCTTTCATAATAACGTCACGTACAAAGTTGGTAGGTAAAGAACGCTGTCTGCGAAGAAGCTGGTCAAAATCATATAACTGCTCTTTCGTTGGAAGCTGACCTAACAATAATAAGTAAGCGGCTTCTTCAAAGCCCATACGGTCCTCACTTAAGAACCCATTAGTTAAATCTTCAATAGCAATTCCGCGGTAGTACAGCTCGCCATCGATCTGAATTCTTTTGCCATCTACAAATTTGTCAGAAACAATATGGGAAACCTGTGTAAGCCCCGCTAAAACACCTTTACCATTAATATCTCTTAAACCACGTTTAACATCATACATGCCGTAAAGAGAAGAATCCATTTTGGAATTATCCGCACAGATTTGTGTCAAAGCTTCAATCTCCGGTGTAACCTTCATATCAAACCCTGCCATAATAATTACTCCTTTCTGTGTGGTCGCCGAAGCGACAATTAAATTTATAAGATTAATATTTCTCTATTGCCTTATCAATACTGAAAAATAATAGGTAGATTATAGCACAGATAAGTCACGATTTAAAGTGTTAAATTCATATTAAAACATTAAATTATTGTAATAATTAAAAAAATTCTATTTTTTTCAAAAAAACACTTGCATTAACGATAGTCCTGTGCTAATATAATCCTCGGTGATTGAAACAACCACCTAAACCGAATACGGTATGCGGAAGTGTCGGAATTGGCAGACGAGCAAGACTAAGGATCTTGTGCATGCATTTGCGTACGGGTTCAAGTCCCGTCTTCCGCATTGAAATCGTAAGCTTAATGCTTGCGATTTTTTTTATTTCCAAATTCAAAAAACGAAGCACGTTACCATTGCCAGTAACGTGCTTCGTTTTTCTTATATATTCGGATTGTAATAAACAATATATGCTGTGGTACGGGCCGCTTCTGAATATCCGTACTGCTCTGCCACTGTCAGATCCGCTGGTTTATGCATTTCCACTACAACGAAATTGCATTTAGAAAGCTGCGCCTGTTCAAAGATCAAACGATAATCCGGCGCTTCCTTTTCCATTCTCCAGTACGTATACTGACTTTCCGGAGGACACCAGTAAATGAACCCGTCTGCATTACGACCGTACATCATTTCGATTTCCGGTGCATACTGACGCACATCGCTGTACAGCACACGAGGAAGGACTACCTTCGCCTCATCATCGATGCTTCGGATCACATCACACACTTCCAGCGTCTCGGCAGGGAGCTTTACCCAGTTCTCTACCTTAACAAAATTCCCATGGACGAACACATTCTTTCCCTGAGTCACTACAAACAGAGTCATCACAAAAAGAAGCAGAATCTTCATCCAATCCTTGCTGCATCGCTTCACCAGAGAAGTCACTGCCGCCGCAATGATCACAGCATTTGGAACCATCCAGAACAATCTCCAGTAAATCGCCTTTGAAAAAATCAATTTGTACAGCAGCGGATTCACCAGACAAAATACAATCATGGCAATCGGATACAAAAAGCGCATGCGCAGATCCTTGCTGCTCACAAACAGATATAAATAGGAAAGAATTGCCGCAATCAGGAAAATCCCATCCACATAGTATAGTTTAAACCAAAACCACATCGTCTCAATCGCATCAAACATTTTTATACCTCAGTAAAACCTATGTAATCGTTACCCAATGAAACTGTGAAGAAGAAAATATACCACATTTGGCACACAAATACACCAAAGTGCCGCTGCCAAGCGGATGTCACGCTTCAAAATCCCGTACACAAGACCGGTACAGCCAATGAGCATCCCTCCAATGATCGTGCCCATACCGGACATCAGGCAAATGGAAAGATTCAAAAACAACAGCATCACAGCATAACCCTTGTTCTTCTGATCCTCATAAAGCTTCATCAGAAGAAAGAACATTGCCGGAATCCCCACACCGGCCACTACGGCCTTGCCCTGCCAGAGTCTGGTCAGCAAAAAGGTCTCTGCCGTATACACGGAAATGTGACCATATAAATTCAAAAGAATCACCAGATACATAAATATGCATCGATGAGAAAACTCATCCTTAAAAAAGACTTCAGACAGCATCCAGAACACGCAGAAGGCGCAGATCAGCAATACAACCGGAAGTACGGTATGCGCCATAACGGTAGCAAAAACACCTGTCATCTTGGCACAATAAGCAATATACACAGCCCAAGGCGCCGTTACATCCTTCCCTATTTCACCAATAAAGCGGGCAGTCTCCTCTCCATTGATCGGATTCGTCAAAAACATACGATTGGTACGAACCATATCCACTGCATTTACCACAAATCTGGAATCATCCCAGTCCGTGTGCTGGCCGAAAATCGTACACACAATCAGAACGCACATGCCCATAAACATCAAAAAGGCTGTAAACAGTTCCATTTTGCTCATACGCTTGAATGCAATCTTCGGAAACTCACCGCGATAGATACCGTATATAGAAAGCAAGATCAGCAATACCGTCATCACAGTCACTTCTGTCAGAAACGATACTCTCAGAAGCACCAGCGGCACCGTAATCAGCTGAAACAGCGCCCATATGGTTACCATTCCAAAGAAATAGACCTTAGCGATTCCTTTTTGAAACCGAAAGAAGCTGCATACGCCGTTCCCCACGAGAAACGGTCCCAGAAACAGCACAAATAGAATCATGAAACCTTGATACAACGATTGCAACATCTGTAATCTCCTCTCAGCAAAGTCATTAGTTTCTATTCTACATTGAATATTCCCCGTTGAAATTAGTTAAAAAAAATCGTGAATGGAAATCCATTCACGACTCTCTGTAGTGCGGAAGACGGGACTTGAACCCGTACGCAAATGCATGCACAAGATCCTTAGTCTTGCTCGTCTGCCAATTCCGACACTTCCGCGCACCAACAAATAGTATTATAATGATATTTGTTGGTTTTGTCAACAATTTTTTCAAATTATTTTGTACTTAATACAGAGCCTGAATAGCGAATGTCAAATCGCATAATAATGGCCGCACATTCCACTCTGTTCGCACTGCCTTTTGGATTCAGAGTTCCGTCTGCATTTCCGGAAATGATTCCTTCTGCTGCTGCCCACTGCATCGGTTCTCTCGCATAGGAGCTTACCTTAGATGCATCCGTAAAACCGCTTAAATCTTTTCTGGCACTCACATCATAACTCATGAACTTGCCGTAACGATACATGATCGCAGCCATCTGTTCTCTTGTAATCGCGTCGCCCTTACCAAACGTTGTTTCGTTGTATCCGGTTATAATTCCATTTTCATTTGCCCAAAGCACGGCCTTTGTATACCAGGAATTCGGGGACACATCGGTGAAAGTCAAAGTATTTCCCACCGGTTCCGGTGCTCCATGGAGACGATGAATAATTGTAGCAAACTGTTCACGGCTCAGAACTCCCTTCGGCGCAAACTCCGTAGTAGTCAGACCGCTCATCAGTCCATGCTCATACACATAACGCACTGCAGAATAATACCAGGAAGTCTCTTTCACATCTGCAAAGAACGGCTCTTCTTCCTCTTCTATCTTTTCCCACGCAGCCTCAAAAACAAACTCCGCATCGTTGTTTGCCGCATCTGAAGACAGCCAAGAACTAATGTCAATATAATACTCTTCACCCGGATAATACGGACGCTTCGTATATCCATTTGCCTGAATCTCCTCTTCCGTAAACCAGCCCTTGCCTGCCACGTAATAGGAATCGTCACTGGAGCGGTATACGTTCCAGTATAAAAATTCATGTCCCGGATTAACATTTCCGGACACTTCCGGTATAGTAAATGTCTCTGAAAGCTTGACAGAACAAACCATTGCACTTCCGGCCACACCGTTATCGTTAAATGTCACATTAAATGAACACGGATTCCAAAAAGCCGCAAACCCGATTACATTCTGTTCCAACGGATCCTTTGTCCAGCTAGTATCCAGTTTAAAGGATTCCCCCGGCATGTACACGCGCTTCGTATATCCTTTGCTGTTGATTACCTCCTGTGTACACCAGCCTACCCCTTTTACAAAGTACGTGCTGTCACTCGGACGATAGCCTGCCCAGCCGCCAAAGGAATATCCAACACGTTCAAATCCGCACTGCGCTACCGTAAAGGTGCTTCCATAGGTCGTTTTGACATCTGCCATGGTGCCGGTTCCTTTATTCGGATAATATCGCAGAGTCATAGGTGTTGCTGTCACACTGCCAAAATCTCCAATATAAATATATCCCTGGAAATCGCTGGTTCTGCTCTCCATGGCACTGATTGTCCTGCGTACCGTATTAAAACGAGCACCTCCGTAACTGGACTCTGAAATCGTAATGTAATTTCCTTCAATCTTTTCTACTACTGCCACATGCTGTCCACCCCAGCACATAACAGCACCTAATTTCGGCGTACTGCCGTACTTATAATACCCGCCGTTTTTATTGTAGCTCCACCATTTGTCTGCATTTCCAAGGGAAAGCTTCGGCTTCTTTCCCAAAATCTCGTACGCTCTCCCCCATGCATAGCCCACACAGTTTGGAAGACAGGAACCTGTCGACTTATCAATCTCAATACAGCTGTTGTAGCCGCCATTGGACGTGTGAATGTAATACTTGTTGGTCGTACTCGGCGCTGTCAGTCGCGGAACATACGCCGTAGCCGCGGATACTGTATTTGGTGCCGTCATGCCCGCAGCAGCGAACAGAAACACAAATACAAAAGCACAGGCCGCTAATAGTTTCTTTAATCCGTTCATCATAGAATCCTCCCTCTTTGATTGATTTATAATCAGTATACTACCCATCAAATCGGAAAGTCTACACCAATCTCGCACATAGCTATTTGCTCATTCCAAGAAACTTCAAAAAGCCTGTACATCCTTCTAATATTTCTCTATAAGTCACATCAAAACTGCCGGTATACCATGGATCGTCATTATCCCCCGGCTGGTCTGTGTAATTCAAAAGCAGCGTCACACGCTCTGCTAACTCACTGCCGAATTCTCTCCTGATATTTCGCAGGTTGTACTGCTCCATGGCAATGAGGTAATCATATTCTTCGAAGTCCGCCTTCACCAGTTTGCGGGCACGTTTCCCTTCGCAGCTGATGCCGTGACGGGCCAGCTCCCGGCGCGCCGGCGGGTACACCGGATTCCCAATTTCTTCGTAGCTGGTCGCTGCCGATTCAATGTGGAACTGGTGGGTTAAATGGTTGGCGGCAGCGAGGTCCTTGAGGACGAACTCGGCCATTGGGGAACGGCAGATGTTGCCGTGGCACAAGAAAAGTACTCTTATCATAGTTATCAAACTCCTTAAATTGCCCGGAAACGCCCCATTTTGCGAGGCATTCCGGCTTTTTGTTATAATCCTTGTTCAAATGTCAACTGGGCAAATTATAGCATAATTTAGCAAGTTGTGACTACCTATTAGTAGTAGAAATAGTAGTAAAAGGGGAAGGCTTACTACTAAGGATTTCTATTATTCTTCGGAACAATTTTTTATCACTTCATAAGCCAAATATTTAACTAATGGTATTTCTGCTGCAATTCTTTCTCTACTAATGGTGGGAACTGCAATATATTCTTCGACATCACCTTTTGCATGGGCGATGGAACATCTATATCCATACACTCTTTCTACTATATTAGAAATAATTTTTTGTCATCTTTCGAAAGGTCAATTTTATAATCTTGTGAATTACAATAGATATCAATATATTCTGAATTTGATTTTATCCATGTTTTGAGTTTTTCGATATCAATTGCACTCTTTAAAACAAGTTTTAATGCTTCACGCTCATTTGTTACTTTTTTGTAATTTGCTAAAATTTTTCTCAATTCGTTGTGATTAACATTATTCACATCAATAGATTTCAGTTCATCCAAAAAATAGTAATTCTGCGCTCGAACAAAGAAATACTCTATCACTTGATAATAACTTAAAAATTTGAATCGCTCATCATCCGTATTGTTAGCATTTGATAAATAGAACATTGGGACTTCTTCAAATCCAGTCGGAGTATATTCTACCCTTAGTATAGGAGCCTCTCCTTCACATTTAATCAATGAATCAACTTCAAACACCTTAAAGTCCATATCATATACCATCGATACATGCAATAAAATTTCATTTACACGTGCGGCAATCTTTTCTTTAGTCAAATCTTCAACATTAAAAAGCTGAATTGATAGGTACTTTTCCTGGTTTGAATAAACATGGTCTATACTACCATCCTCATTCTTATTTATAAAATACTCATAGAATACCGCCCATATCAAATCACTCTTTTCTCCAAGCGATGCAACTGCATTCCCCGCAGAATCTTTCATATGTATAGCACCAATATCAAGATAGTCAAAGCCTTTAATTATCTTTTTGTATGTTTTTAAATTACTCGGTTCAATTAGGCATTCATAAAAATCCCCCATTCTTATCGAACTATTATCCAATCTAATAAATGCATTATAAAACGCATGATTCATAATTCCTTGATACTTTCTCCAATCATCACCTTCATGCATTCTATTAATACATTCAGAAAAATCTTGTAACTGAAGTTCTAACAATTCTTTTGTTTCATCTTTAATTTCAAGATTGTAACCTCCAACATCAACAGACTGTATTCCTTCTAAACTTAGTGTATTTACCCACCTTTTTAATGAATCGATATTAATATGTCCGTACAAAGACATCTTCTCACCTCCTTCGACATATTTTAATAATATTATATCGTCACCCTTATCATTTTTCCACAAAAAAACGCTCCGGTAAACCCGGAGCGCCTCTTCTACATAATACTACCTAAATTTTTTCTACTATGAATTGTTCATCACTATGTACTTGCAAATATCCTGCTTCAAAAGTACAATCAGATGCGTTTTCGGGAATAAATATAATATCTTTTTCATACTCTCTATATACCACTCCGTAACATCACATTCCAGCAGAAGTTTCTCAATTTCTGCCGGCATACGATTATTTGAATACTCTCCTTTTCGAACAGATTCTTTTATATCATACACCTGCCCCGAAGGATTCTCACAACATTTACCGTTCAGCTTATCATATAAGTAAGCATATACATCTTCTCTGCAGGATATCAGCTCATTTAATGGAATTCCCTTATCACATAAAACTTCTGCATTACCCTTCCAACCTCCTGTACTGTACATAAAACCATATAAGGCAAGTAAATCACAAAAATTAGGGTTTTCAATATCAGAAAGCACTTTTCCTAAATTCATATTACCGTCATGACCATCAAATTTACCGTTCTCTACGGCATAAGTAAAATACTCTTTCAAAATCTGCGCCGTGAATTTTGTATCCTGTAAATCCTGCCTACATGCTTGCTCATCTACATTTTCTATCACGGACAGTACGGATATTTCATCACGCAGTCCCCAATATTCTTCTGGACTAACACTGATTACCTCATCTAAATACTTCTTAACCGCATCCTTTGAAAAAATACCAAATTTGGTTACCTTGATTTTTTCTGCAGAAGGATTCTCTATCTCTTCATCATAAGCAACCCTAAACTCTCGTATCTCTCCATATCCCTTAAAATACTCATACATACACCTTGTATAATGAACTCATAGGGAAGATCACTATACATTTTCCTTTCAGATTATTTTTCTATATAATCTAATGTAGACGCTGTGGATTAGTTCAATCACCTACAGCAGCTTCCCTATAAGCTGACTGTTTCCTTTGGAGGCTCTAACCACAGCTCTATGTTCATTTGTTAATTAGTTAGATAACGCATGACGTTTTATATATAGCAAGGATACATTCAACATAGAGTTTGCGGAAACACAGCGTAAATATTTTATAAAGGAGTGATTCTCTATGTTATTCGTTGGCATTGATGTAGCCAAAGCAAAACACGATTGCTGTATTATTGATTCTAATGGTGTTATTATTACGGACTCTCTGAGAATTCCAAATTCTAAAGAGGGCTTTGAAATTCTCTACAATACCATTCTATCTTCATTAGGTTCTAATGATTTATCCGATATAAAAATAGGACTTGAATCAACAGGTCATTACAGCACAAACATTACAAACTTTCTGTATTCCAAAGGGTTTCATATCGTAATGCTCAACCCTCTTGTAACAAATGCTTTTCGTAAGGCCGGTACCCTTAGAAAAACAAAAACAGACAAGTGCGACGCCAAAGTCATTGCAACCATGCTCTTTTCTGATGATTCAAAATCCTATTCTCCTTCATCATATCAAATTCAAGAGTTAAAGTCACTAACAAGACACCGTTATCGAATGATTGGTTATCGTTCCAAACTCAAATTATCTGTTACTCGCTTAATTGATATCATTTTCCCTGAATTACCTTCCTTCGTTTGGTCTATTCATCAAAATTCTAGTTATCAATTATTGCTTGAATTACCTTCTCCTGAAGATATCAAAAAATGCCATCTTACCCATTTGACACATATTCTTGCTAAAACCTCACGTGGTAAATATGGTCGTGAAAAAGCACTTCAGCTTCGTGAATTAGATAAACAAATCAAACTTGTTGTTGACGAGTTAAATACGCCGCTTTTGACTATTCCAGGCATCGGATACACTATTGCTGCAATTATTCTTGCAGAGATTGGTGATATCAATAACTTCTCTTCACCAGCAAAACTTTTAGCTTTTGCCGGAATGGAACCTTCAACCTATCAGTCTGGAAAATATAATGCATCACATACACCTATGGTTAAAAGAGGTTCTACTTATCTAAGATGGGCTGTAATGCAAGCAGCTCGCTTAGTTCCTATGAGAGATCCGACTTTTTCTTCATATATGTGCAAAAAGAGGTCTGAAGGAAAACATTTCAATGTTGCCAAAAGTCATGTTGGTAAAAAACTCATTCGCGTAATTTATTACTTACTGAAGCACAATACAGCATTTGTTCCTCAAATGTAGTTTTTCTTATATCCTTATTATGAGGGGCAATTCATGTTGTCCCTATTTGTCATGCAATTTTTATTTAACAGAAAACCAATATATTTAATCATTTTTACATGACTTCATATAGTTAGTCTCCCTAAAGAAAGAATACTCTATGACGCAACGTTAGAGTCAAGTATATTTTATCACATAACGATAAAAAAGACAGGGGCAAACCGCCCCTGTCAAATCTTTTTGCTTCGTCGCAGCCAAAGGCCCCCTTGTGTAAAGGGGGCTGTCAGCAAAG
>X73_One_humped_Camel__coassemble_426_pt1 | contig 10756 bp, 7 predicted proteins | sample X73_One_humped_Camel__metabat2_low_PE_005 | metagenome-assembled genome bin X73_One_humped_Camel
CATAAACGTATGTGTGAAGAAATTGCCAGAAGTGAAGAACTACCATTTGATCAAACAGATGCAACTATTTACTATGTTGGACTAACTCCAGCGAAACCAGGTCAGGTAATCGGTTCTGCAGGTCCTACAACCAGCGGACGTATGGATGCTTATGCACCAACTATGATGAGTGTAGGTGCAAGAGGCATGATCGGTAAAGGTGCCAGACTTCCAGAAGTTGTGGATGCTATGAAAAAATACTCAGGTGTGTATTTTGGAGCAATTGGCGGAGCAGGTGCACTTCTTGCAAAGTGTATCAAAGAATGTGAACTGATTGCATACGAAGATCTGGGTGCAGAAGCACTTAGAAAATTATACGTAGAAGATATGCCGTTAGTTGTTATTATTGACAGCGAAGGCAATAACCTTTACGAAATCGGAAGAGAAGATTATCTTAAAACAAAATAATCAGACAAAAAAAAGGCGCTTCGTACGAAAGTACGAAAGTGCCTTTTTCGATTAATAGAATGGTTTCATATCGTCAGGAATACTGGAGTATTTCTGCTGACGATCTAATGTATCGATCATTTCCATTTCTTCACTTGTCAGTGTGAAATCAAAAATATTAGCGTTGCTGTAAATATGCTCCGGATCTGTAGATTTCGGGATTACTGCAATGCCTTTTTGAATTATCCAGTGAAGACCGACCTGTGTTGCTGTCTTTCCGTAATAGCTTCCAATCTGAGTCAGAAGAGGATCGTCCGCATACGCGCCTCTGGCAAGAGGTGCATAAGCCTGAACTGCAATTCCATGACTTTGACAATAATGAATCAGATCCTTTGGGTAGCAGTATGGATGACATTCGATCTGATTCACCGCAGGAAGGATATCAGAAAACTGCATGATTTCATTTAAATGAATAATATCAAAATTGCTGACACCGATGGATTTGATTTTGCCGGAAATATTGAGCTTGATCAGTTCTTTCCATGTTTGTATGTAACAGCCAGGTACCGGCCAGTGTATTAAGTATAAGTCTATGTAATCGACCTGAAGACGTTCCATACTTCGCTGAAAGGAACCAATGACGTCACCCATACGCTGGGCATTGTTCCAGATCTTAGTGATAACAAATAAATCCTTGCGATCCAGTCCGCAGGATTTGATTGCACGTCCGACACCATCTTCGTTCTTGTAAACAGAAGCAGTATCAATTGTGTGGTATCCAGCTTTAACAGCGGTGGAGATTGCTTTTTCAACTTCACCAGGAGCGGTAGCTTTATATACACCAAGACCAAGCATTGGCAACTCGTGTTTGCTGTTTAGTTTTATGGCAGGAATAGATTCAACCATTTTACATCTCCTCTTTGTCACTTCTATACTACTTTACCACTCTATCATAAATATATGAATATAACGAAACAGAGATATTACAAAAATATGACAAGAAACAGACTTTTGTTTTTCATACGTATAGAATTTACTCTTGTACTTTAAAGTATACAAGAGTATAATGGTAAAAATGTTTTTTTTCGGAGGTACGTATGGTTAATACTAGATTATCAGATAAAATGAGAGAAAAGAGCCTTCTTTCTTTCGAATTATTCCCGCCGAAAACGGAAAAAGGGCTTGTTAATCTTTCAGAAACAATTTTAAAACTCAAAGAACATAATCCTGCATATATGTCTGTGACTTATGGTGCCGGCGGCACAAATGTAGGAAAGAATAAAGAAGTATTAGATATGATCAGCGATGCAGGTATGCTGGGTCTTACGCATCTTACCTGTATCGGCAATTCAAAAGAATCGATTCGCGAACAGCTTTGTCAGTACAATGCGCAAGGCATTGATCACGTACTGGCACTTAGAGGGGACCTTCCAATGGGATGGTCTGATTCCAGAGGTGATTTTAAATATGCGACAGATCTTGTAGCGTTCATTCGTAAAGAATTTGGCTCAGAATTTGAAATAGCAGTAGCAGGTTCTCCAGAAGGCCACGTACAGTGCAGAAGCTTAGAATCAGATGTGGCTGTTCTGAAACAGAAACAGGACAACGGTGCAGACTTTATTATTACTCAGCTGTGCTGGGATATGGAACAGTTCAAACGCTGGCAGGATATGCTGGATAAAGCAGGTGTTACCATCCCGATTGTAGTAGGTGTCATGCCTGTACTGGATCCAGCCGTTACCATTAACAGTGCATTGTCCCATAATGCCTGTGTAATGCCTCGTAAATTGTGTGAACTTCTGTCAAAATACTGGATTTTCCCAAATCCTTTTACAAAAGAACGAATTGATCCAAATTACGATCAGAAGAAAGCGGATTTTAAAAAGGCCGGCATGGAATATACCGTTAGACAGCTGGATGAATACCGCATTCTTGGTATTAACGGCATTCATATGTATACTTTGAACAAATGGAAAGATATCACCGATATTATTGATATGTCCGGTATGAATACGGTGATTTAAAGGAAAAACAGCACATTTGAAAATCTTTGCTTTACAAATCCCAGATTAAGTGTTATGTTAGTCAAGCAATGTATTGTATTTTTTTTAGTACAAAGTGATGAGGAGGAATTGTAAAATGGGATTTAAATCCGATATTGAAATCGCTCAGGAAACGGAAATGCTGCATATTACTAAGATTGCGGAAAAGGCCGGTATTGAAGGTAAATATTTGGAACAGTATGGTAACTATAAGGCTAAAATTGATTACAATCTTTTAAATGAAACAGAAGGAAAAGACGGTAAGCTTGTTCTTGTAACAGCCATCAATCCAACTCCAGCAGGTGAAGGTAAAACTACAACTACCGTAGGTCTTGCAGATGGACTTCAGAAACTTGGCAAAAAGGTTATGGTAGCACTTCGTGAACCATCCTTAGGACCTGTATTTGGTGTTAAAGGAGGAGCAGCTGGCGGTGGATATGCACAGGTAGTTCCTATGGAGGATATCAACCTTCATTTTACTGGTGACTTCCATGCAATTGGGGCAGCAAACAACCTTCTTGCAGCAATGATCGATAATCACATTTATCAGGGAAATGACTTAAACATCGACCCAAGAAAAATTACTTGGAGAAGATGTGTAGATATGAACGACCGTCAGCTTCGTTTTGTAGTAGACGGTTTAGGCGGAAAGCCAAACGGAACACCAAGAGAAGATGGTTACGATATCACAGTAGCATCTGAAATCATGGCAGTTCTTTGTCTTGCAAGAGACGTAGATGATTTAAAAGATCGTCTTTCTAAAATTATCGTTGGTTACACATATGGTAAGATTGCAGATCAGAAACCGGTTACTGCAGGCGACCTGAAGGCTCATGGCGCTATGGCAGCTCTTCTGAAAGATGCATTAAAACCAAACCTGGTTCAGACACTGGAACATGTGCCTGCAATCGTACATGGCGGTCCATTCGCAAACATTGCTCATGGATGTAACTCTGTAATCGCAACTAAGATGGCTCTTAGACTTGGTGATTACGCGATTACAGAAGCTGGTTTCGGTGCAGACCTTGGTGCAGAAAAGTTCCTGGATATTAAATGTCGTATGGCAGGACTTAAACCATCTGCAGTAGTAGTTGTTGCTACCGTTCGTGCGTTAAAATACAACGGCGGTGTTGCAAGACCTGACCTGAACAACGAAAACCTGGAAGCGCTTGAAAAAGGTCTTCCAAACCTTTTAAAACACGTAAGCAACATCAGAGACGTATATAAACTTCCTTGTGTTGTTGCAATCAATGCGTTCCCAACAGATACAAAAGCAGAATTAGACCTGGTTGAAGCAAAATGTAAAGAACTTGGTGTTAACGTTGCTCTTTCTGAAGTATGGGCAAAAGGCGGCGAAGGCGGCAAAGCACTTGCAGAAGAAGTAATTCGTCTTGTTGAAGAACCAAATGATTTCACATACTCTTATGAATTGGAAGGTACTTCCATCGAAGATAAACTGAATCAGATCGTTCAGAAAATTTATGGCGGTAAATGCGCAGTATTAACTCCTGCAGCGAAAAAACAGGCGAAACAGTTAGAAGATATGGGTTATGGCAGCTGCCCGAAATGTGTTGCAAAAACTCAGTACAGTCTGACAGATGACCAGACAAAACTTGGAGCACCTACAGATTTTGAAGTTACAGTTCGTAACCTTAAGATTTCTGCCGGCGCAGGTTTCATCGTAGCTCTTACAGGTGAAATTATGACTATGCCAGGTCTTCCTAAAGTTCCGGCTGCTGAAAGAATCGACGTAGATTCTACAGGTAAGATTTCCGGCTTATTCTAATTCTATGAATTACAACAGCTCTTACGGGTACATACGTATCGGTAAGGGCTGTTTTTTATATTCAGCTTCTGCAGATGAAGAGATAAAAAGATGGATTTCTATGAGGAGTTTTGATAGAATAAATAGTAATTCTCAAAGGGAGGAATAGGAAGATGGATTTTACAGCAATCAGAAATGATGAATTTATAGAACGTTTGTCTTCCAAGGACCCGGTACCTGGCGGAGGCGGTGCATCTGCCTTGGTAGGCGCAATCGGTATCGCTCTTGGAAACATGGTAGGCAGTCTTACGGTAGGAAAGAAGAAATATGCAGAAGTGGAAGAAGAAATGTACCAGCTTAAAGAACAGGCTTCCAAGCTGCAGAAGGAGTTTCTTACTTTAATGAATCGGGATGCACAGGTGTTTGAGCCGCTGGCAAAGGCGTACGGCATGCCCCGCAGCACCGAAGAAGAAAGAGCAGAAAAAGCAAGAGTTATGGAGGATGTTCTAAAAGACGCCTGTCTGGTGCCTATGGAAATTATGGAAAAGTGCTGCGAAGCAATAGATCTGATTGCAGTTTTTGCAGAGAAGGGATCGGTTCTTGCAATCAGTGATGCAGGAGTTGGTGCGGCATTTTGTAAAGCTGCTCTTCAGGGAGCCAGTCTGAATGTGTATATTAATACGAAATCCATGGCAAATCGTCCGTATGCGGAGCAGTTAAATGAAGCATGTGATACTATGCTGATGAATTATACGAATAAAGCAGACGAGATTTTTGAAACAGTAAAGAATCGATTACGATAAATAAGAGGAAGAAAAAATGGCAAAACAATTGTTGGGAAAAGAAGTAAATGCTTTTCTGAATGAAAGAATCAAAAAGCAGGCTGCACTGCTGAAAGAACAGGGGATTTCCCCAACACTGGGGATTGTGCGTGTAGGCGCTCGTCCTGATGACTTATCTTACGAAAGAGGAGCCGTTAAACGATGTGAAACGTTAGGTGTGTCTTATGAAAAGTTTCTTCTTCCGGAAGACTGTACACAGGAAGAGTTAATGAAAGTCATTGAACACGTAAATGAAAACGACAAGATTCATGGTGTATTGATGTTCCGTCCATTGCCAAAGCATTTGGATGAAAGTGCTGTGATCAAAGCGCTGAAACCGGAAAAGGATGTGGACGGAATTACGGATGGTTCCATGGTCGGTGTGTTTTCCGGTACAGACCAGGGACTTCCGCCATGTACACCACAGGCCTGTATGGAAATTCTGGATTATTATGGAATTGATTGTACAGGAATGAAAGCAGTAGTGATTGGCAGAAGCCTTGTGGTAGGGAAACCTGCAGCGATGATGCTTCTGAAAAGAAATGCTACCGTAACCATTTGTCATACAAGAACGAAAGATATGCCGTCTGTTGTGAAAGAAGCTGACTTGGTAATCGCAGCTGCCGGCCGAGCTGGTATTGTGGATGGAAGTTATTTGTCAGAAGGACAGATTGTGATAGATGTGGGAATCAATGTAAATGAAGAAGGAAAGCTTTGCGGCGATGTAAACTATGAAGAAGCATCTTCGATTGTAGATGCGATTACTCCGGTACCTGGCGGCGTTGGTTCTGTAACAACATCTGTGCTGATCAGTCATGTGGTTGAGGCTGCCATGCGTGTGCATTTGAATCAATAGATGGGAATAAGATACCGAATGGAATACTTTTCTATTTCTCTCATATAAATATAGGAGAATCCAGAAGTGTTATTTTGTCAGGAGGTATCGGCGTGGATCAGTTTCATATTTATAAAGACATACAAGCTCGTACGAACGGTGAAATCTACATAGGTGTTGTGGGACCGGTGAGAACCGGCAAGTCAACCTTCATACGAAGATTTATGGAACAGATTGGCTTAGAGCAATTAAGTGAAAAAGAACAAAAAGAGATTATCGATCAGCTTCCGGTCAGCGGTTCCGGTAGAATCATAACGACGGTAGAACCGAAATTTGTACCGAAAAAGGGTGTAGAACTGGAATTAGAAAAAGAAATACCGGCTAAGATTAAGCTGATCGACTGTGTGGGATTCCTGATTCCCGGAGCAGAAGGGAATATGGAGGATGGAAGAGAACGAATGATTCGTACGCCATGGTTTGAACAGGAAATTCCATTTGCCCAGGGGGCATCCATAGGAACCCAAAAAGTCATACACGATCATGCAACCTTTGGATTGATGATTACCGGTGACGGAAGCTTTGGGGATTTTGATCGAACCCATTATATGGAGGCGGAAGATAAAACGGTACAGGAATTGCGGAAGGCAGGAAAACCTTTTATGATTCTATTGAATTGTCGTAAACCGTACAGCTATGAAGCGAAAGAAATTGTCCGTACCTTAAAAGAAAAATATCAGGTGGAAACTCTTGCTGTCAATTGTGAGCAGCTGAAACGCGATGACATTTTGCGTATACTGGAAGAAATGCTGTATGAATTTCCTGTGACAGAAGTGGATTTTCATATTCCTAAATGGCTGGAGACCCTTTCGTTTGATCATGAAATAATGAAAAAAGTACTGGCATATTCCGCGGAGATCATGAAAAGGCTTACGACTCTTCGGAATGTGAAGTCACAGAACATCCAGTGGAATGATGACTGTATAGAATCGGTCTTTTTGGATCAGGCAGATTTATCAACTGGTAAAGTCTGTCTGAGGATACAGGTGAATGAATCCTTTTACTATGAAATGTTAAGTGAGATTACCGGTATCCCTATTAAGAATGAATATGATCTGCTTCAGAATATACAGGAGCTTTCAGAAATGCGGCAGGAATATGAGAAAGTTGGAGCTGCCATGGAATCGGTTCGAGGTAAAGGGTATGGAGTTGTAATGCCTGACCGGGATGAGATTCATATGGAAGAAGCGGAAATCATCCATCAGGGAAATAAATTTGGCATTCTTCTTCGTGCAGTCAGTCCTTCCATTCATATGATCCGTGCAAATATTGAAACGGAGATTGCACCGATCGTAGGAAGCGAGTCACAGGCACAGGATCTGATTCGCTATATCGAAGAGACAAAGAACAGTGAACAGGGAATTTGGGAAACCAATATTTTCGGAAAATCCATAGAACAGCTGGTGGAAGAGGGAATTGAGAATAAAATCAGAACAATTGGCGAAGAGAGTCAGCAAAAGCTGCAAAGTTCTATGGAGAAAATTGTCAATGACAGCAAAGGCGGTATGGTATGTATTATCATTTGAGCTGATAAAACAGATGAGAAAGTTAAGAGGATAAAACATGTTAGTGAAAATATTTACAGATGGTGCTGCAAGAGGCAATCCGGATGGACCGGGGGGATACGGCACTATTTTACAGTATGTAGATCCCAAAGGAGTTCTTCATGAACGTGAATTCAGTCAGGGATACAAGAAAACTACAAACAACCGTATGGAATTAATGGCGGCGATTGTAGGTCTGGAAGCGCTGACCCGTCCCTGTGAAGTAGAATTGTACTCGGATTCTAAATATCTGACCGATGCATTTAACCAGCACTGGATCGAGAACTGGGTGGCAAAGGGATGGAAACGAGGCAAGAATCAGCCGGTTCTCAATCCGGATTTATGGAAAAGACTATTAAAAGCCAAAGAACCCCATCAGGTCACTTTTTTATGGGTGAAAGGCCATGACGGTCATCCGGAAAATGAACGATGCGACCGTCTTGCAACGAGTGCGGCGGATGGAGAAAATCTGCTGGATGACATTGTGCAGTAGGATGGAGCAGTCGGAAACAGTGATTTTTTGTTGAAAACCCATTTCATATGTGATATTATTAGAAACAGTCGATTATTATACATGTAGGAGGAAAGCCGTTTTTCTCTATGTGTAAGAAAAAATAGAAAGTAAAAGCGGACATTTAATTGTCCGGGGAGGATTATTGTGGAAAAGTACGGTGTTAATCAATTAAGAAAAATGTTTTTAGAGTTCTTTGAAAGCAAAGGACATCTTGCAATGAACAGTTTTTCACTTGTACCACATAATGACAACAGTCTTCTTCTGATCAACTCCGGTATGGCGCCACTGAAGCCATACTTTACAGGTGCTGAGATTCCACCACGTAGAAGAGTAACAACTTGTCAGAAATGTATTCGTACAGGTGATATTGAAAATGTAGGTAAGACAGCTCGTCATGGTACATTCTTTGAAATGCTGGGCAACTTTTCTTTTGGTGATTATTTCAAAAGAGAAGCAATTGGCTGGACATGGGAATTCTTAACAGAAGTAGTAGGTCTTGATCCTGATCGTCTCTATCCATCAGTTTATGTAGACGATGATGAAGCTTTTGATATTTGGAACAAAGAAATCGGAATTGCTCCGGAACGTATCTTCCGTTTTGGCAAAGCTGACAATTTCTGGGAACATGGTGCAGGTCCTTGCGGTCCATGTTCAGAAGTATATTATGACCGTGGTGAAAAGTACGGCTGCGGAAGCCCTGACTGTAAAGTAGGATGTGAATGCGACCGTTTCCTGGAAGTTTGGAACAATGTATTTACTCAGTTCAACAATGACGGCAACGGAAATTATGAAGAGCTGGAAAACAAGAATATCGATACAGGTATGGGTCTGGAACGTCTTGCAGCAGTTGTACAGGATGTAGATTCTCTGTTTGATGTAGATACTGTTTGTGCGCTTCGTAACAAAGTATGTGAATTTGCAAATAAAACATACCATGCAGATGCTGTTCATGATATTTCTATTCGTCTTATTACAGACCATATTCGTTCTGCTACATTTATGATTTCCGACGGTATTATGCCAAGCAATGAAGGCCGTGGATACGTGCTTCGCCGTCTGATTCGCCGTGCAGCTCGTCATGGCAGATTACTGGGCGTTGATGGAACATTCCTTGCAGAACTGAGCAAGACTGTTATTGAAACATCCAAAGACGGTTATCCGGAATTAGATGAAAAGAAAGAAGTTATTTACAAAGTATTAAGCCAGGAAGAATCCCAGTTCAACAAAACTATTGACCAGGGGCTTCGTATTTTAGGTGAATTAGAACAGGCAATGGCTGAAACTGGCGAAAAGACATTAGCAGGTGATCAGGCATTCAAGCTTTATGATACTTATGGATTCCCACTTGACCTTACAAAAGAAATTCTGGAAGAAAAAGGCTACGGTGTAGACGAAGCAGGTTTCAAGGCTTGTATGGAAGAACAGCGTGTTGCAGCTCGTACTGCTCGTAAAGTGAGCAATTATATGGGTGCTGACGCAACTGTATATGATGAATTAGATCCATCACTTACAACTGTATTTACCGGTTATACTGCATTAGAAGATTCCGGTAAGATTACAGCGCTTACAACAGATAAAGAAGTAGTAAATGTCCTTACTGAAGGACAGGAAGGTACCATTATCGTAGATCAGACTCCATTCTATGCAACCATGGGTGGTCAGGAAGGCGATACAGGTGTGATCTTTACAGAAAACGGTCAGTTCGAAGTTAAAGAAACTATGAAACTTCGCGGTGACAAATACGGTCACAAAGGTATTATGAAATCCGGTATGCTTTCAATCAATGATACAGTAACTTTACAGGTATGCGCAGACAGCCGTCTGAATACAGAAAAGAACCACAGTGCTACACATCTCCTTCAGAAAGCACTGAAAACTGTTCTTGGCAATCACGTAGAACAGAAAGGTTCTTTAGTTACTCCGGATCGTCTCAGATTTGACTTTGTACATTTCCAGAGCATGTCTGCAGGAGAGATTCAGAAAGCAGAAGATATGGTAAATGCAGAGATTCGTGCTGCGCTTGCTGTTGTTACAGAAGAAATGTCTATCGAAGAAGCAAAGAAATCCGGTGCTATGGCACTCTTCGGTGAAAAATATGGTGACAGTGTTCGTGTAGTATCCATGGGTGATTTCTCTAAAAAACTTTGCGGCGGTACACACGTTAAGAATACAAGTCAGATTCAGGCATTCAAGATTGTATCTGAATCCGGTATTGCAGCAGGTGTAAGACGTATTGAAGCACTTACCGGTGACGGTGTATTTGCATATTACAGAAATATGGAAAATATGCTTCATGAACTTGCTAAGACAATGAAGACAACACCTTCAGAAATTCTTACAAAAGCTCAGAATATGACTGCTGAAATCAAGAATCTGAACAGCGAACTGGAATCTCTTAAGAGCAAGCTTGCTAAAGATTCTCTTGGTGATGTTATGAATCAGGTGAAAGAGATTGCGGGCGTGAAAGTTCTTGCTGCAAAAGTTGAAGGCGTAGATATGAACGGTCTTCGTGATCTTGGTGACCAGTTAAAAGAAAAACTGGGAGAAGGCGTAGTAGTGCTGTTATCTGCAGCCGGACCAAAGGTAAACCTGATTGCTATGGCTACTGATGGCGCTATGAAGAGCGGTGCACATGCTGGTATGCTTGTAAAGGCAGTTGCTGCAGTAGTTGGCGGTGGCGGCGGCGGTCGTCCAAATATGGCACAGGCCGGTGGTAAAGATGATTATAAGATTGATGAAGCAGTTGCTAAAG
>X73_One_humped_Camel__coassemble_430_pt1 | contig 10571 bp, 1 predicted proteins | sample X73_One_humped_Camel__metabat2_low_PE_005 | metagenome-assembled genome bin X73_One_humped_Camel
TACATACACCTTTTAATTTCACTGGATTGCCGTTTAAATAGAAACCAGTGTTTTTATCAAAGTTGAAGAAACGGAAACCGTATTCTGTTTCGTATGTATCTACTACATCGTTTCCAACTTTTACTTCTGTTACTACTGTGTAAAGGTTAGGATCTGTAATATCCCAAAGAGCAGGTTTTTCAACTGGAAGGGTTGCTGCGATTTCAGCTTCTTCTCCTGCTTTTACAGACTGAGCTTTTGTTGTTACAGTACCAGCTGCATTTTCTGTACCTTTTTCATAAATAGTATGTGTTAAAACAACATTTGCTGCAGCTGCACCATCATTTGCTACAGTTGTTACAACGTCCATGTTAACAGTACCTTTGTATTCTTCTTCAAGGTTTGGAGTTGTAATCTGTGTACCATAGAGATCTACGTGTACTTCATCCATAACAGTAAGGTATACGCTGCGGTAAATACCACTACCTGAATACCATCTGGAGGATGGAGTTTTGTGATCTACTTTTACAGTAACAATGTTTTCGCCTTCATAATCCAGATAATCGGAAATATCAAAGGAGAATGGTGTATAACCATATGGATGTACACCTAACTGAGTACCATTTACCCATACAGTAGCGTTCATATAAACACCGCCGAAATCAAGTCTTACAGACTTTCCTTCCATATCAGGAGTTACGGTAAAGTGTTTTCTGTACCATCCCGTACCGCCAAGAAGGTAAGCACTTTCTGCTTCACCCGCACTAGTGTATTCCTGTTCAATACTGTAATCGTGTGGTAAATTAACAGTGCGCCAAGCGGAATCATCATATGCATTAGATTCTGCGCCGGAAGCATCGCCGAGATAGAATTTCCAGTTATCATCGAAATTCTGCTCACGAGTGGAAGTACCATATGCATTTACATATACTACTTCTTTTTCAGAAGCCATCTGGTTCTGAGTGTCAGCACTTGCTACTACAATACCGCTTGCACTCTGAGCAACCATCATGAATGCCAAAGCAGATGCAGCAACGCGTTTGAATAATTTCTTTCTCATTTCTCTCTTCCTTTCTTTTCTTTTTTTCCATTTAGCAAAACGCATAAACAGCTATTGTTATTCTAACATAATGTTTTCACTCCCCATAGTATTTTATAAAAATTTGTTCATTTTCAACAAAACTAAGAATATCCAACAACTTTACGGTGCCCCTTTATGATTTCCTGGATTGCAACCGTAACGGGACCGGCTCGTTTACGGTGCCTTTTTAAGATTTCTTAGATTCCATCCGTAACGGGACCGGCTCGTTTACGGTGCCTTTTTAAGATTTCTTAGATTGCAACCGTAACGGGACCGACTCGTTTACGGTGCCTTTTTAAGATTTCTTAGATTCCATCCGTAACGGGACCGACTCGTTTACGGTGCCTTTTTAAGATTTCTTGGGTTGCAACCGTAACGGGACCGGCTCGTTTACGGTGCCTTTTTAAGATTTCTTGGTTGCAACCGTAACGGGACTGATTCGTTTACGGTGCCTTTTTAAGATTTCTTGGTTGCAGCTGTAATATCATGCCCCAACGCCAAAAACACAAGACAGAAACACCTAAGACAGAAGTTCTTAAGAAATAGCAACCAAGAAATAAGCGCCAGGGCTTTCGCCCTGGCGCCTTTCTTTTAGAAATCCGCTTTTCATTGTCCCGGACAACGAATCTGCTTCTTATCTAATTCTTATAATTCAATTTTTGTAACACTTAAAGGAGCAACTTCAGCGATTGCTGCGAATCCGCCAAATCCACTTGTTACGTAGATTACGATATACTGTGCATCTACTGTTTTGTCCAGTTTCTGTGTTACCCATGCAGTGCCTGCCTGAGATGCTGCTGGAACTTCAATGTTTTCGCCGGAAGCAACTACTTTACCGTCAGCATCTTTGATTTCATAAGAGTATGCCTGGATAGTACCGTTGTTACCGCCTGAAGGTCTCTGCTGGAATTTGAATCCGCCAAATTCTACAGCTTCGCCAAGGTCTACAGTTAATACTGCAGGATTGCTTTCTGTTACGTTGAAGCCTGTGGACCAGTTGGAGTGCCAGTATGTTGTGCTGTCACCGTCTGCTGCTGCAGAAGCAACACCGCTGCCTGCAGGTTCGCCTGTAGGTTCTTCTGTGTTAGCAGAAGAGCTGATGTTTGCATATTCGGATCTGTCGATGTCAGCTACGATAGAATCTTCAACTGTGAAAGTGAAGGAAGCTTCTTTGCCGCTTTCGAAAGTAGCAGTTACAGTAGCTTTGCCGCCGCCGATTGCTTTAATTTTGTTGTTTGCTTTGTCAACTTCTACAACGCCTTCTTTGTCCATTGTCCAAGTGATTTTTTCAAGACCGCTGCCTTTGATGTCAGCAGATTCGCCAAGAAGAAGGTTTGTTGCTGATACAGTAACAACTTCTGCATTCTTAGCTTCTGTGATTACAAGGTTATCAAGAACGAAGTCACCAGTACCTCTTGAAGTTTCACCGCAAAGAGATGCGTTCTGGTAGATACCGATCCAAGTCTGGCCGGAACCGCTGCCTACTACTTCGAAGGAAGCATGTTTTGTTTCACCAGCTGCAACTGGGAGGTAATCTGTTGGAGCTTTCCAGATATTTCCGTCACCAACGATCATGTTATAACCAGCAGAACCTGTCTGATAATCAAACTCTACTGTGTATACTTTACCTGCTTCGAAACGGAAGTTCTGAGGAATTGTTCTGTAAATAACGTTAGTAGTTCTTGTATGGTGTTTCAGTGACCATTCGCCATCGATAACGTCATCGATTACGCGGCCGTTCCAGCCATGCTGTGTATAAGGAGCATTGAGCTGTGATAAGTGAGTCTGAGAGTCACCGCCGGCATTGTAGCCAAGTACGAATGGATATAAGCCCTGAACTACAGATTCGAAATCCTGTACGAAGCTGCCGTCTTCTTTGAAGTTGTCAAGTTTCTGTTTTACGATACGGATATCTTCCCATTCAGTATTGCCTGCAGCAGCTGTTCTGGAAAGTGTAAGTTCTGCTGTTTCGCCTTCAGCAACGAAGGATACCAGCATACGCTGCATCATAGTGCCATGTTCACTGTCACTGGAGATGTAGTTTGTTGCGATAGAACGTTCTGTGTAGTTATAAACTTCTTTGTCGCCTGTGTTTACAGAGATTTCTGCAATTGCATCACTCTGGTTGTTTACGTATACTTCTGCAACGTAATCTTCGCCAGCTGTTAAACCGGAGATAGTAGTTGTAACAGCAACGTCTTCAGCTGTGTTAGCCATCTGAAGTCTCTGATCGCCAAATCTGGAACGTTTGATAACAACGCCGTCAGCGTCGATATCGCCTGACCAGTATTCTGCGTTCAGCTGATCGCCGTCTTCATAACCGTTGAAACCAGGGTCAACTACATAATCCATTTCACCGAAGTGAGCTTTCAGTTCTTTAAGTTCAGCACCTTTTACTACTACGTAAGCTGTGCTTGCTTCTGCTGCAAGAGTGATGTAACCATCTTCTACAGCGATTTCTGTTTCGTCCACACGGCCCTGATCAGTCAGTCTGTAAACAACTACGTTTTCAAGAGCTGCCCAGTCATCCTGGAGTTCCCAAGTTGTTGTACCGCCGTCAAGGTTCCAGTGGTAAAGTTTTTCTTCGTTTGTATCGTTGTCGATCCATGGAAGGAGGTATGCGGAGCTGTCAACGTCAGTTCTGTATACAACCTTGTCGTTTAATGTAATTTCACGTTCGATCTGAATATCGTTACGCTGTTCTTCAAGACGAGTAACAACTACGATATCGCCTTCGTCGTTTGCAAGAGTAATCTGTTTTTCTGTGTTGCCTACAGGTGAAACTTCACCGGATCCGTCATCGCCATAGTTTTCCCAGTCGATGATTTCATAATGCTGAAGCCATTTAGTTGGAACGTTTTCATCAAATGTACCAACAATATATTTGTTGAAGTCCTGATTTCCGCCCCATCCTTCGAAGCCGTACAGTCTGTAACCGCCAAGAAGTGGGTTATCAGCAGTACCTTTGAATGCTGGCCAGTTAAGAACATGAGAATCTCTCTGATCGTTTCTTAAGAAACGGATAATATCAGAGTTGAAACCTTTCATACCTGCACCACCGTAAGTAGTGTCAGTTGCCCAATGCTGCCATGTAGAATCGTATTCACACTGATCACTGAACTCAGTTGTAAATCTCCAGCCAAGGGAGTTGATTTCTTCTACGATTCTTCTGGATTCCCAAGTATCCTGATACCATACGTCAAGATAGATGTAATCCATGTTGTTTTCTCTTGTTGCTGCGTCTTCTCTAATAAGTTCAAGTACTTCAAGACGGGATACTTCAGTTTCGCCATCGCCGTTTGTGAAGATACCCTGAGAATCTTTAACGTATTCGCCGTCTTCCCAATCAAGGCTTAAGAAATCAGTTCCGTTGATGCGGTCATATAACTGAATGAAACGTTTCAGACGAGCATCTGTGGAGAGATCCCAAAGTTTGTTGATTGTTACAGACTGGTCTAACCAGCCCCAGCCGTTGCCGTTGATATTTCCGTTTGCATTGCTTACCATAGCATCATCGAAAGATTTAGCTTCTGGATAAGCTTCCTGTGCGTTTACATGGATACCAACTTCTGCGTTGTAATCATGAGCGATTTCAATAAGTTTCTGGAAGTCTTCAAGACCGCCGAGACGTTCACCAACGTCAGCGTATTCAGAGTTCGCTGAGTCGTGACCTTCGTTACCGTAACCTTTTAAGAGAAGGGCCTGTGGAAGACCATCTGTTGCAAGGTAAACTTTCTTCACGTTGTCTGCTGTTACAAGGAATGGGTTTGGAGCAGCACTTTCGAAGTTCATGATAACACGGTTGTTAACAGAATCTTTTACTGTTTCATAACCCTGTGCTGTGTGCATTACATCACGGAATGCGATTGCACCGTCGTTCCAGTCGATATCGCCATCGCCGTTTAAGTCGCCATCTGCGATTGCAACTTTAGCGTATGGAAGTTCACTTACCTGGTATTCATAATACTGAGCCTGAGCCTGTCCGCCTCTGTCACCAGATTCATAGTACCATACGGCACTTGTTAAGCTCATAGTATCAGCACTGTTAATACGTTCAACACGGTTGTCACCTTCAATTTCAGAGTTACTGTCAAGACCTGCACTTAACTTGCCATTTGTTAAGAATGCATATAAGTAACCAGCTTCAGCTCCTGGTACGAAACCATCGTCGAAGGAAATGTATGTATCTGCTTTAGAAGTTGTAGTTGTAGAAGCCTGAGCGCCTGCAAATACAGATTCTTCTTCTGCTGCGTATACGGAGAGAAGGTTCAGTTCAGGAATATCGATTGTAGCGATTCTTGCACAGCCTTCTGCTTTGTTGAGTTCTTTTACTTCCCATGCAAGAGTATTATCAACAACAGTAATAGCAACTACCATATCAAAGTTGATATCATCTTTTTCTACATGGAGGTTATAAACTTTAGAAGCACCAGCTTCTGTTTCTTCTTCTTCGCCAAGGAGACGATATAAGAAAGTGATGATCTGTGCTCTTGTACAGTTAAGTTTTGGAGCAAATTCTGTTTCTGTGAAACCAGTTGTAATGTCCTTTTCAACTGCCCAAAGAACTGCATCATAGTAGTATTTGCCTTCTTCAATGTCAGTGAATGGGTTTTCTTTGTTTTCTGCTTTTGGTTCGCCCTGTGATCTCCAAAGGAAAGTAACAGCTTCGCCTCTGGTACATGTAGCGTTAGGAGCAAATTCAGTTGCTGTGTAACCGCTTGTGATACCTTCTTCTACTGCCCAAAGAACTGCATCATAGTAGTATTTGCCTTCAGCAACGTCTTTAAATGGATTGTCTTTGTTTTCTGCTTTTGGTTCGCCTGCTGCTCTCCAAAGGAAAGTAACGATCTGAGCACGTGTACATTCTACAGATGGACCAAATGTTGTTTCTGTAAGGCCGTTAACGATATTGTTTTCAGCGCCCCACATAACTGGTTCATAGTAGTATTTACCGCTAGGAACGTCATCAAATTCTTCTACTGCTGCAGGAGCCGCTGCGTTTTCGCCTTCAACTGTAACTGTAGGAACGATTTCTTTACCGTTGATTACTACGGAGTTGAGGTCGTTTTCGTTACCGCGGAAGAAAGTAGCGCCTGTTGCATCAGATTTCATTTCGTATCTTGCAACTACAGGGAAATCTTTACCAACGTAAACGATCATATCGTCAGATTCGATTGTATCGTATTTGCTAAGATCAAGATTTGCTTTAGATTCCAGAGCAGCGTCAACTACGTTATTATCTTTATCTTCAACTGTAATAGTTGTTGTGTAAGAATGGTAACCAGGTTTTGTTACAGCGAAAGAATATTCACCAATCTGAACACCTGCAAATTCGTATTTACCTTCTGCATCTGTTGTAGTAGAGTTCACGCCAACACGTACAGTTGCGCCTTCTACAGGAGTGCCTTCAGCATCTGTTACAGTACCTGTTACAGGTGCAAGTGCTGTTACAAATTCTTCTGCAGTCTGACCAGCACGTTCTGCACGGAATTTCCAGTTATCTTCCATACAATCTTCGCCATCGTATTTGAAATCAGCAAAAGAAATTTCAGTCTGGCCTTTTGTCATAACACCGAAGCTTCCAAGGCTGCCGTAAGTGCTGGTTAAGCTGTTTGCCATCTGAAGTAATGTCTGGTTTGTTGTATGAACAGTAGTATCATTTACTGTTACAGCCAGAGTTTCATTACTAAGAGAGATAGAAAGGCTTAATTCTTCGCCTTCTACTGGATTAGGAAGTCCTGAAATCTTTGGATAATTTTCACTTCCGTTCCATTTGTACTGGTAGTACCAGTTGCTGCTGTTGTCATAACCAACATACAGCCAGTTGTTGTCGTCGATGTAGCTATAGAACACACCCCAGTTAGAGCTTGGTTCTAATGCCATGGAAATTGTTCCACCGCTTTCCATGTTCTTATCACTGTCGTAATAGAACAAAGGACCGGATGAAGCAGCGTTGCCATAGTTATGTCCGCCACTGTTGTTTGAGCCACCGGTTAAAGTAACCCATGTTCTGCCTTCCTGTTCTGTTGCCATTGCTGTCATTGGAATACATCCAAGGATCATAACAGCTGCAAGAACAAGGCTTAACACTCTTTTGGTTAATTTTTTCATAACCACGTTCCTCCTTTAAATTTTTTTATATGCCCTTAAACAGCATATGCTTACTCTATATTAACATTGAATCTTTTACAAAACAATCAAATTAGATATAAAATTTTGATATTTTCTAGACATATTATACATATTGATAAATAACACAAATTATATAAAACCCATTCAAAACACTTTATAATAAGAAAAAACTCCGACTCCGGTATCAACCGGAGCCGGAGTCTCACATCCTAGCCTGAAGCTAAAATGTTTCAATTCCTATTATTTCTTATTGAGCAAAATAACGATACAGCATTGCTACGGTCTGATCTCTCGTTACCGTATCATTTGGTGCAAAGATGCCATTGCCGTAACCGCTTACAATGCCTTCATCGGATGCCCAGATAGCTGCATTGTAATACCATTTGCCAGGAGCAATATCCGTAAACGGACAATTTGCTGTGCCGACCGTTGGGTTGCCTGCATGACGGTAAAGGAAGGTTGCCATCTGTGCTCTTGTACAAGTAGCATTTGGTGCAAAGGTTGTATCGGTATAACCATTTACAATACCTTCTTCAAACGCCCAGAGCATTGCATCGTAGTAATACTTACCTTCTTCTACGTCTGTGAAGTTGTGGTTGCGGTTCTTCGGTACCGGTTTGCCTTCTGCTCTCCAGATAAAGGTTACGATCTGACCACGTGTACAGCTTGCTTTCGGACCGAACTGTGTAGTTGTAAGACCGGAAACAACTCCATTTGAAAAGCCCCATGCAACCGGTTCGTAATACCATTTACCTAAAGCTACGTCTGTAAATGGAACAAGCGGATCACCCTTGATGATTCTTGTCTTAGTTTCATTACATCCAGGATTTGTACATCTGCAGGAGATTTCAATAGATTCGCCTCTTGCAGGAGGTGTATATGCATCCCATTCGCCCCAGGTATGACCGGTTGCCAATGTTTCAAATGTAAAGGTCTCATCACAAGATTTACATTTCACTCTGCTTGTGCCGCCGACAGTACAGGAAGCAGCTGTAATCACTTCCTGATGTTCCATATCCCACTCGTGGATATGTTCACCCTTCTTCACAGTCTTTGTTGCTTTACATGATACTTTTGTCTGACCGTTAGTTAAATAATCTCCATCATATGCACATACGTACACGTCTTTTGTTTCATCAGACTTAGATGGATCTAATACCCACTTATGAATATTCTTTTCACCGTAGTAATTCAGACATTCACTGCAATAGAAACCAGTCTGACAGGTGTATACACGTTCTCCAACTGCGATGGATTCGTGAACAGGATTATCCGCCATAGACATCCAGCCAGGTTTTCTTACGTATGCGACATGATTTGATTTATACAGCTTGCCGTCGTTCGGACAGTCGTGATCAGCAACACATTCAATCCAGTGACAGGCGTCATCAGATTGCCATGTCATCATGTCCTCCGGTTCACAATCAAAACTATTGTAAGTACATACGGAACAGGAATCTCCGCCAGTGTGATTTGCTTCATCTATTATCTGATTACAGTATTCACATACATGCCAGTGTGTCCAGTCATCATATGCATATTCCTCTGTACATGGTTTATGTCCTGAAGCAGCCAGAGCAGTAACTTTTGTATGACCGCATTGTGTACAGCATTCTGTCTTTTCACCTGCTTTTGTACAGGTAGCTGTGTTTTCGATTACTACATAAGTATCATTGCCGTTGCTGTCTTTATGTTCACATGTATTTTTATCTACCACAATGTAGAACACATGGCTCTTTGTTTCAACTGTTTCGCTGCCTTTTTTGATTACCAGCGTTTCTGTCAGCTTGTAAGTTCCAGATGTTTCAAAGGTATGCTTGATCTGGAGCTGGGAAGTGCTGTTGATCACTTTTGCTTCGATCGGTTCCATCATGCCCTCCTGGATTCCTTCCAGTCTCGCATATTTATCTACCGTATAACCAGTCATCGGTTTGCTGTTATTAAATCTGTAAGTCTGCGGCACACCGGTAGCAGCTGCCAGCCAGGTAATCTGAGAATCATTTCCTTTTGGTTCCTGATTTGCAAATCCAGGAGTACCTGCAACTCGAATCACATGAGACTTGATTGTCTGTTTGTTATCGTAGTATGTCGGATACTTACAGTTTACTGCAATCACTCTTGCCTGAACGTATTTGCCGGCCATATCTTCCGGAATATAACAGGAATCCGTATTGCCCCAGGTAGCATTGTTGTTGCCCCTGTCAAGCGGAAGATTCTTATCTAAACGAAGTCCTACGTTCTGTCCGCATGTTTCCAAAGTATACATATGAAGCATTTCATTCGTCCAGTTTTCAATATTAACCGGAAGACCATTCGATCCATACTGATATGCATTTGCTTCGCTGCTGTTTGGATCCACTGTATTATAATACTGTTCTCCATTGATACCTTGTCCATTCTGATCGATGATCCAGCTTGCGATTCTGTGGTTATTCTTTCCTACCGTATCCTGAGCCACCCAGATGTTATCGGTACCTGCAAGCAGTCGCACATCATTACCATCTTCGTCTACTTCCCACCACTGGTAGTAAATATCGAAAATCTTGTCGCCGACCCAGTCAACTACGCCGGTCTGACCATTGATCAGTTCTACCTTTGCAGTATCCCCAGGATTTAAGCTTTCATCTTCAAAATGAAGGGATGTAAAGTCCGGAACGTTATGAATCTTAGTCTTTCCGTCTGCCGGATCTACATAAGTTTCTTCCTTCTTTTCATCCTCGCTGACACAGAGGAACAAAATAGAGCTTTCGGTTGTGGAAACAGACATCTCATCACCGTAAACACAGTTATACCTTTGATCTGTTCCTTGTGTGCCATATGCCATATGTTCTTCTACTGAGAATACGATACGGTACATTTCTCCACTCTGATAACCCGGCCAGTCAATACCCTTTTCTTCTTTCAGTCTGGTCTGGATTTCTTCTTCCAGATACAGCAGAGGAAGTTTACATTTCAGAGAATCATTGCTTGATCCATAACATACTTCAATCAATGGTTCATCTGCATCTACAACTTCGCTTTCATTGATGTTTTCACGGCTTAAAGGATCCACACGATATATTTTATAGGTGAACCACTTCATATTTGTTGAATAGCTTTCTTCTTTGAAGAAGTCTGCCTGTCTTGTGTTGCCGCTGTAATAGAACTGTGGTAAAATGATGGCCGGACTTTCAATCGGATATTCATCTGCATCAACCGGCACATTGTAATACCATACATTGGAAGTATCCAGATCTGTTCCCTGCGGATCAGTATTCTTCAGATTCGGTACAACGTAATAGTTTGCGGAAATACCGTCTCCGTCATTTTTCACGTCATCATATACAAATTCAAAGTGAACAAAATCGCTGCGCGATGGCCTGCCAAGGTTATGGCGCAG
>X73_One_humped_Camel__coassemble_431_pt1 | contig 10512 bp, 9 predicted proteins | sample X73_One_humped_Camel__metabat2_low_PE_005 | metagenome-assembled genome bin X73_One_humped_Camel
GTCCAGTCTGGTGTCAAAGGGATATATTTTCCTTTTGATTAAGATTTTTTATCTTGTTTTATGATTCGATATTATTGCAGGAAGCAGTATACTCAATATTCTGTTTATTTTCGGTCTCTGCGGTATGATTTTCGGTTCCATCAGTGCTATTTGGGAAAATGATATTCGTCGAATGATCGCATTTTCATCTGTAGCTCAGATTGGTTATATTTACATGGGATTTGGTCTTGGTACAGAAGCCGGTATCATTGCCAGTGTGTTCCATATTTTGGTTCATGCATCTACAAAGTCCCTGCTGTTTATTTCAGCTATCGGTCTGACTGATGTTTCAGCAGGAAGCCGTCGTTTCTTCGATCTGACAGGGGCTGCGTATCGAAACAGAATTGCAGGTGTTGGATTCTTAGTAGGCTCGCTGTCCATGGTAGGTATTCCAATGTTTTCCGGATTTGTAAGCAAATTGCTGTTTGCAGAGGCCGCGGTTATGAATGCACCGTGGAGAATGTTCCCGACACTGATTATTCTGGCTGTCAGCACCATTTTAAATGCGATTTATTTCTTAAAGACGGTAATTCGTATTTATATGCCGCTGGATCAGAAGACCATTGAGGAGAAGGGCTATTTTCATGTTGTTTGGAGGCAGCAGAAAATGTATACCGCAGCCATTGTGCTTTTTGTGGTATTAAGTCTGGTGCTGGGCATGACATCTCAGCCTGTGTTGGAGTTGATTACTGATGGTATTCACCATTTTGCGTAAGGAGGAAATAAAGTGAATCAGCCGATAATGATTATGATAAGTATATTATTTCCGGTTCTTTTTGGATTATGGATGTTAATAAAGCCGGAGTTTAAAGAACGTAAGCAATTGATCCTTACATCTGCTGTTGGACTTGTGGTTACATTGCTCATTTCTCTTATGGTAGTGTTCGGTGAAAATATGCAGTTGGATCTGTTTTCCTTTGGGAAAAATATGAACGTGTATTTTGCAGTGGATGATACAGGCCGTTTGTTTGCATTGCTTGTTATGGCCGTTTGGGTTCTTGCAGGGTTTTATGCCTTTGAGTATATGAAACACGAAAAAGAAGAAAAGCGATATTTTGGATTCTATGTGATTACTTTTGGAATCCTGATGGCGCTTACCTTTGCAGGAAATATGGTGACGTATTACCTGTTCTATGAAATGATGTCTCTTTTGACTGTGCCTCTGATTCTGCATTCTAAAACAAAAGAAGCGATTATGGGCGGTCTTAAGTATCTGTTTTATTCCCTGTTTGGTGCATATCTGGTATTGTTTGGAATCTTCTTCTTAAACAAATATGCAGAAACACTGGATTTTACTGCCGGAGGCGTTCTTGGCAGTGCTGCAGCCGGACATGAAGGCATTCTTCTTGTCGCTGCTTTTGCATGATCGTCGGTTTCAGTGTAAAAGGCGGTATGTTCCCGTTCCATGCATGGCTTCCGACCGCACATCCGGTTGCTCCGGCACCTGCCAGTGCAGTCATGTCAGCGATTATTGTTAAAATGGGTGTGCTCGGTGTTGTACGTGTAGTATTTTATCTGTTTGGCGCCGGATTCCTTCAGGGGACATGGGTTCAGACTGCATGGATCATCCTGACACTGCTTACGATTTTCATGGGCTCCATGCTGGCATATCGTGAAAAGGTATTTAAGAAACGTCTGGCATATTCAACGGTCAGTCAGGTATCCTATATTCTGTTTGGGTTGTCCCTGTTAAATGCACAGGCATTTACAGGTTCTATGCTCCATGTGATTTTCCATGGTGTGATCAAAGCTGCACTGTTTATGTCAGCAGGCGCAGTAATTTATAAAACACATAAAACGAAAGTAGATGAATTAAAAGGAATTGGAAAAGAAATGCCAATTACCATCTGGTGTTATACCTTTGCGGCACTGGCGCTGATCGGAATTCCGCCTGCAAGCGGATTTATCAGCAAATGGTATCTGGCACTTGGTGCACTGGAATCAGGACTGAGCGTATTTGCATGGCTGGGACCGGTTGTTCTTTTGATCAGTGCGCTTCTTACAGCAGGATATTTGCTTCCGATCACCATCCATGGCTTCCTTCCTGGAAATGATTACGATTACAGTCAGCTTAGGAAGAAAGAACCGGTGAAAATGATGGTGGTTCCGATTGCTGTACTTGGTGTTCTTTCTATTGTGCTTGGTGTGATACCGACACCATTTGTAGAATTTATTTCTAAGATTGCAGCAGCAGTTTTATAAAAGGAAAGAGGTATGGATATGAATCAGTTTTGGATTTTATTATCAATTCTCCTTCCGATTGCGGGGGGGATTGCCAGTGTGTTCCTTCCTATAAAACAAAAGAAAATCAGAATGATTTTTGTTGAAGGTGTAACGATACTTACATCCTTCATTGTATGGAAGATCCTGTCAGGCGGAACGGTGGAAACCTTTCATATGATATATTTCATGAACAATCTTTCCCTTTCTTTGAAGGTGGATGGACTTTCCATGGTATTTGCCGGACTGGTTTCTGTGCTTTGGCCGCTGGCAACATTGTATGCATTTGAATATATGGAACATGAAGAGCATGAAAATGTATTTTTTATGTTTTACAGTATGACCTACGGTGTTACCCTTGGTATCGCATTTGCATCAGATATGCTTACCATGTATTTCTTCTACGAACTGTTGACTTTAACTACAGTTCCTCTGGTGCTCCATACATTGAAAAGAGAAGCCGTACTGGCAACTAGAAAATATTTGTATTATTCCTTTGGCGGAGCAGCGTTTGCTCTGATGGGACTTGTGTTTATTATTTCTTACGGAAGTGTCTGTGAGTTCGAATTTGGAGGTGTGCTGGATCCGGCGAAAGTAGGCGATCAAACAAACCTTCTGTTGTGGATTTACCTGTTCGCATTTATGGGATTCGGTGTTAAATCAGCCATTTGGCCGCTTAGTTCCTGGCTTCCCCAGGCTGGTGTAGCACCAACTCCTGTTACTGCACTTCTTCATGCAGTTGCAGTCGTAAAAGCAGGGGTATTTGCTATTATGCGTCTGACCTATTACAGTTTTGGCACGGATTTCCTAAGAGGAACCTGGGTTCAATATGTGGTTATGGCATTTGCAATCTTTACCATTGTATATGGATGCAGCTGTGCGATAAAGGAAACGCATATCAAACGACGTCTGGCATATTCAACAGTCAGCAATCTTTCCTACATCATATTTGGGATTACACTGATGTCACCGGCAGGTCTTGCAGGTGCACTGATGCATATGATCTGTCATGGCGTTATGAAAATCTGTTCTTTCTTGTGCGCCGGTGCGTTTATGCATCAGACGGGCAAGAGTTATATCTATGATATGGATGGAATGGGACGTAAGATGCCGATCGTCTTTGGATGTTTTGCTGTATCGGCTCTTGGACTTATGGGAGTGCCGGGAATGGCAGGCTTTATCAGTAAATGGAGTCTGGCAGAGGCAGCAGTAGAAAGTGGAAATGTCATGGCCTATGTGGGAATTGCAGCTCTTTTGATCTCAGCTCTTTTAACTGCAATTTATATGTTAAGTGTAGTTTCCAGAGCCTTTTTCCCAAAACAGGATTTTGATTACAGTACAATTCAAACGATCAAAGATCCTACATGGAAAATGTGTCTTCCGCTGTTGGCATGTGCTGCAGGAACCATTCTTCTTGGTCTGTATTCCCAGCCGCTGATGGAGTTCTTAGTCAGTGTGGCAAATGGTCTGGGCAGCAGTTTCGTTAATCTTATGTAAAGGAGGAAAGAAAGATGAATGTAAATATGTTGATTTATCTGATGGTATTTCTGCCTATGGCAGGTGCAGTTCTTTCCTTTGGAATAGGAAGAAAAACAAAGCAGGGGCGAGATTATGTTATGTGCGGAATAGCTGTTTTGGAATTCCTTCTCTCTTTGCTTCTGGTGCTTCAGTATGAACGTGCATCCGGTATGGTTGTCAGTGTGCCGTATGTATGCGGCATGGGACTTCATTTTACCTTAGATGGATTCCGAGGAATCTATGCATGCATTGCATCCTTTATGTGGATGATGACATCCCTGTTTTCCGTAGAATACTTTGGACATTATCGCAATCGAAACCGATACTATCTGTTTTTGCTCCTGACTCTTGGAGCAACGGTAGCGATCTTCCTTTCTGCGGATTTATACACAACCTTTATTTTCTTTGAAATCATGTCCTTTGCATCTTATGTATGGGTTGCACAGGATGAACGCAAAGCATCGTTAAGAGCTGCCGGCACCTATCTTGCCGTGGCCGTGATCGGCGGCCTTGTAATGCTGATGGGGCTGTTCCTTCTGTATGCTCAGGCAGGAACGTTAGAAATCAGCAAGCTGTACGAAGTGTGTCAGGGAAAAAATGTTTATGCGGCGTGTCTCTGTCTTCTCTTTGGTTTTGGGGCAAAGGCAGGTGCATTTCCTCTTCATATCTGGCTTCCAAAAGCGCATCCTGTTGCGCCGGCACCGGCTAGTGCACTGCTTTCCGGTATCCTTACCAAGACCGGTATTTTTGGAATTCTGGTCATTAGCTGTCAGATATTATATCATGATCCATTGTGGGGAACGTTCATGCTGCTGATCGGTGTTGTGACCATGTTTGCAGGTGCACTGCTTGCAGTGTTCTCTATTGATTTTAAACGTACTCTGGCCTGTTCCTCTGTATCTCAGATCGGTTTTATTTTAGTCGGAGTAGGGATGCAGGGACTTCTTGGAGAAGCAAATGCACTGGCCGTGCGCGGTACATTTCTTCATATGATGAACCATTCCCTGTTTAAGCTACTTCTCTTTATGGTGGCCGGTGTTATTTATATGAACCTTCATAAACTGGATTTAAATGCAATTCGTGGGTTCGGTCGTAAAAAACCGCTGCTGGCATACTGTTATTTAATGGGTGCACTTGGAATCGGCGGTATTCCAATGTGGAATGGCTATGTGAGCAAGACGCTTCTTCATGAAAGTATTGTGGAGTATATTCATGAAATGGAGCATGGGATGGCTCATGGAACAGAAACACTGATTTCCTTGAATCTGCATCATATGCAGGCAATTGAGTGGATCTTCCTTTTGAGCGGCGGTCTTACAGTTGCCTATATGTGTAAGCTTTTTGTGGCAGTGTTTGTGGAAAAGAATTTGGATCCGGAACTTCAAAAGAAATACGATGCAAAGAAACCATATATGAATCCTGTAAGTACAGCAGTTCTGACGATCTGTGCTTCGATTCTTCCGATTCTGGGCTGCAATCCTCATCTCTTTATGGATAAACTGGCAGATATGAGTCAGGAATTTATGGGACTGCACCATCCGGGACATGCGGTACATTATTATGCATGGATCAATTTAAAGGGCGGTGTGATTTCTATTGCAATTGGTGCAATGGTATATCTTCTGATTGTACGCAGATATCTGATGAAGAAAACAGAAGATGGAAGAACCTGTTATATGAAATGCTGGCCAAAATGGATGGATATAGAAGAAGCGATTTATCGTCCAATTCTATTGAACCTTCTTCCTGGAATCTTTGGCTTCCTGTGCAGGATTCTGGATCATCTGACCGATACTACAGTAACCGTTTTATTGGAAATTTCCAAGTTTGTAACGGGTGTGATGGATGTTGCGGTGGATGGCGCTGTAGTATTCCTTCGAAAAACCGTTTACAAAGACATTCGTGAATCTGCAGAACCAGATGAAGGAAATGTATGGTCCATGAAACTTGGTGCTATCTGGAACAGTTTTGAGAACCTTCTCAATAAGACGATTTGGAAACAGGCACCGCATAAAAAAGATTTTGTGCATCAGTTTGCACTTGTGTATGAAGCAATCAAAGAGAATATAGTGATTGTAGGACGAAGCTTGTCCTATGGTCTCTTGTTATTCTGCGTAGGGCTTTGTGCAGTGCTGATCTATCTGTTGATGGTAGCAGTACAATAGAGATTCAAATAAAAAGAAGTGCCTGTACCACAGGAAAATCCCAAACAGGGTTTTCCGATGGTACAGGCACTTCTTTTTATTAGGAACTAGTCCATATAAGCTGGTTTAGAAGAATGCTCATATTCGTATTCGAAAATATAACGTTCATAGGCATTGATGATTTTCGTTTCCTGATATTGATCAAGGCGTTTATGTTCTCGTCCATAACTCATATGAACGTGTCCATGAAGAAAGTATTTTGGTTTATAGCGATCCAGTAATTGGCGGAAGGCTTTGAAGCCGCGATGTGGCAGGTCCTGCCCATCGTTAAGATCAAAAGCAGGTGCATGCGTTACGAGAATATCAAATCCTCCGCGCATAAAAATCTTAAACCACATTTTTCGTACACGTTTGAACATTTCTCTGTCCGTGTATTGATGGTTGGATGGGTTATACCGCATAGAGCCGCCAAGGCCCATGATGCGGATTCCTTCATGGACGTAAATGTCGTCTTCAATACAAATACATCCGCCCGGCGGCTGCCGGTCGTACTTCGTATCGTGATTTCCGTGGATATATAGAATTGGTAAACTGGTAAGTGTTGCTAGGAATTCTAAATAACTTGATTCCAGATCACCGCATGAAATGATAAGATCAATGTCTTCAAATTTACTTTTATCAAAGAAATCCCAGTAATAGGCGGATTCTTTATCGGCGATTGCGAGTATTTTCATTTGTAGTGTACTCCTTATCGGTGGTGGACAGTTAGAGTTTCTTAGTGTTATCCAGACCTTGTTTCTGAACAACAGGTTTGGCTTTATCGATCAGATCATCCATTTTTGGAATTGTGCCGATGACATTCTCTGCCAGCCAGTCCATTGTTACGATTTCTTCCGGTTTCATGATTTTACCGGCAGAATCAGAAATGGTTCCCTGCTGTGAGTAGAGAATTCCGGAAAATGGACTGAAATCGTAATTACAGATGTTGGTTTTTAAAAGATCGATCAAGCGGGAAGTACCGATTGGAAGATGTCTGGAGTAAATGACATCAATAACTTCGGAGGACATTCCCCACCAATAGTTCAATCCTTTTGTTGCATCTGAGCTGTCGTCGCTGTACCAGTTGCCAGACATAATGGTACGGATCAGTTTTTCATAAAACTTGCCCCAGTGCCATACCGGCATAGCCAGGTTGGTAATTCCCTGGTCTGAGGAACGATAGAGACCAAATTGTCTGGAAGAGGTTCCCGGAATCGGCATATCCTGTCCGGAAATCACTCCGACGTTGTTCTGCTCAAAGGTCTTGAATATATCATGATCCTTTAAGGTGGACCATTCCAGATAAATTTTGGCACGCGGATTTACCATTTTTGCACCAAGTGCAAAGGCGTTGATGTTTGCGATGATGCCGTAGATTGGATAATCTGCAATATAGCCGATGTTACCGCTCATAGACATGGCACCGCTGATGGCGCCCATAAGGAATTTGGCCTCATACATACGTGCGTAGTAGGTACGCATATTTTTTTGCGCATTGTTCAGGGAACAGTTCAGTATCTTTACATTAGGATGTGCCAGAGCTGCTTTCAGACTTGCTTTATGAAGAGCCGCTGAGGTGGTGAAAATCAGATTGTTGCCATAGCTGATTGCCTTTTCAATGAGTTCTTCGGCATTTTCTTCTGTAGCATTTTCGTAGCAGGAAGTTACAATCTGATCATCAAAGGTTTCCTGTAAATGCATACGTCCCAGTTCGTGAGCATATGTCCAAGAGGAAGTCTCTCTTGAGTTGCAGTGGATAAATGCCACATACAGTTTTGGTGTACTGGCTGGAATTAATCGTGTTAAAAGCGGTTTCTTTACATCTTCAGAAGGTGCCATCTGAAGCTCTAAAGAGGTGTCCGTAGATAACAGTTTGAATTCGTTCCATGCTTGGGCGATTTTCTCATTCAGTTCGGTGGAAGGCATATCCTTCAGTGTTCCGTAGTCATACAGACTGATGAAGAAGAGAAATGCATCAGCTGGCTTAGCAGTCTGCTGATATTTGCTTTTGCTTCGATATACAGTTAAGAAACGATGATAAACGGAATTGAAGGTAAGTCGATCTTCTTCGCTCCAGGCTTCATCCGGGCGTTTTCCCATGTACTGCTGTAATTTGGCGAAGCTTCCTTCCTGTGTAAAATTGATATAATTCAATTTGGATAAATTATAAAAATCCATGAATTCATAATAAATGTTCGTTTCTTTCGTATCGTCCCATGGAGGTACAATACGTGTTACGATGCCCGGAATAGAAACAGCATCGAAGTGTTTTAGAACACTGACTCTTTTGTTGCCCTCTACGACATAGAATTTATTCATAAATTCATATGCAACGATAGGGTCGCGAATTCCTTCTTCTAAATGTGCACAATACAGACTGCACCATTTTGTGGAGAATTCAGAAGGACTTTTGATGGCAGGGCAAAAATTCTGGGAAAAGGCAGTGCTGCGTCCGATGGTTTTTGTTCCGGCAATCTGGTCCAATGGAATCTGAACCAGTCCTAAAGAAACTTCTTTCGGTGAATAAATGTGTTTTTCTTCTAAAATATCATCAAGACAAACCATAGGTTTGTTTTCTTTTTTTCCTTTTTTATAAGCTTTCTCATATTCTATAAGCGCTTCAGCAAAAAGTGTATTTGATTGCATTGATACCTCCGAATAAAAATGTTCTAGTGATAATAATCTCTGCAATACCATTATGGCATTTATTTTACGGGATGTAAAGAAGAAGGAAGGTGAAATAAAACGACAAAAGTGATGGGAGGATAGAAAAAGAGTGGGTAGTTTCCAGCGATAAATCGTGGTAAGATAAGACAATAGGGACTAGGAGGACAGAACATGAAATATAAGCATATAGTTTTTGATGCGGACGGGACGCTGCTGGATACAGAATACGCAATATTGCTGTCCCTTCAGGATACAGTAAAAGCTTTTCTTAAGAAGCATATGGAGTTTGAAGAACTCCGCTTTTGCCTGGGAATTCCAGGAGACGTAACGTTAACAAAACTGGAAATAGAGGAATCAAAGAGACAGGCAGCTTTTGATTACTGGGTGGAGAAGTTAAATGCATATTATGACTCTGTGCAGGTGTTTGACGGAATGATCCAGGTGCTTGCTTATTTAAAAGAACAAGGATGCACCCTTGGAGTAGTTACTTCCAAGAATCGTGTCTTATATGACAATGAGTTTGCCCATTTGAACATCATCGATTTCTTTCAAACATCCATTTGTCAGGAGGATTCCAAAGAGCACAAACCAAATCCGGGACCTCTGCTTAGATATATGGAAGTAGAAGGTGTGGAAAAGGAAGATGTCATTTATATCGGTGACAGTCTGTATGACAGCATGTGCGCTCATGGTGCAGGTGTTGATTTTGCACTGGCTGTATGGGGTAGTCATACGAAAGAGATACAGGCTCAGTATTATCCGGAACGACCAGAGGAGCTGTTAAAATGTTTGAAAATGTAAATAAAGAAAAGAAGGCAGGTATTGTCTGCTGTTCCAATGGAATACATCCTGTGCATGCGGATCGTATGGAGAACTTAAAAGTGCTTTTAAAGTCCATAGGAGTGGATGCGGTTTTTAGCAGCTGCATGTATGCCGAAGACGGTGTTTTCAGCGGAACGGCAAGGGAGAGAGCAGATGCTTTGATGGCGTTTTACAAGGATGACACAGTTTCGGAGATTTTTGATGTTTCCGGAGGGGATGTGGCAAATGGAATTCTTCCATATCTGGATTACCGGGTAATTGCCGAAAGCGGCAAGCGTTTTTGGGGATACAGCGATCTGACTACCGTGCTCAATGCAATCTATACAAAAACAGGAAATCCATCCATGCTGTATCAGATACGGAATATACTTGGAAAAGATCAGAAACAGCAGCTTGACGATGTAAAAGGATTGCTGCAAGGTGTGTTGTGTTTCCGAGGAGAGACAAAAGAGGATTCTGTGGTCTATCTGGAACAGCCCGGCAATTCTTTTGAGATTCCATGTGGATTTCTTAAAGGCAATTATATGGAAGGTGTTGTGATCGGAGGCAATATCCGATGCTTTCTGAAACTGGCGGGGACAGAGTATCTGCCGGATTTTCAGGATAAAATCCTGCTGTTGGAAAGCCGCGGCGGTACTGTGGCGCAGATGGAGACGTATTTGAGCCAGTTGAAGCAGCTGGGTGCCTTTGATAAGTGTTCCGGTATTTTGCTGGGAACTTTTACAGAGATGGAAGCTGAAAACTGCAAACCAGATATGGGGGAACTGGTGCTGTCTTATGTAAGAGAGGATCAGCCTGTGGCAGTAACAAGGAAAATCGGTCATGGAAGAGATGCGAAAGGAATTCTAATCGGAAGCTGTGCAAAGATTGAAGACAAATGAAGGAGTGTGCAATAATGAAAAAAATGAAAAAAATGAAAGTAATCACGGCATTGGCAGCAGTTCTGCTGGGAACGGTGCTTACAGGGAGTATGACGATGGCAGAAAAAGAAACGGAAAAAGTGGATATTCTATTTCTTCATGATACACATTCACATATAAACTCATTTTCTACGGTAGAAGAT
>X73_One_humped_Camel__coassemble_432_pt1 | contig 10485 bp, 8 predicted proteins | sample X73_One_humped_Camel__metabat2_low_PE_005 | metagenome-assembled genome bin X73_One_humped_Camel
GCAATAGCACCGTATTTCTTTGTTGATGAATTCATTTGTATAATCCTCTTTTCTTAATGATTTACTATTAGCAAGTAGCTCCGCCTACTAAGTGAAGTTTAGCATCGATGATTTCCTGTTTTCTAGCAAGAAGATCGTCTGCAAGAAGCTGTTTTTCTACGTTTTCGAAACCAAGTCTAGCGATTGTATCTGCGAAACGTTCGCCTGTCTGACCCTGTTCACGGAATAACAGAATAGCTTTTTCTACGATGTTAAGAACTTCTTCTTCGCTTGTGAATACTTTAGATAATGCCTGACCATGAGCAACTTTCTTGCCCCAACGGCCGCCGATGTATACTTTGTAACCTGGTGTGCCATCTTCGATAGCGTCGAATGGACACTGACCGATACAACGACCACAGTTGTTACATGTATCTTTGTCGATTTCAAGAACGCCGTCAACTAATTCACATGCTTTCATTGGGCACATGTTAGCAACTTTACATTTCTTACATCCGTTACACATATCTTCATCGAAGTTAGGGATGAGCTGACCGATAATACCAAGGTCATTTAAGTCTGGTTTTACACAGTTGTTTGGACATCCGCCTGTAGCGATTTTGAATTTGTGTGGTAATTTAACTGTACGGTATCCAAGGTAGAATCTTTCATGGATTTTTTCAGCTAAATCAAATGTGTCGTATAAACCATACTGACATGTTGTACCTTTACAAGCTACAACTGGACGTACTAAAGAACCTGTACCACCTGTCTGAAGACCTTCTGCTGCGATGTATTCACGGAATGCTTCGATGTTTTCGAAATCGATACCACGAACTTCTACTGTAAGACGTGTTGTGAATTCTACATCACCATTACCATATTTAGCTGCTGCTTCAGCAATGATTTTTGCCTGAGCTGCTGTGATTTTACCGTTTACTGTGATAACACGGCCGTTGAAAGAGTTAGTTCCTTTGTTGTGAAGGAAACCTAAAGGTTTTACGCTTTTAATCTGTTCTGCGCTAAGTGTACATGCCATAATTTTGTTCTCCTATTCTTTTTCTTTTTGTTCCTTTTTTTGTTGCTTTTATTCAACTTCAACTTCGTTGAAGTTAATACCGCCTTCTAATACTCTTGTATTTGTGTAACCGAAGAATTTCATACGGTTCTGTAACAGATATGCTCTCTTACCTTTGTTACATACAAGTAAAATCTTTTCGTCAAGACCTAAACCATCAACAGGACCTTCAACAGTTGTAAGATCAACGTATGGAGCGCCTTCGATAGATGGCTGGAGACATGCATCTACGATCTTGTAGCCTTCTGCTGCACCTGCTGCGAATTCAGCTGGTGTAAATGTTTCAAACGCGCCTGCAATCTTGTTGCGAAGAACGTTTAATGTATGTTCGAATGGATGGATAGCTGTAGAGAATGGTGGTGCGTAAGCAAGGTCCATATCTGCAAGATCAGCTAATGTAGCTTTCATCATGATACCTGTTACAGCAATATCAACCACTTTATCAACAGCGCCAGCGCCCATAACCTGAACACCGAGTAATCTTTCTGTTGCTTTGTCAGCGATCATTTTGATTACAAATGTACCTGCACCTGCATAGTAATGTGCTTTGTCATCTACTACAGTGATAACACTGATTGGTTCAAAGCCTTCTGCAACTGCCTGAACTTCTGTAAGACCTGTTCTACCAACATTGAGACCTGGGAGTTTACATACAGCTGTACCAAGTACACCTCTGTAACCCATAGATTTGCCCATCATGTTCTGAGCGATCAGACGGCCTGCGATGTTAGCTGTAGATCCCATTGGAGACCAAGCTGGTTTGCCTGTAATTGCATTACGAACCATAGCACAGTCACCTGCTGCATATACATCAGGAATATTTGTTTCGCCTAATTCGTTTGTAAGGATTGTTCCTCTGAACATTTCAAGACCTGTATCATTTAAGAATGCTGTGTTTGGTCTGATACCAGCACTTAATACAACGAGGTCTGTTTTGTAAGCTTTTTTGTTTGTTGTAACTTTTTCAACTTTACCGTTGCCTTCAATACCAGTAACCATAACGTTTGTTACTACTGGAATACCGCTTTCAACCAGTTTGTTTTCTGCGTATTCAGCCATTTCTTTATCGAAACCTGGGCTTAATACCTGTGGCGCCATATCGAGAACGAATGGACGAACACCCATTTCTTTTAAGTTTTCAGCGATTTCAAGACCGATGTAACCTGCACCTACTACAACTGCTTTTTTGATTCCGCCTGCATCTACGAGTTCACGAAGACGAATTGCATCTTCTGGAGTTCTCATGAAAAATACGTTTTCAAGATCACAGCCTTCAATTGGAGGTTTTACTGGACTTGCACCTACAGAAATAACCAGTTTGTCATAATCGTAAACTGTTTCTTCCTGAGTTTTTAAATCTACTGCAGTTACTTTTTTTGCTTCTGTATCAACTTTAACAGCTTCTGTTTCTGTTAATACTTTAGCGCCTGTTAATTTTGAATATTTTTCAGGTGTGTTAACAATCAGCTGTTCTTTATCTTCGATAACATGTCCAACATAGTATGGAAGACCACAACCTGCATAGGAGATATTTGCTCCTTTGTTAAGAATAGTTACTTCGTTACTACGGTCTTCTCTCATGAGTTTAGCCGCAATTTTTGTTCCGGCGGCAACACCGCCAAGTACCAGTACCTTCATTTTTACCCTCCTATTAGTCATACGTTTTTTTACAACGCAAAATACCAGCGATTTTTTTACGCTAGTTATTATATTCACAATATTAACACTTGTTTTTTTTCGCGTAAAATATTAAAATTCTATAAAGGATATAGGATTTTTCTTATGATAAAAAGGAGGATATGCCTAATGGCAACTTTTCGACAATTAAAGACATTTATTGCTACTGCCGAATACAGAAAAATGAGTGAAGCCGCTAAACATTTATACGTATCACAACCAACTGTAAGTCAGATCATTTCTGATTTAGAGAAAGAATATAATACAACCTTATTTGAACGTCACGCAAAGGAGCTGATTATTACACCAGCCGGCCAGCTCCTGCTGGACAATGCCAGACAGATTATTGCAATCCACGAAACGCTGGAACAGAATATGAAAACCATCAATTCAGCCCGTCCGCTCCGCGTCGGTGCTACGATGACCGTAGGAACGAATATTATGGCCAAAATTATTGTAGGGCTGGAACAGCAGTATCCGGATATCGAATCTTTAGTAAATGTATGCAATACAGACCACATTGAGCAGATGCTTTTGCACAATGAGCTGGACATTGCCTTAGTAGAAGGTATCATTATGAATGATTCCATCATTACCAAACCGGCTCTTTTAGATACGCTCTGTATCATTTGCAGCGAGAATCATCCTTTTGCTCACCGGGAATCTATCAAACCGGACGAACTGCACAACCAGAAATTCCTTCTCCGTGAACAGGGAAGCGGTACCCGTGCTATTTTCGAACGTTTAATGCTGGCCCACCACATCCCATATAAAGTAAAATGGGAAAGCACCAGCACACCGGCGATTGTAGACGGGGTACAGAACAACCTTGGTCTTGGCTTTGTATCTGATCGCTGTATCACAGACAGACATAAGGATGTTCACGTTTGTCCGATCCAGGATATCAATTTAAAGAGATTCTTCTATATTTGTTATAATCGATACCATCCGATCACTACACAGATGCAGGATTTTATCAATTACATTAATTCTTTACCTATGGATTTTTAAGAAACAGACTCTATAACAAAAAATCAGCATGAGATTTGCATTCAACTGCATCTCTCATGCTGAAACTATTTACTCATCTTTTGTTCCTTCTGCCACATAACTGTGCTCCACGAGGATCACACATTCATAGCGTGAATCAATCTGTGCGACCATTTTTTTGATTTTCTGAAGAATCTCTTCTTCCTGTTCTGAGGTATAACCAAAAGGAAATACCACATCAAAAATCAAATCGATCTGTTCCCCTCCTTTTACCATGCGAAAATCGTGAAAACTCAATTTACCATCAATTGCTTCTATTATATGGTGAATTCTCTTTTTCACGGTCATCATCTCTTCATTTTTCGTTTCTACGGGATCCATGTGAATCACAAGAAAAATTCCAAGCTCCTTTGCCGCTTCCCTTTCTATCCGGTCAATAATTTCATGGGACTGCTCAATATCCACATCTTTCGGCACCTCCGCATGGACGGTCGCCATACTTCGATTTGGACCGTAATTGTGTACGATCAAATCATGAGTGCCAAGGACGCCATCATAAGATTCCACCTTTGAAAGTATCTGCCGGGACAGTTCCGGATCTGCCGCTGATCCGATCAGAGGCTCCAGCGTATCCTTCGCAATCGATACCCCAGCCCACATAACGCCAATGGATACAAGAAGACCTGCATAGCCGTCAATTGGTATTTTAAAATACGCCCCAATTACAATAGACACCATGGCAGCTGCGGTCACAGCCACATCTCCGAAAGAATCTGCCGCAGCAGCTTCCAGCATTTTGGAATCAATCTTTCTGCCGACCTTTCGATAAAAACTGCCAAGCCAGATCTTTACACCTACAGAACATCCCAGTATCAGAAATGGAATCCAGCGAAACGTTACCAGGTCCGGACTTACAATTTTACCAACACTGCTTTTAAATAAGGTAAGACCTACTTCAATGACCAGAAATGCAACAATAAACGCTGCAATATATTCAATTCGGCCATGACCAAAGGGATGTTCCTCATCCGCCGGTTTGCTGGCCATCTTCATCCCCACAAAACTCACAATAGAAGAAGCTGCATCTGACAGATTGTTGAACGCATCTGCCATGACCGCAATACTATGCATAAAAACCCCTGCCAGCATCTTTCCGAAGAACAGAAGCATGTTGCAGAAAATACCTATCATGCTGGCCGTTACCACACAATTCGTTCTTACTTCCTGATTCTGAAGGTCGTCACAATTTTTCACAAAACGTTTCATAATAGAATCAAACATCAAATCAGTCCTTTCTCCCCTAAAATTTCTCTATATTAAGAAGATTCTTTTTACTATATAATAGATTCGCAAATTATACCAGCGAATTTTCTCCAGAGTTTTTCTTCTTGTACTTCATTACCGGCAAGTGCTATAATGTTTTTTAAGAACTTTTTTGTAAGTTCTATTTGCTTAGAATCTCATTATATGAACATATATTTATCCAGCAAAGGAGGAACATTACCATGAGAGCTATGAATTTAACTTTATTAACTGATTTATATCAGCTGACCATGATGCAGGGATATTTCAGAAACCCATCCAGCCAAGTGGTTATTTTTGATATGTTTTATCGCAAAAATCCATGCGATGGCGGTTATGCAATTGCAGCAGGTCTTGAACAGGTTATTGAATATATCAAAGATCTCCATTTCACTTATGAAGATGTACAATATCTCCAGAGTCTGAATATTTTTGACGCAGATTTCTTAGAATACTTAAGAAGCTTCCATTTCACCGGCGACATTTACGCAATTCCGGAAGGTACCGTTATCTTCCCTCGTGAACCGCTGATTAAGGTTGTTGCACCGATTATGGAAGCACAGTTAATCGAAACAACGATTTTAAATATTATTAACCACCAGTCACTTATCGCAACAAAAGCGGCTCGTGTATGTTACGTTGCCGGCAATGACGGTGTTCTGGAATTCGGTCTTCGCCGCGCACAGGGTCCGGATGCCGGAATCTTTGGCGCCCGTGCTGCTATGATCGGCGGATGTGTCAGCACCTCCAACGTACTGGCAGGTTCCATGTTCCAGGTTCCGATCAGCGGTACTCATGCCCACAGCTGGATCATGAGCTTCCCGGATGAATACAGTGCTTTCAAAGCATATGCTGACATCTTCCCGGATGCATGTATTTTATTAGTAGATACGTACGACACATTAAAATCAGGGGTGCCAAATGCCATTCGTGTATTCCAGGAACTTCGCGCTGCAGGAATCAAGCCTAAGAAATACGGCATTCGTATCGACAGCGGGGACCTTGCATACCTCTCCAAAGAAGCATTCCGTATGTTGAAGGCTGCCGGATTTGAGGATGCTATTATTTCTGCATCCAGCGACCTGGACGAATATCTGATCAACTCCCTGAAGAACCAGGGCGCAAAAATCAATCTGTGGGGCGTAGGTACAAACCTGATCACCTGCAAAGACAACCCTGCATTCGGCGGCGTTTACAAACTGGCCGCTGTAAAAACTACTGCTGACGGCGAATTCGTTCCGAAAATCAAGCTGTCCGAAAACTCCGAAAAGATCACAAACCCGGGCGACAAGACAATCTACCGTATTTACGACAAGGAAACCGGCAAAATGCGTGCCGATCTCATTTGTCTTTGCGATGAAACCTTTGACGAAAACAAAGATATGATTATTTTCGACCCGATCGAAACATGGAAAAAGACCAAAATCCATGCCGGTACTTATACTCTGCGTGAACTTCTCGTTCCTATTTTTATCAAAGGGGAATGTGTATACCAGTCTCCTTCCGTTATGGAAATCCGTGAAGTATGCAAGAAAGAAAAAGAAACCCTTTGGGACGAAACTCTGCGTCTTATGAATCCTCATGAAATGTACGTAGACCTTTCCCGCAAACTCTTTAATATCAAAGCTGAATTACTGGAACATCTCAGCTCTGAAAACTTATAAAATAAAGGATTCCTCATGAATAAAGATCAACTGAAAAAACTCATTCAGACAGCCGCTGGTCAAAGAAAAGCGGATACTGTTATTAAGAACTGCAGCGTTATCAACGTTTTTACCGGAACCATTACCACTGGAGACATTGCGATCTGCGGCAATCAGATTGCCGGCATTGGACAATACGAAGGTGAAACCGTTATTGACGGAACCGGCAAATTTGCCGCTCCCGGCTTTATCGACAGCCATATTCACATTGAATCATCCTATGTCAGTCCGGAAGAACTTGGCCGACTCTTAGTTCCTCACGGAACTTCAACAATCATCGCCGATCCTCACGAAATCGTAAACGTATGCGGGATCCGCGGTCTGAATTATATGATGGAAGCCGCCCAAAATACGGCTCTTGATATTAAGTATATGCTTCCATCCTGTGTACCTGCCACACCATTTGAAAATGCAGGCGCCATCGTCAATGCTCCTGAAATGGAAGAACCGATCACAAGAGACAACATTCTCGGTCTTGGAGAATTTATGAACTATCCAGGCATCATCCATGCAGATGAAACCGTTTTAGAAAAGGTGCTTCTTTCCAAAAAAGAAGGAAAGCTCATTGACGGCCATTGCCCGGTTGTATCCGGCAATGGGTTAAATGCTTATGCCAGTGTGGGAATCAAGAATGACCACGAATGTACAACTGTTGAAGAAATGCAGGATCGTCTGGAACGCGGCATGTATGTTCTTATGCGCCAAGGTTCCGCCTGCCACAATCTCCGCCCTTTACTGAAAGGAGTTACTGAGAAAAACAGCCGCCGCTGTCTTCTTTGTTCCGATGACCGTCAGCCGAAAACCATTTTATCGGAAGGTCATCTGGATAACCACCTCCGCATCTGCGTAGAAGAAGGAATCAATCCAATTACAGCGATTACCATGGCAACCTTAAATGCAGCTGAATGCTTCCGTCTTCACGACCGAGGAGCCATTGCCCCTGGTTACCGTGCCGATGTGGTGCTGCTGGAGGATCTTACGAATTTTGAAGTGACCCACGTATGGATCGACGGAAAACTTACAGCCGAAAATGGAGTTTATCTTCCGGAAACTGTACCTTACGATATTTCCAGTGTGAAAGGCAGTGTAATCGTAAAAGATTTTTCCAAAGATAAGTTCAAAATGCACCTTACATCCAATACAGTAAACTGTATTGAAATCATACCGGGCGGCGTAGTAACAAAGAAAACTACCGCTCAGATCAAACTGGATGAGCAGGGTGAATTCATTTACGAACCGGACAAGGACCTCGTTAAAATGGCCGTGATCGAACGTCACCAGGGCACTGGAAATGTTGCCTGTGGATTTTTAAAGAATTACGGCATCAAGACCGGAGCCATTGCACTTACCGTTGCACATGATTCTCACAACATCATTGCAGTTGGTACCAGTGACGAAGAAATGGAATTTGCAGTAAAACACCTGATCGCCCAGGAAGGCGGTGTAATTCTTGTAAAAGACGGAGAAATCATTGAATCTATGCCGTTGCCGATTGCCGGTCTTATGACAAACGAAAGCGGCCAATGGGTAGATGCAAAGCTTCAGTCCATCCACGAAAAAGCATTTACACATCTTGGTATCAGCGGTGACGTAGAGCCGGTTATGACCCTCTGCTTTATGGCGCTTCCGGTAATACCGGAAATCAAATTAACGGATATGGGGCTGTTCGATGTAACAACCTTCCAATTTATCCCTGTAGAAGCATAAATAAATAAGCCGAAAGACTGGTAATCTCTTACCACTCTTTCGGCTTTTATATTTTACCTCTTATGCATTAGGATCTACCGCATCTCTCAGCGCATCTCCCACAAAATTAATTGCCATAACAAGAATTACAATTACCAGTCCCGGCGGAATCCAGAGCCACGGCTGTCTTGTCAGCACCGTTAAGGACTCTGCACCTTCCAGCATATTTCCAAGGCTGGCAGTTGGCAGCTGAACCCCCATTCCAAGGAAACTCAAGGCAGCTTCATCCAGCATAGACAATGCCAGAATGGATGTTGCATTTACCAGGATGGGAGCTATGGTATTAGGCAGTATTTCCGAAAACAGGATATATCTGTGAGGCATTCCTGACAGAATACTGCTTTTAACAAAATTGCTTTCCCGAAGATTCAGCACATTTCCTCTTACAAGACGGGCGATGCTTGGCCAGTCCACAAAACCAAGGATGAGAATAATGCTCCACATTCCCGGTTCAAAAATTGCTGCTGCCACAAGAACCAGAAGAATATACGGAAAGGACATAATAATATCTGTAATGCGCATAAGAATCATATCAACAACTCCGCCCATATATCCGGCGAACAGTCCCAATACTACTCCGATTACTGTGGAAATCAGCGTTGCCAGAACGCCCACAGTCAAAGAAACTCTCATTCCGTAAAGCAGTCTGGACAGCACGTCCCTTCCAATGGCGTCGGTCCCAAGCCAGAACTCGCCGCTTGGCGCCCCTCCGAAAGGACCCACGATTTTCGTAGGATCATATGGTGCAAGAATCGGCGCGAAAACAGCTGCACCGCACATCAAAAACAGAATGACCAGACTGACCATTGCAAGTTTATGTCTGCGAAAACGTCTCCATACGGTCTGGACATACGTTTCACTGATTTTTGCTTCTCTTTTATCTCTTCTCAACATTTCTGCACCTCCTAATCCAGCTTTATCTTAGGATCGACCAGCGCATATAAAATGTCTGTGATCAGGTTTGCCAGTAATACTACTACTGCCGACAAAAGACATACACCCATAATCACCGGATAATCCCTGCTGATAATTGCACTCATCGTCATAAGACCAAGTCCCGGCCAGGAAAATACCTGCTCCACGATCACCGCTCCTCCAAAGAGCATCGGGATGTGCATGCCAATTACCGTAATAATCGGAACTAATGCATTGCGAAGTGCATGCTTCCAGATAATGCTTGTCTTTGAAATTCCATTTCCACGGGCCGTGCGCAGATAATTCTGCTGCAGAATTTCCAGCATAGCACTGCGGATGTAACGAATCATACTGCCTGCCATGGAAAAGGTCAGAACCAGCACCGGCATGATCATGTGCTGAACAACATCCAGAGCATCTCCTTCCATTCCAAGAGTTCGCATTCCTCCGGATGGCAGCCAGTTCAGCTTAACAGAAAACACATAGACAAACAGCAGCGCCAAAAAGAAGCTCGGTATACTGCTGCCTAAAAAGGAAACACCTACTACTGCATAATCCCCTTTGCTGTATTTATGAACAGCGCTGAAAATCCCTGCAGGAACAGAAAGAAGCAGGCTGAATAACAATGACGTTCCCATAAGCAGCAGCGTCGGACCAACGTGATCACCGATCATACTGCTCACAGCCTGATAAGACTTCATAGAATACCCCATATTCCCATGAAGCAGCTGCTCCAGCCATACAAAATACTGAATATAAATCGGCTGATCCAAGCCTAAAGCAATCTTCTTAGCCTCCACTGCCGCCTCAGACACACGAGGTCCCTGAAGCATTTCCAGAGGGCTTCCGGCAGCACTCATAATGATGTAGTCTAAAACGGTAATACCGATCAGCACCGGAATGGCAATTAGAATTCTTTTTAATATATATTTTTTCATACTTCCAGCCCTCCCGACGTTATGTCAACCTTCGGGATCGGTACCGCTCCAAGAAGCTTCTTTGTATATTCGTGCTGCGGTGTGCGCATCACTTCTTTTGCTGTTCCAATTTCAACAAATTCGCCCTGATACATCACGGCAATTCGATCACTGACAT
>X73_One_humped_Camel__coassemble_435_pt1 | contig 10450 bp, 8 predicted proteins | sample X73_One_humped_Camel__metabat2_low_PE_005 | metagenome-assembled genome bin X73_One_humped_Camel
ATATTCTAAATTAAAATATGAGTCCGGCGTTCATCGTGTACAGCGTGTTCCGGAAACAGAAAGCGGCGGACGTATTCATACATCTACCATCACTGTTGCAATTATGCCGGAAGCAGAAGAAATCGATTTCCATCTGGATATGAACGATTGTAAGTTTGACGTATTCCGTGCTTCAGGTAACGGTGGTCAGTGTGTAAATACAACCGACTCCGCAGTTCGTCTGACACATATCCCTTCAGGTATTGTAATTTCCTGTCAGGATGAAAAGTCACAGTTAAAGAACAAAGATAAGGCAATTAAGATTCTCCGTTCCCGTCTGTATGAGCTGGAACTTCAGAAACAGCACGATGCAGAAGCAGAAGCAAGAAGAAGTCAGGTAGGTACCGGTGATCGTTCCGAGAGAATCAGAACATACAACTTCCCACAGGGACGAGTAACTGATCACAGAATCAAACTTACCCTTCATCGTCTGGAAGCAATCATGAACGGAGACATTAGTGAAATTATCGATAGTCTGATTGCGGCGGATCAGGCGGCCAAATTAAGTAACTTGCAGGAAGCATAAAAAGGAATTTACAGGTGAGAGAAATGAAAAAAACCACACTGGTAATTTTGGCAGCAGGGCTTGGCAGCAGATTTGGTGGCGGTATTAAACAGTTAGAGCCGGTAGGACCAAATGGAGAAATCATCATGGAGTATTCCATTCATGATGCATTGGAAGCAGGATTTAACAAAGTTGTATTTATTATTCGCAAAGATCTGGAAGCAGATTTTAAAGAAGTAATTGGAAATAAGATTGAACAGATTACAGAGGTTGCTTATGCATATCAGTCCATTTCTGATTTACCAGAAGGCTATGAGGTTCCGGAAGGAAGAACAAAGCCTTGGGGAACGGGACAGGCACTGTTATGCTGCAAAGGCATTGTAAATGAACCTTTTGTAGTTTTAAATGCAGATGATTATTATGGAAAAGAAGGTTTCCGCAATATTCATGCATATTTAACATCCGAAGAACGTACAGAAATGGATTTCTGTATGACCGGATTTGTACTTGGGAATACATTAAGTGAAAATGGCGGAGTTACCAGAGGAATCTGCCAGATGGATGAACAGGGTTATTTAACAGGAGTAAAAGAAACAAAGAATGTAGTTAAGACAGAAACCGGCGCAGCTGTTGATACAGAGGCAGGTATGATTCCTGTTGCAAAAGAAAGTCTTGTATCTATGAATATGTGGGGACTTACACCTGAGTTTATTGATGTACTGGAAAAAGGTTTTCCTAAGTTTCTTGATAAAATACCGGAAGGAGATCTGAAAGCAGAATATCTTCTTCCTACAATTGTAGATCAGCTGATTCAGAACAAGGAAGCAAAAGTTGCAGTATTAAAGAGCAACGACACCTGGTTCGGCGTAACTTATAAGGAAGATAAGGAATATGTAATGAATTCCTTTAAGAAGCTGATCGCAGATGGTGTATACAAAGAAAGACTTTTTGATTAATTGAAACCAGAGCCTTTCGATTGACAGTAAGGAGGATTTGAGAACATGGGCAAGTATTTTGGTACCGATGGTTTTCGTGGTGAAGCGAATATTGATTTGACGGTAACACATGCGTTTAAGGTAGGTCGTTTTCTGGGATGGTATTTCGGAAAGGAACACAAGGCACAGGTTGTAATCGGCAAAGACACAAGAAGAAGCAGTTATATGTTTGAGGACGCTCTTTCTGCAGGTTTGACAGCCTCAGGTGCAGATGCGTATCTTCTTCATGTAACTACGACCCCAAGTGTTTCTTATGTGGTAAGGACCGAAGGATTTGACTGCGGTATTATGATTTCTGCCAGCCATAATCCGTTCTATGACAACGGAATCAAGATCATTGATGGAAATGGTCATAAGCTGGATGCATCCATAGAGGCGATGATTGAAGAGTACATCGACAACAATACTCCGGAGATTCCGTATGCAACGAGAGAAGACATTGGACGTACCGTTGATTTTTCCGCCGGTCGTAATCGCTATATAGGACATTTGATTTCCATTCCGACCAGATCCTATAAGAACAAACGCGTTGGTCTGGATTGTTCAAACGGAAGTGCATCCTCCGTTGCCAAAAGTGTTTTCGATGCCCTTGGTGCTAAGACCTACGTGATCAACAGTGAGCCAAACGGCACAAACATCAATCGAAACTGCGGTTCTACACACATTGAAGTACTTCAGAATTACGTAAAAGAGAATCATCTGGATGTGGGATTTGCTTTTGACGGTGATGCAGACAGATGTATTGCCATCGATGAAAATGGAAATGTTGTGGATGGTGATCTGATTCTGTATGTATGCGGTGCTTACTTGAAAGAAATCGGAAGATTGGACAATAATACGGTAGTAACAACGATTATGTCTAATCTTGGACTTTACAAAGCATTTGACAAGGCTGGAATCTCCTATGAGAAAACAGCAGTCGGTGACAAATATGTAAACGAAAATATGGTTGCGAATGGACACTGCATTGGCGGCGAACAGTCCGGTCATATTATTTTCAGCAAATACGCTTCCACTGGTGACGGCATTTTAACAGCGCTGATGCTTATGGAAGTGATACTGAACAAGAAACAGACATTAAGTGAACTGTGCAGACCGGTAAAGATTTATCCACAGCTTCTGAAGAATGTAAGGGTTGCAGATAAGAAAACTGCCCGTGAAAATGCAGCGGTACAGGCAGCAGTTCAGAAGGTTGCAGACAGCCTTGGTGCAGACGGAAGAATTCTGGTACGCGAAAGCGGTACAGAACCTTTGATTCGTGTTATGGTTGAGGCAGCAACCGATGCATTATGTTTAGAATATGTAGATTCTGTAATTGAAGTGATCAAAGCAGAAGGATTAATTGTTGAGTGAGAGACAAGATGCAGTTTGGAAAGAATAAACAAAGAAAAATGTGGAAAACGCATATGATTTTTCTTGGAACATGTGCTGTCCTTGCTTTATCCGGATGCGGAAACAAAGAAGCAAAGGAAACATATAAGCAGGCAGTGGTATATTTGGAAGAAGGAGATTTTGTATCGGCAGAGACAGCTTTTCAGGCAGTTGCAGATGCAGAAGTCAGACTTCCGGAGGCGTATCGCGGTCTTGGAATTGCACAGCTGAATATGGGAAAATATGCAGAAGCTTCCATTGCATTGTCAAAGAGCCTTTATTATATGGAAGATGAAAATGCAGAATTTGAACAGGATGTAAAGAGCTATCTGGCAATCTCCAGAACCAGAAGAATGGAATATGATGAAGCAATTGAGCTGTATACGGAATTGATTCAAATGGATGAGAACGAAGAATATTATTTCCTTCGCGGTAAATGCTATATTGAAACCGAAAACTATGACAAGGCGAAAGCTGATTTCGATATGGCGGCATCTATGAGCAGAGACTATAATCTGTTCCTGAATATTTATGAAATATACAACAATCTTCAAATGAATGCAGATGCGTCTGCATATCTGGAACAGGCGCTGGAGCTGGTATCAGACCGGGATCATTACAGCCGAGGATTGATACACTATTATCTCCAGGATTATACAAAGGCAAAAGAAGACCTGATTCAGGCAATCAACGAGGAACAAAATGCAAAGGCTATGCTTCTTCTTGGAAAGGTTTATCTTTCCCTTGATGATGCAACCAACGCAAGAACGATGTACATGGAGTATGTTGACAATCCTGAAGTAGCAGCTGAAGCTTATAATGGTCTGGCACTTTGCGATATTGCTGAGTCCAATTACCAGAGCGCTCTGGAGAATATTCAGAAAGGTCTGGAATGCGAAGGGGAAGAAGTGCGGCAGAGTTTGTTATTCAACGAAATCTGTGTATATGAATATATGAAAGATTGGGATAAGGCACGTGAAAAGGTGAACCAGTACGTACAGCTTTATCCAACGGATGAAGCAGGACTGCGCGAAAAAGCGTTCCTGATTCATTAAGAGAGGAACACGAGTACTATGTATGAATTTGATAAATTAGAAGAGAGAGTCATTCTGGTGGGAATACAGCTTCATGATAATGACGACGCGGAAAGCTCCCTTGCCGAGCTGGAAGAACTGGCCTCCACGGCAGGCGCAGTAACGGTTGCCAAGATTATTCAGAATCGTGAAAATGTACATCCTGGAACCTACGTAGGCAAAGGGAAACTGGATGAAATCCGCCAGGTCATTGCAGCTTACGATGCAACAGGTGTGATCTGTGACGATGAACTTTCACCGGCTCAGTACAACAACCTGGAACAGGAGCTTGGCTGTAAAGTCATGGACCGTACTTTACTGATTTTAGATATCTTTGCAGGAAGAGCTACCAGCAGTGAAGGTAAGATTCAGGTCGAACTGGCACAGCTCCGTTATCGTGCAGCCAGACTGACAGGACTTGGCAATTCCCTGTCAAGACTGGGCGGGGGCATCGGTACCAGAGGTCCAGGGGAAAAGAAACTGGAAATGGACCGTCGACTGATCAAGACTCGTATTTCTCAGCTGAAAGCAGAGCTGGCAAATGTAAAGAAGCATCGGGAACTGATCCGTGGACAGCGTCAGAACAGCCGTATGAAGATTGCTGCCATTGTAGGTTATACCAATGCCGGCAAATCCACACTGCTGAACAAAATGACAGGTGCCGGAGTATTAGAAGAAGATAAGCTGTTTGCTACGCTGGATCCAACTACAAGAGTTCTGGATCTTCCGGGACAGCAGCAGATTCTCCTTACGGATACGGTAGGATTTATCCGCAAGCTTCCGCATCATTTAATAGAAGCATTTCGCAGTACGCTGGAAGAAGCAAAGTATGCAGATGTTCTGATTCATGTGGTGGATGCATCCAATCCGAACATGGAAGAGCAGATGTATGTAGTGTACGAGACATTAAAAGAACTGGGTGTTTCAGACAAAAAAGTGATTACTCTGTTCAACAAACAGGATAAGGTAGAGAATCCGGAAAACTTAAGAGATTTCAAGGCGGATCACACCTTGAACATTTCAGCCAAAACAGGTGAGGGACTGGAAGAATTTAAAAAGGTTCTGGAAGAGATCGTACTGGATGGTCAGATTTACATTGAACGTCTGTACACTTATGCAGAAGCTGGAAAGATTCAGCATATTCGTACCTATGGTCAGGTAATTACAGAAGAGTATACGGACCAGGGAATTGAAGTGAAAGCCTACGTTCCGATGGAAATCTATCACAAAGTATAAGCTGTGATATGGCGGTATCCTTTCGATAAGACGGGATTTGAAACAGTCAAGTATAATTTGAAGAATTAATAGACAATAATAATACAAGATATTGTGCTATATTGATGAAAGGCACAATATCTTGTGTTTTTTTATTGACGGAATCATATTCAGATGTTACAATGACAACTGTACGAAAAAAAGGGAGGGCTAGCAATATGTTTCAGGTATTAAAGAGAGATGGCGGGATCGTTGAATTCGAAATGAGCAAGATCACCAATGCCATCGGTAAAGCATTTAAAGCAACACAGAAACAGTTCAGCCAGGATATGCTGGACTTACTTGGACTTAGAGTTACATCTGATTTTCAGCCTAAGATCAAAGGCGATCAGATTTATGTAGAAGATATTCAGGACAGCGTTGAGAATGTATTAATTCAGGCAGGTTATGCAGATGTTGCAAAGGCATACATTTTGTATCGTAAGCGTCGTGAGACGATCCGTAATATGAATGCAACAATGATCGATTACAAAGAAATCGTGAACAAATATGTGCATGTAGAAGACTGGCGTGTAAAAGAGAACTCAACCGTTACTTATTCCGTAGGAGGTCTGATCTTAAGCAACTCCGGTGCCGTTACTGCTAACTACTGGCTGTCAGAAATTTATGATGAAGAAGTAGCTCAGGCGCATCGTAATGCGGATATTCATATTCATGACTTATCCATGCTTACCGGCTACTGTGCAGGATGGTCCCTGAAACAGCTGATTCAGGAAGGTCTTGGCGGTATCCCTGGCAAGATTACTTCATCACCTGCAAGACATCTGAGCGTGCTCTGCAATCAGATGGTAAATTTCCTTGGCATTATGCAGAATGAATGGGCAGGTGCTCAGGCATTTTCATCCTTTGATACATATCTTGCTCCATTTGTAAAAGTGGACAACCTTTCTTATGCGGAAGTTAAGAAATGTATTGAAGCATTCGTTTACGGTGTAAATACTCCTAGCCGTTGGGGTACACAGGCACCATTCTCCAATATTACTTTAGACTGGACAGTTCCAAATGACCTTGCTGAACTTCCTGCAATTGTAGGCGGCAAGAATATGGACTTTAAATACAAAGACTGTAAGAAAGAAATGGATATGATCAATAAAGCATTTATCCAGACAATGATCGAGGGTGATGCTAACGGTCGCGGATTCCAGTATCCAATTCCTACTTATTCTATTACTTCTGATTTTGACTGGTCTGATACAGAAAACAACCGTCTTCTGTTTGAAATGACAGCGAAATACGGTACTCCATACTTCTCAAACTATATCAACAGTGATATGGAACCAAGTGACGTAAGAAGTATGTGCTGTCGTCTTCGTCTGGACCTTCGTGAACTTCGTAAGAAATCCGGCGGATACTTTGGTGCCGGCGAAAGTACAGGTTCTGTAGGGGTTGTTACCATCAATATGCCTCGTATTGCATACCTTGCAAAAGATGAAGCAGATTTCTATAAGAGACTGGATTACCTTCTGGATATTTCCGCACGTTCTCTCCATGTAAAACGTCAGGTAATCACAAAGCTTCTGGATGGCGGTCTCTATCCATATACAAAGAGATATCTTGGCAGCTTTGAAAACCATTTCTCAACCATCGGTCTGATCGGTATGAACGAAGTGGGTCTGAATGCAAAATGGCTTGGCAAAGATATGACAGACGAAAAGACACAGGCATTTACAAAAGAAGTGCTGACACATATGCGTGAACGTATGGTGGAATATCAGGAACAGTACGGTGACCTCTATAACTTAGAAGCAACACCGGCAGAATCTACTACCTACCGTCTTGCAAAACATGACCGCAAACAGTGGCCGGATATTAAGACAGCAGGAAGCCGTGGTGATACACCTTATTACACAAACAGTTCTCACCTTCCGGTAGAATACTCAGAAGATATCTTTGCGGCACTGGATGTTCAGGATGAACTTCAGACTCTGTATACATCCGGAACTGTATTCCATGCATTCCTGGGTGAAAAACTTCCGGATTGGAAAGCGGCAGCAGCGCTTGTTCGCAAGATTGCTGAAAACTATAAGCTTCCATATTACACCATGTCACCGACCTATTCTGTATGTAAAGAACATGGATACATTTCCGGTGAGCATTACAATTGTCCGGTTTGCGGAAAGACAGCAGAAGTATACAGCCGTATTACCGGCTACTACAGACCGGTTCAGAACTGGAACGACGGTAAGCTTCAGGAATACAAGAATCGTACGGTATACGATATGGCAAAATCTACAGCACCTGCCAAAGCACTTGTGACTATTACAAAAGAAGATGTAATCATTACCCCGATTTCCGGTGTAAAATACCTTTTCACAACAAGTACTTGTCCAAACTGTAAGATTGCAAAACAGATGCTGGAAGGCCAGGAATATCAGGTGATCGATGCAGAACAGAATCCTGAACTGGTGAAGAAATACGGAATTCGTCAGGCTCCTACTTTCGTGGTTGATGATGGAGAACAGATGAAGAAATACGTAAATGCATCCAACATTCAGAAATACGTGGATGAATTAGGAAAATAAAGAATGAAAAAATAAGAGCTGATGCATCCATTGCATCAGCTCATTTTATTAAAGTGCTGTATCAGCAGGTGATTCAGGCTCTGTATCAGCAGGTGATTCGTAATCTGTTTCTGCAGAATCTTGTTCCGGAACAGGAATCTCAAAATCGTGCTCTGTTTCTCTTAGCTGTTCTAAGACATCACAATAGAAGTAAGTGCGTGTCATGGTAACGTATGGGGTGATCCATAAATATCCAAGACCAAAGGTCATGCCTCCTAAGAACTCCCATCCTAAGAAAGATAAGGCGAAAATATAGAAATAACGCCATTTGTTTCCGCGCATTAAGGTCGCACTTAATCGCATGGATGCAATTGCTTCCAGTTCCGGGAAGTCCAGCATAAGATAATAAGAAATCCCAAAGAACATAGAAAAAATTGTGGAAACCAGGGAACCGGCAATTGAACATACAACACTGAGTATGATAATATGAATAGAATCGGAAATGCTGATAATGGTACTGATCGGCTGAATATAAAGGGGAAGCTGTACCAGCAGAATCAGAAGATTCTGAATCAGCGCTACGATCAGGAAGCGGTCTGGATTCATTTTGAAAACCGCAAACATATCTGTAAGCTTGTAATCCCTGCCGCGGCAAATCTTCAGATAGAAGAACGATGCTCCAACAGAGAGCAGGGTGGTGAGCAGGTTAATAATAAGATTTACGATGATATAAACGGTAGTGCCAAGCCATGTGGTCGACTGGAAAAGTGTGGTACATTGAGTCAGGGCAAATACGATTAATGTCTGCATTGCAGTCAGGCCCAGTACAGCGTTCCATTTGTTGCTGAGATTTGCACGAGCCATTTGCTTTAATTCGGCAGATGTATGATTCATAGGAATGCTCCTTTCGTGAATAGTTTGTTTCATAATAAAAAATAATAAAGGTGAAATTATGCGTCCGAGTTTATCAAAAAAACAAGAAAAAACGATATATTGGATTCTGATGGGAATCCTTCTGGCAGCAGTTCTGGGCTATGTATGGTGGAACCTGTCCGGCAGGCCGGTTTCTTTTCCCATGTGTGCTTTGTTGAGATTCACGGGATTCTACTGTCCCGGCTGCGGAGGCACACGTGCCTGTATCTGTCTGCTGGAGGGAGACTTAAGAGCTTCCTTATATTATCATCCCATTGTGCTGTATGGTGTATGCATCTCCGGCTGGTATTTGATCAGCCATACAATTGAATATCTGTCCAAAGGCAGAATCTGTATCGGGATGCGGTATCGGGATATTTATCTCTATATTGCCATCCTCATTTTACTTGTAAACTGGGGTGTGAAAAATGCATGCTTGCTGCTGGCTGGCGTACGTCTTATATAATAGAAGAAATCACTATTAATATAAATCTTCACCAAGCTGTTCTTCTAAGTATTCCTGCAAATATTCCTGTAAATCCTGTGTACTGGAAAAATCTTCCGGATTTAATTCCATATTGAACAGGGTGTCCATGCTTTCCTGGAATTCATCTGTGGAGAACGCAAAGATCATAACACTGATCAGCATAAAAAGAGTAACAAGGATGCTGCCCAGTGACAGGCCAAAGCCAATCTTTGCCTGTGAACACATGTGTCGGCCGCGTCTGGAAAGCAGGGCAAAGATAATCCCGAATGCAGCAATGGGAAGTCCTAATCCAGAACAGCAAACGGTCGGTATTGACACGATTCCAAGTACCATGGCAGCAACAGCCATACCATTTGTATTCGAATTGTTTTGGTTCATAAATATAAAACCTTCTTTCTTTTTGTCGTTAATGGGCATTATAACACAGGAAATATACTTGCACAAGTATCAGGGAAGGTATACCATAGGTAAGAAAACGCAGAATTGCGGATCAATAATCAGAGGAGTTTAAGAATGAATATATTTAAGATAATCACCGATGAATTGCAGGTGAAACAATGGCAGGTAGAAGCTGCCGTAAAGTTAATAGATGAAGGAAATACCATTCCATTTATTTCCCGTTATCGAAAAGAGGCAACCGGTTCCTTAGACGATGAACAGTTGAGAAATCTTAATGAAAGGCTGACTTATCTTCGCAACCTGGAGGAAAAGAAAGCAAGTGTCATTGCAAGTATTGAAGAACAGGGGAAACTGACAGAGGAGCTGCGCAGACAGATCGAAGAGGCTATGACCCAGGTGGCAGTGGAAGATCTGTATCGTCCATACCGTCCGAAACGACGCACCCGTGCCACCATTGCAAAGGAAAAGGGCCTGGAGCCCCTGGCAAATGTGATCCTTCTCCAAATGACAGAGCGTCCATTGGAAGAGGAAGCAAAGAAATACGTCAATGAAGAACAGGGAGCAGCATCTGTAGAAGAAGCAATTGCCGGTGCAATGGATATTATTGCTGAAATGATTTCTGATCAGGCTGAATATCGCACTTACATCAGAACCTATACAAAGAAGAACGGAAGAATTACTTCTGCTGCAAAAGACGAAGAAACACAGTCTGTATATGAAATGTATTATCAATATGAAGAACCGGTAAGCAAGATTGCGGGACATCGTATTCTGGCTCTGAACCGTGGAGAAAAAGAAAAGATTCTGACGGTAAAAGTAGAGGCACCGGAAGAAGATCTATTACGATATTTAAACAAACAGATTGTAACAAGAAATAATCCGTATACGAAGGC
>X73_One_humped_Camel__coassemble_458_pt1 | contig 10058 bp, 10 predicted proteins | sample X73_One_humped_Camel__metabat2_low_PE_005 | metagenome-assembled genome bin X73_One_humped_Camel
CCCGTTCACTCTTATGCGATTTATGAAGATATATATGAAAATGGAGAACTAATTTCCAGCAGTCCTCGAATCAAGGATAGTTTTCGTGAAGATGGGGGCGCAACACCTCGTCAGTTTACATTTTCTCTGACGGTGGATCCGGTGTATGCTGAAACCGGAAGCGGCTTTGCAGGTGAGCTGAACTGCAAATGGACGGGCACCGGCAGCATAAGCTGGACAGCCGTTCTGCCTAAAGTGTATTATACGGGAAGCGTATTTATAGCTGAAGATGAAGGCAAACAGAGAATTTATACAGAAGACAGCGTAACGCTGCTGACAGAATTGTTGTCTACACGAGAAGACGGATCTCTTACCGTACAGAGTAAAGGGCAGTCATTGATAGAATGTAACGATACAGTGGTGGTATACCGGTTGGTAACTTCTTCTGAAAACATTGAACAGTATAAGATAGAAGAGTCTTCCACGATTGCTAACAATGTCTATGGAACGGCAAGCGATATTTCTTACTATTTGGAACTGGCTGCAGGCGAAACATTCCAGAACATGGATCCGGATCGACAGATCGGACTTCTTGTGGAGTACGAAGATCTGCTGGACGATTATACACTCATTGCTCGTGAAACAAACGACGGCAAAACGGCTTATATCATCGGTCAGTATAACGGGAATCCTGTCGAAAGCCCGCTCTGCAAGATGTACAGCATTAGTGGCAGCAATAGTGAAGGGGAATGGAATCTTCTTTATCGAGAAGAGGATTCTGCAGCAGTAGACGCAGCACTATCAGCAGGAAATATTCCGGATGTTGGGTATTTCATTGATGGAAGCTATATCAGCTGGTCGTCCGACAGTGGCCTTGTTATGATTCTGCCAAAAGACACCGCCCTGTGGATGTATGCTCCATGGAGTTACTATCTGAATACTCCAAACGGGCGGGAATACATTACCGATGCCGTTTCCCGCGGGATTGATATCTGCGGTCAAACAGACACTTTTCTTGCTGTGGATCTGATTTCTGAGCAGTTTGGAGAAATTACAGAGAGAATTGCTCTGACTAAGGCAGAAGCACAGGCTATTCTGGCAGAGGACTGTGTCAGAATTTCAGATGGATGCGGCTTTTCTGCATCGCTGCATATAGATGACCAGACTGTCTACTTCAATGAACGTAAGGGTGTTCCGCAATCTGTCATCAATCTGGCAATAGAGAAATGTGGCTACAGGTTTGAGTCTCCTGGTGCCATCACCGGAGATATTGTAGAGGCAGCTCTGGATATGGCTGGTATGGACACCACTCTTTATGCGGACGAAACGAATTTATCCCGTTTGAAAGAAATTCTCACAAATGCGGAGTTTGGCTATGTGGGTTCTTGCGGCTATGGAGGCAAAGTGACGCTGACACTTTCCAACGGAGAGAAACTGGTGGCATTTAAGGGCTGTGACGGCTGTGACACCATGGTGTTCGGTTCTTATGGCGGTTATTTCATTGGTGACCAGGAAAATATCGAGTTCTGGGAAATTTTTGGTCTGGACCCTGAGAGTAAGCTTCCGCAGAATGATACGAATGTTGGCAGCGATGGATAAATGTGTTATCAGATACATAGAACTGATATAGTTGAAAAATACAGCGGAGGTTCAGAAATCTCACATCACATGAAAATGTGGTGTGAGATTTTTTAGTATTTTAAAGAGACAATATAACGTGTCCTGTGATAAAATGAAAGAAATTCAGAAGTTAAAGGTGATAAAATGAGAAAAATATATCAAAACAATATAGCAATGGATTCGTCAGGATTTGTACTTCTGTCGGATTTTGTACCGCATGTGGTGCAGGAAATCCGATATTATTCAACCTACAATTTTATAGGAGAGCGAATTGACGGTTATGAGGAACCTTGTGCGCTGATTACGAAGGAGGCGGCCAGGGCACTGAAAGCGGTGAGCAGTGAACTGCTTGTTCGTGGATATCGATTAAAGGTTTTTGATGCATATCGTCCGGCCTGCGCAGTAAAATCTTTTGTCTTGTGGGGGATTGAGGATCAGGATGTTCGTATGAAGGAATATTTTTATCCGAGTATGGACAAAGGGGATCTGTTTACGAAGGGCTATATAGCGAAAAAGTCCAGCCACAGTCGCGGCAGCACGGTTGATCTTACACTGCTTGATATGAAAAGCGGCAAAGAGGTAGATATGGGAAGTCCATTTGATTTCTTCGGACCAATATCTCATCCGGATTCTAAGGATGTTACAGAAGAACAGTATGAAAATCGTATGATTCTTCAGAATGCGATGGTGCGCAATGGATTTATACCGTATGAGTGTGAATGGTGGCATTTTACCTTAAAGGATGAACCATATCCGGATACATATTTTGAGTTTCCGGTGTCTGCAGAATATTTGAGACGATAGATAACATAAAAAAGAAATGCATGCTCAGCTGAGCGTGCATTTCTTTTTTAGAGAATAGACTCCTGTTTTACCGGAGAAGCTGAAACGAACGTTGGACATATTCGTTTCTAAATAGTGAATAGAAAAAAAGAGTAAAGGAGGAATCGGCATTGGCTGATTCCTCCTTTGCTCTTTTTATGCAGCATACATATTGACTTTGGCAGTGATACTGTATATAATCAATATATACAGTATAAACAGTATAAACAGTGTGGACAGAGGTGATGACGTGAACATATGGATTGATAATAAAAGCGGGACACCAATTTATGATCAGATTTATACACAGATCAAGAGTCAGATTATCAGCGGAGCATTGAGGGAAGATGAGATGCTTCCATCCATACGAGGTCTGGCCAAGGATCTGCGCATCAGTTTTATTACAACAAAGAGAGCTTATGAAGAGCTGGAAAAAGAAGGGTTTGTTTATACCATTCCGGGCAAGGGTAGTTTTGTGGCTCCGAAGAATGTGGAACTGCTGCGTGAGGAGAATCTGAAGAAGATAGAAAAGCATATGGATGAGATCGTTCGATTGGCGGCCACCTGCAATTTAAGTAAACAGGATATTATAGAAATGATGCAATTCAGTTTGGAGGAACAGGTATGAATGCACTGGAAATAAGAGATTTGACGAAAACATATAAAGACTTTCAGCTGGACCGCCTGAATCTGACACTGCCAAGTGGATGTATTATGGGTCTGATTGGAGAGAATGGTGCCGGTAAGAGCACCACAATTAAGCTGATCCTGGATATGATTCAAAAAGACAGCGGTTCTATTCGGATTCTTGGCAAGGACCAGGAAGAAGGAATGCATCTGATAAAGGAAGACATTGGTGTTGTAATGGATGAAGTTGGGATTCCGGAATGTCTGACGGTAAAGCAGATTGGAAATGTAATGAAGCATACCTTTCGAAACTGGGAGGAAGATACGTATGCAGAGCTAATAAAGAAAATGTCCCTGCCTGAGAATAAGCAGTACAAAGAATTCTCCAGAGGGATGAAAATGAAGCTGGGGATCGCAGTTGCATTGTCCCATAACAGCAAGCTTCTGCTTTTAGATGAGGCAACTTCCGGTTTGGATCCGGTAGTTCGTGATGAAGTATTAGAGATGTTTTTGGATTTTACGAGAGATGATAATCATTCTATTCTGATTTCATCACATATAGTGAGTGATCTGGAAAAACTGTGTGACTATATTGCATTTCTTCATAAAGGAAAGCTGCTGCTTTGTGAAGAAAAGGACCGGCTGCTGGAAGAATACGGACTGATTTACTGCACGGCAGAGGAGCTTCTTCAGATTTCTTCAGATGAGATCAAGTATAAAAAAGAAAGTCCATATGGGGTGGAGGCGATGGTTCGAAGAACCGCCATTCCTTCCGGAATGCGTGTCGGCCCGATCAGTATCGAGGAACTTTTTGTCTATATGGTAAAGGAGGCGAGATAGTATGAAAGGACTTCTTCTTAAAGAATGGTATATGATGAAAGTATATTGTCGATATTACCTTGTATGCGGAATTATTTTTACGGTTTTATCTTTGATCAGTTCGGAAAATATGTTCTTTATTTTTTATCCGTGTATTCTTTGTGGAATGATCCCAATAAATCTGCTGAGCTATGATGAACGCAGCCGCTGGCTCCAATACAGCGCAGTTCTGCCATATACCAGAAGCCAGCTGGTTTCAGCTAAATATTTAGTTGGATTGATTTCTCAGTTTTGTGTGTTAGTTGTTATGGGAATTGCACAGGGGATTAAAATGGCGGTAGAAGGTGAATTTATGACAGATTCATTCATGGTTATGCTGCTGCTTGTTCTGATCATTGCTGCCATTTCTTCTGCGATTCCCCTTCCGTTCTGTTTTAAACTGGGCGTGGAAAAAGGACGAATCGCATATTATGTGATGATCGGTTTCGTATGTACAGCAAGTATAGCTGCTACACACTTCTTTCGAGAGCAGATGCAGCAGGAGATTCGGCCAAATGTACTGTTGATAGTACTTGCTGTGTTGGGTGTATGTGCATACGCACTGTCCTGGTATTTTTCCATTCGGTTTTTTGAAAAAAGAGAATTATAAAAGAGTAATAAAAAAGGATTCTGAATCTGCCGGTTTCGACAGATTCGGAATCCTTTTTTGGGATAATAATCTAATGAAAAAGCTTATTCAATTGTTATGTAATTATTTTTTGAAATTTGTAAAATATTCTTTTGTAAGTTTGATAACTACCGGGCTTAACAGTGCAAGAGCAATTAAGTTCGGGATAGCCATAAGTCCGTTCAGTGTGTCTGCGATTGCCCATGCAAGTTTCAGTTCGATAGCACCTGCGATACAAGCAAAGAGACAGAAGATTACCTGATATACTTTAGATGCTTTGTAACCGAAAAGGTATTCTACACAACGGCTTCCGTATAATGCCCAGGTAAGTACAGTAGACAGAGCGAACAGTGTCAGACAGATCGCAACTGCAATAGCAGGAGCACCGCTTCCGAATACAGATTCAAAGCCCTGAATAGTTAAGTTAGCGCCGATATCATTTCCGTACTCGATATTCTGAACGCCTACACCAAGAAGAACAACGAGAGCTGTCATTGTACATACAACAACAGTATCCATAAATACTTCGAATACACCGAAGATACCCTGTTTTACAGGATGATCTACGTCAGCAGCTGCGTGAGCGATTGGTGCAGAACCAAGACCTGCTTCGTTAGAGAAGATACCGCGGCCAACACCTTTTGTAAGAGCTGTTTTAATACCAACACCTGCAAGACCGCCGGCTACTGCACTTGGATTAAATGCGCCAACAAAGATTGCAGAGAAAGCTGATGGAACAGCTGCAGCGTTGCATACGATTACAATAAGTGCTGCAACGATGTAAATAAATGCCATTACAGGTACTAATAAGGAACAAACGTCTGCAAGTCGCTGGATACCGCCGATTAATACGATTGCACAGATGATTGCACAGATGATTGCTACAACCCATGCAATGATAACTTTCTGAGTATCAGTAGTGTGGAAAATACCATCGATTGCAGTGTTGATAGTACCTGCAATTGTATTGATCTGAGTCATGTTACCGATACCGAATGCTGCAAGTGCGCCAAAGGCTGCGAAAAGCCATGCAAGCCATTTCCAGTTTTTGCCAAGACCGTTTTTGATGTAGTACATAGGTCCGCCTACCCAGTCGCCGTCCTGATTGCGTTCACGATATTTGATCGCTAAAGTAACTTCGGAATATTTGGTACACATACCGAATAATGCGGAGATCCACATCCAGAAGACTGCACCTGGACCACCGATTGCGATAGCACCGGAAACACCGGCAATGTTACCGGTACCGATGGATGCTGCAAGAGCGGTACACATAGCTTTGAACGGTGATACAGCACCGGCTTTTTTCTCTGTCTTTTCAAATGCTTTACCAAGAGTGTTTTTCATAATGTGTCCAAAGTGACGGAACTGAGGGAATCCGCAGCGTACAGTTAAATAGATACCTACGCCAAGGATCAGTACCATCATTGGGAGTCCCCAAACGAAACCATTGATTGTGTCGTTGAGGTTTGTAATAAATTCGACCATTTTTCTTTCCTCCATGTCATAAATAACGTATACGTTAGATTGTATACGGAAGTACAAACAATTGCAACAACTTTCTTTGGAAAATTACAGTGTTAAAGTGTAAAATTGGAGAAAAAGTAATTCAAAACGGATTAATATTGAATAGAAAAATAAATGTTGTTATAATTTACAGTAAAGTTATAAAAATTTTATAATGATAAATAGGAAAAGGAGAAATACTATGAATGCGAAAATGGGCATGGATGAGTTTAACCGCAAGATTAAGCGTGTGCTGATTTCAGAAGAAGAAATTGCAGAAGCTGTAAAAAAAGCGGGCAAACAGATTGACGAATTATACGACGGCAATCCTATTTTACTGGTCAGTATTTTGAAGGGTGCGTTCGTGTTTATGGCGGATGTATGTCGTGCGGTGACCGTACCTTGTGAAATTGGTTTTATGTGTGCAAAGAGCTATTACAACGGAACCGTTTCAGCCGGCGCTGTAAAGATTACGATGGATCTGGATCAGGACATCAGCAAGTATCACGTGGTAATTATTGAGGACATCATTGATACAGGAAGAACTCTGAATGATGTAGTAAATCTTTTGAAGGCTCGCAATCCGCTTTCACTGGAAGTAATCACATTGCTGGATAAACCGTCCAGAAGAGTTGTGGATTTCAAAGCAGATGTATCGCTGTTTACCATTCCGGACTATTTTGTAATTGGCTACGGACTTGACTGCGGCGAGCATTATCGCAATCTTCCTTACATAGCCGAATATGGTGAGTAAGCACAGTAGATGTATTGAAGCTAAGAATGAAAGAAGAAAGAGAGTAAGAAAATGTTAGAGAAATTCTTCAAGTTGAAACAGAATAACACAAATGTAAGAACAGAGGTTGCAGCAGGTATTACAACTTTTATGACAATGGCGTATATCCTGGCTGTAAACCCAAGTATTTTAAGTGAAGCAGGCATGAATGCAAATGCAGTATTAATTGCAACCTGTCTTGCATCTTTTATCGGTACTGTATGTATGGCGTTTATGGCAAATATGCCGTTTGCTCTTTCCGCAGGTATGGGTCTGAATGCTTATCTTGCTTATACTGTAGTATTAGGACAGGGTGTATCATGGCAGCTGGCACTGTTTGCAGTATTTATTGAAGGTATTTTATTCATTATCATGTCACTTACCAACGTACGAGAAGCAATCTTTAATGCAATTCCTTTAACCTTAAAGAAAGGTGTTTCCGTAGGTATTGGTTTATTCATCGCATTTATCGGTCTTCAGAATGCAGGACTTTGTGTAGATTCTTCTACTTTAGTAACCGTTACAAGTTTTACAGAAAACTTCAGCACTCATGGTATCTGTGCACTTCTTGCAATTATCGGTCTTTTGATAACAGCAATTCTCCATATCCGCAAGGTCAAAGGTGCAATTTTATACGGTATTATCATTACATGGGGTCTTGGTATGTTATGTCAGGTACTTGGTATTTATGTTCCAAATCCTGAAGTTGGTGCATACAGTTTATTCCCGTCCGGAATTGTCAGTGCAGATTTCTCCGCACTGGGAGAAACCTTTGGTCAGTGTTTTAACATTGATTTTTCAAGTGTTGGTATTTTTAATTTTATCGTTGTAGTATTTTCCTTCCTTTTTGTAGATTTATTTGACACACTGGGAACATTGATCGGTGTAAGCACGAAGGCAAATATGCTGGACGAAGAAGGACATCTTCCAAATATCAAGCCTGCGTTATTATCAGATGCTATTGCAACTTCCGCAGGTGCCGTATTAGGTACTTCTACAACAACTACATTCGTAGAATCTTCTGCAGGTGTGGCCATTGGCGGACGTACCGGTCTTACAGCGTTGACAACAGCAGTACTGTTCCTGTTAGCAACACTGTTTTCCCCATTGTTTACATCCATTCCTTCTTTTGCAACAGCACCGGCATTGATCTTTGTTGGTTTCTTAATGTTTGAAGCAGTGGTAGATATTAAATTTGCCGGAGATGATCTTACAGAATCCATTCCTGCATACCTTAGTATTATTGCAATGCCTCTGTTCTACAGCATTTCAGAAGGTATCTGTCTTGGTATTATTTCCTATGTAGTATTACAGGCAGCAACAGGAAAAGCGAAGAAAGTTACACCGCTTATGTACATTCTCGCAGTATTATTTGTATTAAAATATATTTTCTTATAAACAAAACAGTGATGAACGAAAAGATTGTCCATATCAGAGAACTCTGGTATGGACAATTTTTTTTGCTTTGAAATGTGTAGAAACTCTGATTTATGTATGAACATTCTGTGTTTTTTTAAAATAGAGTTCTTTTTTTTACTATACTTAATAAAAAGAAGATGCGGGGAGATGATACAAAGTGGCTTATCAAAATGTGTTTCAGCGATATGAATTAAAGTATATGCTTACCTTGGAACAAAAAGAAAAAATCCTTCAGGCAATGGAACCGTATATGGCATTGGATAAGTACGGAAGGACGATTATTCGTAATATCTATTATGATACGGACAACTATCGGCTGATTCGCCGCTCCATGGAAAGACCGGTCTACAAGGAGAAACTGAGAGTACGAAGTTATAAGCAGGTGACGGAGGACAGCCCGGTGTTTGTGGAGTTGAAGAAAAAGTACAAATCTGTTGTCTATAAGCGGCGGTTGGCAGTGCCGGAGCAGGAAGCAATGCGCTGGCTGAATATCGAAAATACAGAAAGGACTGCGGAGAATTCGGAAGGAGAGAACGGCAAGAATCATCAGATCAAAAAAGAAATTGATTATTTCCTGGGGTATTACGAAAACCTTCATCCGGTTGTATTTCTTTCCTATGAAAGAGAAGCGTATTATTCAAAAAAAGGAGACGATTTCCGAGTTACATTTGATGACAGAATTTTATGCAGAGAAGAAGCTTTATCCTTGGAGGAAGATGTTTGGGGAACACTGATTTTAGAGGAGGGAAAGGTGCTTATGGAAGTCAAGACATCACGCGGAATTCCGCTGTGGATGATCGAAGCATTAACAAAGGAACAGATCTATAAAACCTCCTTCTCGAAATATGGAACGGCCTATGCGTCTTTGATTTATCAAAAGAAAAAAGGAGGACATACAAATGAATAATTATTTTACAACAGGATTATTTGAAAACATGACCAGCACAATTACGTTAACGGATTTTTTGCTGTGTATAGGAACTTCACTGGTGATAGGACTTGTATTGGCTCTTAGTTATATGTTCAAATCCAGATATACAAAGAGTTTTATCGTAACCTTGTCCTTGCTTCCTTCTGTAGTATGTGTTGTAATTATGATGGTAAATGGAAATGTGGGTGCAGGTGTAGCGGTTGCAGGTGCATTTAGTCTGGTGCGATTCCGTTCCGTACCGGGAAATGCAAAAGAAATCACTATGCTGTTTCTTGCCATGGGAGCAGGGCTGATCTCAGGTATGGGATATGTAGGATTTGCACTGTTATTTACCGCAATTATGTGCGTGGCATGTATTACTTATAACAGTATGGATTTTGGCGCAAAAAGAAATGCTGCAATCTATAAAACATTGAATATTACAATACCGGAAGATCTGGATTATACCAATGTGTTTGAAAGCATTTTACAGAATTATGCGGATCGCTATGAACTGATCAAAGTAAAGACGACCAATATGGGAAGCTTGTTTCGCCTGACCTATAATCTGACGTTGAAGAATCCGGAAAAAGAAAAAGAAATGATCGATGCCCTTCGCTGCAGAAACGGCAATCTGGAAATTATCGTATCTAGACAGGAGACAACAACCTCGGAGCTGTAAATACAGCTAAATTTAGTAAAATGGTGACTCACAAAGAGGGGACTTAGAAAATGAAAAAAAGAATGATTGGGGCAGTAATGCTGGCCGGTTTTTTGTGTATTTCCGGATGCGGAGAAAAGGAATCGGAAATATCACAGGAAAACAAAACTGAAGACAATATAAGCGGAGAAAATGATACTGCAGTTACGGAAGATACTGAAAAAAAAAAAAAAAGAGATTATCAGACAGAATACGA
>X73_One_humped_Camel__coassemble_459_pt1 | contig 10010 bp, 8 predicted proteins | sample X73_One_humped_Camel__metabat2_low_PE_005 | metagenome-assembled genome bin X73_One_humped_Camel
GCGAATTATTCGCTAAGCTTAATGTGTAAAGGAGGCACAGGACAATGAAAGTGATTTACAACAACATTCCCAATGAAAACAAAGCCGTTCTCTCTCTGCCGGACTACAAAATGGAGATTGTGAAGATCCTCCACAGCAACCTGACGCCAAAGCACATGAGGGAGCGTATCATCGCCTATCATGAAAATGATATAGCAACAGCGTTAGAACTGTTGAATGCCAGTGACCGAATGAAGCTGTACCGACTCCTGGATGCAGAGACTTTGGCAAGCGTATTGGAATATTCGGAACGGGCGTGGCAATATATCTCGGAATTGAATATCCGCAAAAAAGTAGATGTGCTGTCAAAGCTTGAAACAAACGCGGCAACGGAAGTGCTTCGCAATATAGGCAGAGAGGAACGTGCCACCCTGCTCGAACTTCTTGAACCGGAGCTTCAGGAAAAAATCCTGCTGCTTTGCTCCTTTGATGAGGATGGGATCGGCAGTGTTATGAGCACCAATTATGTCGCAGTACCTTCCGGCTGCGGCGTCTGCGATGCCATGCGGGAATTGATCAGCCAGGCAGCCGACAATGATAACATATCCACGATATATGTGGTGGATGAGAAGCAAACCTTTGTTGGGGCCATAGACCTGAAAGACCTGATCATTGCAAGGGAAAGCACGCCAATCGAAGACATCACTACAACATCCTATCCCTATGTTTATACCGGTGAACTGATCGACGATTGCGTTGAGCGCCTTCGCGACTACTCAGAGGACTCCATTCCCGTTCTCGATTCCGACAACCGGCTTAAGGGAGTTCTTACTTCCCCGGTATTGGCGGATCTTCTGGGAGACATTATGGGAGAAGACTATGCAAGGCTGGGCGGTCTGTCCGCAGAAGAAGATCTGCAGGAGCCTATAAAAAGGAGTATCGCCAAACGCCTGCCATGGCTCATCATCCTGTTGGGGCTGGGTCTCCTGGTATCCGGCGTTGTAGGAATCTTTGAGCAGGTTGTAGCCCAGCTCGCCATCATTGTAAGCTTCCAATCACTGGTGCTGGATATGGCCGGTAATGTGGGAACACAGTCTCTGGCGGTGACGATCCGAGTTCTTATGGATGAACAGGTGGACACAAGGAGAAAGCTGTTTTTGATTGGCAAGGAAGCCCGGGTCGGCATTCTGAACGGATTGATTTTGGGAACCCTCTCGTTTTTACTGATCGGTGCATATTTATCGTTGGTAAAAACGCAGCCTGTCATTTTTGCGTTTTCGGTATCCTTCTGTACCGGTGCGGCATTGCTGCTGTCAATCATTCTCTCCAGCATTTCCGGAACGGTCGTCCCCATCATATTTAATAAACTGGGCGTAGACCCGGCAGTTGCCTCCGGTCCACTGATCACAACCATTAACGACTTGGTTGCTGTTATATCCTATTATGGCTTGGCGTGGGTGCTGCTACTCAATGTTTTGCATTTATGAAACAGCAGAGTGCTCATGCATTCATAGCTTGAGCACCTGTTTTGTTTATGGTTCAATACTGGCTCTGTGAACAACTTTTTGATTGCTGTAAACTCTGCAAAAAAATCGAATTACCCTATTGGCTGTCCCCTTTGGGAACAGCTTACACTGTATGCGGAGGTGAGTAAAATGCTCTTACATGAAGTATGTAATGAATGCAATCTTACCAAAAAGGCAGTGGAGTATTACTCTGAAAAGGGGCTGATCCGTCCTGAGATAATGGAAAATGGATATCGTCTGTTTTCAAAAGCAGATGTATCGAAACTCAAAAGAATTGCTGTATTGCGTGGGCTGGGCTTTTCTGTATCAGAGATTTATACTGTTCTTGAAAGAGAAAGTCCCTCGGCAATCTACAGCATTCTTAACAAAAAGGAACTTGAAATTGCTGAAATGCAAATAAAGCAGGATTTAATCAGACAACTGGCAGAGAACGGTGATTGGGAGCGCATGCAAATACAGGTGGAAGCGCTTCAAAGCAAGCAATCCATACTGACCCGCATCCTTGGTAAGTTCCCCGGCTATTACGGAAAGTTCGTATGCTCTCACTTTGCTCCGTTTTTGGGCGAAGCAATAACGACGAAAAATCAAAAGGAGGCTTTTGACACAATCGTCAGCTTTTTGGACGGCATTACCATTGTCCTTCCTGTGGAGATACAGGAATATCTTGATGAACTTCAGGAAAATGTCGATACTGCGATAATTTTCAAAGCTTCTTCCGCGCTTGAGGCAATTACAGAAGATCCGGAACGGTCTCTGCGTGACAATAAAGTAATGCTGGAACAATACAGTGCGGTAATAGAAACGGATGAATACAAATCGTCTCATGCGTACCGCCTGCAGGAGTACTTAAAGCAGCTTCAGAACGAGAACTTTTCTGTCAGAAAGCTGACCCAATAACAGAAACTCAAATCAACAACGCTATCCCGTTGATGATTTGAATATCAGCAGTAAACACACACAACCTCTACAGGGCAGGAAACGCCTAAACGAAAGTGTTTAGGCGTTTTGCCTTGTTAAAAAAACACGCTTCTTCACTTCTGTTGAAAACAAACTCCGATGATATGAAAAGACGAAGAGTTTTCCAAAACTATCAATATTGATGGGTACATCATGTTCGCAGCAATTATTATATAGGTATGCATAGTAATATGCATAGGTATTTATACCGATATTACATATGAAAGGTAAGTAAAGATAATGGGAAATAGACTTTTAAGTTTACTGCTTTGTTTACTTATGGTGTTTTCGTTCGTGCCAACGACGACAGCTGCGACAGAATAAGCAAGACAAAAACACCATGCTTCAAGTAAGCATTGTACGATAAAAGTAAATAACAGGGAGTTTGAAATGAAAAAGATTCTATATTTGGGCATATCCATACTACTGCTTCTCTGCTTCTGCTCTTGCGGCAGCATAAAAACAATAGAACCGGCGTATCATACCGAGTTTACATGCAGCAATCTTGCTGATGAGGCAACAAAATCATCGGTAGCTTCTGCCATGCTTGCTGCAGGCATCAGCGAAGCAAGACAAGCAGTTTTTTTTGACCATGTTTCTCAGATCAACGACGTTGTCGGACAAGAAAACCTCATGGCCGATTTCAGTGTTGTAAAACTCTCCGACCTCCCGCAATATGACCCTTATGAACTTCAGGATATGTGGGCAGAAAGCTATCCCGATTTTTTCGGTTACAACTGCCGAATTACTGCATACGGCCTGTTTGGGGATTATCTGCGCATTAATGAGAGCGCCGAGAAGAGTGATCAGAGTGATCTATTCCTCGCTTTTGATATCTCTGCTCTGGAGGCAGATGACTCTGTATTAACTGCGGGAGGTTCAACGGATGCGTTTAGTGTGCTCTTTTCCACAGTACCAGCGAGTGCAGACGTAGATATATACGAACACGTAAAGACTATGCAGAAAAGCTGGTCAACCCGCGGAGTGCAGTTTCTGCCATCGGAGAAAATCAGCCTGATTACTGTTATTTTTCATGATCATATCGGCGAAAACGATTATGAACTGTTCGTCGGGCATACAGGTGTTTTAATCGATGCGGAAAACGACCAACTCTGGTTCGTTGAAAAAATAGCTTTTCAGGAGCCTTATCAGGTAATTCGTGTAAACAGCAGAGTGGAGTTAAACGACTACCTGATGGGAAAATATGGATTCTCCAACGAAAATACTGCAGCTCCGTTTATTATGGAAAATGACCACTTGATGGAAGGATATCGTGCAATACCACCGGCGTAAAAGACCGTATATACGATTGCATTGCGGATGCGGCATAAGCCTGAAAAGCCATTCATCGGGTTCTTTAAAGCCTCGGATTAAAACACATTGGTCATTTATTTGCTTTTTGTGTGATTCATTCACACTATATGAGTTTCAACCCGGCAGCTATTTTTGTAATGAAATCCTGCACGTTAGTTACCATAGTGGTCGCACAAAGGCTGCCGCGATCAATGAGCTTATTTACTACAAACTCATCCGCATCTACAGCATAAAAATATACCGGACGTACGGTGCCGTTCCCGAGCACCCTATATGCAGGTATCATGTTTCCAGTAGCTATTGTATGAAGCATTGTTGCGAGACAGATGACAGTTGTCGATTCTGAAGCAAGTTCCCGCATGGCACTTTGTCCCTCGTAAGCATCTCCAATCACTTCAGGTAGAGGCCCGTCATCCCGTATAGATCCGGTAAGCACCATCGGAATACAGCATTTTACACAGGCATATATTATGCCATTGTCTATGTTGTACTCCTCAATGAACTTATGTATTGATCCACTTCTACGCACTCTATTGAGCACATCCAGGTGATTATAATGTCCGTTTTGTTTGAGTTGCTGTGTATAGATATCTTGCCCGAGCGCAGTATGCATCATTGCACCTTCTAAATCGTGGGTTGCAAGTGCATTACCTGCCATAAGACCATGGGCGTATCCGTTTTCAATAATTAACTGCATTGCCCTACGTGCGCCCTCATCAAACGCAAAAGCAGGACCCATTACCCAGATAATCCTTCCATTCTCTTTTTCATATTTAAGCAACTCAATAAGCCTATGATAATCTTTTGCGTATGAAGTTTCTCTGCTTCTTCCTTTGCGGAATACGAACTTATCCGTGGTATCTTCCTTTTCACTGTTGAAGCCATTGCAATGAAGGTATATCCCCTCCTGACATCTTTCGCTGCGCCCCAGAATAACTCTATCTCCCTTTTTAAGGTTGCGATTTTCAACTACAGCCAACTTGCCTGCTCCATTAAACACAACACTGGAGTCCATTCGGCTTTCTTCTGCCAGAAGCCATTCCCCTTTCACCTTAAAGTATTCTGGATACATAGAAGTGCTATGATAATAGTCCGGCGCCACGCCATCCATAGGGGCCTCCTCCCACTTCACATTTGGCGCATTTACAAACTCGGGCAAGGTAAAATCCGGCGCTGTATACTCTGGAAGGTTAAAGCTCATTATTTTCTCCTTTCTTCATTCGCATAGGGTGGCATATATTACCGCCTTGATAGTATGCATACGGTTTTCTGCTTCATCAAACACTACACTTCTCTCTGATTCAAATACACTATCCGTAACTTCCATCTCCATTATGCCGAATTTTTCCGCAATCTCAGCTCCAATAACAGTATTTGTATCATGAAAAGAAGGGAGGCAATGCATAAATATGGCTGTCTCCTTTGCTTTTTTCATTACATCAGCATTTACCTGATACATTCTAAGTGCAGCAATGCGGCTTTCCCAAACATTGTCAGGCTCACCCATAGATACCCAAATGTCAGTATAGATTACGTCCGCATCGTTTGTCCCTTCCTCGATGCTTTCAGTAAATCTCACACTTCCTCCACTTGTTTCAGCCAATTCTTTCGCCTTTATTACTAACTCGTTATCTGGAAACAGTTCCTTGGGTGCGCATGCGGTAAAATTCAGCCCCATTTTAGCACAGGCTATCATAAGAGAATTACCCATATTATTTCTGGCATCTCCCATGTAGGTTAAATTTATTCCCCGGAGTCTTCCCAGCTTTTCTTCAATGGTAAGCAAGTCTGCAAGCATTTGCGTGGGATGGAATTTATCGGTCAGACCATTCCATACAGGTATTCCGGCATGTTTTGCCAATGTCTCAACGGTTTCCTGTGCAAAGCCCCTGTATTCTATCCCATCATACATCCTACCCAGCACCCGTGCTGTATCCGCAATACTCTCCTTTTTCCCCATCTGACTACTATACGGGTCAATGTATGTTATCCCCATTCCCAAATCCATTCCCGCAACCTCAAAAGCACAGCGCGTACGTGTAGAAGTCTTCTCAAAAAGCAAAGCCATGTTCTTCCCCACAAGATACCTGTGAGGTATACCTGCGTGCTTAAGATCTTTGAATTTTTTAGAAAGATCAAGAAGATAACGTATTTCCTCAGATGAATAATCCAATAATGTCAAAAAGCTTCTTCCTGCAATATTTACTCCCACGTGTATTCCTCCTTATATTACTTCCGTATTTATATTTGCGCTCTTTGAAGAGGCATGCTCATGCACCTTGGTCCACCACGACCACGAGAAAGCTCCGAACCGGGCATTTCCAGCGTCTCTATGCCATTGTCTCTTAGAATAGCATTGGTAACGTAGTTTCTGTCATATACGATTATCCTACCTGGCGAAACACACAGGGTATTTGAACCGTCATTCCACTGCTCTCGTTCAGATGCTACCCTGTCTTTTCCGCCACATCGAATAAAGGTAACTTTATCAATACCCATTTTTCCCCCCAACACTACTGCAAGATCTTCCTGTAGTTCCTCTACATGAATCCGTCCAGGCTTCTTTTGTGTTATTTCATATACTCTTAGTGCATCCTTTATCCCTGAATGAATGGTAAATTTGTCATAATCCACCTGTGTGAGTACAGTATCCAAATGCATAAAAGCTCGCATATTTGGTATATCCAGCGCAAGTATGGTTTTAATTTCACTTTGATTATCATTGAATATATTTGATGCAAGCAGTTCAACCGCCTCCGGGCTTGTACGTTGAGAAAGGCCCACTGCAATTACACTTGTACTTAGGTTAAGTATATCCCCCCCCTCTATGTTAAAAGGATAATGCCGCTTGTAATACATCGGCGTGAGATGATATTCTGGATGATATTCAAAAATATACCTGCCAAAAATAGTTTCTCTGCGGCGTATATTCGAATACATATGATTAAGGCATATTCCCCTACCCATAGATGCAAATGGATCCCGTGTAAAGTATAGGTTCGGCATTGGGTCAAGCGCAAATCGTCTGTCAGAACCAGCTAAATCTACCAACGGGTTTTCAATGCGCTTGGGCAGTTCTCCAACGCTTATTCCAGCCATGGCCTTTAGAACAAGGCGCTTCTCGTCTTCTATATTCTCAAGAAGCTCTTTAATTTGATCTTTATATCCCTCTGCAATACTCCCACCCTCGCAGATTATATCATCTATAAATCTGTCTCTCAAAGTCCGGTCCAGTTTCAGTGTTTCCGCAGCAAGATCTGCCAGATAACACACCTCTGCACCCTGATTCCGAAGTATATCCACGAAAACATCGTGTTCTTTTTGTGCCGTTTTAAGAAAAGGAATATCATCAAAAAGCAGTCGCTCCAGTTCTTCCGGCACCAAATGCTCCAGCTCTATCCCCGGTCTATGCACTATAACTTTTTTTAGTGCTCCTATCTCATTTGTAACGCAAATGGACACGGCTCTTTCCCCCTGCTCAGCATGTATTTTTTTACCGGATTATATCAATTGAACAGCACACGCACTGTTGTACATTTGGTTCAATGTAGCAGGTATTTACTTATTTTGTAAAAAGTTCCTGTTTTCCATATCCTTGACAAGCTTCTTCCCATCTCCAAATTGCCGCACCTTTCAAATATTCAACACTGTCTACTGCGCTTTTGAGTATACGTTACCCGGTCTCATATTGATTCCTTTGGTCTGCATGAGTTGTGATACAGTAACCAGCTGATATCCCTGGTCAATAAGGTCGGGGATTACTCTTTCCATGGCATCTACTGTGGTCTTATGTAAATCATGGCAAAGTATTATAGCCCCGTCATATGCCTCTCTCATTATCGACTTGTACACCGTATCTGCATTTTTATATTTCCAGTCAAGTGTATCCACCGACCAATTGATAATAGAAACATTTAAATCCGCAGCAACATTTTTCACTCTATCATTGCACGCTCCGTAAGGGGGACGCATAAGTGTCACACTTACATCTGAGACTTCCTGAATTTTGTTGTTTGTTTTTATAATTTGGTTCTCAATATCTTCCTTATTCAGCTTTGTCAAATCTCGGTGACTCCAACTATGCCCTCCTATTTCATGACCTTCCAATGCCATACGAACCAGTAATTCCGGTCTATCTTCTATCATATTGCCGACAACAAAAAACGTAGCATGCCCCCCGTACTCAGAAAGCGTATCCAACAGCCTGTCCGTGTATGCGCTTGGACCATCATCAAAAGTAAGTGCAAGCATAGACCCTCCAATTTCACCAGATTTCTGCCCCGATATTGATTCTGCAATGTGATTATCAAGTGGAGTTTCGGGTAAATCGGCGTCTGTTTCTTTGGTTATTTCAATAGAAAGCATCCCTTCGAGTTCTTCATACGGGAAGAAAAATGTCCTTGTCCCATCAGACATCGGCAAATAATCTCCACGTGCTAATGTTATTTCCAGTCCATCATGAGTCAGAAGCCAGTATTGCAAGAATACTCCGTCTATATCCTCCTTTTTTACCCCAGCCTGTTCCGCAACCATGTTCTGAAGTATTTGTTCTCCATCTGCTGTAATGACATCAGACAACTGAAGCACCTCGTTTTGATTTACGTAAGTATTAAACGTAGCTATCACATCAACGGGGTGTGCCAGAGATGAATCGTCGAATATTCCATACATCCGCACGCTTACCAAATTATCATTGATAGAATAACTGCTGTATTCTACTGTAAGCTCCGACGGATTATCTCCCTCAGACCATTGACTTATTTCATATCTGTAATATGACGCAATTTTCTCAATCCACGCCTCTATGGAGTGCGTCAGATGCATCGCCTCGCCATTAGGATAAAGAATACGAGAAATGATATCCTCTTCCCACAGCATGTATGTTGCAATTTCACCGTATTCCCTTGTCGGGGTATCAACACATATGTCTCTATCATCATCTAATGTTTCTGGCAACACAGCGCTGGATAAATCACAAATAGTGTTTTCTGCTTCAGTTTCTTTCATATCATTATATTCATCGGGTTCCGGCCAAGAAAACACAATAACAAACACACACAATATAAAAACAATACAACATATAATAAATAGCTTCTTTTCCATTTTAGTCATCCTTTAAATCCGTTTGAAGTATAATCCACCATCTCAACGTGGCAATCATAAACTTTTGGACAGTTTTGCATATTCTAATTTTGCTACGCATTTCCACAATCGAATCACATTACAAGCCTCAAAACCAGCCTCCACTTTAATTATTCATTAAAGCCGATACTATATACTCTGTTGGCAGTACTTGTTTTCGATTAATCAGATTATTCCGCATTTTTTCTCTTTTTGAATCATCCTTTAAGAGATGTAGACACACATCTGATGCCTCCGCAGCGTTTTTGCAAGAAACAGCGCCATCGATTTTGGAAAAGAAATCGGCATTATATTTTTCGCAAGCGCCAAGCATGTCCAAAAGCACCATAGGAACACCTTTGGCTTTCGCCTCGGATGTACTGAGTCCGCCGGGCTTCGTTAAAAATACGTCAGCATCAGAAAGCAACTCCCAAATATTCTCTGTGTAGCCGTATATGTAAATTCTCTCATCTAAACAGTATAATCTGACTAATCGTTTCTTCATCCTTTTGTTTGTACCGCAGACAACGTATATTTCTATACCTTTGTCAGCTGCCTTGGAAAGTGTTTTTACCGCCTTTTCCATGCCGGCACATCCAAGACTTCCGCCCATAATCAGCACCCGTTTTTTCCCGTCATCGATCGTATTATCAGATGGTATATAATAGTTCCTGTTAATTGGGATTCCACTTACTTGTATCCGTTCTCGTTCAATTCCCCTGTTGACAAACTCGTCTATGAGCCGCGTATCCGGAATAAAGTAGTAATCAAGCATACCGGCTTCTGCCAATGGGCTGCATGTATAATCCGTTGCAATAAAAGCCGTTTGGATTGGCCTTGTGCAATACTTACGCGCTTCGGTAATCTGTATAATGGGGAAAACGTGAGTACATATGACGGTATCATACCTTCTTTCATTCACATATTCAGCAAGCTTCCGTGTACCGAGCGAGAAAAACCAATACGTGAAACTCCCATTTTGGTATAATTGTGGATGCCTTTTCACCAACGAGTATTCCCAATCAAACAAGACCGGCAACATTGAGCACACAAAAACAGGCCCTTAGGATCTTGACTTAGATATTCGCTCCGATATCAAACTAAAGGAGGCAA
>X73_One_humped_Camel__coassemble_473_pt1 | contig 9820 bp, 9 predicted proteins | sample X73_One_humped_Camel__metabat2_low_PE_005 | metagenome-assembled genome bin X73_One_humped_Camel
CTTGCAGACGCACCGCCGGCATTGCTGACCAGCATTGGAGTTTCCACTTTAAGGAATCCCTGACCATCCAGATATCTTCTGATTGCACTGATGATTTTGGAACGTTTGATAAATGTTTCTCTGGATTCCATGTTCATGATAAGGTCTACGTATCTCTGACGGTAACGAAGATCTCTGTTTGTCATACCATGGAATTTTTCTGGAAGAATCTGAAGGCTCTTTGCGAGGAGGTCTACTCTTGTTACATGAAGAGAAATTTCTCCTGTTTTTGTTTTGAATACAGTACCTACGATACCTACGATATCGCCGATATCCATTTTCTTAAATGCTTTGTATTCTTCTTCACCCACGTTGTCACGTGCTACGTAACACTGAATGCCGCCTTCTTTATCCTGAACATTACAGAAAGATGCTTTACCCATTACACGTTTGGACATCACACGACCTGCAATTGTTACTTCTTTTTCTTCAAGTTCTTCAAAGTTTTCTTTAATTTCTACGCTATGATGAGTAACATCATATTTTGTTGTAACGAAAGGATCTTTGCCTGCGCTCTGCAGCTCTGCTAATTTTTCTCTACGAACTTTTCTTAACTGATTTAAGTCCGGTTCCTGTGTCTGCTGGTTCTTTTTCTGCTGTTCAGCCATTCTTGCCACTCCTTATCATATTCTATCTCTTTTTCAAGTAATCTTACAAATATCAATGGAACAGATTAGATGTTCTTTTCGATTTTAATTACTCTGTACTGGATTGTACTTCCGTTTGGAAGTTCAACATCTACAGTCTGTCCTACTTTTGCACCGATCAGTGCTTTACCTACTGGAGATTCGTTGGAAATCTTACCTTCAAGACTGCTTGCTTCTGTAGAACCTACAATACTAAGTTCCATTTCTTCTTCGAATTCTACGTCATATACTAATACTTTACATCCAACGTTGATTCTTTCAGAGTCTACTTCGTCTTCTACAACTACTTCTGCATTTTTTAAGATTTTTTCAATCTGTTCAATACGAGCTTCGATGTCTCTCTGTTCATCTTTCGCTGCATCGTATTCTGCATTTTCAGATAAGTCACCCTGTTCTCTGGCTTCTTTAATTTTTTCGGAAACTTCTTTTCTTTTTACTACTTTCAGATCATGAAGTTCATCTTCCAATTTTTTTAAACCTGCATAGGTCAATAAATTCTTTTTCTCTGCCATTATAAGATACCTCCAGTTTGTCCAAAACTCACCTTTTTGAGTTCTGTGCGGAATTTCATTCGGCCTCGTGCCGACATACAATCAAAATATTATAAACAAAGCCTGTTCTGATTGTCAAGTCTACAGTTCACTTTTCCTGCAATTTTCCTTCTATTGTCAGCCTAAAAGTACTCTAGTTGCCATTTCCAGTGCTTCGTAGCTCTCCATTTCACTTAAATCTCTCCGCAGTTTTGCGGAATGGGGCATACCAGTCGTATACCATGCCACATGTTTTCGCATTTCACGAATGCCGGTATATTCACCTCTTAATTCAATCTCCATACGGGCATGTCGCAGCATCATTTCACGCACTTCCTGGTACGTCGGCTTCGGTGCCAGCTCACCAGTCTGAAGAGTCTGATTCATTCGATGAAAAATCCAGGGATTGCCGCGAACCCCTCTGCCAATCATGACAAAATCACAGCCGGTTTCCTTCATCATACGAATGCCGTCTTCCGGCTGGAGCACATCTCCATTTCCCATAACCGGAATAGAAACTGCTTCTTTTACCTGACGGATGATATCCCAATCTGCCTTACCGGAATAATACTGTTCTCTGGTTCTTCCATGGACTGCAACCGCAGCTGCTCCTGATGCTTCGGCAATTTTGGCAATTTCCACTGCATTTACCGTATCTTCCGTAAATCCTTTTCGAATCTTAACCGTTACCGGTTTTTGAATGGCTCTCGCCGTTTTTTCTACAATCTCTGCCACCAGCTTAGGATTCTTCATCAGGGCAGATCCTTCGCCGTTTCCGGCCACCTTCGGCACCGGGCATCCCATGTTAATATCCAGTATATCAAACGGCAGTTCTTCAATTCGCTTTGCCATCTCACTGATAATATCCGGATCAGAGCCAAACAGCTGTAAAGATACCGGATGTTCCCTCTCATCGATTTTCATCAGTTCGAATGTGTTTTTGTTATTAAACTGAATGGCCTTTGCGCTGACCATCTCCATACAAAGGAGACCTGCTCCCTGTTCCTTACATAATATGCGGAACGGAAGATCTGTAACACCTGCCATAGGTGCCAGCACAAATGGATTTTCAATTTCTACATTTCCGATTTTTAACATATATTCTCCTACTGTGCCACAAATGTTCGATAGAACACTTCCAGTGATTCCAGGAATTCTCTCTTTTCCAGCTGAATCTTCTTAATCTCCAGCGCAGAACCGATTTCATCAAATCTGCCGTCTCCGTCCAAAGACTGTACCTGGAACTGAAGATCTCCGTCTTCGTCAAAGAACATAGTCAGAATACCGCCAACTTTTTCTGTGTAAGTAACTACCATGATCTGCAGCTCTTCCTTGATCTGCGCAGGCAGTTTGTCAAACTCCGGATTAAAATAGTATTTCTGTTCATAAAAGCTTGCGCCGCATAATGTAATTTCAGACATATCCGTATATTCCTCTCACTGAAACTTCCCCTGCGTAGACTTCCACACAAGTTCCATCCTTTTTATTTACAATCAATTCACCTTTTTCATTAATTCCCACAGCCACTCCGCCGTATTCTCCTTTTGGATCCAGCACTCGAATTTCACGATTGCGGTTTACCAGCATTTCATTGTATTCCAAAAGCAGATTTGCCAAATTTCCGGTTTCCAGAAACTGCCTATAACAGCGGTCGAATTCTTCCAGTACTGTCCGAATCACTTCTTCACGGGAAATCTGGCTTCCTGTTTCCAGCGCAAGGGAAGTTGCTGTATGACAGAGTTCTTTCGGAAATGCTTTCGCATTTACGTTAATTCCGATTCCCACAACCACATAAGCAATCTCTCCGCCATCCATGCCCATTTCCGTAAGTATCCCGCACACTTTTTTGCCGGATAAAACTACATCGTTCGGCCATTTGATCTGCGCCGCCACTTCCGGTGTATTCTGTACCGTATGTTTTCTATAGATGTCATTGCATGCTTTTGCTGCTGCCAGCCCTGCCGCAAGTGTCAGCATGGATGCCTGCTCTGGTGCAATCTGCGGTCGCAGCACCAGGGACATATACACAGAATGTCCGCCTTCGCTTGCCCACACACGTCCCAAGCGACCCCGGCCGGCAGTCTGAGCATCGGCTATGGTTACGGTGCCTTCCGGCGCCCCCTCTTTTGCCAGCTGCTTGGCCCATAAATTGGTGGAATCCACCTCTTCTTTATACAAAACAGCGTAGTTCAAGAAACTTGAACTACAGCTGTTAATATCATCTATCTTCATGATCAATCTTTTACTTCCCCAATGGTAGCAAGCATTACTGCCTTGATGGTGTGCATACGATTCTCTGCTTCATCAAACACTTTAGACTGTGGGGATTCAAACACTTCATCCGTTACTTCCATATCGTCAATACCGAAACGTTCACTGATTTCTCTTCCGGTCGTTGTTTTTAAATCATGGAATGCCGGCAGGCAGTGAAGGAAAATCGCCTGTTCTCCTGCATTTCTCATTACATCCATGGTCACTTTGTAAGGAGTCAGATCCTGAATACGTTCTGCCCATACTTCATCCGGTTCTCCCATAGATACCCAAACATCTGTGTAAATTACATCTGCATCCTTAGTTCCTGCAAGCACATCTTCTGTAAGTGTGATCGTGCCGCCGCTTGCTTTGGCATATTCTTCACACTGTGCCACAAGTTCTGCTTCCGGGAAATATTTTGGTGTAGTACATGCCACAAAATGAAGTCCTAACTTCGCACACACGATCATCAGTGAATTCCCCATGTTATAACGGGCATCCCCCATATATACCAGCTTTCTGCCTTTCAAATCGCCGAAATGTTCACGGATGGTAAGCATATCTGCCAGCATCTGTGTTGGATGATATTCATTTGTCAATCCGTTCCAAACCGGAACTTCCGCATATTTCGCTAAGTCTTCCACGATTGTCTGTTCAAAACCGCGATATTCAATCCCGTCAAACATACGGCTAAGCACTCTTGCTGTATCCGGAATACTTTCCTTCTTACCGATTTGAGACGCTTTTGGATCTAAATATGTACAGCCCATTCCCAGGTCATGTGCCGCTACTTCAAAAGAACATCTTGTTCTTGTACTTGTTTTTTCAAAAATCAGAGCAATGTTTTTTCCTCTGTGATAATCCACGAGAACTCCGCTTTTTTTCTTTGCTTTTAAATCAGCTGCTAAATCCAATAAATACAGAATCTCTTCCGGTGTGTAATCTTTTAATGTTAAGAAATCGCGTCCTTTTAAATTCATAATGTTTCTCCTCTATTTCCTTCTTTGGCGTGCCGCCTCGTACATAAAAATCCCTGCTGCCATCGCTGCATTTAATGACTCCAGCTGTCCGCACATAGGAATCTTTACTAATGTATCTGCTGCCTCTGACAATTCGTCACTGAGACCATTTCCTTCGTTGCCGATCAGGATTGCCGTTCCTTTTCGATAATCCTCACAGTCATAATCATTCTTTCCTGCAAGATGTGCTGCAAATGTCTGAATTCCATGTTTGCGAAACAGCTGTAACACCTCACTCATATCGTCAACTACAAAAAACGACACTCGATAAATAGACCCCATCGTAGAACGAATGGTTTTTGGATTATAAATATCCACACAGTTTCGCGTCATAATGACACCGTCCACCCCTGCACCTTCTGCAGTACGCAGGATTGTTCCTACATTTCCCGGATCCTGCAAATCCTCTAGAACCACAAAAAACGGATGTTCTTTCGTAAGAATCTCTTCAAGATTTCTCTTTGTCTGTCTCATAACGCACAAAACCCCTTGTGGTGTCTGTGTATCACAGACAGATGCAAACAATTTGTCCTGCACCACTTCACAGTTCGGCTGTTCCTTTACGATTTCCGGATGTTTCTCCAGAAAATGCTCCGCTACGTATACTTTTTCGATTTCACGCTTCGGAGCTTCTGTGTACATTTTCCAGCCTTCAACAACATAAAGTCCGCTTTCTCGACGCAGTTTTGCTTTTTTGTTTAATTGACTGATGGTTTTTAACTGAGGATTACTGCTGCTTGTTATCATATAACTCTCCAAGTTTTTATTATTGTTCTTTTGTAAGATATGCTTTCGTCTGTTCTTCCATCAGACTATACGATCTTCGCCAAAATTTCATTGTTCGCCACGATGATCAGTGCTGCATCCGCTGGAAGCGGCATATCCGGTTCAATATTTACGGAAACTTTTTCACCTTCCATCAAACCGATTACGTTAATACCTTTTCTACGAAGATTCAATTCAATCAAAGTCTTTCCTGCCCACTGAGACGGCATTTTAAGTTCTACCATACTGAATGTTCTTGATAATTCGTATAAATCCAGGAAATTGTTAGATATCAGTTTTTTGGCAACTCTGGTACCCATTGCTTTTTCCGGATAAATCACTTCATCAGCGCCAACCTTCTTTAAAATGCTTCCATGCATCATATCGCTTGCTTTGGCCAATACATAACCGGCTCCTGCTTCTTTTGCACGAATGGTAGCCATAACGCTGGTGCCGAGATTGGCTGCTATTGCGATCACAACCGCATCTACGTTTTTAATACCTACATTTTCAAGAACTCCAGGTTCTGTTACATCCGCTCTGACTGCATAAGTTACGTCTTCTGCAATTTCATTTACACGTTCTTCATCATCGTCAATTGCGATTACTTCATATCCTGCATTTGCAAGAGTCGTTGCCACACTGCGGCCAAATTTACCTAACCCTAATACTGCAAACTGTCTTCTATTCATGTCTGTCTCCAATCCGAACTCTTCATTAAATTTATTCTATCTTATCTCTATCCCACAAGAATTCTTCTTACCGGTCTTTCAATATGAACATTGGCCTCATGGGAACGAACAACCACTGCTGACGCCAGTGTAATCGGACCAATTCTGCCCAAATACATAACAAGTATTACAACAATCTTTCCCGCCACTGTTAATGTAGAGGTAAATCCTCGACTAAGTCCTACCGTAGCTAACGCAGATACGATTTCGTATGCGACATCCAGATGTTCTCCTTGCGAAGCAACGGATAAAGTGATAATTGCCGAGAACAATACGATTACTCCGGTCACTACAACCACAATCGCAGTTCGAATATTCTCTTCCGGCAATCTGCGTCCGAACACTTCTGTATGCTTCTTGCCTCTAAAATACGCTACCGTTGTCAAAAACAGCACCGCGATTGTCGTAGTCTTGATACCACCGGCAGTACCCATAGGCGATCCGCCAATAAACATCAGCAGCATATGGAACATACTGGTCGCATCTGTGAAATCACTCTGGGCAATTGTCTCAAATCCGGCTGTTCTCGTGGTTACTGACTGAAATAAAGATGCCAGCACTTTTTCACCAAAACTCAAATTGCCGATTGTCTTTGGGTTGCCGAATTCTAAAGTCATGATTACAGCCGCACCTGTAAAAATCATAAGAGCAGTCATAACGATTACAATTCTTGTATGAAGCTCCAGCTTCGTAACAAACTGCTTTGGATGCATCTCCTTTTTAAGCAACGTTCTCATTCTGCCTCCGATATCCCACCATACAACAAAACCGATACCGCCCATTACGATCAGAAACATTGTCGTCAGATTCACAGGAACATTCGTCACATATGGACGAAGGCTGTCCGGACCGAGAATATCGATACCTGCATTACAAAAAGCAGATACAGAATTGAACACAGAATACCAAATCCCTTTTGCCCATCCATACTCCGGAACAAAACTGAAACAGTAAAAAATTGCACCAATGGTTTCTACAACCAGTGTACCAATCACAATTCTGATTACCAGCTTTACCATACCGGACATATGTTCCAGGTTATAAGATTCCTGTACCAGTTTACGGGTCTTAATAGAGATTCGCTTCCCTAACACAACAAATGCAATCGTTCCGCAGGTCACAATTCCCAATCCGCCTAACTGTATCAAAATCAATATCACGATCTTTCCAAAAAGGCTCCATGTACTAAACGTAGGCACCGTCACAAGGCCTGTTACACATAAAGATGTAGTTGCAGTAAATAATGCATCCACATAGGGAACCGATGTCCCATCTGCACTGGATATGGGCAGCCATAACAAAATACTTCCGACCAAAATTGCCACTGCGAAACCCAATGCCATAAATTTTGCAGCCGTTAAACTATTTTTTTTCTTTTTCATGAATACTCCATAACCGATTATGGGGACTGGCATCCACATGCCGGCCCCCGTTAATCGTATTTCATTAATTGTACTAAAACGATACTAAAATCTCTATGCTGCCTTACTTATACGCTTCAGGCAGTCTGTCCTTAAGCTTTATTCTCAATTTCTCTCATCGTATATGTCTTATGATGATAGTTCTTAGACAAAGATTTGGCGATTTCATACTGGTATTCAGAAATGCCTTTGTTCATATCAAGTGCATCATGAATATCGAAATCACAGAAATTGCCATTCTTGTAACCAACCACTCGCATATTCTTACCTTCTAACAGAAGGTCTACCGCCATACAGCCCATGGTGGATGCATATACTCTGTCACGACAGGTTGGACTTCCGCCTCGCTGCATGTGGCCTAAAATAGTTGCACGAGTTTCAATACCGGTAGCAGCTTCAATTCGGCGAGCCATACTTGCAGAATGTCCAATACCTTCTGCATTGATAATGATATGGTGCTTCTTGCCTTTCTTTCTGTTCTCGATAATGTTGTCTACCAGTTTCTGTTCATCATAATCATATTTCTCAGGAAGAAGGATATCCTCCGCTCCATTGGCAATACCGCACCAAAGAGCAATATAACCTGCGTTACGTCCCATAACTTCAATGATACTGCATCGTTCGTGAGAAGTAGAAGTATCTCGAACTTTGTCGATTGCTTCCATCGCAGTATTCACCGCTGTATCAAAACCAATGGTGTATTCTGTACATGCAATGTCAAGGTCGATGGTTCCCGGTACACCAACACAGTTGATACCCTGATTGGCCAATGTCTGAGCACCTGCAAAAGAACCGTCACCGCCAATAACTACAAGACCGTCAATGCCGAATTTTCTGCAGTTCTCTGCTGCCTTGATCTGACCGTCTAACGTTCTCATTTCTGCACAGCGGGCAGTATAAAGAACGGTACCGCCTACGTCAATAATATCGGATACATCCTTAGCTGTCATTTCGAAAATCTCTTCTTTCAGAAGTCCGTCGTATCCTTTTTTGATACCCATGACTTTAACACCTCTTGCAATACATCTGCGCACAACTGCACGGATTGCTGCATTCATTCCCGGTGCATCGCCACCGCTGGTAAGTACTCCAATTGTTTTAATTTCTTTATTTTCTGTCATAGAATAGCCTCCTTCGTATACACGAATTATTGCTCGATTATTTTGCCGTTATACAGCAATTTTAATTCATTTTAGGCTGTTTTTCAATACTCTTTTCCACAACTTTAACATTGCGTTCCGTATATACCTGATAAAGTTTCGACAAAAGATTTTTGTCTGCCAAAACGTTTCGATTGGACGGAAGACGCTTGATTGCTTTTGGATTTTTAACATAAATCACTACGCTGTCATTCCCATCAGAATCGTTCAAAATATCATATAAGCGCAGTTCTTCTTTTTCGTATTCATCCACGGATTCAAACTGGATCCAGAGCTCTCTCCTTGCATCTTCAAAGGACCATACTTTTTCGCAGATCAGCTTGCTGGCTTTGTCATCTTCTGCAGACACTCGACCGTGAATAAACACTTTTTGATCTGTTTCCAGCATTGCTGCATACTTTTCATAATCTCTCGGGAATACAACAACTTCCACTGATCCAAGCAGATCTTCCAGTGTAAGAAATGCCATCATTTTGTTGTTCTTTGTATACTTGATGGTCTTCTCCAGAATCATACCGCCAACGATTTCCTTCGCGCCGTCCACAACCTTTGGCTGTCCCGTTTCTTCATCCGGAAGAAAATCTGCCGTAACAACGGAAATATTCTTTCTCCATCGTTCCTCATATTCTTCCAGCGGATGACCGCTGATATACACACCCATCACTTCTTTTTCCATAAAAAGCTTTTCTTCTTTTGTGTATTCACCAACATCCGGAAGCCTGATTTCATACTCTTTCTTCTCTTCTTCCGAAAACAGGTCAAAAAGAGACATCTGTCCGGAAATGGAGGATTTGCGTTCCTGGTTGGCCGCATCCATAATCTGGGGATATACCATCATAAACTGTTTTCTCGTTCCGCCTAAACAGTCAAATGCACCTGCTTTGATAAAACTCTCGATGGTTCGCTTGTTGATCTCATGTCCCAGCGTACGCTCTGAGAAATTCTTCAGAGAGGTAAATGCGCCCATCTTTCGCTCTCTTGCGATTACATCAAACACCGGTCCGCCGATGCCTTTGATCGCAGATAATCCGTAGCGGATGCTGTTTCCTTCTACAGAGAAATTCCCTTCGCTTCGATTGACATCCGGAGGCAGAATTCCGATTCCCACCTGCTTGCAGTGAAGAATGTATTCCGCAACCTTCCCCGGATTATCAATAACCGACGTCAGGAGGGCTGCCATAAATTCTACCGGATAATAATATTTTAAATACGCCGTCTGATACGCCACTACCGCGTATGCAGCTGCGTGTGATTT
>X73_One_humped_Camel__coassemble_481_pt1 | contig 9638 bp, 4 predicted proteins | sample X73_One_humped_Camel__metabat2_low_PE_005 | metagenome-assembled genome bin X73_One_humped_Camel
CTTCCGTAATTATGTTATCCTGTGTATTTTCTGCAAATGAAACTGTTTCATCGATTTCCACTTGTTCTGTTACAACCGCTTCTGCATTTTCTAAGCTTTCCTTTTCAACTGCTTCTTCCTGGATATTTGGCTCCGGTTTCTTGTCCGGTTCATTTTCACCACATGCAGTCATAGTGCAGATTCCAATTGTAATACATGTGATTAAAGAGAATAGTTTTTTCCTCATTTGATATCTCCTATGGTTATGTATGTATTCTAAGTCTTTTAAATAATTCTTAAGGTTTCGGAACAAAGATGACGCCTCGCTTTTCGAATTTGGCTCTTTCTTCTTCCGTATAATCTTCGAAATACATTTGTGCGCCGGACAAATTGGCTCCTTCCAAATTGGCTACGTACAAATTGGCTCCTTCCAAATGGGCTCCTTCCAAATTGGCTCCTCTCAAATCGACTCCGGACAAATCGACTCCGGACAAATTGGCTCCGGACAAATTGGCTCCTCTCAAATTGGCTTCTCTCACTGATTCCCACATAGTATATTCCATCAGTGTTCTCTTTTCTGCAACATAAGCAAATAAATACAGAGCACAGATTACCTTCGCCTCATCGTTCTTACCATTCTTCACTTTATCATCAAATTTGTCGAATTCAGAAAGAACATTAACAAATCCTCTATAATTACCTATACGCTTTAAGAACTCAGAAATACCTTCTACACTCTCTGAAAGAACGGTCTCCTCCAGTATTCTTTTCGCATCATATGTCAATTCTTTTCGCATCATATGTCAATTCTCCATCATTTTCTTTATACGTCAGAATTTCTTTAATTATCGTACACTGTTTATCTATATCGCCAACTAAGTCATGATAACACTCTATAATTTCCTCGCTGCTTAACTTATCATCGCTGCTAAGTATTCTCGAATAAATATTCTCAATTCTAGGAGATAAACCATACTTTCTTTTATATATGTATGCCATATAGCTCTGATAGGTATCATCTATGCAGCCATGGATCAGCATATATCTCAATGCATTTATATAAGGACTCTTCGCCATTTCATGATATTCTTTGATATATTCATCAAATTTGCTTTCAACAACTGCATCTTCTACTATTTTTCCCCAGTTCTTATCACTGTGCTCCGCTAGAATTTTCTCTATTACTTTAGAAACAAATCCTCTTCCCAACAAAGTATTATTATAATCTTCCGGGAACAGATTCTTATATACAGTCATTGCAAATAATTTATCTGCTGTTACCAATTCCTCATTTAATCTTTGTGCATAAATGTAGTATTCATTACAGATATTCTTCAAAAACCTCATATCATCAACAAATAAGGAAATATTCTCAATCAGTTTCTCTGATACAAGGTTCTTCCCATCATGAAATCTATGTTCCATGGTTTCTACTGAACCAATTTTTTTAAGATACTCTTTAATATATTTATTAGAATTAGATCTGCTGATATAAGGAACAACCGGAATTATAAAGTCAAAAAATTTTGTCCGATCTTTTGAAGAAAAAATATCATCCTTTACCAGATAGAAAAACTTTAGCTGTTCTTCTTTTTTTCTTTTCTTATTTACTAAAGTATTAATCTCTCTTAATCGTTCAAATACTCTTATCTTTTCAAATCGATCAATATCCTCAAACACGATTACATCCGCATCACAGTTTTCGAACAAATAAAGTACCTCATTTAAATAAGAATCAAAGAAAGAATTCTCATCTTTTGTATAATCCAATTCAATTACCGCATCTTGAAACTTCAGTCGCTTCAGCAATCCTTTTTCCTGAAATTCTCTAATTAACCGATATAAGAAGAAAAGGGTAATACTAATGAGCAGAACCCCCAATCCCATTCGAAGAATAAAATCATATTGGGCAATAAAGTTATACCATGCCTCTACGATACTTTTAATACCGGTTAACTGAACTGCTTCAATAACCTGTTTTTCTTCCTTTAACGCTTCCTTCCAAAGATGAATTGTCTCATTGCATCTTACCAGAATGCTATCTATATATTTAAAATATAGTATTGCCAGCAAGCAGCACATAACCGCAATCGCGGTCTGCCAAATACAACAAGGCTTAATTTCTTTCTTTAAAGGCAAATTAAGCTGACGGATCTTTTTACTTGCAACCTGATATAACAGCTGGTTAAAAATCTTCATTTCCAATAATGGCTCTTTTATGTTCTCTTCATCACCAAAACGAGCCAATGATATATGAATAAATATTTTATAACTATCTTTCTTGTAAGTTTCAATAATACTGCTTTTTCCGGAGCCATAGGCACCGGATAATGCAATATTGTTCACATCCTCATTTTCTAATGCATAATCGATTGCCTCTTTATATGCACTAATATCAGCATCATCAAAAGGAGTCAGCTTTTGAAATGGATACTTCTGTTTATCTTTTGACTCTTCTGATGTAGTCCTTCTAGTATCTAAAATTCTTTCATCTTCGTCCCTCATACCTTCCGTCCTCCATTACGTATATAAGGAAATTATAACATGGTTTTATGAAAGAATACTACATAATCTGCAATATTCAACCATATTCTCCAAAAAACACCGCCCGGCCCACAACTTCTTGTGCACCGGACGGTGTTTCTTATGTTTTACTTATAAATCCCTATTCTGCCAATCGCAGCACTGCCACATCACTTTGTACGGTGTTTCCGGCTTCGTCGGTCACCACACAATACACCTGCTGCCCATTGCGCCAGCGATTCACGGCAATGCGATAGGTGTTTCCATCTACAAACTGCGCTGCAGATTCATAGAATTTCTTATTTCCCGGGTTCTTGTAATACCAGGTATAAGTAAGTCCCTCGCCCTCTGCTTCCACAGTGAGTACCGCTTCTTCGAACTCTTCGGCTGCTGTATAATCCTTTGGCTGTTCCGTAATAGACAGCTCCGAAGCTTTCTTTGTAATGGTCACAGTGTTGGTCTGAACACTGCTGCCGTACTGATCCGTGATCACACAATATACTTCCTGTCCGTCGCGCCACTTGTACATTTCGATGGTATATACATTTTCATCTGCAAATGCACTCTGAGACGGATAGAAACGAACGTTTCCAGGATTCTTATAGTACCACTGGTAAGTAAGTCCTTCGCCTGCTGCCTCTACAGTTACAACGACCTCGCTGCCCAGCGCTGCGGATCCACTTTCCGGCTGTTTCAGAATTTCAAGCGGAATCTTGATTTCTTCCACCAGAATGCTGATAGCATCTTCGATTTTCCAGATTGCTGCTTTGATTTCCTGCTGGGATGACTCCTCATTGGTCAGCACCTGCTGTCCGTATGTGTATGCCGTTTCATAATACTGATAGCTTTCTTTTGTATACTGGGAAGCATCCTTCTTATTTCGGATATACTGTTCAAGAACCTCTATGTTCTTTGTCTCTTCCAACGCTTTTCTTGCTGCTGCAAGTTCCTTAACTGCTGTATCGATAGCCATCTGATTGCAGTTTGCATCTTCGTACACTTCCGAAGCACGAAGATAAGCCTCCTCATAAAGAGCATAGGATTCTTCTGTATAAAGAGATGCATCCACTTCCACGCTCAGCTCTCTTTCCAGATTGTACTTATCCTGAATCAGGGTATCGTCAAAGACCACTTCCGTAATCTTCCACCAGTATTCCACCGTTTCTGTTACCCGGATACGTACATATCGAACATCACACTCTTCAAAAGTAAGATTCTCCACAGCCTGTTCGCCTATGGTTCCTACTTCCGTCCACTGCTCCCCATCTGAGGATACTTCAACGACTCCGCTGTGGATGACATCCGATCCGGCATCTGTAGAGTAGATCTTGATGTTGCTCATCTGCTGAGTATCTCTAAAAGAGAATAAGATATAATCACCTGCCGTCTGTCCGTCATTAAGCCAGGTTGTGGAAGAAGTATCGCCATCAATCAAGCGTTCTAACACGTAATCCTGATAAATGCTTTTGTTTGTGCTGATTGTCACAAACGCTCCCAGAACAGGATTTTCGATGCTGTCTCTTAACTGTTCACAGGCGTAATCCACCAGTGCCTGATCTGATTCTATACTGTAGAATACATTTTGAGCAAATTGATAGGACTGCTCATATTTTAATTTTGCTTCTACTGAAAACTGTGTAACATCCACTTCCTGCAAAAGAAGAAGCTCCAGTTCACTCTTATCGGTCAATTCTGACGGAATCTTGTCTTCTTTAATGATCTCCATCTGATTGGAAAGGAGTCTCATGATCCGATTCATTTCACTGATCGGCCCTGTTTCCATCATAGCTTCCAGCGCAGCAATATTCTTTTCAAAATCTTTTAAGAATTCTTCATTTTCTTCTGAGATTTCTATGGTTGAAAGCAGTTCTTTTGCCTCTGCGATAGTATTTTCAAAGCTGTCTGGTTCATAGCCGTATACCTGCAGTTCATAAAAGTTTCCGGAATATTTATCCGTATCCTTATAGACAAACTGCTCGATCTGCTGATACTTTACATATCTGGCTTTTTGAATGCCCTCCAGGGCAATGATTTCCTCTGCATCGGTACCGCCGTTTAATCCTGACCGTTCTTCGACACGTGTCCAGTTCTCGCCGTCTTCGCTAAGTTCCATAGCATACGCATTTGGAAGTTCGCCGAAATTCAAGGAGATTTCCTCGATCAAATATGCCTTTTCCAAATCTACAATCACCCAGGCATCATCTTCACGTTCCAGTGAAATACGGGTACTCATATCTCCATCGGTCGCATGAGATGGATCGAACTGAGGATATTTCAATTCTCCATTTTCCAGATATCCGCCTTCTACACCGCTTACCGTTACCGGTTTTCCAAGCGCCAGATTCTGGTATTGAGATTCTTCTTTGCCTATGCCGGCAACCTGATTCTCATCCATATCATAATTGTAAATTCTCAGGTTATCCATCGTTCCGTAAATACCGCTGCCGATTTTTTCTGTCGGCATTACAAAGGTGCTGGAACCCTGTTTGGACGCACCGGTTACCTTATAATACTTACCGGATACTGCATACAGACCATTCACATAGAGATGTGCATCCGTAGAATCACAGACAATCGTCAGCTCCATCTCAACATCTGTCGGTATCCTGTAATCAAAGAGATAGGAATAGCCTTTACGCTCATATCCTAAACAGCCCGTATTGTCATAATTGTAATACAAGGTACCGTCTTTTCCATGGAAAATCACTCCATTGGCCGGTGTCACATCGTCGATGATGATGTCAAACTGTGTAGTGTATGGGAATCCAATGGAATCAAACGGAAGACTCAGATAGCCCTCTCCATTTAATCGAAGGGCACCGTTCTTCAAATAGGTGTCTGTAAGCGTTCCGTCATACCCATTGCCGCTAAGATCCAGGATTCCGTTTTCATTTGTTTCGAAATCATAAGACGCCACCAGATTACCGGCACTTTCCACATAGCGGGCCGGATTGGCCTGTGGTGTCTTTTTGTCTACTGCTTCTACACGGGATATGAATTCTTCACCGGTTTCGTCGTCTTTCTCTCCGTACCAGCCTTTTTCAGCCATGAGAATGATCTGGTCTCTGAAACGGTCAAAAATATCAAACTCGCTTGCACCTACTTTAATATCATACCAAAGAGCTGCTTCGGCACCTAAAAGCTGCGGATGACCTGCTGCCAAATATCGGCCGCCGTTCAGATTGCTGTATTCCCATCTGTCATACAGATTTTTGATATTCAAGTAGTTGTTGTAGCCTGCACACGGAACAATATACAAAACTCCGTCTGCATTGTTGATGAACCGGTAACCGTCTTCCTTCATTTCTTCAAAGCTTGCCCAGCTGTGACTCCACATATGAGCAATCGCATCGGTACTTACCGGTGTCTCTCCGGCAAATCCGTTCGTTCCCAGAGATGCCCAGAAACGGCATTCCACCCCTTTGTCATTCACATAACGGATCATTTCATCCATGTAGCGGCGAACCACTTCGGAATAGGATTTGCTGTATTCATCCGTTCCGATATGGAATTTGCCATTCTGGAATACAGGGTCCTCTCCATCTAAGAATTCGTCAAATACGTCTTTGACTACTTGTACAGATCTTGCATACGCTTCTTCCGTACGCAGATCCAGGTGGTATCCATCCATCAAAAGTGAAGAATCAATTTTCGTAAATGCACCTGCATGTGCCGGTGTATCAATTTCCGTCACCACATCTACACCGAATTTTTTTGCTTCTTTTTGATACGCTTTATAATCTTCCTGGGAATATGCAGTGATTCCTTCATTTAACTGCGGATACACCTTGCTTTCCACACGAAAGGCACTTCCCTGTTCACCGCCGTTGTCATTGATATGATTTCGGAATTCACTTAATTTAAAATAACCTGCATATTTGGTCATTTCTTCCAAATGCTCCAGCGGAATGTACAAACGGCCTACATCCAGCATCACGGCACGAACTTCATACTGCGGATAATCTCGCACCATTCCTTTTGGCACACTTTTCTGATCTTCTGCCTGACTGAGTATCTGTGAAATGGAAGTTCCCCCATACAGAATCCCTTCTTCTGTCTTCGCCTCAACGGTAAGGATATCCTGGATTTCCATGGCGTACCCTTCTTCCCCCAAGACACTTTCCTCATCGATCACAAGGTAAATGTCACCGTCCTTTGGTGTCCCTGTCTTGATCTGACTCTCTCTGCCGATCATTTCTTCAAAATACATGGCAATCTGTTCTGCCGTTTCTCTCAAGGATTCTTCCGCCAAAACAATGGAGCCTGTATATTGAAAATATCCATGATCCCCTTTCCATTCTCTAAGTTCCGGCACTACATCCGGCTTTTCATTTTCGGATTCCTCCGGTGTATAGAGGCCTTCAATGAGAACCGTCTTCGGTTCATCGCCCTGCAAAACAGTTCCATCCGGCCCCTGTAATTCGTAGAAAAGATTGACTTTCATATCCTCTAACGGGCGGGTGATCCTGCCATCCATAGAGATGACAGCCGGATTGCTTGTCGCATACAGCGCAAGAGAATAGCCCTCATACCCTGTATCCGGCAGCACGATCTGTTCATAGGATGCATCTGCTTCCACATCTTGCTGAAGAAGATGAGCAAGAAGCTCTTCCAGCGGCGGAGCTTCTGATTCAGCGGCCCTGCCTGCTGCACCTTCCTGTACTGCTGCAGTTGCTGCCCAAGTGTTCTGTGGTGTCCCAATACCGGTCTGTAGCAGCAGAGCGGCACTCAGACAAGCACTGAAACAGCGCATTGCTTTTGTTCTTTTTCTCATAAATTTCACCTCATTCTTCTCTGTGTCCCAACACAAATCTTATAAAAACATTATACCAAAGAATGGGAATACTTTCTGATTTATTTTCGCTTTAGAGACAAAAAACAGCTGTATGATCTGGCGTTTGCCGCTATCATACAGCTGTGTCATTTCTTATAAAATTCTTATAAAATTCTCATAATATCCTGATACATAATAAAAACCATCAGCGCCATCAATGCAACAATACCGATGAAATGTACCATACCTTCTTTTTCTCGATCGATTGCCTTGCCGCGAATCGCTTCAAGAAACAGGAATACCAGTCGGCCGCCGTCCAGAGCCGGAATCGGCAGGAGGTTCATAACCCCTAAGTTGGCGGACAGCAGAATCATCATATTCAGCATGTTCATCCAAACAATCAATGCGCCTTCCGATTTCACTTCTTCATACGTATCGCCAATTACCTCTACCACCCCGATCGGACCTGACATATCTTCTATTCCGAACTGACCGGTAAAGAGCATTCCCAGACTCTTAATAGTGGTCTCAATCCAGTATTTCACCTCAATGAAACTGTATTTCACCACGCCCCAAGGTGTTGTTTTGGTTCGCCCGGTGTTGTAGGCAAATCCGGTACTGATTCCTTCCGTCATATTCGGTGTAAGAACCTCTTCATATTCCAAACCGTCACGTTCATAGGTAAAGGTTACCGGTGAACCATCCAGCGGTGATTCAGCCAGATATGCCTGCCAATCGTCAAAGTCTTCGAAGTAATATCCATCCAGTGCCAAAAGGTAATCACCATCCTGTACGTGGCTGTCTGCCATGGCAGAACCCTCCACCAGATTAGTGATCAGGATCTTATCTCCTTCTTCCACACCGCTGAATCCCAGCAGGTATCTGCTGTATGTTGCCGGTGTAAATGCAATCTCCTGTTCCTTTCCTTCACGCTGAACCATCATCTGAATCTCTTCCCCGATTTCATAACCGGTCAGATTCTCATACAGCAGAACATCACGGGAAATATCTACGGATTCTCCCTGAAGTTCTGTAATCAGATCTCCTTCTCTAAGACCTGCCTCATATGCAGGACTTCCTTCTTCCACATAGTAAATTTCCGCAGGGTCATACCCCATCACACCAATGATAATCGCAGCAGCAGCAAACGCGAAAATAAAATTGAAAATCGGGCCGGCTGCAACTACACTGATTCTTGCCCAGACGGATTTTGTATTAAATGCACCCGTACAAAGTTCTGCCCCATCTTCGCCCAGCATGGCACAAGAACCGCCAAAAGGAAACAGTTTTAAGGAATATATGGTTCCTCCCTTTGTAAAACTGATGATTCTTGGTCCCATTCCAAGCGAAAACTCATTCACCACAATTCCGTTTCCTTTTGCCAGTAGGAAATGTCCTAACTCATGAAACAGAATAATTCCGCTGAAAATAATAAGTGCAATAACAATATTCATGTAACTCTCCATTCCGTCCTTTTATTACCATTTTAAATCTATTCTTTCATAAATCTTCTGTTCTGTTTCCAGAATTTCCTCAAGACATGGATCTGCAATGACTTCATGGGTATCCATCGCATCACGGATGATACGGTAAATATCCAGGAAACCGATCTGTTTCTTAAGGAATAAAGCAACTGCTTTTTCATTTGCTGCATTGAAAACCGTTGGCATGCTGCCGCCGATCTTGGAGGATTCCATAGCCATCGGAAGGCCAAGGAAGGTATCCATATCCGGTTTCTCAAATGCAATGGATGTCAGTGTTTCAAAGTCCAGACGATCTCCTGCCAGATATCTGCGTTCCGGATAATACAGCGCATACTGAATCGGAAGCTTCATATCCGGTGTGCCAAGCTGCGCCATTACAGCGCCGTCATTGAACTGCACCATGGAATGGATGATACTCTTTGGCTGAACCACAACCTGAATACGATCTATACCCACATCAAAAAGCCATTTCGCTTCCATCACTTCCAGGCCTTTGTTCACCAGTGTGGCTGAATCGATGGTGATTTTCTGTCCCATCGCCCAGTTTGGATGCTTCAGCGCATCTTCTACAGTTACGTGCTGAAGGTCCTGTGTCTTTCTTCCGCGGAACGGACCGCCGGATGCTGTGATCAGCAGCTTATCGATGGTACGCATCCCTTCTCCGCGAAGACACTGGAAAATCGCGCTGTGCTCACTGTCCACCGGCAGAATGCGAACGTTGTGTTCCTTTGCCAGTTTCATAATCAAATGACCTGCAGTTACCAGTGTTTCTTTATTTGCAAGGGCAATGTCTTTCCCTGCTTTAATGGCTTCCATTGTTGGTCGAATACCGATCATTCCAACAATGGCTGTTACCAGGATCTCTACCTCTTCTAAAA
>X73_One_humped_Camel__coassemble_486_pt1 | contig 9534 bp, 10 predicted proteins | sample X73_One_humped_Camel__metabat2_low_PE_005 | metagenome-assembled genome bin X73_One_humped_Camel
GGTTCGAACCCTGGACACCCTGATTAAGAGTCAGGTGCTCTGCCAGCTGAGCTAATCGCGCGTGTACACATTTTCACGTGTCTTTCATAAGACAAAAGCTATTATATACCAGTTTTTTTGGGAATGCAAGCAAAAAAATAAAAAAGTTATCCCTGCCTATTAAAAAGGTGCGTCCTGTGGTACAATATTACTACAAAGAATTAACAATGCATGAAGAGATAATAAAGAGGAGATGAGAGCAATGAAACGTTTTTTAGACTGTACTGCTTCAGATTTTGAAAAGATGAATGCACAAGATATGATTGCTGCAATTACTGCCAGTGAAGGAAGACTTCTGGTCTGTGAAACCATCGGGACGATTATGCCTATGCTGGGCGATGTGACAAATGCAGAATTTGCTGCAGCCATGGGAGCAGATATTATCCTTTTAAATATATTTGATGTAAATGCGCCGGTAATTCAGGGCCTTCCAGAGACAGATCCGGAAAATACCATACGCAAGATCAAAGAACTGACAGGCAGACCGGTAGGTATTAATCTGGAACCGCTGGAAAGCAATGTAGACAGTCAGGTAGATACTCTGGATATGTGGAAATTATCCTCTGGAAGAGCTGCGACCTTGGAAAACGGCAGGAAAGCAGTAGAAATGGGTGTGGATTTTATTGTATTAACAGGAAATCCTGGAATCGGAGTTACAAATAAAGCGATTACAGAGACTTTGAAATTATATAGAGAAAACTTCGGCGATCAGGTGGTTTTGGTTGCAGGCAAAATGCATGCAGCCGGTATTCTTTCAGAAGCCGGTGAAAAAATCATCACAAAAGAAGATGTTAAAGCGTTTGCAAATGCAGGTGCAGATGTTATTCTGATGCCGGCACCTGGCACTGTGCCTGGTATTACAATGGAATACATTCGTTCTCTGGTTGCATATGCGCATGAATTGGGAAAACTGACATTAACAGCAATCGGAACTTCTCAGGAAGGCGCGGATATCGCTACCATCAAGGAAATTGCACTGATGTGTAAAATGACTGGTACGGATCTTCATCATCTTGGAGATGCTGGATACGGCGGAATGTCACTTCCGGAAAATATTCTGGAGTACGGAAAAACTATTCGCGGCATCCGTCACACCTATCACAGAATGGCAGTGTCCATTCGTCGATAATTAACGAAAGAAAAGGGGACAAATATGATTAAAAATTATGATGCCTGTAATTTCAAAATGGCCATACCGGAAGTTGCTCTTGGGGGAGGGTGCTGCAAGGTCAAACTTACGACCATCGGTAAAATAGGTCAGGAAGAATGTCAGCTGGCAATTCTTTCCTGCAAACTGGTCACTTTGAAGCAGCAGAGTTATGAAATAGAACTGCAGCCGGATATGCTGCGTTTGAATTCCATCGGAAGAACGGTCAGTGAAGGACAGATGGAGAATCCGGGAGCTGGTTTTGGGCTTGCAGGAGCTAAGTTAGAAGTAGAAGTACTGGATCTTCTGAAAAAAGAAAAATACAGCATTCACTTTAAGCGAGGCGGAGATCGAAAATGGTCACTGGAAGGCATAGACGTGGAGGAACAGGTGGAAGTTGACCGTCGTGCTTTACGAGAAAAGCGCAGAAAGACAAACCGATTATTATAAAAACAAAACTATTTCTTAAGAAAAAGCCTTTTGGGAATTTGTTTCCAAAGGGCTTCTTTTTAATATAATAGTTCATTTTTGGAACTATTTCTGATATAATAGATGGATAAACGAAGGAGAAAATGAAGGATGACAGAAATTATTAATGTGACAAAAAAAGATAATCTCGTTCCGTTAGATGTTATTAATGGTTATAGAGTCAGACCTGGTTTTTTTCGTAATTTCGGAGCCACAGCTCTTCCGAATGCGGTGAATTTTACCGTTTCTTCTATAGGTGCGACTTCATGTGAACTGCTTTTGTTCCATTATCATGAAGAAGAACCGTTTGCGGTGATTCCATTTCCGGAATCCTATCGCATCGGGAACGTATATTCCATGATTGTATTTGACCTTAATATCGAAGATACGGAGTATGCTTACCGCGTGGACGGTCCGTATGATCTTAAGAAGGGACTTCTTTTTGATAAGACGAAATATCTGCTGGATCCTTATGCGAAGGCTGTAACGAATCAGAGTGATTGGGGTGTTCTCAGAACGAAAAAAGATCAGTATCGCGGACGAGTAGTGCGAGATACATTTGACTGGGGTGCAGAAGGTCAGCTGAAAACACCGATGGAGGATTTGATCATTTATGAACTGCATGTTCGCGGTTTTACGATAGATCCTTCCAGTGGAGTGCGTGCGCCGGGAACATTTGCCGGCCTTAAAGAGAAAATTCCTTATTTAAAGGAACTTGGGGTAAATGCAGTAGAGCTTATGCCGATTTTTGAGTTCGATGAACTGCGTGATTATCGTGTGCAGGACGGCAAAGAGCTTTTGGATTATTGGGGATACAATACCGTAAGCTATTTTGCACCGAATACCAGCTATGCCAGTCGAAGGGAAGAAAACAGAGAAGGCTGGCAGTTGAAGGATCTGATCAATGAACTTCATAAGAACGGAATAGAAGTAATCCTTGACGTTGTATTTAACCATACGGCAGAGGGGAATGAGAAAGGTCCATTCTTTTCCTTTAAAGGATTTGATAATAATATTTACTATATGTTAACACCGGATGGTTCTTATTATAATTTCAGCGGTTGTGGAAACACTTTAAACTGTAACCATCCGATCGTACAGACATTGATTCGAGAATGTCTCAGATACTGGACGATTACGTATCGAATTGACGGGTTCCGTTTTGACCTTGCTTCTATTTTAGGAAGAAACGAAGACGGGTCACCGATGAGCAAACCGCCGCTTCTTCAGAGTCTTGCATTTGACCCGATTTTAGGCGGTGTGAAATTGATTGCGGAAGCCTGGGATGCAGGCGGGCTGTATCAGGTAGGAAGTTTTCCGTCCTGGAACCGCTGGACCGAATGGAACGGCAAGTATCGAGATGATCTGAGAAGTTTCCTGAAAGGAGACGACGGCAAAGCACATGTGGCAGCGCTTCGAATGATGGGTTCCCAGGACCTGTATCCGATTGCCCTCAGAGGTGCTAATGCTTCGGTGAACTTCCTGAACTGTCATGACGGATTTACGCTTTATGATATGTATTCTTACAATCATAAGCATAATGAGAAGAACGGATGGAACAACACAGACGGCACCAATGACAATTTGAGCTGGAACTGCGGTGCGGAAGGGGAGACCGAGGATGAAAAGGTGAATGCTCTTCGCCGCAAGATGATCAAGAATGCAGTAGTTACCCTTATGTGCAGCCGAGGAACACCGATGTTCTTTATGGGGGACGAATTCTGCAATACACAGTTCGGCAATAACAATGCATACTGTCAGGACAATGAAATTTCCTGGCTGAACTGGAAAGATAAAGAAAAGAACAAAGATATTTATGAATTTTTCCGTTATATGATTGCTTTCCGTAAGGAGCATTCCGTAATCCGACGTACGGAAAAGCCTTGTTCTCTGCATCTTCCAAGAATGAGCATGCACAGCAATAAACCTTGGACCGACAAATATGAATGGTCCGCGAAGGTAGTGGGAATCATGTACACAGGAAGTGTAGACAATGTGGATGATTTCGTATACTTTGCGGTTAATTCCTATTGGGGCGAACAGGTGATTGAATTGCCGGATCTTATGAATTATACATGGAAAATGGTTGTTGACACAGCATTAGAAGACAGTATCCTTCAGGATGAGCTGCTGATTTCAAGTGGTAAATGCACCATTGGACCTAGATCTGCGATGGTCTTTACAGCAGTGAAAAAACAGTAGGTTTTCAGAGGAGTTTCACTAGAAAAAGTGTGAAATATCAGTTGACATTGTGCATTTTAACTGATAGACTAAATTTTAGTAAGACGTTAAAGACACTTCTTCTGGATTGATACTCCGTGGTAGCTGGCAAGACCAAATTTCATTTTGTGCATAAGTGCTGGATGGAGTTTGGCTTTTTTTATCATTATGAGAGAATGGCCGGTACGAAGGAAAGTGTCTTAAGTGATTAAGGTGTGCACAATTTACAACAAATGGGGTGAGTGTGCACTTCTTGTCATAGAGTTATTTTCAATTTTATTTTATTATTATAGGCCGAGTGGCCGGACTTGTAAGGAGGACAAACAAAATGGGAATGTTTGATTTTTTGAAAAAAAAGAAAAATGTTGAAGAAATTGGAGCACCAGTTGAAGGTATGGCAGTACCAAGCAGTGAAGTTCCAGATCCAACTTTCGCAGAAGAAATGCTTGGCAAAGGGATTGCTATTAAACCAGCTGTAGGTAAAGTATTTGCACCAGTTGATGCAACTGTAGGTATGATCTTTGATACAAAGCATGCTATTACACTTACATCCGAAGGCGGCGCTGAAATCTTAATCCACATCGGTCTTGATACAGTATCCTTAAACGGCGCACCATTTACAGTTCATGTAAATGCTGACGATAAAGTTAAAAAAGGCGATCTTCTGATCGAATTTGATATGGACGCTATCAAAGCAGCAGGTCTTGAAACAATTACACCAGTAATCATCTGTAATGCTGATGATTTCCCAGGTATCGAAAGATTCACTGGCAAAGCTGTTCAGCCAGGCGATAAAGTAATGGAAATCGAAAAATAATATTTGAGATTGTTTCAGAAACTAATTTGGATAATTAATTAACACAATTAATTAAATATATTTTATCTTATTAAGGGAGAACAAAAATGAAAGAATTTAAGTACGTTATTACAGATGAACTTGGTATCCACGCTAGACCAGCAGGTCTTCTTGTTAAAGAAGCTAAAAAATTTGCAAGTGCTGTAAAATTAACAAAAGAAGCTAAAACAGTAGATGCAAAAGGTATCATGGGTGTTATGAGCCTTGGTGCTAAAAAAGGTCACGAAGTTACAGTTATGTGTGACGGTGCTGATGAAGATGCAGCTATCGCAGCTTTAGAAGCTTTCTTCAAAGCTAACTTATAATTTCAGCTTGGAATTTTATGAATTGTGCAATATTGTTTGTAATTTTTCGAGAATTGTAGTATTCTTATGTGATAAAGGTCTGTAGGCGAGAACAGGCTTTTATAAATAAAATAATATTTATGAGGAAGGAGGAAATTTCATTATGATGAAATATCTTCAGAAATTAGGTAAATCCTTAATGCTCCCAGTAGCTTGTTTACCTATTTGTGGTGTGTTAATGGGACTTGGATACTTACTTTGTCCATCTACAATGCAGGGTGGTGACGTAGTAGGTCTTGCTAACATCATTGGTTTCTTATTAGTTAAAGCTGTGGCGCTATCATCGACAACATGGCTATCATGTTCGTAATCGGTGTTGGTGTTGGTATGTCTCAGGACAACGACGGTACTGGCGGTGTTGCTGCATTAGCTTCTTGGTTAATGATCACAACATTACTTGCTACAGGTACAGTTACAACAATTATGCCTTCAGTAGCTGATGACGCTGCTAAAACTCTTGCATTTGGTAAAATTGCTAACCCATTCATCGCTATCTTAGCTGGTTGTATCGGTTCTGCAAGCTACAACAAATTCAAAGGCACAGTTTTACCAGACTGGTTATCATTCTTCTCTGGCAAACGTTGCGTAGCTATCGTAGCTTCCGTAATTTCTATCCTTGTAGCTGTTGTATTACTCTTCGTATGGCCAATCATCTTCGGCGGTCTTATCGCTATTGGTGAAGCTATCGTTGGTATGGGATTTGTTGGTGCAGGTATCTATGCATTCCTTAACCGTCTCCTTATCCCAGTTGGTTTACACCATGCTCTTAACAACGTATTCTGGTTCGATACAATCGGTCTTGGTGACCTTGGTCACTTCTGGGCTGGTGAAACATCTGCAGACGTTACTTGGGATCTCGGTATGTACATGTCCGGTTTCTTCCCATGTATGATGTTCGGTATCCCAGGTGCAGCAGTAGCTATGGTTCAGACAGCTAAAGACAAAAAGGCTGCTATCGGTCTTGTTGCTTCTTCCGCTATCTGTGCATTCATCTGTGGTGTTACAGAACCTTTCGAATTCGGTTTCATGTTCTTAGCTCCAGCTCTTTACTTAGTATACTCTGCATTATACGGTGTATTTACAGTAATTACTCTTTACACAGGCTTCCGTGCTGGTTTCTGCTTCTCCGCAGGTGCAACTGACTTATTATTCTCTGCATCCTTACCAGCAGCTAACAACACATTCATGATCATCCCTCTTGGTATCGCTGCATTCGTTGTATTCTACATCGTATTCAGATTCGCTATCACAAAATGGGATCTCAAAACACCAGGTCGTGAAGACGCTGATGATGAAACAACAGTTCAGTTAGCAAACAACGATTTCACATCTGTTGCTAAAGCTGTTCTTGAAGGTGTTGGCGGTAAAGAAAACGTTACTTCTATCGACAACTGTATTACAAGACTTCGTCTTGAAATCAAAGACTATACAAAAGTTGACGAAAAGAAAATCAAAGCAGCAGGTGTTGCAGGCGTTGTTAGACCAAGCAAAACAGCTGTTCAGGTTATCATTGGTACAAAAGTTCAGTTCGTAGCTGACGAATTCAAAAAACTCTGCAAATAATTCTTAGGATTATCAGTTTAATGAATTTATAGTACATATAGAGGGTGCGTGCTCGTAGCACCCTCTGTTAAAAAAAATGAGCTTTCGTAAAACTGAATATGCGTGACTCGCGACGCAAAATATCTTAAGGGAGTGTGCAGAGGTACACTTCCTTTTGTATTTTAAGCGTGTTTTGAGTTTTTTAGGATTAAGTCAGAATATTTTGCATATTTAGGATGGAAAATTCAAAAAAAAAGTAGTACAATATAGTTATCATAAAAAAGAGAGGAAGATGCAATTATGAAATTTATTTGTGGAGAAGATTATGCTGAAATGAGTCTTAAGGCTGCAGAAATTATTGCAGAACAGATTAAAACAAAACCAGACTGTGTACTTGGTCTTGCTACTGGTGGCTCACCTGTTGGCACTTACAAAAAACTGATTGAATGGTACAATGCTGGTGAACTCAGCTTCGCTGATGTTACATCTGTAAACCTTGACGAATACAGAGGACTTTCCGGAGATAACGACCAGAGCTATCGTTACTTCATGAACACTAATCTTTTCGATCACGTAAACATTGACAAAGCTCGTACAAACGTACCTAATGGTCTTGAACCAGACGCTGAAAAAGCTTGTAAAGATTACGATGCAGTAATCGCTAATGCAGGCGGTATCGATCTTCAGCTTCTTGGTCTTGGTCATAACGGACACATCGGTTTCAATGAACCAGCTGAAATCTTCGTTAAAACTACTCAGTGTGTAGATTTACAGGAAAGCACAATTGAAGCTAACAAGAGATTCTTCGAAAAAATTGAAGACGTTCCACGTCAGGCTTATACAATGGGTATCCAGAGCATCATGATGGCTAAAAAAGTTGTTGTAGTTGTATCTGGTGCTGATAAAGCTGATATCGTAGCGAAAGCTTTCACAGGCGATGTAACTCCATGGGTTCCAGCTTCTATCTTACAGATGCATCCAGACGTTACTGTTGTTGGTGACAAAGCAGCTCTTGCTAAAGTTCTTTAATATTAGACGATAAGATCATTTGTCAGATGGGAGAATTTCTCCCATCTGATATATTATTTGAGAATGTTTTTTCTGATATATGGAAGAATAATTCTTGGATAATGCAATCATGGTATTGGAAGAAAGGTAGATACGAATATGATTATTAAAAATGGTAGACTTTTCCAGGAACAGGGTGCTTTCTGTGAAGGTGATCTCTATATTGAAAATGACAAAATTGCTGCATCTGCAGAAGGTGAAGTGATTGATGCATCCGGACTTTATGTTATTCCTGGTCTTACAGATATTCATTTCCATGGCTGTGTAGGCTACGATTTCTGTGACGGTACACAGGAAGCTCTTGCAGCAATTGCTGAATATCAGTTAAAGAACGGTATCACTACAATTTGTCCTGCATCTATGACATTTTCTGAAGAACAGCTCAATGCAATTTTCAAAAATGCAGCTGATTATAAAAACGATAAAGGTGCTGAATTAGTAGGTATCAACATGGAAGGTCCTTTCATCTCTTACGAGAAAAAAGGTGCTCAGAACGGTACTTATATTCACAAACCGGATGCTGATATGTTTATGCGTCTTCAGGATGCTGCAAACGGCTTAATTAAGCTTTGCGACATCGCTCCTGAAGTTGACGGTGCTATGGAATGCATCGAAAAAATCAGTGACAAAGTAACTGTATCTCTTGCACATACATGTGCAGATTATGATATTGCTACAAAAGCATTTGATGCCGGTGCAAAACATGTAACTCATTTATACAATGCGATGTATCCTTACTCACATCGTGCTCCTGGCCCAATCGGTGCTGCATGTGATTGTGAAAAGGTATTCGTAGAATTAATTACTGACAACGTTCACAGCCATCCGGCAGTAGTTAGAACTACATTTAAGATGTTTGGCGATGACCGTATTTGTATGATCAGTGACAGTATGATGGCTACAGGTCTTGAAGATGGCGATTACCAGCTTGGCGGACAGGCAGTTACTGTAAAAGGAAACCTTGCTACTTTAACTGAATTAGGTAATATTGCAGGTTCCGTAACAAACCTTATGAACTGTATCCGTACAGCTGTTAAAGAAATGGACATTCCTTTTGCAAGCGCTGTTAAATGTGCTGCAGTTAACCCTGCAAAAGCAATTGGTATCTATGACAAATACGGAAGTCTTGCAGTTGGCAAACAGGCGAACGTAGTGCTTCTGGATGAAAATCTGGAAATCAAATATGTAATCAAAGACGGTAAGATTGTAGAATAATCTTCAAATAAAAGAGACTGCAGTTCATCAGGAACTGCAGTCTTTTTAGATTAATTCATATTGAAGCCATTCGTATTTCAATTTGCTTCCTTCACGGATTTCTGCTGGAAGAAGAGCTCTTGCTACCAGTTTAAGTTCGTTACTCTCTATATCTGTTCTTTTCAAATTGGCGTAGTCTCCGTCAATAGATACTACTTCGTAAAAAAATGTAGCAAATTCCATGTAATCCTCCTCATACTTTTCTTATATTTTTAGAATGGTCTGCAGCAGCAGTTGCACATCATATTTAAACAAATCATTTTCATACACCAGTTTCCATCCATGCTAAATGGAGAACTGTAGGCTTCGCCTCTCTGCTGGTACCACTGACCGCTGTACTGGAGTCTCTGAAGGAGCATACGGTATTCCATGTTGTTTGGTTCCATATCTACAGCTTTCTTAATATGCTCCAGAGCGTGTACGTTGTTGCCGATTCCCATATTGGCAACGGCACTGAAGTAATACCATTGTGCAGATCGTCTGCTGATGTTGTTCAGTACATTTAAGGCTTCACGATAATGGTGGTGATTCAGATAGTTGGCAGCAGCTTTCATCTGCATGGCTTCTTCTTCCGTATAATTGTAGCTGTTCTGCTT
>X73_One_humped_Camel__coassemble_490_pt1 | contig 9487 bp, 1 predicted proteins | sample X73_One_humped_Camel__metabat2_low_PE_005 | metagenome-assembled genome bin X73_One_humped_Camel
GGTTCTGGAGTTGGCTCTGGAGTTGGTTCTGGAGTCACTTCAGGAACATCATATCCATACATACGGATAGTCTGTGCTGCAACTTCCGGTGTACCGCCGTTTGCATATACACTTGTTACAGTGATTCTTACGTGTGTTGCTGCTACAGCTTCATCTAACTGGATGGTCTGTGCTTCTGCAACGTTTTCAAGAGTTCCGGATTTCACTACTGTGAAATCTTCATCAGATGGTTCTGCTGTCGGATCTGCTAAGTTTGCTACGGATACAGTGTAAGCATTGATTCTTCCGAATCCCTGAGTACCCTGTCTTGGAAGGTAGCTGATAGAATCAAGCATCCATTCTTTACCGAAGCCTGTCTGGATCCAGATTGGATTTGTTTCGGAAGGCTGTCCGTTATCTACTTCGTTTTCACCCTTCTGCTCCCAATTCTGGTAACGTGAATGCCACCAGTGAGCTTCTTCATCAAATGCCCAAGCTGCGCCACCGTCGTTGCCCCAACCTACTGGAAGCTGTTCGGAGTTTGCTTTTGCATTTTCTGCAAGAACTGCAAGGTCATATTCTACGATTGTTGGTGGTACTTCTTTTGCTTCAAGAGCTGCGTATGCTGCTTCGAGATCTGCAAGAACTGCATTTACATCATCCTGAGTTGCTTCTGCATTTTCAAGCATTGCCTGTGCTGCTGCAAGGGCATCTGCGAATGCTGCTGCTGTTTCGTCTGTGTAAACAGTTGTATCAACTGCTGCGTATTCAGTAACTTTCGCTTCAAGAGCTTCTTTGTTTACTGGCTCTGGAGTTACTTCAGGAGTTACTTCTGGAACATCACTTCCAACAAGGGCAAATACACCAAGTTCGGCAACAGTCATACATGTGTTGAGCTTTGCGTTATCCCAGTGTTTGGACTGAGTTGCTGTAAGTTTAACGAACTTAGCATCTACAGGATCAAATTTGATTTCTGTTGTTCCGTCAACAGTTGTGCCTGCAGCTACTTCTGTCCATGTTTCGCCATCTGTACTTACTTCGATCTTGTAATCGTTCAGGTTACCTACACAGTTCCAGATTGCATTTGCATCATAGCGCATTGTGTAGTTGATCTGATTGATTGTAAATACATCCTGAAGTTCTACCATCAGCCAGCCGTCAGCAATCGCTGCATTTGGATCTGATGCCCAGAATGTGCTTGTGTCGCCGTCAATTGCGGATTCTGGGTTCTTGTTGAAAGTTTCAGCTTCGTGTCCGTCTACGGAACTAGCTGTTGCTGTCATCATATCGCTTGGAAGCTGTTCAAATACTGCTTCCGGTTCTTTTTCAACTAATGCTGCGTATGCTTCTTCAAGAGCTGCAAGAGCTTCTTCTACTGCATACTGTGTTGCTGCTTCGTCTGCAAGAACTGCCTGTGCTGCTGCAAGAGCTTCTGCAAATACAGCTGCTGTTTCATCTGTGTAAGCAGTCTGGTCAACTGCTGCATATTCATCTGCTTTCGCCTGTAAAGCTTCTTTTTCTACTGCGATCGCTTCTTTTTCATCATATGTAAGGCCATAGCCTCTTGGATATACGATTTCTGCTGTATATGCGTTTGTATCTACATCGTATACAGGAATGTTAACCGGTAATGTACCCTGTGCAGGGAATGTACCAAGGGCAACTTCCACACCTGCGATGATGTTTGGACCGTAAGCTGCTTCGGAGTTTGTTGTTCCGCCGATAAGCGCCTGTGTAGGGTCTACGGAAGAACCTTTACATCCGTATACTGCCATGATCGCATCAGCGTTTGGATACATCTGTACATCGTATGGTTTGTCTGCGGACATGATCACGGATGCTTTTCCGTTTTCATGTGCGTAGTTCACGATATTGTTAGGACCTGCGGATAACCAGTATTGGTATGCCATTCTTGCTGCGCTGGATACTTCTGTAATTACGATAACGGTATCCGCCCAGTCGATCAGTTCTTTCATTTCATCAGTTACCGTTGAACTGTTGAATCTGTAGTACTGCATTTCAGCGCCGTAAGGTACAATGCCTGCTTCAATACCTCTGTTCCATCCCATTACAAGCTGTCCTCTTTCGTTGTTGTATGGACAGAACATTGCAACTTTGCTTTCTGCTGTCAGATTAAGTGGAAGTACATCGCCTTCGTTCTTAACAACAGTAACTGCTTTCGCTGCGATATCTCTTTCAGTTGCTCTGTTTTCAGTGCCGCCTACTACAGCGTTTGCTTTTTCAAGTGTGTAATCGTCTGCGTTGTAATCAAGGATGCCTCTGTTTTCTTTTACAGTAAGGATTCTTGCTACCGCATCGTCGATTCTGGACATTGGGATGTCGCCTGATTCTACTGCTTCTTTCAGACCTGCAAGGATTGCATCAAGAGCAGCAAGATCATCCGGACAGCTCAGTGTACATGGCATACAGATCATATCCGCACCTGCTCCGATGGATACTACTACGGACTGAACCTGATCCCATTTACCGGAGATACCTTTCATGTTCATGGCATCTGTTACGATGATACCTTCAAAGCCCATTTCTTCTTTCAGAAGACCTGTAAGGATATCGTCAGACATAGTTGCCGGTAAGCTTTCTGCTTCGCCTGTCTTGTTGGAAACGATTGTATCGCTTTCAAGCTGTGGATACAGGATGTGAGCAGTCATGATCATTTCGATGCCTGCATCGATTGCTACTTCGTAAGGTTTTAATTCACATTCTTTTAATACTTCGTAGGATTTGTCTACGATTGGAAGACCATAGTGAGAGTCTGTTGCTGTATCGCCATGGCCTGGGAAGTGTTTCGCACAACCGATTACGTTGTATTCTGCCATACCTGCGATACTAGCTGCTGCCATAAGACCTACAACTTCTGCGTCATCACCATAAGATCTGAGACCGATTACAGGGTTGTTCGCATTATTGTTAACGTCTACTACTGGAGCAAGGTTTGTGTTGATGCCGAGTACGCCTAATTCGCTACCGATGATCTGACCTGCTTTGTAAGCATTCTCAGTATCGCCGGTTGCACCAAGAGCCATGTTGCCCGGAAGAGCTGTACCGGAACCGAGACGGTATACGGAACCACCTTCCTGGTCAGCACTGATAAGAAGAGCCAGGTCGCCGTCTTTTGTAGCAGCTGTCTGAAGATCTTTTACCAGGTTAAAGGACTGTTCTGTCTCTACGATATTATCTGCAAAAAGGATTACAGAACCGAAATCGTATTCGGAAACGATGCTGCTTACTTCATCGTTCATATACTGGAACTTAGTTTTTTCACCTTCAACCACCCAGTTTCTGAAGTCAACCATCATCATCTGTGTGATCTTTTCTTCCAGAGTCATGGAATCCATAATGCCCTGTACGCGTTCGGATACTTCGATGGAAGGTCCTTCTGGTTCAACAGGAACATCACTTCCAACAAAGGCAACTACACCAAGTTCTGCAACAGTCATACATGTGTTGAGCTTTGCGTTATCCCAGTGTTTGGACTGAGTTGCTGTAAGTTTAACGAACTTAGCATCTACAGGATCAAATTTGATTTCTGTTGTTCCGTCAACAGTTGTGCCTGCAGCTACTTCTGTCCATGTTTCGCCATCTGTACTTACTTCGATCTTGTAATCGTTCAGGTTACCTACACAGTTCCAGATTGCATTTGCATCATAGCGCATTGTGTAGTTGATCTGATTGATTGTAAATACATCCTGAAGTTCTACCATCAGCCAGCCGTCAGCAATCGCTGCATTTGGATCTGATGCCCAGAATGTGCTTGTGTCGCCGTCAATTGCGGATTCTGGGTTCTTGTTGAAAGTTTCAGCTTCGTGTCCGTCTACGGAACTAGCTGTTGCTGTCATCAGGTCGCTTGGAAGTAATTCATAAGTTCCTTCTGGTGTTACATCAGGAGTAACTTCCGGTGTTGGTTCCGGTGTTTCTTCAACAGGTACTGTTACACGTAATTCTGCAGTACTCATATGAGCATCATTTCCAGAATCTGCCCATGTATGAACACCAACAACACGTACCTGTTTTGCTTCTACAGCATCAAAGGTTACGTTTTTCCAGTCTGCGTCTGTATAATCCCAGTTACCGGCTGCAACAGTTGTCCATTCTCCGTCATCTGTTGCACGAGTCTGAACCTCATATTCAGTTACAGCTCCATTACCTGGATTACCGTTGTTGCCGTATGGTCTTGGAAGGTAACGAATACCATCTACAAGAGTTGCTTCCTCCAGACTTACACCGATCCAGCGGTATGCAACGTCTGTAGCTTCAGTTGTGTTCCAGTTTGTGTGCCAATAAGTGGCTTCATTTCCATCAGTAGCAAAATCATCCGGACCTTCGTTACCAGATGCTGGATTAAGATCACTACCACTGATTGCTACTACAGTTCCAGTATAGTCCTTACTGGAATCTGAAGCAGTTGTGTCAGCAAATGCTGTAGCCGGAATGCCGGTAAGAATCATTGCAAAAGCAATCATACCTGCAAGACCACGCTTAAGCATCTGCTTCATTGGTTGTTTTTTCCCTTTCATATATTTTCTCCTTTCTTTTTTTGGTCAAAATAACCTAGGGTTATTTTACATCATACCCTCCTTTTATTCAAGGTTAACAATTGATATTTTTGCTTTTTCTTTTTATTCAAGAAATTATTTATAAAAATATCGATACAGCATAGTTACTGTCTGTTCTCTAAGCACTTTATCATCCGGTCCAAAGCTTCCGTTGCTGTAACCTGTTACAATCCCCTGTTCAGATGCCCATGTAGCGGCTTTCGTATACCACTTGCCTGCTGCCACATCCGGGAATGGACACGCATCTGCCGGAGCAGGTTCTCCTGCATGTCTGTACAGGAAAGTTGCCATCTGTGCTCTTGTACAGGTCTCTTCCGGACCAAATGTGGTTGCAGTAAGGCCATTTACAATGCCTTCTTCCACTGCCCAAAGCACTGCATCGTAGTAGTATTTGCCTTCTTCAAGGTCCGTAAATATGTTTTCAGCTTCTTTTACTTCCGGCTTGCCCATTGCTCTCCAGATGAAAGTAACAATCTGACCGCGGGTACATTCTGCTTTTGGCCCGAATTCATCTGCTTTCAGACCATTTACAATACCATTCTGGGAACCCCAGGCTACCGGTTCATAGTAGTATTTGCCTTCTGCTACGTCTTTGAATGGATTTTCCCATGGTTTTACGGCCTCTTCCATGTATGCAGCCAATTCCATTGCTTTTTCTGCAAGAATCTGCAATCTGGTTTCCGTTGTTCCTTTTGGAAGTGTTTCGGAAACTTTCAGACTCGGCCATGTTCCGGCAATCAGATTCCAGCTGTCTTTTATCATATTTCGAACCAGTGCATCGAATCTTCCGATCACATGCTCTTCTACATCTTCTGTGGAAACTGCATTTAATTCTTCCAATGCATCCACAAGCACTTTCGCATCTACGGATGAGTCCGGTGTTCCTTCTTTTAATTCATCCAATGCTTTCAGCAGATTTTCAGTTGCTGTTTCAACACTTCCCCAAGATGCATCCTTGTCTCTGATTATCGTTTCCGCTTCTGCCAGTGCCTGATCCATGTTATCCATTGACGCTGTTGTGTAAGAAGTGCGGATTATGCCTTTTGCACTTTCCATAACTTCAGCTAATGATTCTTTTGCAATCAGCAGTTCATCCATGTTGTCATAAATGACTGCACGCTTAAAGCTGACGCAGGCATTGTTTGGATTACCGCTTGTTTTTCCGGTTACACGAACAACCACGGTATGCTGTCCTGCTTCTAATAATTCACTGGTGTAGAATAAGTATTCTCCACGATCTTCCTGTGCTTTGTACTGATCCACTTCTACTTCTTCACCGCCGTCTATAGATACTGCAGCAATTCCGTGTGAAGCATCTAACGTACTGTACAATTCCACCTGCACACCGTCAAAGGTAATGGAGTAATAATCTCCGGCCTGACGGGTCTTGTTTGCGTAAGAGTTGTCTGTTCCATTGATCCATACGCCGGTCTTAGAAGAAACGTATGCTACACCGCCGGTCTGTCCTTCCATTACCATCTGTTTATGACCGATTTCTGATACATTCTTTTCAACCAATCCGCTAATAGCTTTCTGAAGTTCTTTTGCAGCCTCATTTACTACGGATGGCAGCGAATTTTCTGCCTCTAATACAGTTTCCCCAAACTGAACTGCATCTTCCAGCAGACAAATGCTGGCTTTTGTATACAGATTCTGATTGACTGCTTTTCCATCGTTAAGAAGCAGTTCTAATGTTTCCGTACATCCGGCTTCCGGCATATCTGCATCTGTATATTCCGGATGACATGGTACACGATCCGATGTATCTTCAAATGTTGTCACTTCCACGGTACCGCTGATATCAAAGACACCGTCGAACACTTTCACACGGTCAAGATTCACCTTGCCGCCGCCCACTGTAATGATAAGTGTGTGTTCTCCGTCTTCTAAGATTTCACTTCGATAGCTTGCCTGATTTCCAAATGTGCCGTATTTTTCAATATTGCTGCAGTTCAAGGTTCCGGCATCTTTGCCGTCGATCGTTACTTTTGCATTTCCATAAGTGTTGCTGCTTTCACTGTACAGAACGATCTGCTTGCCGGTAAATGTAATCTCAATGCTGTTTCCTGCAGTGGAAGATTCATGAATTGTATTTTCATAGGAATCTGCCCGTCCGGATACTTCTTGCCAGCCATTGCCTTTATAAGTAATCAAAGAAGTATCGCTGTCATCATAGTTGATTCCAAGATCAACTTCTGCACGGATTTTTGTTGTTCCTGTCTGATCCTGCTCTGTACGAAGATAAAATCCGCTGATACCGTCCACCATTGTGGCATAATCTCCGGCATATACCAGTTCCCCCGGACCGCGAAGAATCTCTGCAGTTACCAGTTCATCTCCGTAGAATTCTCTCTGTCCGTTTTTATCCTGAAGTTCTGCAAGAATCCAGGCTACATCTGCACCGTCAGCCTCTAATTCTCCAATGGTATTGTGAAGCACGAGAGATGCGCCTTCGCTTTCACAATCATAAGTAGATGCAAATACGATATCCTCCGCAACGGCTTCGCTGTTCCCTTTTTCATAACCTTTTGCCACCAGACGGGAATCTTCATTCCAAACAAGGCCGGTATTGTCGAATCGGAACATGCCGTTTACTAATGTATTTGCATATTCATTTGCCGCTGTCATACGTTTTACTAATTCAAGCGCACCGCTGCCATTGTCGTAATACAGTTCCACTTCATCCAGATTTGTGATCACGCGAATCGTTTTACTGGAATCAGACTTCCATTCGCTGGCAATCTTAATCATAGGTTCCGTATCTTCGTTTGGAGACTGGGCTTCCATAAGATATGCAATCCATGTTTTATGCAAAGGATTTCTCCAAATACCATATACACCGGAGGAACGCCAAAGTTCCACATTCTTTCCTTTTTCATATGCAGAATTCGGTGTGTAGTAACCGAACATATCCCATTTCAAGGAACCCATGACACGCTTATCGTTCATAAGCATGCCCATTTTCTCTCCGTCTCTTACAATCTGGTTTGTCTTTCTTACTTCACTGTCTCCCGGAATTACGAAATGCTTGCCAAGATTCGTATTCCATTCTGTTACAAACCAGGAAGATGCATTTGGATTGTTACTGATGGAACCGGTGCTTGGATTTGCGTAATCATGCCATCCGTATACATCGGCAATCGGTGTACAGCTGTGCATATCTTCCTGAATGGTCAAACGGCTTGGATCTAACCCTTTCACCAGTGACTGACATGCTTTTCCTTCTTCCACAGAAGGATAATTCAGAGGACGTTCGTTTGGAACAATACTCCAAAGTACAATACTTGCATGATTGCGGTCTCTTTTTACCATAGCGTCCAGAGAATATACAAACTGATCCCAGCCCGGAGTATCATTCCAGCCAAGGGGCTCTTCTTCTACCATAAGTCCCAGCCAGTCACAAGCTTCCAGGAAAGACGGATCTGTCTGATAATGAGAAGTTCGGATAAAATTAATACCCAGATCGTTTCGTAAAGTTTCCACATCTTTTGCGTTTAATTTAGCAGTTTTGGAATTTCCCAGATAAGGTGCCTGCATATGCCAGTTTCCACCGAAAACTTCAATACGCTCACCATTTAATATGAAGTAACCCTCTTTTTCTGTCATTTTTGTTGCAGTCAGAGTACGGATTCCAATCGTAGTTTCGGTCTGATCCAGACTGACTCCATCTACAAGAAGTTCCGTCTCTACCGTATACAGATACGGAGAATCCGGGCTCCAGAGATTCGGTTCATCGATGATATGTTCCAGCTCTACTTTAGTAATCTCTCCCCCATCTGCCTTCTGTTCCTGCTGTTCGAAAGATACTTTCTTGCCTTCTATATCATAGACTGTTGATATTACTTCTACCTCTTTATCCCCTTCATAGTGATTCTTCACATCGATCCATCCATGAACCACAGCTTCTTCACATCCGTTTACAACATCTTCATTGTAGTAGAATACAGAATCCGCATGGATTTCATCTACCAAAGTCATAGTTGCAGTTCCATGAAGACCTCCAAAATAGTAAAAGTCAATACTGTTTCCAGGCGGCAGTTCATCTCTGTGGTAACGGCTGTCCACTTGCACAGAAATCACGTTATCGTAATCTCCAAATGTTACATAATCGGTAATATCAAATGCAAAATGGGTAAATGTACCAACTGCCTGACCTACAAATGCTCCATTTACATACACACGGTTCACCTGGCCGCCGCCATTAAATTCCACGAGTACGCGGTCATTTTTATCTTCTTCTGATAATGTGAAATGGCGTCGATACCAGTTTACGGTTTCCACCTTTTCCATATCCGGCGCAAATAAATCATAGGTATCTCTTGCATGAGGAAGAGATACCTTTTCAGCCCCATCTTCCTCGTAGTCCGGACTGATCGCGCCTAAATCGTCCTCTTCGATGTAAAGCCAGTCAGTGCTAAAATCCAGTTCTTTTCTTTCATTCGATTCAATCGATCCTGCTGTTTTTTGCACCGCCACATCCAGCGGTTCCGCCTGTACAGCTAACGGAAAGCTTCCGCATACCAGCGCAGAAACTAACAAACCGCTGAACAGACGATGCATCATCTTTCTTTTTTTCATTGTTTTCCTTCCTCCTTTTTCACACTTTTTAATCGTCACGATTCTGCTTTTATTATACCAAATATTTCCTCACAAAGAAACACCGGCGCTCCATCGCGCCGGTGTCTTTTGTTTCTCATTATAAAAGATTCTTATTTTGCAAAGTAACGATACAGCATGGTTACAGTCTGTTCTCTGAGAACCTTATCGTTTGTTCCGAAGGTTCCATCTTCATAACCTGTTACAATGCCCTGTTCTGAAGCCCAGGTAGCTGCATTTGTATACCATTTGCCAGGTGCTACATCCGGGAACGGACAAGCCTCTGCCGGAGCAGGTTCGCCTGCATGTCTGTAAAGGAAGGTTGCCATCTGAGCTCT
>X73_One_humped_Camel__coassemble_492_pt1 | contig 9482 bp, 8 predicted proteins | sample X73_One_humped_Camel__metabat2_low_PE_005 | metagenome-assembled genome bin X73_One_humped_Camel
GAAGAACCTGTCCTTCGCCATCGTTCACTTTAAGAACTTTCACTTCGAGTTTGTCGCCGATTTTTACTGCTGTAGTAAGGTCAAGGTTTGCATCGTTACTATATTCTGATTTAGAAAGAATACCGTCAGCTTTATAGCCGATGTTTAAGATTAATTCATCTACTTTTACATCGATAACAGTACCTTCGACTACTTCTCCATTTCTGATTGTTTTTAAAGACTGTTCCAGCATTTGTTCAAAACTCATTTCTGACATGTTTTGAAACCTCCTCGATTATATTATTTGGGGTAGATGCCCCAGCTGTAATACCTACGCAACCAGTGAACTTCAAAGTTTCAAATTCTAAATCATTAAGCGTTTGAATATAGTAAGTATTGCTGCAATATTTACTGCATATCTCAAATAGCTTCTGCGTATTCGAGCTGTTCTTCCCGCCAATGACAATCATTGTATCTGCGCTCTTTGCAATCTTTTCCGCTTCAGACTGTCGCTCTTCCGTTGCATTGCAAATGGTATTAATAACTACCCTACAATGATAACTCTTTTTCATCAGAATTTCAACATATTCTTCAAATTTAATGAAATTAAATGTCGTTTGTGAGACTACACAGATACTGTCATAATTCTGTTTGATAAATTCTTCTGCCTCTTCTGACTTTTCGATCACCGTATAAGGGCCTTCGCACCATCCGCAGATTCCCTGCACCTCCGGATGCCGGGCATTTCCGATGATAACAATGTGTTTTCCTTCTGCACTTTCTTTTTGTACAATTCTATGAATCTTCTTAACAAAAGGACAGGTCACATCCAGATATTCGATGTTTCTTTCCTTCATAAAATCATAAACAGATTTTGGCACTCCATGAGAACGGATCACTACCACATCCGGTTTTTTTACATCTGCTTCTGTAATATCCGACAGTACCTGAACTCCTTTTTCTTCTAAATCACGCACAACTTCTTCGTTGTGAATGATAGGACCTAAGGTATAAATACCGGTTCTGCCTTCTTCGATCAATTCATATACTTTATCAACCGCACGTTTTACACCAAAGCAAAAACCTGCTGATTTTGCAACCTTTACTTCCATATCCGTACCATCAAAGCTTTCTGTATAGATCAAGGATTGTATTTACTACTTCTTCAATTCCCATTTCTGAAGAATCTACATATACTGCATCGTCAGCCTGTTTCAGTGGAGAAATCTCACGATTCATGTCTCTATAGTCTCTTTCAATGATATCTTCTTCAATCTTTGCAAGGTCACAAGTCTGACCTTTTGCAGTCAGTTCATCAAATCTTCTCTTCGCTCTGCAGGCAGAACTTGCAGTAAGATAAATCTTAAGCTGAGCATTTGGAAGAACGGTCGTGCCAATATCTCTGCCATCCATCACAACGCTCTTTTCAGAAGCAAGTTTTTGCTGAAGTGCAACCAGCTTCTCTCTTACCTTGCCGTTTACAGAAGATGCAGAAGCCATATTGCCAACTTCTTCCGTGCGAATATATGGTGTAACATTCTCTCCGTTCAGGATCACCTGCTGTTCACCGTCAATATATGCAATGGTGATATCTGCATTCTGACATGCAGTTTCAATCCCCTCTTTGTCTTCTACAGCGATTCCCTGTTTGAGAAGATATAACGCCATGGCACGATACATCGCTCCTGTATCTACATAGATAAACTCCAGTTCTTTGGCAACACGTTTTGCAATAGTGCTTTTTCCTGCTCCCGCCGGTCCGTCAATCGCAACATTCATAATCATAATTTCTTCCTCCTGCTTTAAATTCTATCCTGATTTTCCAAATCATATTATCTGAGTCTTTGCTCAATTACTTTACTGCAGCATATGCCGTTGACCATGCAACCTGAAGATTAAAACCTCCGGTCACAGCATCCACATCCAGCACTTCTCCTACAAAGTATAAGCCTTTCACCAGTTTTGATTCCATGGTCTTTGGATTGATGTTCTTCACATCCACACCGCCTTTTGTAATAATGGCTTCTTTAAAATCTCGAAGACCAGTTACCGTAAATGGAAAATGCTTCGTAAGATCCAGTAAACGTTTTCTCTCTTCTCTTGAAATCTCATTTACCTTTTTATCCGGACGAATACCGGAAAGCTGAATCATAACCGGAACCATTTTACCAGGGTATAAATGACCGGCCACATTCTTGAACTGCTTTGTATTCCCTTCTTCGAATTCGCGAATCAGTCTTGCATCCAGCTGCTCCTCTGTCAGTGCCGGCTTCAGATCAATAAATGCTTCCACTGAATTCTTACGAATAATTTCTGCCAAATGTGCACTGGCTGTAAGCACCAGAGGTCCTGTAACCCCGAAATGGGTAAACATCATTTCTCCAAAGGCACTGTACAGTTCTTTTCCGCCTCGGGAAAGTGTCAGGCTGACATTTTTAAGTGACAGGCCCTGCATTTCTTTAATATAATTCTCTTTTGTATTCATCGGCACAAGAGAAGGTATCAGTTCTGTAACAGTATGTCCCGTATCTTTAGCAAAGGTATACCCGTCACCGGTAGAACCGGTAGCCTGATAAGACATACCGCCCGTTGCTACAATTACCCGGTCGCCATCATAAAACTGTCCGTCCGCAAATAATCCAAGAACCTTTCCATCCTTTACATGGAGTCGTTCCACCTTTGTATTCAGGTAAATGTGAACCCCTGCGCGAACCATAGCCGTATGAAGGGCATGAATCACATCAGAAGAATGATCCGAAACAGGAAATACACGATTTCCTCGTTCAATCTTATACTCCAGTCCCATATCTTCAAAAAAGTCCATCACATCGTAATTGTTATACCCATACAGACTGCTGAACATAAATTTACGATTCGTCATGAGGGAATCGAACAGTTCCTCCATGGTGCCGGCGTTTGTAAAGTTGCAGCGGCCTTTTCCGGTAATAAACAATTTCTTTCCAAGTTTTTCATTTTTCTCAAATACGTATACTTCATCGCCGGCGCGTCCTGCATAAATAGATGCCAGCATCCCTGCGGCACCACCGCCGATTATCAGTGTTTTACTCATTTTATAACCTCTGTTTTCTATGATTGATGCACATTTCGTACATCCTGTATTGAAAATGCCTCTGTTTCTCTTTCCAGCCACATCCGCTCTTCTGCCGTTAATTCTCCTGCATACATATGATAAACAGATGCATGATACTCATTTAACCAGTCAAGCTCTTCTTTCGATAAGAGATGAGGCAAAATAGAATCCCTGTCAAAAGGTACTCTTGTTACTGTTTCAAATCTAAGAAAACCATTTTTGTTTTCTTTATCAGCATAATCTACTAATACTAAATTTTCAAGGCGAATCCCGTATTTTCCTTCGAAATACAATCCCGGTTCATTGGACGTGAGCATTCCCGGCATAAGAGGTACCGGTTTATAGTTAATGCGATTCAGATTCCATCGGATGCTGTTAGGTCCTTCATGGACATTCAAATAACATCCCACACCGTGGCCGGTTCCATGATTGAAATCCAGTCCTTCATCCCACAAAGGTCCCCTGGCAAGAATATCCAGATTCTCTCCGCATACTCCCATCGGAAAATGAGCCATTGCCAATCGTATATGCCCCTTTAGCACCAATGTATAATGTTTCTTTTGTTCGTCCGTCAGCGGGCCTGTAGAAATGGTGCGTGTAACATCCGTCGTACCGGTAAAATACTGACCGCCGCTGTCCACAAGAAAGAACCCTTCCGGCTGTATCAGAACCGGATGATCCCGATCCGGTGAATAGTGACACATTGCAGCGTTGGCACCGTATGCTCCGATCGTATCAAAACTCAGATCCTGACACTGAGTCATTTTCAGTCTCAACTGATCCAGATACTTTGAAGCCTCCCATTCTGTAACTGCCGTTTTGCTTCGAACGGTTTCTTTTAACCAGTAAATATAACGACACATAACCAGGCCGTCGATGAAATGTGCATATCTTATGTTTTCACATTCTGTTTCATTTTTGATTGATTTGAAAAGAACGGAAGGATTTTCTCCCAGGACAATCTTATTATCCCTCTTGAGCAGTTCTATGGTCTTATAAGAGCATCGCCCCTCGTCCAGAAGGATGGTCCTTTGATGCAGCTCCTTTTCCAGATAGGAAAAGAAACTGTCATAATCTCTGATCTCGATACCGGAATCACCGGATGCGGCAAAATAATCCTCCAGAAAAGCTTTATTTGCCTTATTTACGAATAAAACAGCCTTATCCCCAAAAATACACCCATAAGAATAAAAAACGGGATTATAAGGGATATCACAGCCTCTCAGATTAAAAATCCATGCCAGATCATCCAGAGAACTGACAAAGTGTACATCTGCCACCTGTTTCTCCATCGCTGTCCGAATCTTTTGAAGTTTCTCTTTCACAGAACATCCTGCATATTCCAAAGAATAAGGCCGGATGCATCCATATACTTTCTCAGGTCGGCAGCTCCATACCTTAACCGCCATCACACAGTCTTTCAAAAAAGCGCCGCTGTTTTCCAAGATCCGGTGCAGCAGCTTTCCAAACTGGCCGCTCAGCAAAGAGGTGTCAGCGCCAAGTGTTTCTCCTGTTTTTATATGCTCGGAAATATACTCAGTAATCGACGGCACATCCTTTTCGCCGCTTTTCATCAGTATAATTCCGCTGTTTTCTAATTCTTTTGCCCCTTGTACGAAATATCTTCCATCCGTCCAAAGAAGGCTGTTTTCTTTTGTTACAAGCAGTGTCCCGGCGGATCCGGTAAAGCCGCTTAAATAAGCACGAAACTTATAAAACTCTCCAATATATTCTGACTGATGTTCATCACCGGTCGGTATCAGATACATATCAATCTTTTGTCTTTGCATTTCCTTTTGCAGCAGTTTAATTTCCTGTCTCATACAAATCACCGCTTTCTGTTAAAAATAGGGCTGCTGCAAATGCAACAGCCCCTAAGATTAAATCTTATACTGGATATGCTCCGTTTTCTGTATCTGCTAAAGTAGCGTCAACTTTAGTTTTCTGAGCATCACGATATTTGAAGAAGTCCATAGCTACCTGTGGGAACAGAGCGTAAGATAATACGTCTTCATCCTGTTCTTTGTACTGAGCCATTTCTTTTTCAAGTTTTTCTAATTCCGGTTCAAGTGTGTCAGCGAAACGGCAAGTGATAGGTTCAATATCACCGATACATTTCTTCTGAACATCTTTGTCAAATGGTTTAACAGTTGCACCGTATTTACCGGATAATACGTCTTTAGTTTCTTTAGTAACCATTTTGTAACGTTCGCCCATTAATACGTTAAATACAGCCTGTGTACCAACGATCTGGGAAGATGGTGTTACAAGTGGTGGTTCACCAAGGTCTTTACGTACTTCTGGGATTTCACGAAGTACATCGTAGAACTTGTCTTCTGCATGCTGTTCAGCAAGCTGAGAAGTAAGGTTGGAAAGCATACCGCCTGGTACCTGGTATAAGAGTGTTTTGATATCTACACCAAGGTTCTTTGGATTCAGAAGACCTGAATCAAGAGCTTCTGCTTTGATTGGTCTGAAGTAATCAGCGATTTCAGCTAACTGATCCTGGTTAAGGCCAGTATCATACTGTGTACCCTTGAATGTTTCAACCATAACTTCTGTTGCTGGCTGAGATGTACCAAGAGCGAATGGAGAAATTGCACAGTCGATTACGTCAACACCTGCTTCTACTGCTTTTAAGTATGTCATAGCAGCAACACCAGATGTGTAGTGTGAATGAAGCTGGATTGGAATATTTACTGTTTCTTTCAGAGCTTTTACAAGTTCTGTTGCTTTGTAAGGAACAAGAAGACCTGCCATATCCTTAATACATAAGGAACCAGCACCCATTTCTTCTACCTGTTTCGCAATTTTTGTCCAGTAATCTAATGTATATGCATCGCCAAGTGTGTAAGAAAGAGCGATCTGAGCTTCTGCTTTTTCTTTGTTAGCTGCATTAACTGCTGTCTGAAGGTTACGAAGGTCGTTCAGACAGTCGAAGATACGGATTACGTCAATACCATTTGCTACAGATTTCTGTACAAAGTATTCTACTACGTCATCTGCGTATGGACGGTAACCAAGGATGTTCTGTCCACGGAACAGCATCTGAAGTCTAGTGTTTTTGAATCCATCACGGAATTTACGAAGTCTTTCCCATGGATCTTCTTTTAAGAAACGAATGGATGCATCGAAAGTTGCGCCGCCCCAGCATTCTACTGCATGGTAACCAACTTTATCCATTTTTTCGATAATTGGAAGCATCTGTTCTGTTGTCATACGTGTAGCGATCAGAGACTGGTGCGCATCACGGAGAACAGTTTCCATAATTTTAACTGGTTTTACATTATTAGCCATTTTATTTTCCTCCATATAGTGGTTATACACCAAAGATAGCCATGAAAGTACCGGCTGCTACTGCAGTACCGATAACGCCGGCTACGTTAGGACCCATCGCATGCATCAGCAGGAAGTTTGTAGGATCAGCTTCTGCACCAACTTTCTGGGAAACACGAGCTGCCATAGGTACGGCAGATACACCTGCTGAACCAATGAGCGGATTGATCTTACCGCCAGTCGCTTTACACATAATTTTACCAAAAATAACACCGGCTGCTGTACCGATTGCAAAGGCAACAAGACCGAGAATTACGATTTTGATTGTATCCATGTTAATGAATGCTTCTGCACTTGTTGTAGCACCAACAGATGTACCAAGAAGAATAACTACGATGTACATCATTGCGTTAGAAGCAGTTTCTGTTAACTGTTTTACAACACCTGATTCTCTGAACAGGTTACCAAGCATCAGCATACCTACAAGCGGAGCTGTAGAAGGAAGAATCAGACATACTACAATTGTAATAACGATAGGGAACAGGATTTTTTCCAGTTTAGATACAGGACGAAGCTGTTCCATCTTAATCTTACGTTCTTCTTCTGTTGTAAGAGCTTTCATGATTGGCGGCTGAATGATCGGAACAAGTGACATATAAGAATATGCCGCTACCGCAATCGGACCCATAAGATCTGTCTGACCAAGCTTACCAGCAAGGAAGATAGATGTAGGACCGTCAGCACCACCGATAATTGAAATAGCTGCTGCTGCTTTTCCTGAGAAACCTAAGAAGATTGCAAAGAAATATGCAGCATAAATACCGATCTGAGCTGCTGCACCAAGCAGGAAACTCTTCGGATTTGCGATAAGCGGACCAAAGTCTGTCATCGCACCTACGCCCATGAAGATCAGAGATGGTAAAATACTCCATTCATCAAGCACATAGAAATAGTATAACAAACCACCTGCATGTTCAATGCCTGCAGCATCTACGTATGGTTTTGCCATAATATCAGGATAGATATTTACAAGAAGCATACCAAATGCAATAGGTACCAGAAGCAGAGGTTCAAATCCATGTTTGATTGCCAAATACAGGAAGAAGCAGGCAACTGCGATCATAAGGTAGTTACCCCATGTCAGATTGAAAAATGCTGTCTGCTGCGCGAGGTTTGACAATGTATCAAAAATATATGACATTTAAATACCTCCTATGGTTGTCTGGGCCAAATTAGTTCATAGTAGCCAGAACGTCACCGTTTTCTACTGCATCACCAACAGATACGTTGATGCTTGCAACTGTACCATCCGCTGGAGCAACAACAGGAATTTCCATTTTCATAGCTTCAAGAATGATGATTGTATCACCAGTCTTAACTGCCTGTCCGATGCTAGCTTCTACTTTAAATACTTTACCTGGTACGGAAGCAGTTACGGTTGTACCGCCTGCTGCTGCAGGTGCTGCTGCTTTTGGAGCTGCTGGTGCTGCTTTTGGAGCTGCCACAGGTGCTGCTGCAACTGGAGCTGCTGTACTTGTACCTTCTTCAACTGTTACGCTGTATGCTGTGCCATTCACAGTAATTGTATAAGTTTTCATTCTATTATCCTCCTATTTAGGCTCTTGACCATTTATTATTAGTTTTACGTCTGATCGAACGTACTACAAAACTATCTGTAGATGTGTTTTCAGATGCTGCGATCGCTGCTGCAATAACTGCAACCAGTTCACCGTCATCCACAAGGTTTCCTTCAACAACAGGTGCTGCTGCTTTTGGAGCTGCAGGTGCTGCTTTTTTAACTTCAGCTTTGTTCTTGCCTTCTGTCATCTTGCCGATATACTTAAATGTTCCGATTAAAACACTTAAGAAAAGGAGAACAAGGAATACAATACTAACACCCATAAGTGTATTCATACCAGCCTGGCCCATAAGTTCGCCCATAGAGTAAATAACTTCAATAGTCATGTAGGTCGGAACGCCTGCTGTAGGGTCAAAATGCATTGTTACAAATGCATCTTTCAATTCAAAATCAACTTCAGAGCGAACTACATAGAGACCTTCTTCGTCCTCTTCTACTTCTGAGGAAAGAATTGCTACATATTCACCGATTTCTTTACGGTTATCTGCCCATGCATTCATAGCGGAAACAGTAAATCCGTCGTCTGAAGTTCTTAACTGCTCAATCTGATCGTCTGTCATCTGGCTAAGAGCCAAAATGTACATATCTACCTGCTGCTCTAATGTAGCGGTCATTGTTGGATCCATAGTACTTTCTACTACTTCTTCTGAACCGCAAGCAGTCATAGGAATTACACAGAGGATCATCAGGAGAGCAATACATAAACTCTTCATTTTCATTTTCATACTATTCACCTCGCTTAGACTGTACCGTGTTTCTTGCCTGGACGATCTTCTCTCTTTGTGAATAACATTTCAAATGCACCAATCACATGTTTTCTTGTATCTTCCGGTTCGATGATTGTATCAACATAACCTCTTCTTGCTGCGGAAACAACACTTGACTGAAGAGTAGCATATTCTGCTGCTTTTTCGTTGATTTCTTCTGCATTACCATTTGGATACATGATTTTTGCTGCCATCTTAGCATCCATCATACCGATTTCTGCTGTTGGCCAAGCATATACCATATCAGCACCGATTGCTTTGCTGTTCATAGCAATGTATGCGCTGCCGTATGCTGCACCTACTACTACAGTTACCTTTGGAGTAGTTGCATTTGCGTATGCATAAATAAGTTTAGCAACTGATTTTGGTAAACGTTTTTCAGCTGATTTAGAAGCTGCAAAACCTTTAACATTAACAAGTGTAAGTACTGGGATTGCAAATGCATCACAGAAGTTTACAAATTCAGAAGCTTTTCTTGCACCTGCAGATGACATTGTACCGTCAAATTTTTCTGCAAGGGCGCCTGTTTCATCGTAGATTTCGCTGCGGTTTGCAACTGCACCTACTGTCATACCATTCAGACGGATGAAACCTGTTACCATATCTTTTGCAAATTCTTTCTTTGTTTCTACAAAGATACCATTGTCTGCGATCTGGCTAAGTGCGATGGATGTATCTCCTGCACAGTTTGCAAGGTCTGCACAAACACGATTGATATCATCTGTACATT
>X73_One_humped_Camel__coassemble_493_pt1 | contig 9473 bp, 6 predicted proteins | sample X73_One_humped_Camel__metabat2_low_PE_005 | metagenome-assembled genome bin X73_One_humped_Camel
CTTCTAAAGCATCAGCGTTTGCTGCCGGAGTTGGGGGTTACTTTGGAATCAGGGGAAAGTGAAGAGCATGCTGTGCATCCAAGAGATATTCTCACCTACGAACTGACGGTTGAAAATATAGGAGAGATTGCAGCAAAGAATGTAATTGTTCGTATGAGGATTCCGGAAGGGACAGAAGTTATCCCGGATTCTTTGCAGTCCTCTAAGGATATGGAACTTCATTTGACCGAAGAGATGGTGTATGGAATTCTTCCGGAATTGTCGTCAAAGGAAAGCGTAACCATGAAACTGCAGGTTCTGGTGATAGAAAAGGACGGACAGATGATGACGGATAGAATTGAAGGAATGGGCGAGGTCAAAGAGGCCGGGCTGCAGGAAGAACTTCATCAGACAGCCCTTGAAGGAAAGGATTATCAGACCAGCAGACGTGTGATTCATAAGGCTGAGAACTATCCGGATCTGGAGCCGCCCAAAGAAAATGAGGTGATAAAGCCAAACGAAGTGCCGGATATGGTACCGGACGAAACAGTGGATGAAACATCGGGAAAATCATCTGAGGTCGCTCCGGACGCAGCGCAGAACCAGACGGGGGATGAGACCTGGAAGGAATCTGCTGCTCAGACGGGGGATGATGCGGTTCCGGAACAGTTCCTTCTTTTAGGGAGTGCCGGTTTGTGTGTATTTACTGCAGTTTTCATAATTTTCCTCTGTTATCGAAGGAAGATGCTTGTCAGAAAATAGAATGTCTCGTATAATAAACCTGAAAATAATAGAAAGACAAGGTGTAAATATGATACGTTTTATATTAGTTGTATTGACCGTGGTACTGTTTCTTGTATTGTTTATTCCGGTGATGGCTTTGGAATGGGTCATTGGCAAGTTTAACATGCAGGCGAAATCCATCAGTTCTCTTCGCATTGTGCAGACGGTATTCCGATTTGTTCTTTGGATTTCCGGTGTTAAGGTAACGGAAATAGGTAGAGAAATCGTTCCAAAAGATCAGGCGGTTCTTTATATTGGAAACCACAGAAGCTGTTTTGATATTCTTCTTTTATATGTAAGATGTCATGGTCTTACCGGTTTTGTGGCTAAGAAAGAAATGAATCAGTGGCCGCTGCTTCGTGTGTGGATGAGATATTTGTACTGTCTCTTCCTGGATCGTGAAAACATTAAAGAAGGTCTTAAGACGATTTTAAAAGCGATCGAATATGTGAAATCAGGTGTGTCCATTTGTATTTTCCCGGAAGGAACCAGATGCAAATCAGAGGATGAGCTGGAGATGCTGCCTTTCCACGATGGAAGCTTTAAGATTGCACAGAAATCCGGATGTCCGATTATTCCGGTTGCGTTGAACAATACTTCTTCTATGTTTGAAGATCAGTTCCCGCGCATTATTCCGCGTCATGTGGTAATCGAATATGGAAAGCCGATTCTGTATTCTGAGCTGGCAAAAGAAGATCAGAGACGTATTGGTTCTTATACACAGAACATTATTTTAGAAATGCTGAAAAAGAATCAGGAATTAATATAACTAAGAACGAGGAAAGACTTCCCTAAGGGGAGAATCTTTCCTCGTTTTCTTATGCTTGTAATGCTTTTACAATTTTATCAAAATTCATGGAGTGAGATGCTTTGATCAGTAAAGTATCTCCTTTTTTTGTAAGTGCAGGAAGCTGGTTGAGCAGTTCTTCCAATGTATCGAAATGTTTTACGTACATGTCAGGATTAGCACTTTGAACTGCATTTGCCAGATGACGCATCAAGTCGCCCACACAGATCACACCGTCGATATTCAGGGATGCAGCGTAAGTTCCTACTTCTTCATGAAGAGCAGCTTCGTGTTCTCCAAGTTCTTTCATATCACCGAGCATTGCAATTTTGCGTCCAAGGCCGTCCTGAAGCACTCCAAGAGATGCTTTCATGGAAACTGGGTTAGCGTTGTAGCAGTCGTCGATGATGGTGCAGTTCTCAGTGTCGATAATATTGAAACGTCCGCTCAGGGACTGGAGGCTTTCAATACCTGCTTTGATTTCTTCCGGAGTCAGTCCGTATACGGTTCCAACAGCAGTTCCGGCAAGGGCATTGTATACCATATGTCTTCCCGGAATCGGAATCAGTACGTCAAAGGATGCTTCCGGTGTATGGATGCGGCATTTGGTTCCTTTAAGGCCGCAGCTTTCGATTTCGTCTGCATAGAAATCGAAGTCCGGATTGAGACCGAAGAAGAGCGGTTTCTGTCCGTGCACTTCTTTTACCGTTGCAAGTTTATCATCATCACCATTTAAGATTGCGCGTCCATCGGTCTTCATGTAGTCGAAAACTTCTGTTTTTGCTTTTAATACTCCGTCGCGGTCGATCAGATTTTCTAAATGGCACTGACCGATATTTGTAATTACACAGGTATTTGGACGGGCAACCTTCGCAAGGCGTGTCATTTCGCCAAAATCACTGATGCCCATTTCCAAAACCGCGATTTCATGTTCCGGACGAAGGCGGAAGATGGTAAGCGGAAGTCCCAGTTCGTTGTTGAAGTTTCCTAATGTTTTCAAGGTGTTGAAATGCTGGGAAAGTACAGAAGCAATCATTTCTTTTGTACTGGTCTTGCCTACGCTTCCGGTAATTCCGATAGCTGGAATCTCCAGCTGAGCCAGGTAGAATTCTGCGATTTCTTTTACTGCCTGTAAGGAGGATTCCACAAGGATATATGGAATGTCCAGATCCAGTGTCTGCTCGGATAAAACAGCAAGAGCACCTGCTTCCATTACATTTGGAATAAACTTGTGTCCATCTACGCGTTCCCCTTTGATGGCAACGAAGAGACTGCCGGATTCAACGGTACGGCTGTCGGAGGTGATGGAGGTTACTTCTGTCAAAGCTGCTGCTTCCGGTGCATAAAGTGTGCCGCTGCACACTTCAGCCATATTTTTTAATGTTAAATTCTTCATAATTCACCTTTTTCGAATTTCAGAGCGTTATTTGTATTTTTCAAAGGATACACGAATCAATTCTTCACAGAGTGTTGGATAATCAATACCAAGTACGGCTGCTTCCTGTGGAAGAAGGCTGGTAGAAGTCATGCCAGGAAGGGTATTGGCTTCCAGACAGAAGAGATCTTCGTTGTCATTCATAAGGAAGTCTAAACGTCCATAGGAGGTAAGGTTCAGTGCCTTTGCGCCCATTTCTGCGTATTCCTGCATTTTGCGGGTGATTTTCTCGGAAATATTCGCCGGGCAGGTTTCAATTGCACTGCCGGCATTGTATTTGTTCTTATAATCGTAGAAACCGGAAATCAGAGCGATTTCAATTACAGGAAGTGCTTTGCCGTTGATTACGCCGACAGAGAATTCACGTCCTTTGATGTAATCTTCTACAACGATTTCATCTTCGTAAGAGAAGGCATCTTTTAATGCTACTTCATAATCTTCCTGGTTGTAAACGATAGAAACACCTACGGAAGAACCGCCGCAGCAAGGTTTAACAACTACAGGGAACTTCATGGTATATGCGGAAAGTTCCTTTTTGTAATTCTTTTTATTTAATACGATACCGCGTGGTGTCGGAACATTTTTGGATGCTAAGATGACTTTGGCAAGGCCTTTGTCCATACAGATGGCGCTGCTCAAGTAATCAGTACCGGTATATTTGATACCAAAGAGATCGAAGGCTGCCTGAACTTTGCCGTTCTCGCCGTTTTCACCATGAAGGGCTAAGAACACGATGTCTGCCTTTGTGCAGAGATCAAGGACATTTTCACCGAAGAACTGGCGTCTTTGTTTTGCTGTAGAGAGCTGATTGTTGAAACTCTTAATATATTCAACTTCTGCGTCCACATCGTAGTCTGCAGGGAATGGATTTTCCCAGTCTATATTATCTTTGCCGAAATAAACATCTACTAAAATGGCACGGTGGAATTTGCTGCGAAGCGCTTTGCATACACCCATACCGGAAACAATGGAAACGTCTCGTTCTGTGCTGATACCACCAGCTAAAACTACTATATTCATATCTGATGCTCCTTATCTAAGTATTGAATTAGAATGCGTGAACATTCTTTATCAATTTTATACTATACAATTCTGTTTTGTTTGTCAATCTTTCGTAAACATACTCATTTTTGAGAAGCTTCCAACATATAGTATAAGAGAATTTATAAATATAATGAACGAGTCTTGAATTGAAAGGTGAGAGGAGGGAAAAGATGTATGGGGAGATTTTTTACAATGGCGGGCATACTGATGACGATTCTGCTTACAGGATGCGCTATAGGAAAAATCGAGAATATTCGAGTGCGTGACCTGGATTATACGGTAGTTAATGAAGACGATATACCGGATATTTTAAAAGAATCCATTGAAGCGCGTAAAAACAAGCCTTTTCAAATATCTTTTGAAAGCGACGGTTTTTTGTATATTGCCAGAGGATATGGCGAGAAGGAAACGGGCGGATACAGTATATCGGTGCAGGATCTGTATCTTGGGAAGAGCAGTATCTATATTCAGACGGAACTGATAGGTCCGGAACATGAGGGAGAAATGACTCCGGGTGTTTCTTATCCATATATTGTAGTGAAGCTGGAAGGCTATAAGGAGCCGGTGCGGTTTGTAGAGTAAATCTGCTGTGACAATATCAAGTTTTTTTTTGAAAAAGGATAAAATGCAAAGTTATGGTTTGAAAACGTAAAGGATACAGAGAATCATATGGAAAAGGAGTCGGATTATGGAATTAATGAAAAAGCATTTTCAGGTTTACAAACGGGAGCATGAAGCGACTACGCAAATGACATTGGATGAAGATTTTAACGTGATGGATCAATGTGCCGATGTGGGCAGAGTTATCCAATACGATGGAAGAGTACAGATTGATGAGGTCAAGGTAAGTGAATCCCGCGTGTTTATCAATGGAACCTTGTGTTTTAAAGTGCTGTATGCAGTGGATGGTGCTCCCGGCTGTGTGGAACATCTGGAAGGCAGTGTTCCTTTTGAAGAGTCTTTGAACATGAAAGGAATCAGCACCGGAGATAAGATTTGTCTGAAATGGGATGTGGAGGATTTAAGCATTCAGCTGATTCATTCGAGAAAGCTGAATATCCGGGCGTTGATTTCTTTTGTGGCCGCTGCAGAGCTAGAAAAGGAGATGATGCTGACCACGGAGCTTCGCATGAATGGTATCAGCGAGAAAAAGGAGTCAGTGGAAGTATTGTCCCTGCATTTACATAATCGGGATACGCTGCGGATTCGAGATACTTTCCTCCTTTCTTCCAATAAACCGGATATTCGGGAACTGGTTTGGGATGCTTTGGATGTGCGTGGAATTGACGTGCGAATGGAGCGGGATAAGACCGTTGTAAAGGGAGAAATGTTTGCATTTCTTCTATATAAAGACAATACAGATTCGGAAACACTTCAATGGCTGGAGTATGCCCTGCCGTTTCAGAAGGAACTGCCTTGTGAGAGCAGTACAGAGCAGATGATTCCGGAACTGGATATGACGCTGTTAAATGCTTCTCTAACAGTGAAGCCGGATGCAGATGGGGAGGAACGGCTCATTCAGGTGGATATTCTGCTGGAGAGTGATCTGCGAATCTATAAGGAAGAAACTCAGGAAATTCTTCTGGATGTTTATCAGCCATCTTGTGAACTTATTCCCAATAGAGAAAACATTTCCATAGAACAGCTTCTGATTAAGAACTATGCAAAATATAGAATTCAGGAAAAGGTGCTTCTGGAGGCTCATGACGGGCGGATTCTGCAGATCTGTCACAGTGACGGAACTGTGCATATTGAGGAGAGCCAGCCGGTGGAAAAGGGCATTCAGGTGGAAGGATATCTGCAGGTGGATATGCTTTACATCACCGGAATTGATGAGATGCCGTTCTATTCAACGGAAACTATGGTTCCATTTTCCATGACAATCGAAGCGCCGGGAATCGATGAACACTGTAAATGGTATCTCCATTCGGATTTGGAGCAATTGTCTACCACCATGTCCGATGGAAATGCCATTGAAATAAAGGCACTAATCAATTTAAATGCCATGGTGCTTCGTGAAAAGGAAATTTCTAATATTGTATCTGTAGAAGAGCGGGAACTGGATTACGAAAAAATGAAAAAGATGCCGGGGATTGTGGGCTATGTGGTGCAGCCGGGGGATACCCTGTGGGATATTGCGAAACGATTTTACACCTCGGTGGAGATGATAAAGGAAGTGAATCATTTGCCGGGGGATGAGGTGAAGGCGAAGGATAGGCTGATTTTGGTGAAGGATGTGAAGAAGAGAGTATAGAGGGGAGAACTGGGAAAATTGAATGAAGATATATATTAAGAAGTAAAAGAGAACATAATAACATATGGAAAGAAAAAAGGAATTAAAACAATCCGTTTTGGGGAGTTTTAATTCCTTTTTTCTGTTCGTTTCTGTTCGTAAGAATTAGAAAACATGCAGGTCTGTGAACTGCAAATGAAATTTCTGATGAATGAGATTCGCTATAAAATCTGGTCATCTTTGCAAGGGATGTATTCTACAACATGTTCTATATTGCAATCGAGAATACGACATAAGTCATTCAATGTAGTTGTTGTAAGTGGTTTATTATTTCTCAACTTATCTATTGTGGCGCTTGAAATGCGATGATTTTTAATAAGTGTATATGTGGTTTCCGGTGATGCTTTCAGCGTTTTCCAAAAAGGTTTATAACTAATCAAAGAATTGATGCTCCTTTGCTTGATAGTGCAGAATATGAGATGCTGAATTCTGGTAAATATTGTCAATATATAGAATAATTTGTCGATAACAACTTGCATATAGTCATTTAAGAAACTGTGCAAATAAATAGAAGTATTGGAAAGTGCATATGTGGTGAGATGTTTGTGGAGATATGTAAATAGAAGAATGTGGGAGCGAGTGTTTTTATTATCTTGACGGGTTGTTGTATAAGTTTTACAATTGAATCATGGTCATTAATATGTCTGTATTGTGAAATAGGAGGGTTAAGGAATCTTATGGAAAGAAAATTAAATCTGAAATGGACCTTGATAATAATTGTAGGAATGCTTATTTACATACTGTTCGGAACCCAAAACGTAATGTCTGCGAGTAGTGTGGTTGGTGATAGAGACTGGAGGTGGCCTGTTCCTGCATCAAAAAATATATCGTCATGTTTCCCTAATTATTGTGGGCATGGTAGTATTCATCATGCTATTGATATTTCAGCAGCAGGAGGATCTGCAATTTATGCGATGTATCCTGGTACGGTTGTTTATACTGATAATAGCTGTACTGATGATAGAGGGAAAGCAAATGCAATATGTGGATGTGGAAAAGGTAGGTCATGTTTCGGAAAGAGTGTTTATATACAGCATTACTATAAAGGAAGTTATTTTATAAGCCGCTATGGTCATATGCGTTCGATTAATGTTAAAATGGGTCAAGCGGTTGATAAAAATACTGTGATTGGTACTGTAGGAAGTACAGGAGCGTCCACAGGAAACCATCTTGATTTTACAATATGGACTGGAACTTCTTTAAGTAAACCATCATCTGAAAGCGGCTGGGTGGATCCTTTTTTAAATCAGTTTTTGGAAAAGGTAACAAATTTGACTCATATAGGATGTAATGATAGTTATGTTGATGACGTAAATAAGTTGTATTCAGGAGAAATAAATTCCGCTCCTATAACAGCTTGGGATACCTTGGAAGGAAAACAAGGTGGTATTTATATTAGAGGATGGGCATTTGATCCGGATAATAAGAATGCAGCAGTTGGCATACATGTGTATATAGACGGGCAATTTGTAAAAAGTTTTTCGGCAGTTGCTTTACGACCAGATGTAAACAATGTATATGGTTGTGGAGATAATCATGGGTTTGACGAATTTATTCCGTATAACGTTTCAAGTACAGGTGAACATAAAGTAGATTTGTATGCCCTGGATTTGACTTACGGTGCGCCATCGACATATCTAGGTCAAAAAACAGTAACAATTATGGCTGATACAGAAAGTCCTGTAGTTAGTGATATTACGATAACGGATATTTCAGAAAACGGATATACAATTCAGTGTACTATTACAGATAATGTAGGAACTACAGGTGTTAGTTTTCCGACATGGCCAGATGCCAATGGTGAGTGGAATCCAATATGGCATGAAGGAAGTAATTCCGGAAATACTTTTACCTGTAGAGTTAATGTATCAGATCACGGAAATATAGTGAATTATAATTATGCAACTCATATATATGCAGGTGATGCTGCAGGTAATACAGGTATAGGAATCCCTCCGTATATTTATGTGGGAGAACCACAGATGGTTACTGAAAGTTATTATAATGGGAATAAATATCGAATTTATGATACATCAAGAACCTGGACCGATGCGCAGAAGTTTTGCGAAGAGAATGGAGGTCATTTGGTAACAATTACATCTGAAGAAGAACAGGCTTTTGTTCAGAGTTTATTAGAAGCTAACGGAGCTAAAAACCAATATTGGATTGGTGGTAAATTTACTGATAATACATTTAAATGGGTTACAGGAGAAGACGTTAGCTATACTAATTGGGATGTTCGTCAACCAGATCGATCAAATGTAGGAAATGCTGTTGAAAGTTATGGACAAATCTATAATAAAGCAAATCCTAGATCTTCAGGAAGTACAATCTATCATTGGAATGATGCAATTGTAGATAATAATTTCCCAAAAGAATTGGATTTCTTTGGATTATTTAATGTTGGGTTCATTTTTGAAGAAGATAATGTACATGAACATGAATATAACAGTAAAGTTATTAAGAATGCTACATGTACAGAAACAGGTGAAATAGAATATACATGCGAATGTGGGAACCATTACAAAGAAACAGTTAGTGCGTTAGGACATAATTATACAGAAGAGTATGTTGATGCCACTTGTAAGGACTATGCGGCCACTGTATATACATGTTCCAGATGCGGAGACAGTTATAGAGAAGTATATGAATCGGAATATTCTGACTGGTCAGAGCAATATCCGGAAGGTGTTGATGAGTCTCTGATTGAGAGCAGAACAGAATATCGTTATCAGGATAAGGAAGAACAAACAAGCTATTCTTCATATCTTAGTGGATGGACTCAGTCGGGGGCAACATGGGAAGAGTCAGGTTCAGGAACCGTTTCCTATGTGGCATCCTGGCCATCGGGATTTAATACTTCACATAATCTTTACAGTAACTACAATAAAACGCCGAAAAGTGCATCTGAAACAGCAACAGATAAGACTGTGATTGATAGCACAACTACGCAAGGATATCTGTATTATCACTGGTGCCGTAATGCTTATGCATCAGGTCCTATAAATAGAAGTACCAAACCAACAAATTCTGGTGAGTTTAATTGTTTCCATGCGTTTTACAGCACAACGAATCCAAGCACTCTGACAGCATCAAATGACGGAGATGGAAGCTGTATCTATTCAAATGGCGACTGCTGTAAGGATACATAT
>X73_One_humped_Camel__coassemble_500_pt1 | contig 9352 bp, 4 predicted proteins | sample X73_One_humped_Camel__metabat2_low_PE_005 | metagenome-assembled genome bin X73_One_humped_Camel
CCACATGACCGTATTCATTCAGGACTTTTTGAGCAAACGCTTCTAATACTTCTTTATTTCCAATATCACCTTTAAAATACGGTTCACCATGCAAATCAATGGTACATACTGCAGCGCCTTCTTTTATGAATTCCTCGCTGATGCATTTACCGATTCCGTTTGCACCGCCGGTAATTACCGCTACCTTACCTCCAAATCTTTTCATCTTAATTCCTCGTTTCACTTTCTATACCTGCAGATTTTTCACGAAATTCTTCAAGAAGCTTTAAAAACTCCTGTTTACGAACAGGTGAAATAAGTACCATGTTATAGGAACGATTCACCACATAGTCAATCTGGATACGATCCAAAGACAATGCTGCGGATGACAACGGATTTCTTGTTTCTTTCACATTTCGAATAGCGGAATATTTGATTCTTGTTTTTCCTAAGTATCCGCAGTTTACCAACAGATGATCCTCATAAAGGACATATTTAATGCTAAACAGCGGAAGAAGCACTGCTCCGACAATCACAAGAGGTATCATTGTTCCCACATCCAATCCTTTACCATTTAAGACTGGCTCAAAAACTGCAGCGGCCACTGAACCAACAGCAAACAATAGTATTGCTGCCAGCCACCAATCTACTTTACTTCTATATAGTAAGCCTTCTCCTTCCACCGATAGAGCCTGTTTCTCTGCCATGGAACGATTTCTGACATTTTTTAAAATCATAAACAGAAGCGGCCCCAATACTAATGCCAAAAAGATAAAAATCGTAATACTTCCAAGATTATTTCCTGAAGCACTGCAGTAGATTATATATGCAAACATACACTGAATGCTGAAATTCACAAAGGTGAGAATTATGTAGACGATATTCAGAGAAGATGTGTCATACTCTGACGCATGCTTCCCCTGCATACTTGTCTTAACACCAAATAGTGCAATAGCCATAGCTCCCATTAACAATGCTGCTACGATTAATAAAAATATGATAGACTCTTTCCCAGAGAATCGGTCAGCTTCTCCATAAATGTTATAATGAGAAGGGATTGTATCAGGGATACTCCCCAAAAACACAATCGGAAGTGCGATGGAAACTATTCCGACCATAAACGTTAATTTCTGAATTATTTTACATATTCTCTCCATAGCATCGTTATTCATTACAATCCCCTCCTTTAAGTTTATGAAATACTATTTATTCTATTAGTATGTTTTCATAAATACTGTAAAGATCTTAGCACATTCAGAACGTGTGGCAGTGCCTTTTGGATCCAGCGTATCTTCCGTACGGCCATTGATAATCTTACATCCAATCGCCCATTTTAATGCATCTTTAGAATAAGAACTTATGGCAGCGCGATCCTTAAAATGATCATAGGAACCGTTTGCGTCAAGATTATATCCTTTATAGGATGCATAACGATGCAGCATCACTACCAGCTGTTCACGGGTAATGCTGTCATCTGGACCGAAATTCCCATCAGAATATCCGGTAACAATTCCAGCCTCGCTAGCCCAGAGAACCGCATCCGTATACCATTTTCCATCAGGCAGATCCGGATAAATTTCCCGATATTCCACATCTTTATCTTCTGTCTTTTCTAAACGGTACAACATCGCCGCAAGTTCTGAACGGGTAATATTAGCATAAGTTCCAAATAAGGATGCAGTATAACCATTCATAATGCCGTTCTGACATACGTATTCCACAGAATCATAATACCAACCGGTTTCTTTTACATCTTCAAACGGATTCACCCATACTTCAGGAGCAGGTGTTACTTCCGGTGTCGGTGTCGGTTTTATCTCCGGAGTTGGTGTTGGCTTCACCTCCGGAGTTGGTGTCGGTTTTACCTCCGGTGTCGGTGTCGGCTTCACCTCTGGTGTCGGTGTTGGCTTCACCTCCGGTGTCGGTGTTGGCTTCACCTCCGGTGTCGGTGTTGGCTTCACCTCCGGTGACGGTGTTGGCTTCACCTCCGGTGTCGGTTTTACTTCAGGATCAATTTCAGATAAAGTCGTTGTAAATTCCTGATAATCTGTATAACAAAGGCTGTTACTTAATGATTTTACGGTAATAATCAATTCTTCTCTCGCTAAAACTTCATTCAAACGATCTTGAGATACTGTATACGTATGCTCATTGGATACAACGCCTTCCTCGCATTTCATTCCATTGATATACAATCCAACAGATTCTTTTAAAGATGTTTTTACAGTAATCAGCAATCCATTCTCATTCTCTGAAACAGACTCAATAGAAAGAACGGAGCTATTTTGCTGATTGGAATTGTATTTTCCCCATGATGCAAGAAGGGTTTCAACGCTTTCCATCTGCTGATCCAGCCAATCCATTCGCTGTACCAGCCAGTTCTTCAGATTCTCCAAATCTCCCGAAAAACCTTTTCCCTGCATCCATTTACTGTCATTCTTTCTTCCTGCTTCCAGTAAATAATCATGATGCTGATCAATAATACCGCCGGTTTTGACCAGTTCCTCAAAATCCGATCTGTATGTGTCATAAACATGTTTCACTTCAAATGCAAAATATGGATCATTAACTAAATATCGATACCACTGCTGCTGAGCAATTTCGTCATCATAAAGAAGTGTCTGCCACTTATCCAGCGGTGTAGAACCTGCATACGGACCGCCTGCACACCAGTCCATATCCCAGATCGGTCCCATCTTCATTAATTCATCATGATCTTTGTACATATAAGTACTTTTCTTCATGCCGTCAACATTGAAGAATAATTCTGTGATCACAAAATATTTTGCAAGTGAATCCATGTCGAACAGTTCACTGTAATGCAGCCTTGTTTCCGCATCCAGATTCTTATAATCTGTATATCCGTCATAAGATTCAATTGCATACTCAAAGGAATTTATGTAAGTTTGTACATAATTCATCATTTCCTGATTCGTTTTAATAAATTCCGGGTCTTTAAACATTAAAGGCTGACTGTTTTCAGTATAAAAACAAGATACCTCATCCATATTTTTATCAAGTTCTATTACATATCCGCCATCAATATTCGGTATCTCAATTCCATAATCATCAAAGAAATACGTCGTTCCATCAAAAGTCACTTTACCGCTGGTAACCCATTCCATATGTTCTGCCATATAATCCCCAAGATCACCTGCATCTACCGTTCCTTCTGCTTCCGCAATTGCATCTGCAGCATCCTCTGCAATTCCTTCCCAGTCTGAGATATCAATTCTGTTCTTATCAATACGAATCTGTTCGCATAACTGATATACGCCCTGATAAGAATCATTCATAATAAGAACAACGTTCTCACTTTCCATATATGCAAGTCCCATTTTACCGGAAAGATCAAAAGAAAGGATGTTTCTGCTCAGTGACGGATCCACATAATTCGCAAGCAATACCCAGTGTTTGCTGGAACCCATCCCAAACATATCCGCTTTTTTATCCAATTTCACACGATACGATTTCTTTGGTGCTTCCCAGGAAGAATTACCTCGTCCGCGAATTTCCAGAGCGCCGTCGTATAATTCAGAGTTATTTTTATTATATAAATGATTGCCCTGCATGGTAAATGTTCCGTCTACGTAGTTTTCCTTATCGACAATCGGAACACCATCTGTATCGATATATACAACGGGCAGCTTGCTGAAATATATAGAATCCTCATAACCAGTTCCTTCATTAGAAGTCACATGGACGGTAATGAAATTTTCCAAATCAGCTTTTGACGGGGTATATTCCATTCTGTCTCCAACAGTTCTGCCGCCAACACTCCAGCGAACTGAAAGTCCATCTTCCTGAACCCCTGTACACTCCAAAATTAATTTGGATCCTTCTTTTGGATATCCTTCTTCACAAACAATTTTCACTTTCCTTGAATCTTCGTCATCTACTAATACTTCAGTTTCAGCAAATACTGAAGCACTGTTAAATACAATTCCAAAAGCAATCATAAGAACTGTAAGCAACACAGACTTGTGCGATTTAGGTTTTTTAGTTTTACATTTACAACACATAAACAATCTCCTTCTTTTTAATTCTTATCGCTGTATATTTAATTCTATTATACTATACGAACTTCTGCAATAATTAAATAGGAGCATATCACACAGTGATATGCTCCCAAAATCATTAATTCGCGTCACGGTCGCCTAATACATACCATTCTTTTTGTGCACTTGCTCCATCTGCATCTGTCACAACTATACGATATCTGGAAGTACTGTACTTACCGTAAGGTGTACTTGCTTTATATGTTCTGCCGCTGGCTAAGTAATTCCATTTGTTCGTATTATCGTTATAAAGATACCAGCGATATGAATAAGGCTCTGTTCCACCGCCCGCTTCTACCCAAAGCTCAGTAGAACTTCCTGCCGGTATTTCAACGGAACCGGAATAATCTTTGATATATAAGGATAATTGAACATCTCCCACAAATCCAGCTAAAGAAGAGCGTATAATATCTCCATTGCTGTCTTTGACCACACAGCGGTATTTGTAATTATATGCATAATGTTCTTCTTCTATCACTACCTCCAGTCGATTACTATTGCTGTCGTATACAGTACTATAATATGAACTACCATCAAATGTGTATTCCCAATAATATGTGTAAGGTGCCTTTCCCTTTTGAGCAGTAACTTCAAATACAGCAGTTTCACCAATACCTGCCTCTGTATCTTCCGGCTGCTTCGAGATGACAACACCCTCTAAAATTTTACCTTCATTGGAAACTGTCTGATCGCCATCAGCATCCGTAATCACACAACGATATTTATATCCATATGCAAAGTGGAAAGCAGTTACACAGACGGTCAGTCTATTTGTATCATAACCGCTATAGGAATCATACTTATTATTAATCAACTGGCCTTTTGATGTAATATTTCTCACAGAGCCGCTGCTGGTTACTTCCTGCCATTGATATGTCAGCCCTTCACTGTCACCATCAACTTCCACAACAAAAGTCACAAGTTCCAATGCGCGTCCATACTGATCCTCCGGCTGAACGGAAATCTTCAAAGAAGTTGATGCTAATTTTACATTTTGCGTGTAAAGAATTGTACCATCTGCATCTTTTACCATACAGCGGAACACCCATCTCACATTAGTATTCAAATTGTTTAACGTAATTGTCACCGTATCTTCGTTATATCCAGATGCCCATTCGCTGTGTCCGCTATTAACGTTATGATAAACAATACCATCCAGTGAGTATTGCCACTGATATTTATACGGTGCTTTGCCGCCTTCTGCTTTCACAGATAATTGAACTTTTTGACCGAGCTTTCCGCTCGCATTCTCCGGCTGTTTTACAATTACCATTTCTGGTACAATATCTTCTTCGTTCTCCGCACATTTTGCACATCGATAAAGGAATGCTACAATCTGCGCACGTGTACAATAGGCATTCGGTCCAAATTCCGTTGCTGTAAGACCTGTCGTAATGTTATTTTTCACAGCCCAAAGTACAGGATTTGTGTAATAGGAATCATTCGATACGTCAGTAAATGGGTTTACAGCCTCTACTACCGGTGAACCTTCCGATCTCCAAAGGAAAGTAACAATCTGGGCACGTGTACAGTACTCATCAGGTCCAAAGGAAGTTGCCGAAAGACCGGTTGTGATATTATTCTCTACTGCCCACTGAACAGATTTGTAATAATAGGAACCATCCGGAACATCTCCAAACGGCATTGCACTGCTTTCCGGTTCCGGTGAACCTTTCGATCTCCAGATAAAGGTCACCGCCTGAGCACGTGTACAGATGACATCAGGTCCAAACAGTGTCGGTTTCAAACCGGATGTAATTTTATTCTCAACAGCCCAAAGCACGGAATCATAAAACCAGTCATCTGTTTCCACATCGGTAAATACATTATTCTCATTAGTCCGCTGAATCGAAGATCCTACAAAATTTAAGCTTGTTTCTTCTTTGTAAACAGTTGTTTCCGTATCTGCCTTTGCAGTAACAGGTAAAAGGAATCCCATTACACAGAACAGAAACAGAAAGCATATTTTACTTAAATATCTTTTCATAACCATTTCCTCACTTCACTATACGGTAGTGTCAAAACTACCTGTCTTTTTTATTTTAAATTTCTTTAAAATCCTTGATTTTTCGGAGGTTTGCAAATAAAAAGAGCATTGACCTCCCTTTTTGTGTATAATATCAGCGACCAAACATCTAAAATACAAAGGAGCAATGCTCGTAGATATTATACTTTATTTAATTCAACTAATTCAAGACCTTTACCAGAAAAACTGCTGGCTTATCAACTTTATCTGCAGATATATTCCTCTCAAGCAATGGGCTTTTGATGATTCCCATTCCCCAAAGTATCAAAAATTTAAGATAGACCAGCTTCCTCTTATCACCGACTTCCGTCAGGACTGGACTTACAAAGAGCTCATTCCTTACTTTGAGAAGCGTTATGGTAAGACGATCACACCTATTCGACGTCATTCAGAATGTGACATCTCCGATGATTCCTGCTGTCCTCGTTGTGGTGCACCCAAAATCTATTTATACAAGAATAACGGTTCTAAAGGTCAGTTACTCTGCAAAGTCTGTGATGCTCGTTTTTCACCAGAAGAAAGTCGATATTCTTCTTTAAAACTTCGTTGTCCCCATTGTGGTAATGCTCTGGTTGCTAAGAAGGACCGTAAATTCTTCATTGTACACAAATGTGTAAACAAAAAATGCCCTTATTATCTTCATCAACTCAAAAAAGTCGATAAAGAAGATTTGAAAGAGGATTATGGTAAAAACAAATATAAACTCCACTACATCTACCGTGAATTCACTGTAGATTTCTTTCGCATGGACTTAAATTCCCTTCCGAAGAATGCTTCCTCTTTGAAATTCAGTAAGTTTGATGCTCATACCATGTCCTTATGCCTTACTTTACATGTGAACCTTGGATTATCTCTAAGAAAAACATCACAGGCTCTCAAAGACCTTTATAACATCTCCATCTCTCATCAACAGATTGCCAACTATTGTAAAACCGCCGCCATCTGCATAAAGCCTTTCGTAGATAATTACGATTACAAACCCGGAGATACTTTCGCTGCCGATGAAACTTATATCAAGATTCGTGGTGTGAAAGCTTACATCTGGTTCGTTATTGATGCTGCCAGCCGTTCTATCCTTGGATATCAGGTATCTGACAACCGTAGTGTCGGTCCTTGTATCCTTACAATGAGAATGGCTTTTCGTCAGTTCAAAGAACTTCCGAAAAACTTTAAGTTTATCGCCGATGGATACAGTGCTTATCCACTTGCTGCACTTCAGTTTGCTCAGGAATTCGGTGATGTTTTCAAGTTCAATATCACTCAGGTCATTGGGCTTACCAATGATGATGCTGTATCCAAAGAATTCCGTCCGTTCAAACAGATGATTGAACGATTAAACCGAACTTACAAAGCTTCCTATCGAACCACAAATGGCTTTGATAACATCGATGGTGCCAACTATGACCTGGCACTGTGGGTTGCTTATTACAACTTCCTCCGTCCACACAAGAACAATGGCTATAAAGTTCTTAACCAAGTAGATATGTTAAAGAATGCTGACAACATGCCAGGAAAATGGCAGTTGCTTATCTTTCTTGGTCAGCAGACTATCTTAAAGATGCAAGCCGAAGGCTCTGTCTGTTCTTAGATTCCAAGCCAGAGGTAACAGAACCAGCCACCAGGAGCACAGCTTCTGGCTTGCCCTTGATAACACGAAAAAGGAATGCTACAATGCTGTGACTACGATCGAAGACTCTGTCTGTTCTTGAGTTCTTCGCCGTCGGTAAGACGTTCAGAGCATTACTTTTTCGTGCTGTCAAGGGTGGCGTCCCTCTTTCAAAAACTAGAATATCTGCAATTATCAAGGTTCATTTGAATCTTTTTCTTTAGTAGTGATTTTTCATAACTTATTTGACACTACCCACTATACAGAACGCGATCTAACCGGCATATACAATACCGTCAAACCATTCTTCCACAGGCATACCATTAATCTGTGCAGGCCCTTCGCTGTAATCCACTTCTACACGGCATACCCTGCCATCTTCCATACAAAAATCAACATATGTTTCATTATCTGTTCTTACTGCATACAGCACAGTTCCCTCTGGAAGAATCACCTCTTGTTCCTCATCAAACATCCAAACAGATATGTCGCGTAACGCAGTAACATCAAACTGATTATCACGTAATTCATACCAATCTTCTACCATTACAGGAATTCCGCTTTCTGCATCAAAGTAATGGTCCTGAGAGGCAGTCATGGTACCCAAAACTTCAATCCTATGATCAAAAGTAACACTGCCAGGATCTGCTGGAAGGAATGTATAGGTAGTTCCATATTCAGAATCATCTTCCCAAATACTATGGAAATCCATGCCGAACTTTGCTTCTACCAGACTTGGAGACGGACCATTCATATCATATATGTACAGAATCGCATAATCATTATCCGCATAACCATTCACATACAGATAATTCTTTCCATTCTTTAAATGAGCAAAATATGAATAGAAGGAATAAGCAAAATCATTGGTATCAAAATATGACTGATCATTAATAAATATTTCCAAATACTTATCACCCCATTCGGAATCAATCATTTCAAACACCTGTATTTCGTCCTTATGATCATCTTCAGGATTTAAATCGAACATAAAAGAAGATGGTGCTTCTACAAAGTAGCCGTTTGGAGGTGTCTGGATATATTCCTTCTTGAATAAATCTGCATCTTTATCAAACCAGAAATGAACTTCTAATTGACCAGCTGCATAAGGAGCCAATTCATAAGGAATAAAATAGAATGTAATTCCCTGGTATCCCATCGTCCAGTTGAAACGGTCTAAATCGTATTCTGCAAGAATGATTGATGGATCTTCAAATAATTCCTCAGCATACTTTTCATTCAATCGTTCTGCAAGCAGAGAGGAAAGATTAGATGTATCGGTCATAATATCCGCCAAAGTGAGTTCTTCTCCAGTTACAGGGTCAAGATTGACACCACCGGTACCATACATAGGATGAGCGCCACCTGTATAACTGTAATCATCCACTCGCAAACTTAAAATGCTGTTATCAGCTCGCTGTACAAATACTTTACGCTCATTCGTAATTACCTGATAATAATCATCCATATACTCACCATCCGTATACAGATCACTCCACTCATCAATAAATTCTTTCGCCCGTGTTTCTTCTTCCATACGAATAGTCAAAAGCTTTTCCTGAAGTTTCGGATACTTTTCAGCATCTTCATCGGTCAGTTTTACGAATTCCCATGCAGCATTTGAATACAAATACATATCTCTCCAATCATCGAGATAATCCGATCCTGACATGAGATGTAAGT
>X73_One_humped_Camel__coassemble_502_pt1 | contig 9319 bp, 9 predicted proteins | sample X73_One_humped_Camel__metabat2_low_PE_005 | metagenome-assembled genome bin X73_One_humped_Camel
CCGGGTGACAGAGTGTGTCTCCGATATGAATATCGGAAATACCGGAGATCGCTACAATAGAGCCGATCTCTGCGGAGGTTACGGCAACTTTAGACAGACCGTCAAATTCATATAATTTGCTGATTTTTACTTTCTTTTTCTTGTCCGGTTCATGCTCGTTTACAAGTACGACTTCCTGATTTACACAGATAGAACCGTTGTCTACTTTACCGACACCGATACGGCCAACGTATTCGTTGTAATCGATGGTGCTGATCAGCACCTGAGTGCCGGCATCCGGATCACCTTCCGGTGCAGGAATGTGATTTAAGATTGCTTCGAACAGTGGAATCATGTTCTTTTTCTCATCTTCAAGATCATTCATGGCATAGCCTGATTTTGCAGATGCAAATAAGAATGGACAGTCAAGCTGACGGTCAGAAGCATCCAGATCCATAAGAAGTTCCAGAACTTCGTCTACGACCTCTTCCGGACGAGCTTCCGGACGGTCGATCTTGTTCACGCAAACGATCACATCCAGATCCATTTCCAAAGCTTTTTTCAGAACAAATTTTGTCTGTGGCATTGCTCCTTCAAAGGCATCTACAACAAGGATAACACCGTTTACCATTTTCAGGACACGTTCTACTTCGCCGCCGAAGTCCGCATGTCCCGGTGTATCGATAATATTAATTTTTGTATCTTTATATTGAACAGCAGTGTTTTTGGCAAGAATGGTAATGCCGCGTTCTCGCTCAATATCATTGGAGTCCATGACACGTTCCTGAATTTCCTGATTTTCACGGAAAACACCGCTCTGTTTCAATAATTCATCTACAAGGGTGGTCTTGCCGTGGTCAACGTGGGCAATAATAGCTACGTTACGGATATTGTCTCTTTTTATTTTCATATAGTATTCCTTTCAAATGGCGTGTTCATTTAACCGAAGGAAATTATAGCACCGGCAATCTTGCATGGCAAGAAAAAATATCTAAAACCCAAAGCCATTCCTCGAATTATGGGAGAAATAGAAGATTGATGCGATAGAAATATCCCTGTTTTCTTAAAAACGAAGAGATATAAATGGAATTTCTGAATACATTGTACTGTTGAAATACCAAATCGAGAAAGGTGGAATACAATTATGTCAGACAAAATTATTGAAAACAATCAGGTTTCCGTGATGGGGAGAATCGCATCACAGTTTACATTCAGTCATCAGGTGTTTGGAGAAGGATTCTATACAGTGGATCTTATGGTCAAGAGATTAAGCGACTCCGAAGACCTGATTCCTTTGATGGTATCGGAACGACTGGTGGATGTTACGCAGGATTATGAGGGAGAGTACATTATTGTGCAGGGACAGTTCCGTTCCTACAATCGTCACGAAGAAAAAAAGAACAGGCTGGTGCTGTCTGTATTTGTACGGGAACTTAGCTTTGTAGAGGAAGAGGATGATACGATCAAAACAAATCAGATATTCCTGGACGGTTACATATGCAAACCGCCGGTCTATCGAAAGACACCCCTTGGAAGAGAGATTGCAGATCTTCTGATCGCAGTCAATCGTCCATATGGGAAATCGGATTACATTCCGTGTATTTGCTGGGGAAGAAATGCGCGCTATGCATCTGCTTTTGAAGTTGGCGGTCATGTGCTTCTGTGGGGAAGAATCCAGAGCCGGGAATATATGAAGCGTATCAGTGAAGAAGAATCCGAGAAACGAATTGCTTATGAGGTATCCGTAAGCAAGCTGGAATACGTAGACTGACAGATACCGGGAAGGGTATGGAAAGAATACTTAAAATATGGTACAATGCTTTACATGGCAAAAGAAAAAGATACGAAAACAAATGTAATGCGTATCCTGGATAAGAATAAAGTTCCATATGAAGCCTTTGCTTACGAGGTGGATGCGTTCGTGGATGGAATCCATTGTGCCGATGCCATTGGAGCACCTCACGAGCAGTCTTTCAAAACTTTGGTGGCGCAGGGGAAGAGTAAAGAGTACTACGTCTTTGTTCTTCCAATTGAAAAGGAGGTTCATTTAAAGACGGCTGCGAAAGCTGTAGGCGAAAAATCAGTGGAAATGATTCCTGTGAAGGATATTAACAAGATTACCGGTTATATTCGAGGGGGATGCAGTCCTCTTGGTATGAAGAAGCAATATCAGACGATCATTGATTCGTCTGCATGTGTCTTTGACCGGATTTACGTAAGCGGAGGAAAAATAGGTTCTACTGTTCTGGTAGGGACGGAAGCACTTGCTAAATTGTGCAAAGGAACATTTGCGCAGTTATGTGAATAATAAGAGAAAAACCTTGTGACTAGGTGCTTTTTTAGGCAGATTAGTTGACAAGGTTTTTTTATGATGATATAGTAGTTTAAAACGAGAAAGAGATAGAGGTTGCATGTTCTAAGAGTAAGATTCCGGATGCGGCAGTCGCAAGGGAAGGGGTCCCAAAGGGGAAGATGCCGAAAGAACATAATTGCTGCGGTTATATTCTTGGGGATATGATTAAGAGTCATATAACTGTCATCGAAAGATGGGGCGCTATCCATAATTGATTCAATAAACAGAGGTATCATTGGATGATTTTTGGGGCGAACCTTAGGTTGGCTTCTTTTTTTTGGAAATCGTTAATAATATTTACTCATAAGGCAAGGAGGAAAAAATATGGCAATTTTTACAGGAGCAGGCGTAGCGATCGTTACACCAATGAATGAAGATTTATCCGTTAACTTTGACAAATTAGGTGAGATTATTGAAGAACAGATTGCAGGCGGTACAGACGCAATTATCATTTGCGGTACAACAGGTGAAGCATCCACATTAACTCATGGAGAACACCTTCATGCAATTAAATATACGGTAGACAAAACAGCAGGTCGTGTTCCGGTTATTGCAGGAACAGGTTCTAACTGTACAGAAACAGCAGTAATGCTTTCTGTAGAAGCAGAAAAATACGGCGTAGACGGTCTTCTTGTAGTTACACCATACTACAACAAAGCAACACAGAAGGGGCTGTATACACATTTCAAAACAATTGCAGACGCAGTAAAAGTACCTATTATTCTTTACAATGTACCAAGCAGAACAGGATGCAACATCCTTCCTGAGACAGCTGTAAAGATGGCAAGAGAAATTGAAAACGTAGTTGCGATCAAAGAAGCAAGCGGCAACATTTCACAGGTTGCAAAGCTTATGCAGTTAGCAGACGGATGTCTGGATCTGTATTCCGGTAATGACGATCAGATCGTGCCAATTCTTTCTTTAGGCGGAAAAGGTGTAATTTCTGTATTATCTAACGTAGCGCCAAAAGAAACACATGACATCGTGGCAAAATATTTAGAAGGCGATGTTAAAGGCAGCTGTGATCTTCAGTTAAGAGCAATTCCATTGATCGATGCACTGTTCTGTGAAGTGAATCCAATTCCGGTAAAAGCAGCGATGAACATTCAGGGCAAAAACGTAGGCCTTCCAAGACTTCCACTGACAGAAATGGAACCACAGAATCAGGAAAAAATTAAAAAAGCAATGGAAGAATTTGGCGTACTCTAATAAGTAATGAAAGCAAAGGAATAAGAACATGATTAGATTAATTATGCATGGCTGCAATGGCCATATGGGTCAGGTGATCTCAAACCTGGTGCGTGAAGATGCAGGAGCAGAAATCGTAGCAGGAATTGACCTGTCAGATTGCAGAGACAATGGATATCCTGTTTTTACAAACATTTACGACTGTGATGTGGAAGCGGATGCTATGATTGATTTCTCTTCTTATAAGGCGGTAGACAGCGTGCTGGATTACTGTGTGCAGAAGAAACTGCCTCTGGTTCTTTGCACCACAGGTCTTACACCGGAACAGTTAGAGAAAGTACAGGCGTCCAGTGAAGAAACAGCAATCCTTCGTTCAGCGAATATGTCACTTGGTATCAATACACTGCTGAAACTGATTCAGGATGCAGCGAAGGTTCTTGCAGCCGCAGGTTTTGATATGGAAATCGTTGAGAAACACCACAAATTAAAATGTGATGCACCAAGCGGAACTGCCCTTGCACTGGCAGACAGTCTGAATGAAGCAATGGACCAGCAGTATCACTACGTATATGACAGAAGTCAGAAACACGAAAAACGTGATGCAAAAGAAATTGGTATTTCTGCAATCCGCGGCGGTACAATTGTTGGGGAACACGATGTCATTTTTGCAGGTCCGGACGAAGTGATCACACTTTCCCATACTGCGTATTCCAAAGGTGTATTTGGCAAAGGTGCAGTAGAAGCTGCAAAATTCCTGGCAGGAAAAGCACCTGGAATGTACAACATGTCCCATGTGATTGGATAATTCTTCGAAATTTATAAAATTTTTAATCCCGTGTATAAATGATGAAAAAACAAGCACATTATGATTATGACTATTTAAGGAGGCTTATGTATGAAACGAAGAGTCATAATAGCTATGATGGTAATGGCGCTTGCAATTGTACTTACCGGCTGTATAGGTAGACGCAATCATCAGAACGAACCGGTGAAGGATGGCACACAGCAGGAGAATTCGTCAAACACCAATGGAAATCAGACCGATGGGACGGATGGCGTAAACAGCGGAACGCCTACGGACGATGCCACAAATGATATTCAGGATGAGGAAAGGAACGGCAATGGCGGAGATATTCACAAGAACCATGCCGGCAATACTCAAAATGGTGAGAAGAATATCATAGAAGAAGTGGGAGACGGCGTTGGAAATGTGATTGAAGATGCAGGAGATGCCGTAGAGGATGTAGGAGACGGTGTCGGAAATGCTGTGAAAGATATGACAAATTAATAGAAATAATAAATCAACACAGGATACTGGACGAACAAGAGCGTTTGTGCAGTATCCTGTTTGCATTTCCTTGAAATTAGGGTAAAATTGAAGGAAAGAAGTGATGAACGGGAAAGGAGATTGGAACATTATGAAATTTCGTCCCTGTATAGATATACATAATGGAAAAGTGAAACAGATTGTAGGAGGCAGCCTGATGGATCAGGGGGACCAGGCGAAGGAGAACTTTGTATCCGGACAGGATGCTGAATTTTACGGGAATCTGTATAAAAACAGCGGAATCAAAGGCGGTCATATTATTTTGCTGAATCCGGAATCTTCCGAATACTATCCGGAAACGAAGAGACAGGCGCTTCTTGCACTTCGTGCGTATCCGGGCGGTCTTCAGGTAGGAGGCGGCATTCGGGATGATAATGCTCTGGAATATCTGGAGGCGGGAGCCAGCCATGTGATAGTGACTTCGTATGTGTTCAAGAACGGTGAGATTTATTATGAGAATCTGAAAAAAATGGCAGAGGCAGTGGGAAAAGAACGGTTAGTTCTGGATCTCAGCTGCCGAAAAAAGATGGAATGTATTATATTGTTACCGATCGCTGGCAGAAATTTACCAATGTGGCAGTTACGGCGGAACTGTTAAGGGAGATGACGGCCTACTGTGATGAATTTTTGATTCATGCAGTAGACGTGGAAGGAAAGGCATCCGGAATTGAAGGAGAACTGGTGGAACTGCTGGCAGAGCTGGAGGATTTTCCGATTACCTATGCAGGCGGTGTAGGTACATTTTCGGATTTGGAAGAGCTGAAAGTAAAAGGAAAAGGCCGTATTGACGTAACGATAGGCAGTGCGCTGGATTTGTTCGGCGGTCCCATGAAATACGAAGAGGTACTGAACTATTTGGAGGAGGAAGCAAGTAAATAATTAGTAAAAATTAATAAAATAATCATAAATTGCACTTACAAAACATGCAGATTGATTAATATATTCTTGCAACAGATGCTTATCACTGGTATAATAAAAATACATTACAGGTGAGGAAACCTGTAAAATAAACGGCAAAGGGGTGGCATCATGAACTTTATTATTAGTGGTAAAAATATTGATGTGACAGATGGTCTTAAAAAGGCAGTACAGGACAAATTAGGAAAATTAGAACGGTATTTTACATCAGATACCGATGTTATGGTAACTTTAAGTGTTGAAAAAGAAAGACAGAAAATTGAAGTAACCATCCCTGTAAAAGGCAATATCATTCGCTCCGAGCAGGTTAGCAATGATATGTATGTATCCATTGACCTGGTAGAAGAAATCATTGAACGTCAGCTTAGAAAATATAAGACAAAGATTATCAACAAGAATCAGGAGGGCGTAAATCTTCAGAAAGCTTACGTGGATCATGATTTCAACGAAGAGGACGAAATTAAGATTATTCGTACGAAGAAATTCGATATTAAACCGATGTATCCGGAAGATGCATGCGTACAGATGGAACTTCTGGGACACAGCTTCTTTGTATTTGTGAATGCAGAGACAGATTTAGTAACGGTTGTATATAAGAGAAAAGGCAATACGTATGGCATGATTGAGCCAGAATGCTAATCCGTAGCATTATTAACAAAGAATTCATTGTTTTCATCGTCATTTAGTGGTAATATATAACATGCGTGAGTTTCTCGCGCATGTTATAATTTTTGCAAAAAATATAAATCGGTCAGGCGAAAAGCCATATACCGGAATGTAACAGGAGATTTAATATATGAGTATTTTTGACAAAGTTTTCGGCACACACAGTGAGCGAGAAGTAAAGCGTATCAAACCGATTGCGAAAAAAGTTGAGGATCTTCGTCCTGCAATGCAGGCATTAAGTGATGAAGAGTTAAAGAATAAAACAAAAGAATACAAAGAGCGTTTGGCAAAAGGTGAGACACTGGATGATCTTCTCCCGGAAGCATTTGCCACAGTTCGTGAAGCGGCAAAACGTGTCCTGAACATGGAACACTATCCGGTTCAGATTCTCGGTGGTATCATTCTTCATCAGGGTCGTATTCCTGAAATGAGAACTGGTGAAGGTAAGACACTTGTATCTACACTTCCAGCTTATTTAAATGCACTGGAAGGCAAAGGGGTACACATTGTAACTGTCAACGACTATCTTGCACAGCGAGATGCTGAGAGGATGGGAAAGGTGCATGAGTTCCTTGGATTGACAGTAGGTGTGGTTCTGAACCACATGAAGAACGATGAACGCCGCGCAGCGTACGCTTGTGATATCACATACATTACAAACAACGAATTAGGTTTCGATTACCTTCGTGACAACATGGTAATCTACAAAGAACAGCTGGTACAGCGTGATCTCAATTATGCGATCATCGACGAAGTGGACTCTGTTCTCATTGACGAAGCGAGAACACCTTTGATCATTTCCGGTCAGAGCGGCAAGTCTACCAAGTTATACGAACTGTGTGACCTTTTAGCCCGTCAGCTTGAACGCGGGGAAGCCAGCGGCGAGATGACAAAGATGGCTGCTATTATGGGTGAAGAAATCACAGAAACCGGCGACTTTGTTGTAAATGAAAAAGATAAGGTGGTTAACCTTACAGAGCAGGGTGTAACAAAGGTAGAACAGTTCTTCCACATTGAAAACCTTGCAGATCCTGAGCATCTTGAAATCCAGCACAACATCATTCTTGCCCTTCGTGCACACAATCTGATGTTCCGTGACCAGGATTACGTAGTAAAAGATGATCAGGTACTGATCGTAGACGAATTTACCGGACGTATTATGCCGGGTCGTCGTTATTCCGATGGTCTCCATCAGGCAATTGAAGCAAAGGAAAAAGTAAAGGTTAAGCGTGAAAGCAGAACTCTTGCAACCATTACATTCCAGAACTTCTTCAATAAATATGCAAAAAAAGCAGGTATGACTGGTACTGCTCTTACAGAAGAACAGGAATTCCGTGATATCTATGGTATGGACGTAGTAGAAGTTCCAACCAACCTTCCAATTCAGCGTGTGGATGCAGATGATGCTGTATACATGACTCAGAAAGAAAAGTTCAATGCAGTTGTACGTGAAGTAAAGGAAGCTTACGAAAGAAAGCAGCCGGTACTGGTTGGTACAATCACCATTGAAACATCAGAACTTCTCAGCAAGATGCTGAGAAAAGAAGGCATTCAGCATAATGTCTTAAATGCTAAATTCCATGAACAGGAAGCGGAAATCGTAGCAATGGCAGGTCAGGCCGGAGCAGTTACAATCGCAACAAACATGGCAGGTCGTGGTACCGATATTAAACTGGATGATTATTCCAAATCTGTAGGCGGTCTGAAGATCATCGGTACAGAACGTCATGAATCCAGACGAATTGATAACCAGCTGCGTGGTCGTTCCGGTCGTCAGGGTGACCCTGGACATTCCCGTTTCTATATCTCACTGGAAGATGACCTTATGCGTCTGTTCGGTTCTGAACGTCTTATGAAAGTATTTACCAGCCTTGGTGTAGCAGAAAATGAGCAGATCGAACATAAGATGCTCTCCAATGCAATCGAAAAGGCTCAGACAAAGATTGAAAGCAACAACTACGGAATTCGTAAGAACCTGTTGGAATATGACCGCGTAAACAACGAACAGAGAGAAATTATTTATGCAGAACGTCGTCGTGTATTAGACGGAGAAAGCATGCGAGATGCAATCTTCAAAATGATCACAGACGTAGTAGAACGTTTTGTAGACAGATACATTGCTGACGATGCCGATACAGAATGGGACATTGCAGAATTAGAAAGAATGCTCACACCGATCATTCCGTTTACAAAGGAAAAAGTACAGGAAGCGGTAGAAATGAGCAAGACTCAGAACGAATTAAAGCATGCATTAAAGGAAGCTGCTGTGAAGCTTTATGAAGCAAAAGAAGCAGAGTTCTCTGAAGCAGAACAGATTCGTGAACTGGAACGAGTAGTGCTTCTGAAGGTTATTGACCGCAGATGGATGAGCCATATTGACGATATGGATCAGCTTCGTCAGGGTATTGGTCTTCAGGCATACGGCAACCGTGATCCAAAGCTGGAATACAAGATGCTTGGTTACGATATGTTCCAGGAAATGACAGAAGGTGTGCAGGAAGATACCTTACGTCTCATCTACCATGTTCGTATTGAACAGAAAGTAGAAAGAGAAGAAGTTGCCAAAGTAACAGGAACAAACAAAGACGACAGTGCTGTTAAGAAACCGGTACACAGAACTGTGGATAAGGTATATCCAAACGATCCATGTCCATGCGGAAGCGGTAAGAAATATAAGCAGTGCTGCGGAAGAAAATAAGAAAAATCCCGGTAAGTATAACAATTGGGACTGAACGAAAAAATTAAAAAAAGCGTGTGCAAAGTCATTGCATACGCTTTTTTTTATTGATATAATTTTCTTGCTAAGGAGGGTAAGCATGAAAATTCTAATCGCATATGCAAGTAAAACAGGTACGGCTGAAAAGGCAGCCAAACTGTTAGGGGAGCAC
>X73_One_humped_Camel__coassemble_504_pt1 | contig 9247 bp, 8 predicted proteins | sample X73_One_humped_Camel__metabat2_low_PE_005 | metagenome-assembled genome bin X73_One_humped_Camel
GGAATGATCGCCGTAGCAGTTGCACTTCCAAGAGCCACAGGAATATTAATGATCGGCTTACAGTTGTAACCATATGCTCCATATGCGATAGAAGCCTCTTCCCCTGTGAGACCCTGCCAAGCAGACATACTGTTATAGATCGTCTGGTCAATAACACCGCTTACATTGTATACACAAGTACTGAAAATAACAGGTGTAACCATAAGAAGAATGACTTTGAGCACCTCTCCATAAGATTCCACACGGGTATTTGTATCGCTTTTCAGATTTTTGTGTACCTGTTTGCGATTGCGCATATAAACCAGAAGCATGAAGAATAATGCAAATAAAACTCCGGCACCTGTACCAAGGGTACCGCCTGCTGCCCCATAGGAACTGACTTCATCTGTTCCAACGGCAAGCTGGATCAAGCCATAAGCAGCTGCAATACTGACTATGGCATGTATAATCTGCTCTCCGATCTGAGAAATGGCCGTAGGTTTCATCGTATTATGCGCCTGGAAGAATCCACGGAATACGCCAAGGATCGCAGACAGTATAATCGTCGGTGCAAGTACGCGAAGTGCAAGTACCGCTCCCGGTGTATTGCTTAAAAGCATCGGCGCTGCCGCATAACAAACAATCGCTGCAATGCCGCCAACTGCCAATGCGTAACAAAGAGCCGCATAGAAAACTCTTTGTGCATCTTTATATCGTTCCAGTGCAAGACGTTCTGCCATTACTTTGGAAACAGCAGACGGAATGCTGTATGCAGAGATCAGAAGCAGAATACTGTACCATTCGTTGGCAAATGTATAGTATCCGGCACCGGTTTCACCTATAATCTCTCGCAGCGGACTGCGGTACAACAGACCGATTACTCGACAGACTAAACCTGCTGCCATTAAAAAGGAAGCCTGTTTGATTACTGCACCTGTTTTATTACTCATATAACCCCTTCTTTCATTCAAGTATCTACTTTACATTACACGTTTTCTATCTGCCAGTCAATTGGCATCAATCCATGTTCCTGTAAAAATGCATTTGCTCTGCTGAAATGTCTGCACCCAAAGAATCCTCTATACGCAGAAAGAGGGCTGGGATGAGGCGCTTCCAGGATTAAATGATTCGGATTGTTCAGCAGCGCTTTTTTCATTTGCGCCGGCCGTCCCCACAGCAAAAATACCATTGGACGATCCTGTTCATTTAACACTTTGATTGCAGCATCTGTAAAGGATTCCCATCCAATCCCTTTATGGGAATTTGCCTGATGGGCACGAACGGTCAAGACGGTGTTTAAAAGGAGCACACCCTGTCTTGCCCATTTTTCCAGATATCCATTGTTAGGGATAGTGCAATTGCAATCTGTCTGTAATTCTTTATAAATGTTCACAAGTGAAGGCGGTGCGTCAATTCCGTACTTTACAGAAAAGCAAAGCCCATGAGCCTGACCTTCTCCATGATAAGGATCCTGTCCAATGATTACCACTTTTACCTGTTCTAACGGTGTAAAGTCAAATGCATTGAAAATATCCTTGCTGTCCGGAAAAATCACATGTTCCGAATACTCCCTCACTATTGTTTTATATAATTGACCGTAATACGGTTTACGAAACTCTCCGGATAAGGCCTGTTCCCATTCTCCTTTTAAAGCTCCCATAACATTCTCCAATCGTAGTAAATTTACAGCCTTACAGGCACATCTTTGTCACGTAAATACTCTTTTACCTGACGGATTTCAAGCTCCTTAAAATGGAATAAAGATGCCGCCAGTGCAGCATCGGCCTTCCCATCCGTCAGTGCTTCGTGAAAATGTTCCAAAGAACCTGCGCCGCCGGAGGCAATCACCGGAATGGATACTGCTTCCGCAACCGCTCTGGTAAGTTCAATATCATAACCTGCCTTCGTACCGTCCCCGTCCATGCTGGTAAGCAATATCTCACCAGCTCCAAGAGATTCTACTTTTTTCGCCCATTCAACGGCATCAATGCCCACATCCAGCCGGCCTCCATGCTTGTAAATGTTCCATCCGGTTCCGTCTGCTCTTCGTTTCGCATCAATGGCAACTACCACACACTGATTTCCGAATTTTAATGCCGCTTCACGCACCAGTTCCGGATGATCAATTGCCGCTGAATTCACAGATACTTTATCTGCGCCCTCTCTTAGGATCTTCTTAAAATCATCTACTGTTCGAATTCCGCCGCCTACCGTAAACGGAATGAATACCTGTTCTGCAACTTTTCGCACCATATCCACAACCGTTTCACGAGCATCTGAGGATGCAGTAATATCAAGAAATACCAGTTCATCTGCTCCTGCTTTGTCATAAGCCTTTGCTATCTCTACCGGGTCTCCCGCATCTCTTAGATCTACAAAGTTTACCCCTTTTACGACACGTCCTCCGTTTACATCCAGACAAGGAATAATTCGTTTTGTAAACATATTAGAAATCCTCCTTTCGAAGGTTAATAAAATTCTTTAAGATCTGAAGACCTACATCGCTGCTCTTTTCCGGATGGAACTGACATGCAAAAACACTGCCCTGTTCCACCGATGCATGAAAATGATTGGCATATTCACAAGTTGCTGCTGCAATGCTTTCGTCCTCTGCTATCAGATAATAAGAATGTACAAAATATACGTATGCCTGCTGTCCTATTCCCTGAAACAGCCTGCCTTCTCTTGGAAATGACAATGAATTCCATCCCATATGAGGAATCTTCATGCCGTCGCGCTCATCAAATCGAACTATCCTGCCTTTCAGGATCCCCAGACCTTCAACTCCTGGAGATTCTTCACTGGATTCAAATAAAAGCTGCAGGCCCAAACAGATTCCCAGAAATGGAATCTTGCGTTCCACCACTTGACGAATCACAGGAACCAGCTGATAACGGTGCAGTTTCTCCATAGCATCTCCGAAGCTTCCTACCCCCGGAAGAATCACATGATCCGCACTTAAAATCTCCTTGCCATCTCTGGTCAGGATTACTTCCTGACCCAAATGTTCCATTGCTTTTATTACACTCTTTATATTACCGGCATCATAATCTATGATGGCTATCATAAAATACGCCTCCCTTATTTAAGATCTTGATTACCTATACATATTCACTTTTACACTTTGCATAGATAATGCGTTATCATATAATTTTATCATACATAGATCAAAATAACAATAACTTCTATTCCTTCTCTGCGCCGGCAGATTCCAAGGTGAAATAGAACATGACTCCGTTTTCATACGTTCTTACACCATATTTCTGATTCATAGATTCCATAATAGCTTTTACAATCGAAAGTCCGACTCCGCTTCCTCCATATTCTCTCGTTCTGGCCTTATCCACTTTATAGAATTTGATCCAGATTTTATCTAATTCGTCCTGCGGAATCGGATCACCTGTATTAAATACAGTAGTTGTCACAACTCCGTCCTTCTCTACCACACGTACATCGATAATTCTGCTGTAATCCAAGTGATTCAGTGCATTGGATAAATAATTTGTAACCACTTCTCCGACTCGGAACGAATCGCCCCATACATATGTGGATTTTGTATCATCAAACAGTACCTTCGCTTCTTTTTGACGAACCAATATGTTCATAGACTGAAGAATTTCACGGATTAACGCTGTCATATCAAATCGTTCCATGACAACTTGTTCATTCCCGAATTCCAGCTGATTCAGCGTCAGCAGTTTCTGAACCATTTTATTCATCTTACCAGCTTCATCCTGAATAACCTCACAATAGAAAGCACGGCTTTCCGGGTCGTCGTTGATGTTGTCGGGCAGCCCTTCGGCATATCCCTGAATCAGAGCAATCGGTGTTTTTAATTCATGGGACACATTGTTCAAAAATTCAATACGCATTTCATCAATACGTTTCTTTTGTTCAATATCCTTCTGCAGCTCATTGTTGGCTGTTTTCAATTCAGAAATCGTATGTTCCAGTTCCGTAGACATACGGTTGAAGTTTTCGCCCAGAATATCAAATTCATCGTCCGATTTTCCTTCATACTTTACGTTGAAATCCAACGAAGCCATTCTCTTTGAAATCTCTGTCAGCTCCACAATTGGTCTCGACAGTTTTTTTGCGAAAATCATTGACAGAGAAACAACTGCTAAAATCGTTAATATGCCGATTCCTACTAATAAAATATTTGCAAGCACTGCTGTCTGCTGGATACTTTCCAGTGGAGTTCGTATAATAAAGTAATTTCCGGAATCCAGGTCGCCCCACATTTCCAGATATTGTAATTTCACAGCACGGTCATCCGACTGCTGAATAATATACTTTTCCGTTCTATCCATTACTTTCACATATCCATGATAAAAACCAGTATAATACCCAAAAAGTCGACCGGTCAAATTCCGTTCGTCTTTGCTTGTACTGTTTAATATATCAAAATTTGGTGAAACCACCATAATAGACAGATTGTCTCGAGAGGATATCTTCTGAATCTCGTTAGAAAACTGATTGGTAATATCAGTTACTTGATTAATTTCCTGATACGCAGCATTCAGTTCCCCCTTTTTGTGAAATAAATAAAAAGGTTCTAACATAAACGAATTCATCAAAAGCGTCAAAGCAATCATCAAAATGATCATCCCATTGAACCAAGCGATCATTTTACTTTTTAAACTTTTTAATTTCCATTCTATCTTCATTATTCTACCTCAAATTTATAACCCATACCCCAAATGGTCTTGATCCGTTCCCCTTTTTCTCCCATTTTATTTCTCAATTTTTTTACATGAGTATCAATGGTTCTGGCATCACCAAAATAATCATAATTCCAAACAGCATTTAATATCTTTTCTCTCGATAATGCAACTCCCTGATTTTCCATAAAATAGGTCAGCAATTCAAATTCTTTATAACTCAAATCCAGAGATTTCCCATCAACTGTTACAATTCTGGATTTCTTATTCAGTACAATCCCTGCAATAGAAATCTGCTCATTTTCATCACCCAATCCAGATCTTCGCAGGATTGCTTCCACACGGGCTACTAAAATCTTCGGACTAAATGGTTTACTGATGTATTCATCTACTCCAAGATCGAAACCTAACAGTTCATCTCTTTCATCACTGCGGGCAGTCAGCATCACAATTGGCACTTTAGAATACTGTCTCACCATTCGGCACACTTCCCATCCATCCATTTTCGGCATCATAACATCCAGTATGATAAGGGCAATATCTTTTTCACGAAAAAAGATATCCACTGCCTTTTTTCTTTTTTCTTCTTCAAACACATCAAATCCTTTTTTTACAAGAAAGTCTCTCACCAGCTTTCTCATTCTGCTTTCATCATCTACCACTAATATTTTCAACCGTTCCATAGAATCCTCCTTCCGGCTTCATTTCAAAAAATCAAAAATACCGGGACAACTTAAGCCGTCCCGGCATTGCCATCAAATCATATTCTAACATAAAAATATGTCTGAATTGTGTAATCTTTGTATTTTTATGCTTCTCCGTAAATAGTAACTCCCGGATAAACTGTAATCAAATCCAATTCTTCCATTGGAATCGGCTGATCATAACAGTTCACTCCATCCGATAATAAGAAACGGTTTCCCTGCGGCACCTGGAACACATCTCTGTGAAAACCGGTGGAATAAGAAACCCAAAGGCGTTTCCACTGCTCATGTTCTGTCAGACAGTCAAAACTAAATACTACCAGACCATCTCTCTTACTATGGAATTGTAAAAGCTTCTGAACCTTTTCACTTCTGGACCAGTACGCAGAGAACTGTTTACGAATTCTAAGCAGCCCTTTATAATACTCAGTCAGCATATGGAAATGCTCCATTCGATTCCAATCCAGCTGATTCAGCTTTGGACTGGCGTTATAGGAATTGCCGTTTCCATATTTTGTTCTTCCAGCTTCTTCTCCAGCCTGTAAAAAGATCGTTCCAAGAGATGTCATATAAACCCCTGCCGCAAAACGGTTCAGGTGAAGAATTCCATCATTACATTCATCGAAATCCGGATATTCATGCATTGTATACTTTAACTTGTCCCACAAAGTCCAGTTGTCATGTGCAGATACATACGTAATTACCTGTCCTTGGTTATGCGGTTTGTAACCTCTGCTTCCGTCACACCAGGCACGTACTACAGAAGCAATTTCATTACACATATAGGAACAGCCGTTGATAAATCCGGCTGAACGATTTCCCATTACACTTCCCTTAATCACATCTCTCGTGTCATCATTAAAGAAAGCAATTCGATGTGAAAGCTTGTGACAGTTGGACTTCACTGCCGGAATTGCACCTTCCGCCATAGCAAGTCCTCCGCCTGCCCAAGGTTCCCCATACATAAGAATGTTTCGTCCGTTTGGAAGTTCATCTAATGCTTTACGAATTTCATTCATCGTCTCCACATCGTGAATACCCATAAGGTCAAAACGGAAACCATCTATATGATACTCCTTGACCCAATAGCAAAGAGAATCAATCATATATTTACGGAACATTCTACGTTCACTGGCTGTTTCATTGCCGCAGCCGGATCCATTGGAAAATGTTCCATCCTCATTTAAACGATAATAATAGTAAGGAACGGTCTTCTGGAAACAGGATTCCTTGGAATACGTATGGTTATACACCACATCCATTACCACACCGATTCCTGCTTTGTGAAGAGCCATTACCATTTCCTTGAATTCACGGATACGCACTTCGCCCTGGAACGGATCTGTGGAATAACTTCCCTCCGGAACATTGTAATTCTCCGGATCGTATCCCCAGTTAAACTGTTCTGCCTGCGGACGGCTTTCATCCACAGTACAGTAATCAAACGTCGGCAGAAGATGCACATGAGAGATGCCCAGTTCTTTTAGATAAGAAAGACAGGTAGGATAATCTCCCTTATCACCAACTGTAGTTCCTTTGCAGGTAAATGCTTTGTATTTCCCGCGATATTCTTCCGGTATACCGGAATTTATGTCATTTGAAAAATCTTTGATATGGATTTCATACAGTGTCGGAAGAATTTCGGACGGGTAATGAAAAGAATCCTTCTCCCATCCGCTTGGATTCGTCTTATTCAAATCCAGAATCATACTTCTCTTACCGTTTACACCGCAGGCCTTTGTATAAACATCCTGCGTTTCATAGGTAGTCCCATCCACATTTACAAAATACGTATAGTAGAACCCTTCCAGATTCTCTTTAATACTAATGCTCCATACACCCTGTTCTCGTTTCTTCATCTTGAACGTACACAGCATATCCTGATCCCCTGGATTTCCACTGCGATATATATTAACGGTCACAAATCTGGCCGTCGGTGCCCAGACTTTAAAAACTGTAGATCTATTCTTAAGGGTACACCCCAGATCATTGCCCTCGTAATAATATTGCTCATCAAAATCAGCAGAATCAAATTCCTGCTTCCAGTCCAATGGTGATTTGTTCATGATTTTCCCGTATCTCACTGCTAGCCCCTCAACCAACTTCATTTATTGTCCTTATGTGAAACTAAATTACGAAAAATTTTTCGCATAATACACTTATTCTACCAAATAAAACAATATGCTACAAGTACCAACCTTATCTTGACATAGTTTTTCAATACATTTAATATGGAGTTTATTAGAAATTTCATACAATATTTATTCATAAATTGAAATGGAGGTCTTTATGGACAGCAAATATATATCAGAGCAACTGATTTCTTTTATAGAGCAATGTCCTTCCTGTTTCCATACGATACATACAGTCACGGAATGCTTGAAAGAACATGGATGTATCCAGCTTTCTGAATGTGAACCATGGAACTTGAAGGAAGGTCATTCCTACGTTGTTACCCGCAACAATTCTTCTCTGATTGCATTTACCATTCCGGAACAAGGTATACAGAAATATCATATTGTTGCAACGCACAGTGATTTTCCCTCATTCAAAATCAAAGAACATCCGGATATGAACGTGGAGAATCAGTATGTCAAATTAAATATTGAAAAATACGGCGGAATGATCCAGTCCCCATGGTTCGATCGTCCCCTGTCTGTTGCAGGACGTGTTATCACGAACAGTGATTCCGGACTCAAAGAACATCTGGTAAATGTGGATCGCAATCTTGTGCTGATTCCTAATCTGGCCATACATTTAAATCGAGAGCTGAATGACGGTTACAAATACAATGTTCAAAAAGACCTCCTTCCACTTTTGGGAACATATGATGAAAACACATCTTTCCTGAAACAGATCACCGATTCCCTTCCTGACACAGAACCGTCAGATGTCTTAGGCTATGATCTGTTCCTTTACAACCGCCAGCGCGGTACTATCTGGGGCGCAAAGGAAGAATTCATTTCCGCTCCTCGACTGGATGATCTGCAGTGTACGTTCAGTGCCCTCCACGGGTATCTTACCGGAGCAAAAAAGGAAGCAGCTTCTCTTCTTTGTATTTTTGATAACGAAGAAGTGGGAAGCAGCACAAGACAAGGTGCTGCATCTACCTTCCTTACGGACACCATTGAACGAATCCAATGGTCTCTTGGAATGAACAAAGAAGAAGCACAAATTGCCCTTGCAAAGAGCTTTATGATTTCTGCAGATAACGGTCATGCTCTGCATCCGAATTATCCGGAAAAATCCGACCCGGTCAATCGCCCTTGTCTGAATCAGGGAATCCTGATCAAATACAACGGAAACCAGAAATACTGTACCGATGCTCTTACTGCCTCTTACTTTAAGAACCTCTGCAGCAAAGCAAATGTGCCTTATCAGATCTATACAAACCGTTCCGATATCGCCGGAGGCTCTACTTTAGGAAATATCTCCAGCTGTCAGTATGCAGTCTCTGCAGTAGACATAGGCCTCCCTCAGCTGGCCATGCATTCTCCTTATGAGACAGCCGGTGTAAAAGATACCGCATATCTGATTCAGGCACTTACCTGCTTCTATGCATAAACAGAAAGGAGCTCTTATGGTCGAACTCAGCACATTATGCTATATGGAAAAAGAGGGGCAGTATCTTATGCTCCACCGCATCAAGAAAAAGAATGATATTAACAAGGATAAATGGATTGGAATCGGCGGACACTTTGAAAAAGAAGAAAGCCCTGAAGAGTGCCTTCTCCGTGAAGTTTACGAAGAAACAGGTCTGACTCTTACATCCTATCGATATCGCGGTCTGATCACCTTTGTTTATAACGGAACAACATAATATATTTCCCTGTTCACCTCTTACAGGTTTACCGGAAATCTGACTGCCTGCACTGAAGGGGTTTTGGAATGGGTAAAGAT
>X73_One_humped_Camel__coassemble_514_pt1 | contig 9143 bp, 1 predicted proteins | sample X73_One_humped_Camel__metabat2_low_PE_005 | metagenome-assembled genome bin X73_One_humped_Camel
GTTGAAAAGAAAGGAGCGTATGGATGTATTTCAGTGTAAATACATCATACAAGAAAAGAATGAAGAAAAGTGTTTTTAAGAAAATTTTATGCTGGATGCTTGTTATCAGCATGATTCTTCCGTCTTCTCTTGCAACGGTATTTGCAGCAGGAACAGAAGAACAGACAACAATCTATCACACTCAGACTGAGGGCGACAGCAACTATTTTACTTTTTCTGAAACAGGATGGACTGCCATGGGACAGAGCAGCGAACATGTTTGGTCAGATACTCCTTCTGCATCAAATCCATCTGCCATTTGGTATGAAGTAAAATTTGTAGGACATAAGATTGATATTTATTCCGGAAAGAATTATCCGATGGGTATGGTTGAATATTTTATCGATGGTGAATCTAAAGGAGAGTTCAGTCTTTATAACGTTAATAATATTAACTCTACCTATATTACCACATTTGACGGCTTAGAAGAGGGTGAGCATACGTTCCGTGCAGTTGCGACGGGTAAGAAGGCTGCAGGGTCTACCAATACCCTGATCGACTGTGCACAGGTAGTTGTATATCATGAACCTTACAAGGCCGACAGCCTTACTTTGGAAAAAGATAAGGTTGTGATTCCTATGGGAGCAGAAAGAGAAATTGAATATCAGGTATCTCCAAGTTACGCAGTATTATCAGATGTAACATTTACTTCTTCTGATAATTCTGTTGCAGCTGTTTCCAAAGACGGTGTGATTACTGCTGTGTCAGCCGGTACTGCAGTGATTACCATAGCTTCCGAACTGTCCAATCTTACAGAAACTATGGAAGTATCTGTAACAGAAGCTATGGCGTCTATCAGCGGCAGTATTGTGGATACAGATACACAGTGGACACAGGACCGTTATCAGGAAGTCAGCGGTATGGATACCGCGACAGCAGAGTTAACTGCTTGGAAAAATGATAAAGCGGTATCTGAGCTTGCACTTATTTCTGTAGATTCTGCATTAAAGAACGTAACATTGTCTGTAAGCGATCTTAGTATGGAAGACGGAACCATTATTCGCAAGGATCATGTTACTGCAACCTTTATCAAATCTGCAAAAGCATACAACGGAAAATTTTTAGGATATGGAGATCCGAACAAAGTGGTGCCTGCAGACAATGGTACAAACCGTTCGGAAAGTTCCGATATTTTATATCAGACAACACCGATCGATATTCCTTACAATGCAGTACAGCCGGTTTGGGTCGAATTTGCCATTCCTGCAAATGCAAAAGCAGGTACTTATACAGGTACTGTTACAGTGACTGCTGATGATGTGGAAGATCCTTTAACATTTACATACACAATTGAAGTGTATGATGCACTTCTTCCAGATGCAAAGGATTATGAATTTGATATTATGCAGTGGCAGTATCCATACTCCAGTGCAGAATATTATGATGTGGAACCATTCTCAGAGGATCATCTTGAAATCTTACGTTCCAATATGGGCATTTACAAAGAAGTCGGCGGCAATGCCATTACGGCTACATTTACGGAAGAAGCATGGTCGGGCCAGACATACAGTGGAAACAGCATTCATTACCCTTCTATGGTTAAATGGACAAAGAATGCAGATGGATCTTTCTCTTATGATTATACGGACTTTGATGCATGGGTAGGTTTCTGTAAGGAAATGGGTCTTGGAGACAAGATTGTAGCTTACGGTATTGCACCGTGGCATGCTTCCTTTACCTATTGGAATCCGGGCGCTTCCAATTACACAAAAGAAGCTTACAGTGTGGGAAATACTCGTTATAAACAGGTTTGGGGCGATTTCTTAGCTGATTTTGCAGATCATCTGGAAGATTTAGGATGGATGGATTCTGTATACATCGGTATTGATGAACGTGGTGTCAATGCAGCAGCATTTGACGTGGCAGAAGCAGCAGGTTTCAAAACTGCAGCAGATATTGACAATATTACAAACCACTGGGCGATTGCACAGCGCGTAACGGATTTAAATGTAGGGGATACCGCAGCGCAGAAATATTCTGCCAAATTCGAAGAGCTTCTTGGCATTCGTGAAGCAAAAGGTTTCACTACTACATTATACTCTCGTACAGAACATCAGCCGGGACAGTTCTCTTTAAGTGCACCGGTAGAAAGTTACTGGGCCGTTCTGAATGCAGGTATGATGGGGGCAAAAGGATTTAACCGCTGGGCTTATGATGCATGGGTAGAAAATCCATTGGAAGATACTACTCACAACGCATTTGAACCAGGTGATTGTTTCGTAATCTTCCCGGATGAAAAAGATGCAGAAAATCCGGAAGCAAAATACTCCGTTCGTCTTGCTCGTATGGCAGAGGGCGTTCGTGATGTAAATAAACTGAGACTGATTGCAGTGGAAGAACCATCTCTTGCTGCAGCAGTGGAAAGTGTTTTTGGAATTATTGATTACACATTAAAAACAACAAATGCTTCTTATATGAGCGATGCTGCAGTAGCTGAACTTGCGGCAGAAACAGCAGAATTTAAGGATGCTCTCAATGCAGTAACAGAATCTTACGTGTTCCTGAAAAATGGAAACCAGATTGTGATTGATGATGCAAAGAAAGTTGCATATTATTCCTTTGATCATGTAACTGATGAAACTCTTGTAAATGAATGGTCTGAAGAGCATGCAGGTACTATAAAAGAAAGTGCATCCGTTGCAGATGGAAAACAAGGCAAAGCGTTATCTGTAAATACAGCCGGTGAAGGTGCTGTGATTGCAAATTATGCAGATTTGGACGGCGGCGACTGGACCGTAGGCTACTGGGTAAAAACAACGGCAGATTTTAACAAAGAAATCTCTGTAATGGAAGATTCAGCGAAGAAATATTCCACCTCTCTTAAGATGGCTGGTGACCGTGATGCCGGATTCCGTGTAGGAGATGACAGCGGACAGGTACTTACCTTTAAGTATACCTTTGAAAAAGATACCTGGTATCATCTTACATGGGTACAGGAAAAGGCCGGAGCCGGACTTTCTCTGTATGTAAACGGACAGTTTGTTCAGGCAAATAACTGGACAGTAAAGAACAACATTGCTGCTCCTGTCGAAGTAATCGGCGGTAATGGATTTACAGGCCTTATTGATGAAGTGAAGATCTACAATGCAGCATTGACTCCTGTAGAAATTGCAGCAAGTATGCAGGTTGAGGGAATCAATCTGACAGAAACTTCAAAAGAAATCTATTTAGGCAATACTTATAAGATTCAGGCATCACTTGTTTCTAATCATGCAGATCGTTCTCTCACCTACGCAAGTGCAGATGAAACAATCGCAACAGTAGATAAGAATGGTGTTGTAACCGGTGTTGGACGAGGTACAACAACGATTACAGTTACAAACGAAGCAACCGGATATACTGCTGATTTTAAAGTAAAAGTATCCGTAGAAATTTCAATTCTCAATCAGCTGGATAAATACGTGCTTCCGGAAAGCTATCAGTCTGACGTTGAAGGTCCATATCCAGATGATCCATCCATGCGTTATCTTGGACAGCCGGATATGGTCAAGACAGAAACCGGTCGTCTGATTACCGTATTCCCGGTAGGTCACGGACACGGTCGTCTGATTATGAAATACAGTGATGATCAGGGTGAAACATGGACACCGATGCCAAACACACCGGAAAGCTGGGAGGACTCTCAGGAAACACCAACGATCTTCAGCCTGAAAGTTGATGACGGCAAGGGCGGCTTAAAAGAACGTCTGTTGCTCGTATGCGCATGTCCGAACTGGGATCTGAACTTAGGCGGCTGGCAGTATTCTACTTCTGATGACAACGGTGAAACATGGACAGAATTTGACCATGTATATCCAACGTTTGAAAATGGTTCTAAGAACTATTCTATCGTTGCTATGGCAAGTTTGATTCAGTTAAAAGATGAAGATGGCAATTATATCCAGAAATGGATGGGTGTATACCATGACGGCAGATTTGTAAACTATAAGACATATCTTACTTTTGATGAAGATGGCGAAGCACAGTGGACTTATCCGGTACCTTACTTAAGTGAATATCGTGCGATTGAATCTTCTCACCAGATCTGTGAAGTTGGTATGTTCCGTTCACCGGATGGAGAACGAATTGTGGCTCTTGCAAGAAATCAATCACATTCCGGTCCGGCTACCATGTTCTACAGTGATGATGAAGGGGAAACATGGACAGAACCGGTAGAACTTCCAGGCTCCTTAGCTGGGGAACGTCATAAAGCATTGTACGATCCAATTTCAGGAAAATTAGTGATCACATTCCGTGAAATTGACTATGACCGCGATAATGACGGTGTATGGGAAGGCGGAAATGACTGGATTGCCGGAGAATGGGTAGCATGGGTAGGAACTTATGATGACCTTATGAACCTTCAGCAAGGTGATTATATGCTGATTCTGGATGAAGACTTTGCAAATAACACTTTCAGCGGTGATACCGGTTACACTGGTATGTCTGTCTTTGATGACGGTACTTTTGTACTTCATTCCTATGGACACTGGGACGAAGAATTCTCTAGGAATTACAAAGACAATGGTTCTTATAATGTAAAAACAGACCTTTGCTGGATTCGTCAGGCGAAATTCACTCTGGCAGAAATTGAAGAGGTACTGAATATTCCAGGCACCTCTGTACCGGATCCGGAACCAACACCAGAACCAACACCAGAACCGACACCAGAACCAACTCCGGAACCATGGGTGAATCCATTTGAAGACGTGGAAGAAGGCAAATGGTATTACGATGCAGTGGCATGGGGTTCTCAGAGCGGTGTTGTAAACGGTCTTACAGAAACAGTTTTTGGAACAAAAGACAACTGTACACGTGCACAGATCATTACACTTCTTTGGAGAGCAGCAGGAAGACCGGAAGCGGAAGATGCAGAGAATACATTCTTAGATGTAGAAGAAGGCAAATGGTACTATGATGCAGTACTCTGGGGCGTTGCAAATGGTGTGATCAACGGTTACTCTGCAACACAGTTTGCACCGGATGATACCTGTACAAGAGCACAGATGGCAACCTTCCTTTACAGACATGCCGGTGAACCTGAAGTTGCAGGTGCATGTCCATTTGGTGATGTGGAAGAAGGCAAATGGTATTATAATGCGGCAATCTGGGCATCTGAAAATGAAGTAGTAAGCGGATACGAAGGAGGATTCTTTGCTCCGAACGATCTGGTTACCAGAGCACAGACAGTAACAATGCTGTATAGATATTTTGTATAAGCGAATTTGATTTCGTGGAGTTTAAAGAGTGGAAAGTTTGAGGTTAGGAACTTTCCGCCCTTTTTAGATATTTCTGTATATGACAAAAGATAAATTTGTAATAAAATAGAGATAGAAGTTATGTGGAAGAAAAGGAGGTATTTTATGAAAGGAAAACGCAATTTGAAACAGAGAATTCTGGCTGTGTGTTTGTGCTTATGTCTTATTACGGGAATCATTCCAGGATTCTCATCTGTTCTTACGGCAAAAGCAGAAGATACAGTTGTGAAAGTGGCTTGTGTAGGGGACAGTCTTACGGAAGGTTATACTTCTTCCGGAGGATTAAAGGGAGCGACTGCCTATCCGGCACAGCTGCAAAATCTGCTTGGCAGCAGTTATGAAGTGAAGAATTTCGGAAAGACCAGTATGACACTTATGAAAAATACAAATAAATCTTACTGGAATACATCTGAATATACACAGAGCATGGCTTATGATGCAGATTTTGTCATTATTATGCTTGGAACCAATGACTGCAAAGATGCCTACTGGAACGAGACAAAGTTCAGAGAAGATGCCAAAGCACTGGTAGACGGCTATAAGAATCTGGACAGCAAACCGGAAGTTTACTTTGCAATCTCCCCTTACTGTTATCAGACACAAGGGAATGATATTACAACGGACCGTGTGGATAAGGTAAATGTGGTGCAGAATGCATTGGTTGAGGAATATGGATGGAAAACCATCGATATGTATGAAAAAACATTTGGAAAAAAAGAAATTTTCCATGCTGACGGCGTTCATTTCAAAGATGACGGTTATTATTACATCGCAGAATGTATGTATGAACTGATTACAGGAGAAAAACCGCCGGTCATCAGCTATACAAAGATTCCACACACAAAGACGGATGGAGATACAAACTACTTTACCTTTGCTTCCGGGAAATGGACAGCAGGAAATGCGCTGCATACCTGGTCAACGGTGGTTGACAGCAGTAATCCGCGCAGCACCTGGTATGAAGTAACGTTTACCGGTAACAAGATTGATATTTATTCCGGCAAGAATTATATGATGGGGAAAGTAGAATACTTTATTGATGATACTTCCATCGGAGTTTTTGACCTTTACAACAATACAAATATTGATGCGACATTCATTACGACCGTAGACGATCTGGACGACGGAACACATGTATTCCGTGCAGAAGCTACCGGTGAAAGAAATGCTTCGGGAAAAGGAAATCTTGCAATCGATGCAGCTCACGTTCTGGTTTATACCTCAGAGGAGGAAGTTACTCCGGAGGCAACACCGGCTCCAACTCCGACACCGGATGCCGTTGTGGGTGGTTACGATATGGATGAAATCAAGGAGCATGCTGCTTTTGTTGTAGAATACGAAGGCGACGATCAGATTTTTGACGGCACACGTGTGGAAGATTACAGCGAATATGCAGATGCACTGCATGACGTATCAACAGGAAGTATTATTGTTCGTTTTAAAGTTGATAATAACTGTGCAGAGAGAGGAGTTCTCCTTGGCGCGAAAGATGCTTCCATCAGTCCATCTGCGGTACTTGGTTCGGGGACCGATTGTGCATCTATTTACATTTTACAAAAGAACGCCTATCGTTTTGCATTTAAACATACGATGGCATCTCTTGGAGGCCCGTATTACTTTACGGACGGCAATTGGCACTGTGTAGTTCTCAGCAGTATGCCGACGGAAAAAACCCTTCGATTGACCATCGACGGTAAAGAAATGTGGCATAATACCTCAGAAGTGAACCGAGGATTTTTCAGTAAACTGGGTGTTTTGGATCAGGTGACGGTGGGCGGCCATTTGGATGCCAACGGAAATCTGGTAAATCCATTTACCGGTGCGATTTCTCAGATCATTGTTACAGATCAGGTGATTTCCGATGAGCTTGCCATTGAGATTTCACGTATGGGATTCAGCGGAGTCATTCCGGCCGGAAGCAATCTTTCTAAGATGTTTGACAATGGTACAGATCCGGGAGACAACACCTGGGTATTTACCGGAGGGGAAGCGGTTCAAGGAACGTTTGAGCAGATCGGCGGTGCTCGTAACTATATGGGCCATTTCGAGGAATACATCAGAAATCAGAGAAGTGCCGGAAATGATCCGACTCGTCAGCGATATACAATGAATACTGCAAAGGCAGGTCAGACACTTGCAGATGTAGTGGAACATTGGGATGAAAAAGTTTCCAAATATCAGCCAAAAGCCGTTGCATACATGGTTGGTGTGGAAGATTATCTTGCAGGCGAGGAGGGATTAGAAGCTTTTGAAGAAAATCTGAAAGCATTTATCGATCTTGGCCTTGCTGAAAAAGAAAACAATGGAAGCTATGTGGTGATTCAGAAACCATTTGCAGTAAATGATGATGAAAACAACGAATTGATTGAAGCATATTGTGAAGCTGTAGATCGTGTGACTGCTGTTTATAAAGGTCAGAGTGAGAAATATGATAATCTTGCAGTGATTGATCACTATGAGCAGACAAAATCAGATACTGCCTTTTTAAATACTAAATTAAATGACGATGGAAGTTTAAATGAACTGGGACAGTTGGAAATTGGTCGTCAGATGGTAAATGCACTGTTAGGCACCGATGTACAGTATCCATGTCGTCAGGGAATCCGCATGGGACAGACGGAAGTTTCCAAAGTAGAGGAATATGTGGATCTCCAGCCGACAATCGTCGCAGGAAGTGCCGGTTTAAATGTGGAACTTCCGAAAGATTTCGGAACAGACTGCAGATATTTCTTTGAAACAGAAGAGTTTACGATTTCAGACCTGGTTACTGCGTCTGCATTTACCATTACAGGACTGGAAGAAGGTACCGAGTATGTACTGAAAATCCAGAGTGCAGATGGAAAGCGTCAGCTTACAACCATGAAGGGTATTGTGGAAAAGGACAGTCCGGCAACGCCTTATGCACAGGATAAGAATGAGAATCAGCAAAGACTTGCTGAATTAATGGAAGAAAAGGATTCTCTTACCTGGCTGTTTATGGGAGATTCCATTACCCATGCCCTGGTATATACTTACGGATATGCAGGAACGGCACAGCTGTTTGAAAAATATTTAAAAGACGGACTTGGAAGAGTGGACGATGTGGTGGTAAACACGGCTGTTTCCGGTGCACACACCAACAGTACCTTAAATAACATTGAACAGCGACTGGAAAAATATGCACCGGATGTGGTATCTATCATGCTTGGAACAAATGATGCTTATCCGGATCTCAATGACGTGGATCCGGGACTTCCAATTTCCACAGATCAGTATGAAGCAAATTTGAGAACCATTATTGATAAAATTCGCAAAGTCAATCCGGAGGCAGTCATCATTCTTCGCTGTCCGACTCCGATGACAAGCGATGACGGAAGACGAGCAAATGCACTTCTGAATACGGAACGAATGAAAAAGATTGTAGAAGAAGACCCAAGTATTATTTACGTAGATCAGTATACCGAAGTGCAGGCGGCACTTCAGGCGTACAGCTGGCTGGATGATGATAACCAGCTGTTCCTGGGCAACTGGCTCCATCCGGGAATCAATGGACAGATTGTTATGATGAAACAGTTTGTGGAAGCCTGCGGTCTTTGGTCCTGGGATAATCCGATTACGAACCTCTATTATGAAACACCGATGACAAAGACAACATCAAAACTTGTACCTGAGGTTGCATTAAAAGAAGAAACACTGTCATTGTCTGTCAGTCAGCTTGCTTCTGACAGCAGTATGCAGATAGGTGCTGTGACACTTACTGCAGTGGAAAAAGATGGTACAAAAACGTATGAAACGAAAGTGGATGCAGGAGCAAATGAAGCGGTCCTTGCAAATCTTCCAGCCGGTACATATACCGTAAATGTTTCTTCTTATTTGAAAAACACAGCG
>X73_One_humped_Camel__coassemble_515_pt1 | contig 9130 bp, 10 predicted proteins | sample X73_One_humped_Camel__metabat2_low_PE_005 | metagenome-assembled genome bin X73_One_humped_Camel
ATACCATCCTTGGCAATGATTTCACTGAGTTTTCTCTTTTCCTGTCTTTGTATTAAAATATCGGTATCTAAAAATTCGTAACCCAGAACCTTCGCAAGTACAACACCAATTGTACTTTTTCCGGATCCCGGCATACCAACCAAAATCACATTGCTCATATAGTCTCCTGTAAATTGTCTCGGTTTTTCGGTTTTTATTTATTATATTTCTTTTGATTTTTCTTCTTTGTATTCTTTTTCTTTACAGAATATCCAAAGGTTCCTAACAGTTTCCCAAGTTCATAATATTCACCATGGGAATACGTAATCAAATCTGCGGCTGAAAGATGGAATTTTCCTTTTTCATCCATATACTGATCATCAACGGTAACACTTACCACTTCTGCAAGAAACATATGATGGGATCCCAGTTCCAAAATCTGTTTCACACGACATTCAATGTTCACCGGACTTTCTGCAATCCCCGGTGCCTGAATCACGTTGGAAGGCAATGGAGTCAAATGCATCTCCTGATATTTATCCAGATCTCTTCCGGATTTCACACCACAATAGTCCGTGGCATAAGCTAATTTCTTTGTTGTAAGATTTACAACAAATTCACCGGTCTCTTTGATAATATCGTAAGAATATCGTTCCGGCCGAACAGAAATAGATAACATCGCCGGTGAAGTACAAACGGTTCCGGCCCATGCAACTGTTATAATATTAGGTTTTTCTCCAGGTCTTTCACAACTGACCATTACCGGCGGTACCGGGTATAACATATTGCCCGGCTTCCACGTCATTTTTCCCATAAAGCATCCCTTTCATTCTTATGCATTTGTCTGAACCTGTTCTATTAATTTTGGAATCAGCTGTTTCTTTCTGGAAACAACTCCCGCCAGATAACAGCTTCCTTTAGAAACTTTTACTCCAAATGCCTCTTCTACAGCTTTTTCGCTGTTTTCTCCATAGCATAACAGTATGGTAGATTCAGAAATAATATTGGTAATCATGAAGAATACCATAGAAATACCATTCTTACCACATTCACTTCTCATTAATGGAAGCAATCGTTTGCTCAGTTCTGTGATTTCCGAAGCATCCATAGAAGAAATCTGACCAACACCAAATGCAATATCTCCACTGTAGAATTTCTTGAAATCCTGATAGAAAATTTCTTCAGAAGATTTGCCGCTCAAATCACTGCCTGCACGGAACATCTCCGTTGCAAACTCTTCAATATCAATACCTGCAATCTGCGCAAGCTCATGACAGGCTTCCTGATCCCATTTTGTACAGGTCGGTGAACGGAACATCAAAGTATCGGAAATAATTGCAGCACAGAGAAGTCCTGCCATATCCGGCTTGATTTCCAGCTCCTCTTCCCTGTAAATGCGATATAAAATCGTAGCAGTACAGCCCACCGGCTGGTTTCTAAAATAAACAGGGTTCAAAGTTTCCAAAGATCCAATTCTATGGTGGTCAATAATTTCCATAATCTCAGCCTGTTCAATATTATCTACTGCCTGGGACTTCTCATTGTGATCCACAAGAATCAGTTTCTTTTTCTTAATATTCAGCATATTACGACGAGAAACCGTTCCAATATATCGATCCTTTTTATCCAGTACAGGGAAGTCACGATGTCTGTATTTACCCATGATAGACTGAATGTTATCGGTAAAATCATCCATATGGAAAGTAATAATATCCGATGTCATCAAATGTTTAACCGGAATGCTCTGACTTACCATTCTGGATACGGAATATGTATCGTGTGGAGAAGTGATCACAACACAGCAGTATTTTTGTGCCAGGGTCATTACTTTCTGAGAAACAACAGCACCTAAAGTTACGATGATACAGCTGGCTCCGTTCTTAATTGCCTTTATCTGAAGATCTTCTCTGTCTCCGAGAATTACCAAATCGTTTTCTTCTACATATTCATCCAGTAAATGTGGATTGGCTGCAGCAATCAATATTTTGCCCTTCATAAAATATCCATGCTCATTTCCAACAATTACCTTGCCATCTACCGTTTCAGCCATACTGCGATACTGAGCGCGGGCATCTGCCAGAACTCTGGAATCACAGGTCTCCATATAGTAGACAGCTAAATCACGAACTGAAATAATCCCTTCCAAACGGTTCTCACGGTCTGTAATCGGAAGTGTAACCGCACCACACTCCTTCATCAGTTCCCATGCTTTCTTGATGGTTATATGGCTGTCAGCCGGCACAGTTCTATGTAATTCCATATCCTTAACCTGTGTACCAACATCGGCCAAATATCCAGGCGCTTCAACCCCAAAACGATTTAAAACAAATTCTGTTTCCTGATTAATCTGTCCCGCTCTTTTCGGAACAAAAGTCTTAGAGTCCGTACGATTCTTTATATCTGAATAAACAATCGCAGAACAAATTGAATCCGTATCCGGGTTCTTATGACCAATTACATATATAACGTCTTTCGTTGCCATTTTGAAACTCCTTTGATTAATTTACGTTCTATACAAATAACTTAAAATTTTTACAAATAAACGCACTGATTCATACTAATATAGTAACATTTTTAAGAAATAAAGTAAATTTCCATTTCCATTTATATGGAGAATAATTCCAGCTTTTCCCTTCGTTTCATTTTCTTAATTTCATATTCCCGCCTCATGGCCTCTTCCTTCGTTTCATAACGCTCATGATATACCAGCTCCACCGGTCGTCTGCTTTTTGTATATTTTGCGCCCTTTCCTGCATTGTGATCTGCAATACGTTTATCCAGATTGTTTGTCCACCCGGTATACAGGGAACCATCTTTGCATTTTAAAATATATGTATAATTCATACTCTCTCACAATTCTCATTTCCACATTATAAAGCGTATACTTATCGCTGCTGATATAAGTATACGCCTATTTTCCCAAAGATTCAATTCTACGGCAAATACAGCACCGGGTCAATACTTGTACCATCTTTTGTCATAGAAAAATACAGGTTTGCCCCCTCTTTTGCATAATACTTTGTAGGTTCACAGACATACCCTAATACGGTTCCTGCCGTTACTACATCATTTTCAGCGACAAGCACATCCTTTAACTGTCCGTAAACAGCCTGATATCCATTTCCCATATCAGCGGTAATAGTCGTTCCTGTTTCCAGTGTTTCCTCAATTCCCAGAATCTTCATATTTGCAGCTGCTTCGACCGGTGTGCCAACCTCTGCACTCAAAATAACGGAAGGATTATACTTATACACATTTAAGGTTTCAAAATAAATGCTGCGATCCATACTGTAATCCATGAGCACCGATCCTTCTACCGGCCAGTTCATAAGTACCTCACCGGTAAAATTCACGTCCGGAACGATACCGGAACCGGCTGCTGCCATACTGTCTTCATTTCCTTCCGAATCATCCAATTGAGCTGTCACATCATTCGAGGATACATTTTCCGTCTGAATTTCTTCTTCCGTACTTTCCGGAATTTCTTCCTCTTCATCATCAATCACAGCATAATGCGGTTCATATTCTTCCAGCTCTGCCACGTTCTCATCTGTATCCGGCTCCTGTACAGGCTCCATCTCTTCCTTTTTCATTTCCTCAGATTGATTTCTGTTATTTTGCTGCATCATATCCACCTGATAAACGGAAGCTCCAACCAAAGCAACTGCTGCCAATAAAGTACCGCTGATCATCAAACGCATAAATTTCTGTTTCTTGCTCATTTTCTTCACCTCTACCTATATGTTCTTTTTAAGAATCTGCTATACCTATAGGTTTTCCACATAGATAGAATCTATACAGGGAAAATGAACTTTTTCACATTTCTAACTGCAGTTCCGGAAAATAATGTTTTAGAATCCGCTGGTAACTGTACCCATCTTTAGCCATTTGATTTCCGCCAAATTTGCTGAATCCAAATCCATGACCATTTCCTTTGCAAATAATCCGTATCTGCTCTCCTTGCTGTTCCACATCAAAACAGGCAGAAGGCAAATGATATGCTTCACAGAACACCTCGCCTCCCATAATATCCCCACCGGCTTTGATCCACAAAACATAGCCGGCCTTATCTTTTTCAAGAATCTGCAAACACTCCGGCTCCTCCAATTCCGTTCCCGCCACTTCCTTTGAATCATAAAAATCCGTAATTTGAAAATAATGATAGGAAATATACCCATCACTCTCCTCGTCCCGATAACTGGGAACCGGAATCAAATAAGGAAAAGAATTCTCTTGAAAATACGTAAAACCATCTCTTGTAACTCCTCCACAGGAAAAAAAATACGGACAGTAAATGCTTTCATTTTGATACGAAAGCACCATCCCCTCCGTCTCTTTGCATGCTTCGTAAATCTTCCTATAGTAATCTTTATCTTCCAGATACTGTTTTCTATTCACGTAACCATACGTATCTTTCAACTGTTTTGGTGTAATCTGCTTCTGTTCCAGCATATACGTATAATTTGTTCTGCTGATGATCGCCATGGCACACAAAACTTCCTTATGAAATGATTCCTGGCAGCACGCAGCCACAATAAAGGGCAGACAGTCTTCTATCACGTTTTTTTTATGTAATTTAGCAATACTCACACCCTGCATGACCTGAATCATAAAAAAGGGAATACAAAGCCACAAGCCCGTCAGAAGGGCAATCTTTTTATACCTTCCCCGCAACACCGGATCCTTCCTTCAAAAAAGCCCCAGCCAAAGAACTCTTTAGCCGGGGCGATCATTATTATTTATTCATATGAAAAAGTGCCTGTCTTTTATTCATTAAAATAACCTTTGCTGCGAAGCTGTTTATACACAAGTTTTCTAAACAATGTGTACACAACGGAAGTAAACGGAATGAAAATAATCATACCCAGAACACCCATCAGACTGCCGCCGATACTCACCGCTGCAAGTACCCAAATAGAAGGCAGCCCAACAGAATTTCCAACAACCTTTGGATAGATCAAATTGCCTTCAATCTGCTGTAATATAAGGAATACAGCAAGGAAAATCAAAGCCTTGATCGGACTGATCATAAAAATCAGGAACAAGCTGATCGCACACCCTATAAAAGATCCCAGAATCGGAATCAATGCGGTAAATGCAATCAGAACACCGATCAGCAATTCATATGGATAATTCATCACAGAAAGAATTATAAAGAACATACTTCCAAGAATTACAGCCTCTAAACACTGACCGGTAAAAAAGCTCTTAAATACACGATACGTAAGAGAGCATACTTCCTGAAACTTTGTATAAAACAGTTCCGGTAAAAAAGCAAATAATACTTTTTCTATCTGAACACGAAGTTTTTCTTTCTGAACCAAAATGTAGATGGCAAATACAAATCCAATCACAAAATTTGTAAGTTTGGAAACAATGCTTTTTACTAAATTCACAGTAGAATTCAATACATTGCCAACTCCATTTTTCAGGAAATCAATAATTGAATTCAGGATTTCATCCCAGTCAAATTCGAAGGAAGCAACCAGCTCTTCTATGGTTTCATTTCCCGGAAACATATTCAAAATCCAGGTTTCTGCCTTTGGAATGAAGTTCTGAATAATTGGTCCCAGGTTTTTTGCACTGTAATACAATTCCGGAACAACTACGAACACTACAAGAGAAATAACACCCACAACAGAAACTAAGGAAAGAACCAAACTGACGGATCTTGCACATTTTTTTGTAAATGGGAACTTCTCCTTTAATTTATTTGTAAAAATAACTCTTTCATAAAACTGCATCGGTATATTCAGAATAAAAGCAATCACGATCCCCAATAAAAAAGGGATACTCACACTAAAAAGCAATCCAAATACCGATATAACCTTTTCTAAATTAAAAAGGATAACCGCCACCAAAATAGTAAAGACGATCAAAAACATAATCTTTTTTACTGTATCTCTGCTAAATTCCATCCTGCACTCCTAATTACACACATTCCTAAAGCTGAATTTCTAATTCCACCGGACAATGATCCGATCCCATAACCGTTGTATGAATCTTCGCTCCAGTTAACTGCTCCTTTAAACAATCGGAAACACAGAAATAATCAATTCTCCATCCTGCATTCTTTTCTCTTGCACGGAAACGATAAGACCACCAGGAATAAACGCCTTCCAGATCCGGATAAAAATATCGGAAGGTATCTACAAATCCGCTTTCCAGTACAGTAGAGAACTTGTCTCTTTCTTCATCTGTAAATCCGGCATTTTTGCGATTTGTCTTAGGATTCTTCAGATCGATTTCTTTATGGGCAACATTTAGATCCCCACAGAAAATTACCGGTTTCTGAGCTTCTAATCCCTTTAAATAAGCCAGAAAATCATCTTCCCAATTCATACGATAATCAAGTCGTGCCAGTTCATTCTGAGAATTCGGCGTATAAACTGTTACCATATAGAATGTATCAAACTCTAACGTAATAACACGGCCTTCCTGGTCATGTTTCTCAATGCCGATTCCATACTGAACAGAAATCGGTTCTCTTTTTGTAAAAATAGCAGTTCCGGAATACCCCTTCTTAACTGCATAATTCCAATACTGGAAATATCCCGGCAGATCCAAGTCGATCTGACCTTCCTGCAGTTTTGTTTCCTGCAGACAAAAAATATCAGCATCCGCTTCCTGGAAGAACTCCATAAAATTCTTTCCAACACAAGCTCTTAAACCATTAACGTTCCAAGAAATTAATTTCATAAACTCTCCATTTCATCTAAATCATACTATTCAGCAAATAAAACTTCTTCTGCAATCTTTGTAGCATCTTTCACACAGTCATTACATTTGCAAAGCACAACACCAGTCTCAATGCCTTTTAATTCTTTGCAAGTTACTGTACGATGCATTTCCGTAAATTTTTTAATAATAGCCTTTGATAATTTATAAGTTTTCCCTTTAGAATCCGGCTTTTCCAGATTAGCTGTACTATTCTTAAAACCAGCCAGTAAACAGGCAGCGGAAACAGCACCGCAGGTGCCATCCATGCATCCCATTCCAAAACCTAAACCTTCCGCAGCTTTAAACATGACTGCTTCATCAACACCTACAAGGTCACAATAAGTACATGCTACCGCCTGAGCACAGTTATAACCTTTTCCATGTTTATCATCTGCAATATGAACTCTTGTATCCATTATAAAAATCCTCCGTAAATCCTGTTCTCTTGTAATAGTATTTTATCTATAATATCATTTATTTTAGTGCATTCCAGTTACTTCTGCAAGGTATTGTGCATATTATTTTTCTTGTATTTCCTTTATGCATTTTCCTGTATTTATGATATGATAGAAGCAATCATGCTTGAAACAAAAAGGAGAACTATTATGAACGAATACTATAAATTATACAGCAGTGCGCCGCAGGATCCTCGTCAAAAGAAAGAAGCTGATGTTTACGAGTTGTTAGAATCGTTACAGATTCCCTATCAGCGTATGGATCATCCGGAAGCCATGACCATCGAAGCATGTGATGAAATATCCAGCACATTTGGAACTCCAATGTGTAAAAATCTATTCCTTTGCAACCGCCAGAAGACAGATTTCTATCTTCTCCTTATGCCTGGGGATAAACCATTTAAAACAAAAGATTTAAGCAAACAGATCGATTCTGCCCGATTATCCTTTGCAGATGCTGCATACATGGAAGAATATTTAAATATTACTCCAGGTTCTGTCAGTGTCATGGGACTTATGAACGACACAGAGAATCAGGTACGTCTTTTAATCGATAAAGACCTGCTGGAAAAAGAATACATTGCATTTCATCCTTGCGTCAATACATCCAGCATTAAAGCTTCCACATCAGATATTTTAACAAAATTTCTTCCTAAAGTTCATCACACCTATACGGTCGTATCTTTATAAAAAAAGGAATGGGGTTATCTCCATTCCTTTTCCTCTTATAGTTCCGCTGTCTGCTTAAACAACTTCAGTATCTGTACTTTCTCCCTTCATAAATGCAGTTGCATTTTCAAGAGTTACTTTGCTGATTGCTTCCAATGCCTCATTAGTAAAAAATCCCTGATGAGAAGTAATCACAACATTTGGGAAAGATAATAATCTGGCTGTTACAGAACTTTCCATAATTTCATCAGAACGGTTTAAGAAAGCGTTATTCTTTTCTTCCTCATAAACATCCAATCCAACGGCAAAAAACTTCTTATTACGGATTCCTTCAATCAAATCAGAAGTCTTTACTAATCCACCTCTGGAAGTATTGACCAGAACCACACCGTCTTTCATTTTTTCGATTGATTCCTTATTGATAATATGATAGGTCTCTTCCATTAAAGGACAATGCAGAGAAATCAGATCACTGCGGGACAACAGTTCATCAAATGATACATATTCCACGAAATCCAGCGCTTTGTTCGGATATTTATCGTATGCGATTACTTTCATGCCAAATCCGTGACATAATTTAGCCATTACAGCACCAATCTTACCTGTACCAATAATACCAGCTGTTTTCTGATAAAAATTAAATCCTAATAATCCGCCTAAGCTGAAATCATTCTCTCTTACTCGAACGTATGCTTTATGGATTCTTCTGGTCGCTGTCAAAGCCAATGCCATTGCATGTTCTGCTACTGCTTCCGGAGAATATCCAGGAACACGCATAACCTTAATGCCGCACTGTTTTGCCTTTTCAATATTAACCTGGTTAAAACCGGCACAACGGAGCAAAATAAGCTTCACCCCACATACATATAAGATTTCAATGACCTGGGCGCTTAAATCACTGCTGACAAACGCACAAACCGCATCATAGCCTTTTGCCAGGAAAGAAGTACGATAGGTCAATTCAGATTCAATATAATCAATGGTAATCCCTTCAAAATTCGGTAATTGTTTTTCAAAAGATTCCTTATCATAACTTTTTGCATCATAAAATAATATTTTCATAAGAACCTCCTCTATGATTAGTTCTAACTAACTCCTACATCGTTAATTATATAACAAAGTTTCCATCTTGTAAATACCTATTTAAAATTTATTATCATGTTTTCCAAAAAATATGGTTTCATACACAAATCTGAATCGAATGTATAAATTATGATCAAACATCCATACTACTAGAGAAAGGATGGTGAAAAACATGTCAAATCAGAAAAACAATGCAAAATCGTCAAACAGCTACCCTTCCATGG
>X73_One_humped_Camel__coassemble_520_pt1 | contig 9018 bp, 6 predicted proteins | sample X73_One_humped_Camel__metabat2_low_PE_005 | metagenome-assembled genome bin X73_One_humped_Camel
GTAAATTTCGATTTATCGAATTAATACCCCTATGTACAAATTCGTATTCATACAAATTATACATTCCACCCCTCACATTCCATCATTCTTAAGTATTAGTTTTTTCTATCTTTTTTAAATATTTTTATTCATTCTTTCATCTTGATTTTTATGCTCTTATTATCTAAACTTAAAGAAAACTGAAAAAGGAGAATCGAGATGGAAGATAACCTAACAAATCGAATATGCAGTCAAATGCAGCAACATTTAACTCAAGCTCAGCTTGCTCTTCTTCGTGATACTTTGGTACAGACTCTCACAGAAGCCGAACTAAACGCTCCTATAAAAACAAGCAACAAAAGTATTGTCGAAGATAACAAACACTTAATTGAATTATTCATTGCGGCCAAAAAAATAGAAGGCTGCTCTACCAACACGTTAAAGTATTATTCAAACACTTTAACCAGCATCTGTAATTCTTTTGAAAAAAACATAAGAGAACTCAATACAAATGATCTGCGGCTTTATCTTTCTGAGTACCATAACTCAAGAAACACCAGTAAAGTTACTCTGGATAACATACGCCGTATTATGTCTTCTTTTTTTGCATGGCTGGAAGATGAAGATTATATTACAAAAAGTCCTGTAAGACGAATCCGTAAGGTAAAAGCCACAAAAACAGTGCGTGAAACACTTTCGGATGAACATCTTGAGAAACTTCGAGATCAATGTATACATCCTCGAGATTTAGCCATTGTGGACTTACTTATTGCTACTGGTGTTCGAGTTGGTGAACTTGTTAGAATAAACCGATCAGATATTGATTTTTTAGAACGTGAATGCATCGTTTTAGGAAAAGGAGACAAAGAACGAAAAGTATATTTTGATGCAAAAACAAAGATACACTTACAACAGTATTTAGAAACAAGAACAGATGATAACCCTGCTTTATTTGTAAGCTTCCGATCACCTTACAACAGACTCTCAATCGCAGGAGTAGAACGTTTTTTACGGAATTTAGGTATTCGATCAGATGTACAGCATGTACATCCTCATAAATTCCGACGTACTATGGCAACTATGGCCATAGAAAAAGGCATGCCTATTGAACAGGTTCAGAGACTTTTAGGCCACACAAAGATTGATACTACATTACATTATGCACTTGTAAATCAAACAAATGTGAAGATTTCTTACAAACGATATATATGTTAACACTTTTTCACTGATAAATCGCAATTTATCTAATCCATCATTCTTATAGCATATCAAAAAATCTCGATTCTCTATAATACAAACCTTTTATTAACCACATCATCTCATTCTAAATATTACAGTATTAGCATGTTTCATTTAATAAGTCTTCACCATAAGCACCTTACTGCTTCCTTTTAGATAATGGGAAGGATAAATAGTCATAGAATCACCCGCAGAAAGGTTTTCTACCTTTGACGTATAGGTAATACCTCCAACGTATACATCTGCATCCTGCATATAATTCTTATAGAAGATTCTCAATTCAGCAATATCTGCACTGCCTATATTCGTTACAGTCAGTCCTCCATCTGCAGACTCTTCTACCTTAAGAACCTCCTCTGACATCTCCATTTCTTTCATCCATGCAATTACCGCACTGCACTCAGTATAGTCACCTTCCTGATAACCGGATGCATTTGCTTCGAAAATAACCATAGTTCCACCTGGTTCTAACGCTGAACCGATGAACTGCAGCTGACGGTCTCCCTGCTGTATTTTTATGTCAATATATTCCGCACACCGGTCACTGGTATTCTTTACAACAATCGCAGTGATGTTCTCCACATTGCGGTCTGAACCATCTTCAAGGAAAACACCGTCGTATGGATTGATCTGCTCCAGTACAAGCGGACTGTCCGGAATGTTGTAAGGAAGGATTATATGTTCTAAGACAGGTTGCATTGTATCTGTTTGATTGCTGCTCTCCCCGGCATTTTGTGTATTATTCCCCGGTTTTGAGGATGTACCGTTGTTATCCGGTTCAGAATTCGAAGACTCTGGTCCTGCTTCCTCTGACTGCTGTCCGTCCGCAGAAACTTTCTCTTCGCTGTCTTCTATCTCTTCAACGGAACCTTCCACCATATCCGGACCTGCATCTACCTGATCATCCTTCGTTCCTTCCATATCCTGTGACTCTTCTTCCGCCTGTCCGGAAGAAACACCGGCATCTCCATCCTGCTTCTGATTCGGAGCAGCAAGGATCAATAGCACAGCAGCAAGGATAAATACAGCGATCACGGTTATTCCTGATATCAGCGTTCTGCGTTTTTTATCATCCATTTGTTACATCTCTTTTCTCATATAATAATTCATATTCTAATTGTTTACATGCACTGCCCAGTTTCTGCGCCATAACACAGCGATACTCCGGTATCTGATCGAAACTTCCGGTCTCCGTATATACCATTGCAGCACAGGCCTTGCACTGTTCCTTTAACTCACAGCCATTACACTTCGAAGGCATACGAACCTGATCGATCTTATTTCTTATCTGCTTCCAGCATTTCAGATAATCCTCTTCAAATACATTTGGTGCTCCCTCAGAAGGCAACATGCCGCAAGGGAGCATCTTCCCATTCCATGTAATCCAGAAACTGCATCTTCCTGCACGGCACTGCACCCCTAATCCCTCCTTCGGAACATCGGCAGAACAATCTTCAAAATCTTCTGACAGACTCAGCGGCGCCTGTTCTTTCATCCTTTTCAGAAAAGCTTCTTTCCCTGATGTCAGATACATAATACGCGCCTGCTGTCTTGCAGCTTCTTCCGGTTCAAAACGATCGTTCTGTCCCACCATCTTCTTATCCCCTCTAAGCGGCGGGAACATATAGGAAGCCGCCTGCACCACAAGTCCTTCTTCTTTTGCAAATGCAAAAATATCCTCCAGATCATGTGCGTTGTACGGGGTCACGCTGCAGTTCAGCTTCACAGTCATCCCTGCATCTTTTAGCAGATGAATCGCTCTTACAACAGCATCATAGGCATCCGGATTGCCGCAGAGCTGTCCGTATGTTTCTCTGGAAGCCCCGTATAAAGTGATGTTTACACGAAATACCGCAAGTTCGTTTAACCACTGTACTGTTTCTTCATCAATTAAAGTTCCGTTCGTATTTATGGTTATGACCAGCCCCATTTGGGACAGTCCCGTTAGGATTTCTCTAAAATCTTCGCGCAGGAAAGGCTCTCCTCCCGTAAGCAGCAGATACATCATACCTGCTTCCTTTGCTCTCTGCGCAAGGTCAAGCCACTCCCCGGCTGTACGCAGAGGCGCGATCCGTTCCTGCTCCTGTCTGGTCATGCGCACATAGCACATCTTACAGGAAAGGTTACAGCACGGTGTCAGTTCAAAGGTCCCGTTTAAAGGAATCTCCTTCATAACAGCCTTCGTATGTAAATATTCGGTCAGAGGTGTTTCGATCGGCATTGTGATCATATATTCTGCTCCTTTTCTGTTACTAATTCATAAACAAGTTCTACTGAATCTTCATCTGGTCTGCACTCCATCATATATACCGGAACGGTCTGTATCATTTCCGAAATAATACTAAGAGTCTGACTCACAGAATAATCCTCCCAATGATGAACAAAGCTTTCCCGCAGAATGCGTTGAATTGATTCAGATACAGTTAGTTTTTTTATTCTGTTTTTCTTTCCATGACTAAGAAAGACCACCATCTCAATAGTTACAGATTCATTTTTATATATTCCTGAAGAACCTGCATAGGGAAGTCCATATGCCTTCCATACATCCCCTTTTTTTCGAATCCCGGCTCGATCTCCATTAATAATCTCACCCTTCTTACATTTTTTCCATAAATCTGCCTGTGTTGACTTTCCAGCACCTGAAGGACCGGAAAACAGTATTCCCCTTCCTTTCCAGTTTACAACAGAAGCATGGAGCATGAACCCTCTGTGCTGAAGGAGCAGCCGTTCCAATCCCATCAAACGCAGCATATATGTACTTGTACGTGATAGATAAACCAATGTGGAAATATATTGAATACGCAGATGTCTTTCGTCTTCATATGAAATTTTCACATATGGAACCTTTTGTTTTGGATCAAAATAATAAACCGTATAACAGCCCTCTTTATTTACATAGTAATGAGATCCTCTCCAGAATCCGTCTTCCAATATCGGTTCCGTTAGATCATCTGTCATTTCAAAAGAAATCCGTCCATCTATCTGATCTCTTTTCTCTATTAAGAATGGTTCTGATTCCTGAAATATCTCTATCGGAAATGGTGTTTCCAATGTGAACACAAAATCCATAATCGAATAATATAAAGTCTGCATATTTTGCCCTTTCCAGTAAAATCGGAACAGGCCGTGATCATACGATCACGACCTGACCATCTAGCTTAAGAACAGCTCTCCCATTCACATTTTATGAAATACGTCTGTCACACTTGTTTTTATGATACCTGAAAAACTGCCATACCTTCTTGCGGTGCATTGTAACACAATCCTGGTAATTCTCCCTGTGCACAGGCAGCAATACCGTCATTAAAGAAAACACTGCCTCCGATTTCCCATCCGCAGGAACCATCGCCGGCCACAGTCGGCATACCGCCCATTGGCTGAGATCCGCATCCGTTTGCGATGCTCTGAGAAAAACTAAAGGACTCTATTCTCAAAGAAGGTTTACTATATGTTTTTTTCATTATATTTCTCCTTTCACGATCACACGAACCAGCCCTGAATTCTGCCATAGACAGAATTAATCTTATCCTTCAGCTGTTTCAATCGTGCTGCTAAATCCTCTGCGAAATTATAAAATGGTTTCATATCCTGACCGTTTTCTTCAGATTTGTCTTCTGTTTCATTCTCTTCAGGACCCACAATCTCAACCTCAGGTTTTTCATCAGGATTCACAATCTCAACTTCCGGTTTTTCTTCTTCAGGAATCGGTCTCTCAATCACCGTATTTAAACTTCTGTTGACCATAGCCATAACAGTAGGGACATCTACATTTGCGAAAATGCTATCTTCCATAACTGCAGTATCAACGCCTGCAACTTTTAATTTTGTTACAGAGAGTAAAGGAGGATTTTCGTTTCCTTCGCTCACATTAGTTACAGAAATAACACCTGTCGTCGGATGTGGTGTAACTTTATAATACATATCTGTCGTATGATTCAATGTGATTGTTGCTACATTTCCATCCATGTATGTCTCTACAGTCACGTTTTCTCCTGTTGGAGATTTCAGTCCTACATAATAGCTCATAGAGTCGTTACCGGTAGCAACAAATGCTATCATCTGATTCTCAGCAAGATAAACCTCATTCTTTGGTCCAAATTCCTGATATACTGCAAGGTTCGCTGTTACCGTTTTATCGATGAAATCATTTGCCCCGTTATTATCTGTATCTTGGTCACTTACAATACGGTCGATGAATACCGGACCTTGCTGCTCAGCTGTAGCTCCGTGTTCAAACTTACCTGCATCAATCAAAACATCTCTGACATTTATAAATGTTGCGTTCACTTCATCTGCGCCGTAAGCTTCCTGAACAAAGGTATTTCCCTGTGTCTGAATTGGGTTATAGATACGAATGCCATCTAAATAATAGTCATAACGCGTAACACCCAATAACCCATTCTCACTTGCTGATGTATCCGTAATTGGACATACAATCAGTTTTACTGTGTATTCACCATATTCCAGACCATTAAAGGATAATGTCGGAATCTGATAATAGTCATCGGATGCAGCATGATTGTCCATCAGCATATTCTTGATCGGTTTTCCTGTCGCCTCAGCTCCGCTGTACAAAGATGCGATAATTGCTCCAGTATTCATATTCGTTCTGCTGTAGATATCAACACCAGTTCCTGTAAAGGTAAAGGTCGCAGTCGCACCTGTGGATTTGCTGTAATGGGCACTGCCATCTGAATATCCGGTATCATCTGCAAGGGTATCTTCCCAGCCGTGAACACCGCCGCCGTTTGCTACGGTCTCATCCCGTTCTTCTGTTTCTGTATTGGTGTCATGTACCTCTGTATTTGAATATACATTCTCCCACGCACCGCTATAAACGATACCTACAGAAACATTACCGTCTTCTGTCTGAACAAAAGTATCTTCATAATATACGTTGTTCGCAGGGATCACACTGACTCTCGCCCAAAGATTATTCTCAGCGCCATTTGCCTCATAAGCACACAAAGCACTGTCCCCTGCAATATCGCCAAAAACATAGAAACTGTCGATACCATCCCAGCTCATAGTGTTTGGTCTGTAAACGATTTTATTGTTCTCATTAACAAAAGCATCTCCATTGTGGAGTACAGGAACGCCTTCATCTTCACTCAGTAAAGTTGTCTGTGCTGCAAAATAGTTAAAACCGTCTGTATCCAGAGTCTCTACATTTGTTATCATCAGCTCATCTTCGCTCAGGACTAATGGTTTTGCATAATCCATAACGTAGACCGCATCTGTGAAATAAGTATCCGGAAGCGGGAATGTACCGAGCAGTTCACGCTTATTACCATTATTTGTATCCATCGGTGACCAGAAACCGGACTGTTCATGGTTTGTCATGGTTCTCTGTTCAAATGTAATAGGTCCCAGCGTTTTTGTCTCAGTGCCTTTGGAAGTTACAAATTCCATTACTTTGGTCTCCGGAAGCGCCTCTACCTTAGTAATGCGTACGATCAGCTTCTTGCCTTCATTAGTGCCTTGAATTTCTTCAGAGCCTTCAATGTCACCTAAGATCTTATTATGGCCAAAATACTCTACATTGTAGTTAAATCCTGTAACGTCCACCGTATGAGGTGCGTTTGGGTCTGAAGATGTACCGGTGGATGGATTGGTATACAGGTTGGTCGGATTGGTGTTATAGATCTGAATCTTCTGGTCAATAACACCATCATTATCCTTATCACCGAAAGAATCCGGCATAGGCAATCCTGCAAGTCCGCCATTTGCCGCTACTGAATAAGTTGCAAACTCTACTTCTGCTGCGGCCCATGCAATGGTACCATGTTTACCATCCATCTCTTCCTCAGCCTGCGGTTTTCCAGTTTCGTCTGTATTTGTCCATGTACCTGATAAGGTAGTTGCACGGATCTCCGAATTATCTGTCAGCATAAATCCGGTTCCCATAATGTCTCGCAAAATGGAACCCTGAGTCAGATACTGGTGATTTAACACTGTAGTTGTACTTTCGTTTACGATAACAGGGAACATACTTCCCAGCTTATCTGCATCAGATGTTTCCTTGTAATATTTATCGGATGCTGCTGGTTTGTAACCAGTTACATTCCCCGGACTGTTTTGATAAAACACATCTCTTAAAGTGACATCTACCGACGAATAACGACTCGATACTGTTACCTCATGAGATGGATATTCTGCATAACTGTAAGCCTGTCCATCTTTTACGTAATAGAAAGAAAAAATGTGTCTGAACTTATATCCCCAGTTATAATATCTCTGTTTGGTATATCTGATTTGCAATGGATAGTACTCTGAACCAACTCGAACATAACGATCAGAAACATTCGTAATTACAGGAGTTTCAACGTTTCTATCAGAAATGTTATCATAGTCATTTAAGTTCACTGTCCCATATCCATAGGTTGAATAGTATTCCCCATATATATCGCTCATACTTTTTGCATTTGGATAGTTACTGGAAATACCATGAAGGAATCGAGCACCCTCTCCTTCCGGATCAAAAGTCTCATCATGAAGACCAACAGTATAAATCTCTGTACCATACTCATTTTCGTCTTTGAGTTTTGCTGCCCATTCCAATGCCAAATTTGCTTCTGGTTCTTCAAATGAATTGAATCCAGGCTGACCATCGGTGAACATGATAACGATTCTTTCGCGGCCATCTGCAATATCCTGTTCTGTAAATGGATTGTATTTAAAAACGTTATAAGCCATCTCCATACCTTTGGATGGTCTTGTCGCTCCACTGGAGCCAAAATCGCTGATAATGTTTGTAATTGCTTCTGTCACACTACCTTCTCCGGCAGTCCCAGTTGAAACATTGATCAGTGTTTTGCTATAATCTTCCGGTGTCAAAGGAATAAAACCGCCATTTGCACCATTTGTATCCTTATTTTCAATATCTACTCGCTTATAATACTGAACATTTCCTGTTGTAGGTATCGTTGTTACACCTGTATTTTTACGATAGTAAACTTTCCATGTATTATTATCACGGTATATAGGGAACATCGCGCCGTTGATTTTAGCATAATATTGGGCAAGATTCTGGGCATTTTCTAAACCTGTTTGGTCACCACTATAACTAACCAGTCCATCTCCACTGGTTGGCAGCTGATCCCTTGTAATTGGTTCCAGCTTAATCGATTCATAATTCTTAAAGGTACCATCATTTAAATAAATACCGGTATTTGTCCAATGATCCACAATACTATTCTCTGGATACAAATGAACTTTTCCAGAAGTATCACCATCATCCACATCAGGAGTAAATGTAATATTAGTTTCTATTCTGTTGGACGCAAAGCCTACCACTGCAACTCGGTGAGTCTTACCAATGGTATCCCCATTATCATGAAGCGCTTCAATAAAACTCGTTACCGCAGCCTGCAGATCATCATAATAGTCTTCATTAACAATAGAGCCTGACTGGTCTATTACAAGCACTACATCCAACGGTTTCCCGGATATAATCTCCGTTGTTACCGGCGCACCGGTTGCCATTGCCTCCAAAGTAATCGTATAAGTTCCGTCGTCTTCGAGAACGGCATGCTTGTCCAGATACAATCTCTCCGATTCATAAACGGTCGGTCCGCTCTCTGCTGCAAGTACTCCCAAAGGCAGCATTACTACTAATAGAAATGTCGCAATTACAGCCATCAGAAGTCTATGCATAATTTTTCTCATAGAGTTCTCCTCCTTATTCATTTATTTTCACCTTATTTCTGCATCACAGCCCCCGTCAAACTGTTCCACAACCAAAGGTAAATTTCGATTTATCGAATTAATACCCCTATGTACAAATTCGTATTCATACAA
>X73_One_humped_Camel__coassemble_521_pt1 | contig 8997 bp, 5 predicted proteins | sample X73_One_humped_Camel__metabat2_low_PE_005 | metagenome-assembled genome bin X73_One_humped_Camel
GATCATATCTTTTAACCTTCCGGTAATACGATAAGTGCCATCTGCATCTCTGCACGCAAGGTCGCCGGAATGAAGCCAGCCTTCTGCATCTACGGTGTCACGAGTAGCAACCGGCATTTTGTAGTAACCTTTCATGGTGTTATAACCGCGGGAACAGAACTCGCCATTCTGACCATCCGGAAGAATTTCTCCTGTTTCAGGATCTATGATCTTACATTCCACGTGAGGGAAGTTATAACCAACTGTATTTGTACGAAGATCTAATGGATCTTCCCATGCGGACATTGTGCTTCCCGGTGAGGATTCTGTCTGTCCATAAACACTGACAATACCGGTCATATTCATTTCGTCAGGTCTGGCAGCTCTTCGCATCAATTCAGGCGGACAGCCTGCACCTGCCATAATACCGGTTCTCATATAAGAAAAATTTGTTTTTCTGTAATCTTCGTGGTTGAACATTGCAATAAACATGGTCGGTACACCGTTAAAGCAGGTAATTCTTTCCTGATTGATACAGGCGAGAGAAGATTTTGCGGAGAAATACGGCATAGGACATACGGTAGTGCCATGTGTTAAAGATGCTGTCATAGAAAGCACCATACCGAAACAGTGGAACATCGGAACCTGAATCATCATGCGGTCTGCAGTAGAAAGTCCCATACGGTCACCGATACATTTCCCGTTGTTTACTACGTTGTAATGGGTAAGCATAACACCTTTTGGGAAACCAGTGGTACCTGATGTGTACTGCATGTTGCAAACATCATCCGGTCTGACACGGGAGGCCATGCGGTTCAACTCTTCCTGAGGCACCAGATCTGCACGTTCCATTGCTTCATCAAAGGTCAGACAGCCAGGCTGTTTAAAGCCGACTGTAATTACGTTACGAAGGAATGGAAGTTTCTTACAGTGAAGCGGTTTCCCAGGCTGACTGTTTTTGATTTCAGGGCAAATCTCATTAATGATTTTTGCATAGTTGGAATCCAGACAGTTGTCAATCATAACTAATGTATGAGTATCAGACTGACGGAACAGATATTCCGCTTCATGAATCTTATAAGCGGTATTTACTGTTACAAGTACGGCACCGATTTTTGTTGCCGCCCAGAACGTAATATACCAGGCTGGTACGTTGGTAGCCCAAATGGAAACTTTTGTTCCTGCTTTTACACCCATGGAAATAAGTGCTCGTGCGAATCGGTCTACATCATCACGGAATTCTTCATAAGTACGAATATAATCTAAAGTAGTATACTTAAATGCATACTGATCAGGAAATTCTTCTACCATACGATCCAGCACTTGTGAGAATGTAAGGTCGATCAGCTCATCTTTTTTCCATACATACTGTCCGGTACCGTCATGGTTCGGATATAATTTCTTTTTTTGCCCTCTTGTTTTTTCAAAACGGCTCATATAGTTAACAAAATGTGGGAAGATGACTTCATAATATGGAAGGTCATCCATCCATTCTGTTTTCCATTCTAAGGAGATAAATCCATCATAATCGATGGAAGAGAGTGCACGCATCATTTCATCCACAGGAAGATTACCTTCACCGATGAGATTGTAAGTATGTGCATCATCGGAATCACGAAGATGTACATGTTTTACGTATGCACCCAGATTCTTAATTGTGATGTCTGCACTTTCATTATAGTCACGATATGGATGATGGATATCCCAAAGTGCAGCAATCTGGTCACAGGCAAAATCATCAAGAAGTTCTCGAAGTCTTGAAGTGTCAGAGTAGATCCCGCTAGTTTTTATTAACAGAGTGATTTCTGACGTTTCAGCATCTTTTACAAGCTCTTGTAAACGTAATCGAACAAGATCTTCATTATCGTGCAGTGCAACTACTGTTACATAAGGAACCTGCATGTGTTTCGCTGTTTGAATTAATTCTTTTAAAGCAGGTACGAAGTTTTCTTCATTGGAAGAGAGGTCGCAGGATGTATCAAAACAAGGAATGGTAAGATTGCGTTCTCTTAACTGTCGTACGGTTGACATCATATTATATTTGTGAAATGGGCCGCTGCGTTCTGCCAGCTCTGGAAACTTAGGCAGGTTATAGACTTCGATACCTTCAAAGTTCATTGTAGAACCTGCATCCAGCCATTCTTCCCAGTTTAAATGAGCCCAGCCACGTGTTGAAAAGGAAAGTTTCATATGTTATACCTCTGTTTCTTCATAAACGATTTTGTTCAATGCACTGATGTAAGCCTGGATACTGGAACCGACTATATCGGTAGAAGTACCGCGGCCGGAATAGAGTTTACCGTTGGAACGTAATTTTACAACAGTTTCACCCATAGCTTCTCGACCTTCCGTAACGGATCGAATTTGGAAATCATCCAGTTCATAATGACATCCTAAGATATTTTCTAAGGCTAAGAATGCTGCATCGACAGGACCGTCTCCAACAGCGATTCCTTCCAGCTGTTCACCATCTCGTTCCAGACACATATGCGCCATAGAAGAGGTAATATTGCTGGCTGTAATGCTGTAGGCATTTAATATATAAGTTGCAGGAACCTGCATAGCAGCAGAAGCAACGATGGTATCTAATTCTTTGGAAGAGATTACTTCTTTTCTTGCGGCTATTTTCTGGAACGCATTCCATACTTGTGCACCGTCTTCTTCACTTAAATCATAACCTAACTTTTCAACTGCCTTTAATACAGTAGTAATATTGTCATGACTGGTAAGAGAAATTTCTTCCATTACTTCCTGAACGCCGTTGTCAAATGGTGAATTCTTGCTTCTGCTTGTTTCGCACATCCATGCAATCTGGCGGATGATGCGTTTCATTTCCACTGTTCTCACAGAGCTGTACACTCCACAGAAGTCCCCTCTGTTTGAAATCAGACGTGCAACATTTGGCAGAGAAATCTGATCCACCTGATAAGCAGCTGCTTTGATTTCTCGTACACCGTGACTTAAGGCTGCAATTGCGCAGGCATCTGCCATTGCTAATTCGTTGGAACATGCCATTCCAAGAGTTACGTCTTTTAAAGAAGGAACATGTTCATAAAGATTATCAATAAACTTACAATATTCATCAGGAAGCATGGTTCCTGTGGCATCACTTACGGTAATTGTAGAAGCACCGGCTGCAATTGCTGTTTCAACAGCCTGATAGAAGAAGTGTTCGTCGCTTCTTGTGGCATCTTCTGCAATAAATTCAACATCGGAAGTCTTTTCCTTACATGCTGCAATAGTTTCCTGTATCGCAGTCAGCATAGCGGCCGGTTTTTTGTGGAAGATATACTCCATCTGTACAGGACTAACAGATGCAACAACCTGAAGACGAGGATGACGAGCTTCTTTCAACGCGTTCCAGGTAAGTTCTACACTTTCCGGATACAGTTCTACGGGAACGGCTACAATACTGTTCTTTATTGTGGAAGCAACAGATTTGATGCGTAGTGCATCAATTTTCGGCTGTAGAATACCTTCTATTTCAATAACGGATACACCAAGTTTATCTAATAACTTAGGAATCTCAAGTTTTTCTTTAAATGAGAGTGTAAACTCTTTACCTGTCTGTTTCATGGTAATGTCACTGATCTTAATTTGTTCCATTGTGTCCTCCTAAAATGTTTCTAGAATAAATATAAAAAAGTCCCTGCAGTCATATAACTGCAAGGACGAATAAAATCCGCGGTACCACCTTGGTTAAAGTCTATCTTGCGATAAACAATCACTCTCGAACTCTAACAAGTTCAAAGCCGATAACGGGGCAACCGAACTCCACTACGCAAATCCTTAAATTCTTCGCAGAGTCAACTCAGGAGTGAGAAAGCTTCTTACATCTGTACCGGTTCGCACCAACCACCGGCTCTCTGAAACCCTCCGTAAAAAGCAGAATTCCGTCACAGTCTTTTTTCTCTAAAAATTACATTGATATTAGCACATTAAAGCGTTAATGTCAATTGTTTTTGAAAAAGAAAATAATTATAACACTTGCCCTCTTTTGTATTTTGTGCAATAATTGGAAATTGTTTGAAGATGTAATATCAGACTGTTATTCAGCCAATTATAAAGTATTTCAGGGGGATCTTACGTATGAGACAAGAACAAAAAACAAAGATTAAAATTGGTATGCGAAATATCAAAACAGCGATTGCAGCAACAATTTGTGCTCTTTTATATTATTTTGTAGACCGAAATCCAACATTTGCATGTATCGGTGCCGTATTCGGAATGGGCAGTGACATGGAGAACTCCAAACTTAATGGAGGAAACCGATTATTCGGAACGATATTTGGCGGATTTCTTGGAATGGCTCTTTTTAGAATCTATATTACCTTTTATCCGGAAGGCGGTTTTGAGCCATTGCTTTTAATCCTCCTTTTCATTGGAGTAGTTTTACTGATTCTGATCAGTCAGTTTTTTAATTGGCCTGGAGCTATCCAGCCTGGCGGGGTTATGCTTTGTATTCCTTTATTTAACCTCCCGGTAGATTCTTATGTGGAATACTCCTTTAACCGTATTTTTGATACAGCTATCGGTGTATTAATTGCGTTACTGGTTAATTATTATCTTCCAAGAGAACGTTGGGAAAGATGGAAATCTCGTTTCACAACTGCTAAATAGAATATGAAAAAAGAATTCTTTAAATACGTTTCAAGAAATGTGGCAGGTATGCTTGGCATATCTGCCTACATTTTTGCAGATACATTTTTTATTTCCGTGGCAGGCGGAACAAATGGCATTACAGTATTGAACCTGGTGCTACCGTTGTTCGGTTTGATTTTTGCCATTGGAATGATGGTCGCTGTAGGTGCTGCGACCAGTTTTGCTATAAAGAAAGCACAGCAAGACGATCAAGTGGATGGATACTTTACCCATAGTATCCTGTGGCAGCTGATCTTAAGTTTGCCTTTTATACTCCTGGGGATTATTTCTCCAGAAAGCTGGTTAATCTGGATGGGCGGAGATCATCAAATTGTTGAAATTGGAATTCCTTATGTAAGGATTATTCTGTTGGGCTCCCCATTCTTTATGGTGAATAACTGTTTCACAAGTTTTATTCGAAATGACAATGGTCCTACTCTGGCTATGACAGCTTCTTTGTGTTCCAGTCTGTTCAATATTGTGTTTGACTATGTGTTTATGTTTCCTATGGGACTGGGGCTCACCGGCGCAGCGTTGGCTACCATTGTGTCACCTGTCTTATCCATGATTATTTGCAGCAAACATTTCAAGAACAAGAACTGTTCAATACGTTTTCGTAAATGCAGACCTTCCATATCATTGATTATAAATCAGGGTAAATTAGGGGTGTCCGCTTTTGTAGGAGAAATATCTTCTGCAGTAATTACTACGGTATTTAATACCTTGCTATTGATGATTTCCGGTAATATCGGAGTAGCAGCTTATGGAATTACGGCAAATCTTGCCATTGTTGCAAATACATTATTAAATGGTGTTGCACAGGGAATGCAGCCGCTGCTAAGCAGAAGTTACGGTCAAAGAAAATATCAGGAAGTTCGTGAATTGATGATCCTTGGATTTATCGTAACGCTGTTACTGGAGGGAATTATAGTTTCTGTGGCATGGATTGGGACAGACCAGCTTGTGGCAGTATTTAATAGTGAGAAAAATCAGATATTGGCAGAACTTGCTTATGAAGCACTTCGATTATATGTATTAGGTTATCTGGTTTCCGGAATTAATATGGTACTGATTACATACTTTGCATCCATAGGAAATGCTGTATGTGCTTCCATTGCTTCCGTGTCAAGAGGTTTGATTTCTGTAGTAGTTTGCGCAATTGTTATGGCTTCTGTTTGGGGCTTGAATGGAATCTGGTTATCCTTTTTAGCTGCAGAGGTGATTACATTTATGATTATCCTGCTGATCAGTCAAAAAAATAGAAAAGAAGCTGCTGCTTAGCAAAAATATAATAATAAAAGTTAAACGAATGCATTTTGAGATACTGTGTAAGCAGACAATCTGCATTCGTTTTTTTTGATTGCTTTCTTTCAGGATTTGATTTGTTTTCTTGTTTTTCATCATGTCATATACTATAATTAAATGATAAAGATTTTGGGGAGATGCCTATGAATTATCAGGAAGCCAGAAGTTTTATAGATGAATCAATCCGTTATGGAGGAGAGGTAGGTCTTGGGAAGATTGAGAAACTCTTAGATTACCTTGGTCATCCAGAGGATGAACTGACTTTTATACATATTGCCGGAACAAACGGAAAAGGTTCTGTGCTTGCATATGTGTCAACAATTTTGTCCACCGCTGGTTTTCGTGTAGGCAGATATATTTCACCAACCTTGTATTCTTATGAAGAGCGGTTTCAGGTGGATGGACGACCTATTTCAAAAGATGCATTTACGAAATATATGGAGCAGATGATCAACAGTGTAAGACAGATGGAGGAAGACGGATTTACTCGTCCTACTCCATTTGAATTAGAAACTGTACTTGCGTTCTTGTATTTTCGTGATATGAGATGTGATTATGTTGTTTTGGAGTGCGGTCTTGGCGGTTTGGAAGATGCAACGAATGTGATTAAGAATACTGCAGTTGCGGTGCTGACTCCGATCAGTATGGATCATATGGACTATCTTGGGCATACTCTGACGGAAATAGCACGTAACAAATCCGGGATTATAAAGACAAATGGAGAGGTTGTGACTGCTTTTCAGAAACAGGAAGTAATGGAACAGATTTTGGAGAGTTCCAGCAAGTATAATTGCAGCTGCACGTGTGCGGATTATCATAATGCAGAAGTACTGTCTGTGGAAATAGAAGAGCAAACCTTTGAATATAAGGAAGAAGTTTGGACGATTCAGTTAGCTGGTGTTTGTCAGATTGAAAATGCAGTGATAGCGATTGAAGTGATCAACGCACTTCGTAAACGCGGGGCAAGGATTACAAACCATCAGTTAAAAGAAGGATTGAGAAATACACGGTGGGATGGACGATTTACAATTCTCCATAAAGAACCGTATGTTCTTGTAGATGGGGCGCATAATCCACATGGAACAGCAAAGCTTGCGGAGTCATTGAGATTGTATTTTCATGATAAAAGCATGATTTTCATCATTGGTGTCCTGCGTGACAAAGAATATGAAGAAGTGCTTAGAAGTACGGTTCCTATGGCATCTCATGTGATTGCAATTTCTACACCTAATAATCCAAGGGCCTTGCCGGCAGAAGCATTAGCAAATGCGGTAAAGAAGTATATCCAGAAGCCAGAGCATGTATACAGTGCAGATTCTATGGAAGAGGCAGTGGAAAGAGCATTTCGTTTGGCTGATACGTGCGATGTAATTGTATCCTTTGGGTCCTTGTCGTTTATAGGAGAATTCACATCGATTGTAAAAAATATGACTTGAGGAAAGGAATGTTCAGGATAGCCCTGAATAAATCGACAGCATGATAGATTTAAAAACAATACGAGATGAGATAGATCTTATTGATCAGGAAATACAGCGTCTTTTTGAAAAAAGGATGGAGCTATCTTCAGAAGTCGCTGATTATAAAATCGCAACAGGAAAACCTGTGTTTGATAAAGTTCGTGAAGAAGAGAAATTAGAAGTATTTCGAAATCGTGCCAGCAGTGAGTTTAATGCAACCAGCATTCAGGAGCTTTTCAAACAGATTATGGGGATGAGCCGTAAATATCAGTATCAGCTTTTAGCATCCAATGGAAAATATGACAAACTGTATTTTCGACCGGTGGATGATATACGCAGAGAAGGTGCCAGAATTGTATACCAGGGAGTAAAAGGTGCTTACAGCTATGGCGCAATGGTTTCTTATTTTGGAACAGATGAGAATAGTTTCTGTGTAGCGAAGTGGAGAGATGCTATGGAGGCTCTGGCAAACGAAGAAGCAGATTATGCTGTCTTACCGATTGAGAATTCCACAGCCGGCAGTGTGTATGATAATTATGATTTGTTGAAAGAATACAATATGCATATTGTGGGAGAAGAAATCATTCGATGTGAACATGTGCTTATGGGGTGTCCTGGAACAAGCATGGAAGATATACAGGCTGTTTATTCACATCCTCAGGCATTGGCACAGTGTTACAATTATCTTCATAACCATGATAATTGGAAACGTATGCAGTACAGCAATACGGCGGCAGCAGCTAAAATGGTGTCAGAAAGCGGAGACCATACGATTGCGGCGATTGCAAGTCCGTTTGCAGCCAGTGTTTATGAATTAGATATTTTAGCTAGAAATATATACGACAATTTGAATAATTCTACGCGTTTTATTATCGTATCAAAAGAGAAGATATATAAGAAAGATGCGAAAAAGATAAGCATTTGCATAGAACTTCCTCATGAGAGCGGAAGTCTTTATAATATTTTATCACATATTATTTTTAACAGTTTAAATATGACTAAGATAGAATCACGACCAATTCATGAAAAGAATTGGGAGTATCGGTTTTTTATAGATTTTGAAGGTAATCTGATGGACAGTTCTGTGAGAAATGCTCTTTACGGCATAGAGCAGGAAGCAAGCTGGATGCGAATTATTGGAAATTATTAAAGATGGTATAGTGTATGAAAAAAATATCAGAATGTATTTTATATCGAAATTTTCAAGATGGAAGAATATTAGAAGATATGTCCGGTCTTATGGAACAGACTTATGAAGCTTTGACTGACAATCGTGAAGAGTATCGTGAGATTTTTTATTCAAGTGTAAACAGTCTGATCGAGCTTGCAGCTGAATATGGGTTCGAGGGAAATCTATGGCACAACTATCTTACGTATCTGCTTGTGAATCATGAAAATGCTTTTTCAAAAGCCTGTGAGATTGTAGGTGCAGTAGATGGAAGTATCAATGAGATAGCGCTTCATGATTTTGCCCGCTTTAAAGAATTGTTTGATTATGATTTGGAAAAACTGGGTGAAAGTCTAGGTTCAAGACAATGCGGTTTTCTTTGTAATTATAAGAATATTAATGAAAGAAGCAAAGTGTTTAATAAGCGAATCCGAGACCGTATCTGTC
>X73_One_humped_Camel__coassemble_523_pt1 | contig 8981 bp, 6 predicted proteins | sample X73_One_humped_Camel__metabat2_low_PE_005 | metagenome-assembled genome bin X73_One_humped_Camel
TCTACGAGTTGTGCGATTCCTTTTAGATTGCCGTCACATCCGCCGTAGAATTTAACATTTTTAACTTTCCCTTCTTCAATATCAAAGCTGATCTGGCTGGAGCAGACACCTCTTGTTTTGTAAACCATGTGAAATAATCTCCTTTTGGAATCCTGTTTTTTTTACGCACATTATTGTAGCATTGCAATGAAATATCTTCAAGTAAAAAATTTGTCGAACGATTTTTGTGCATCAAAGGCATGTTCCTTCGTATAATGTTCTTAGCAAACCGAAGGAGGTAGAAAATGCTGAAAAATTTATTGGAAATGGGAATGTATTTGTATGCAACGGTAGGAATTGGGATTTTCGGATGTCTGATTTTAACTGTGATGAACGCTGTGGCGAGAAGAACTCTGCATGATAAAGCAACATTTCAGAAATCTGTACGACGGATCAATGGCGGAATTACAACAGCTTCTGTTATGATTTTGGCGGTAAATGCAGCTGCGTTGGGGACAGGATTTGGTCTGGGACAAGCGGGGAACCGGGAAATAATCCATTTGGCCGCAGGGCTGGGCACCATTCTGCTAGTCCTATGCTATGGCAGGTATCTGGCATTTTCAAATCGGGAACTCCTTTTAGGGGATTATCTGTTCCGGCTGATTGAAGAACAGGACAACCTTCTTGCGGATGCACAGCCGGAGCCACCGACGAAGGAACAGCTGATTGAACGGGCGCTGCGGGGAATTCGGGAAAGTGCGGCAGCAGGAGAGAACAAATTTGCTCATTTATTGTCTCGTGAAGAGGAGGCTGTTATGCGGGAAGTAATCAATGAATTTATTACGCAAGGGTAGTTTTGGATAAATGCTCCAGGCTGTCAATCCATACCGCGGATGGACAGGCAGCTGCGGAGCTTGTCTGCGCGGTAAAAAGTGTAAGAAAAAAATTACTGCTTGAATAAAAAATAGCAATTTGCTACACTAAGAGAAGTAACGAGAACAAAGGAGATTTTAAGATGGGTAATAAAGTTACATTTGACTATTCAAAAGCAGTGCAGTTCATCGGCGAACACGAAGTGAAAGCGATGAGCAATATTGCGTTAGCTGCAAAGGAAGAGCTTCTCTCCAGAGAAGGCCTTGGAAATGATTTTCTTGGCTGGCTTGACCTTCCTGCAGAATATGATAAAGAAGAATTTGCACGTATCAAAAAAGCAGCTGAAAAGATTCAGTCTGATTCAGAAGTGCTTGTAGTTATTGGTATTGGCGGTTCCTACCTTGGCGCACGTGCAGCAATCGAATTCTTAAGACATGGATTCTATAACAACGTATCTAAAGAAATTCGTAAGACACCTGAAATTTACTTTGCAGGAAGCAACATCAGCTCCAGCTATGTAAAAGGTCTTATTGATGTCATCGGTGATCGTGATTTTTCTGTAAACATCATTTCCAAGTCCGGTACAACGACAGAACCTGCAATTGCTTTCCGTGTATTCAAAGCTATGCTTGAAGAAAAATACGGCAAAGAAGAAGCTGCTAAGAGAATTTATGCTACAACAGACAAAGCTCGTGGAGCTCTTAAGAATCTGGCAACAGAAGAAGGTTATGAATCCTTCATCGTTCCGGATGATATCGGTGGACGTTTCTCAGTGCTGACAGCAGTAGGTCTCCTTCCAATCGCAGTTAGCGGTGCAGATATTGATAAGCTTATGGAAGGTGCTGCTTCCGGCCGTGATATGGCTATGAATGCACCTTTCGAAGAAAATGATGCGTTAAAATATGCAGCAATCCGTAATATTTTACATCGTAAAGGTAAATCCACAGAAATTCTTGCTAACTATGAGCCAAGTCTTCACTACGTATCTGAATGGTGGAAACAGTTGTACGGCGAAAGCGAAGGTAAGGATCAGAAGGGTATCTTCCCAGCATCTGTAGACCTTACAACAGACCTTCATTCTATGGGTCAGTTCATCCAGGATGGCGCGCGTATCATGTTCGAAACTGTTATGAATGTAGAAACATCTTCAGCAGAAATCGTAATCGGTGAAGAAGCGGTTGACCTTGATGGCTTGAACTACCTTGCAGGTCAGACCGTTGATTTTGTAAATAAGAGCGCTATGAATGGTACCATTCTTGCACACACAGACGGTAACGTTCCAAACCTTGTAATCAACATTCCGGAACAGAACGAATTCTATTTAGGACAGCTGTTCTACTTCTTTGAATTCGCTTGCGGCGTAAGCGGTTACATTCTTGGTGTAAATCCATTCAATCAGCCGGGTGTAGAAAGCTATAAGAGAAATATGTTTGCTCTTCTTGGCAAACCTGGATATGAAGAAGAAAGAGAAGCACTGCTTCAGAGACTCTAAGATACATATAAGAAGTCATAAGACATTTTGTACCCTGTCCTGTTGGACAGGGTATTTTTTTTACAGTAAATGAGAGAATCTTGACTTCAATAAATTAATGCAATAAACTAAAAGAAAAGGAAACGAGAATAAGAAATGAGAGGTGGAATTTTATGAAAGAAAAAAGTTTCAAAACAAAGTCGATATTGTTTCTGATTCTGACAGCTCTGTTCCTGATGCTGCCGGCAAACAATGTCAAGGCAGAGGAAACCAAAGCGGTTCAGCCGTTTATGTGTTCCAATGCAGCAGTTCAGACGGAAGACGTGACCATGGCGGGCACGGCCTATTCCGATGCAGTGTTATTTACCATGGGTTATACCGGAATGTCTACGGGCAATACTGCAGAAGCAGTATACAATTTTGATGGAAAGTATTCTTCTATGACATTTAAAACCGGTTATTCCAAAGGGGATGAAAGAAATGCATTCCTGACAATTATTGCGGATGGCCGTACAATTGTAGATAAGAAAGAGATTTCTTATGAAAATGTACCGATCACCCAGACAGTACAGCTTGGCGGTGTGAAACAGCTGATCATTCGTTATGAATCAGATGGATATGATAAGACTCGCTATGCAGTTGGAAATGTGAAAACTGTGCGCAGTTCATCTGCCAAAGATGAAGTGCTGGTTTCCGATGAATTCTTTGATATTACCAGATATCAGCTGAAATACGGAGATATGCAGACGGGAACTTTTTCCATGGGCGGTCATGAGTATGAAGGCGGATATATCTTTGATATGGGATATGGATTCGGCCGCGGATATACCGATCAGGTATCTTTTAATTTTGATGGAAAATATAAAAAAATGACATTTGAGATTGCCAGATACGATGGCGATAAGTCTATCAGTTATACACGTTCCGCATATCTGACCATCAAAGCGGATGATGCAGTTGTAGCAGGATATGACAAAAAAGAGTTAAAGTGGAGTGATATAGCACTTCCTGTGGAAGTGAATCTGAATGGAGTTACTCAGTTGACGATTTCTGTGAACTCAGACGGCTATGACCTTGTGAACTGGGGAATTGGCAATATTCAGCTGGTCAGTGACGGTCATGCACATGGAATTCTGTTTGACAAAGTAGATGTAAAAGTAACATCCGATCAGCCGACCTACGATCTGAACCCGAGAGTTTATCCTAGCGATGCTGTAAATAAAAATTATGAAATTGAATCTGACAGTGAAGCAGTGGTTTCCGTAGATGAAGAAGGTGTTGTAACCGGTCATTACAAAGGAAGTGCGGTGATTACGGCAACGACAGAAGATGGGGAACATATGTATTCCGCCATTGTTAAGTCCGAACTTCCGGCGTTCAACCTGGTAAACAAATACAAAACCAAGTATGTATTGGATGCGTCAGATGAACTGTGGGGAGAAGGCGATTTGATTTACATCCTCCAGGATAGCGGAGACGGCAGTCTGGCCGGACATCTGGCTAAGACTTATGTAGAAGCCGGACGAGTGATTACAGAAGGTTACGGCGGTCTGATCAATGGTCTGGACAAAGTATTAGGTCTGGATATTGATATTGAAAATGATTACGATATTCTCATTGCAGATTTGGTAGAAGGCACCATGGGGATAGATGGTTATGAGAATCTGATCAATGAAGAACTGTTATCAGCGATGTCGGAGACAATTACCTATCTTGGTGCATTGACGGATGTGGGCTCCGGACTTTTGGCGGAAGAAGTATTGACAGATTTCGGTGAACTTCCGGATGTCATCAATTCTTCTACTCAGGCAAAATGGGGAGAAATGAAAAAACTGTTTACTTCTAAAGTGACTTATGAAAATGCAGGAAAAATGTTTGCAACTTTGGGAAGTGCAGTAAACTTTGCATCAGCTACTGCAAACGGCTGTAAAGATGTGGGAGATCTGATGGAGTATTACGTATTGTGCAATGCTTATATAAGAGCAAACAGTTCTTATGCAGATGTAATTACAGCTACTGCCAACAAGATGAAGGGCAAAAACGCTGTAATGTCCACAGCGCTTACTGCAGCTGCGAACCGTTTTTCTGTTAGTTTAAAAGAAGCTTCTGAAGAACAGGCTGTTGATTTTTACCTCCGTGCAGGAAAAGAAACTGCAGAATATGCGCTGCGTACCGGAGCAATTATAAAAGAAACATTAGATACGTTTGTTGGAAAGCATCCGATCTGGTATGCGATTAAGAATGGAGTCAGTTTGGGTACTACCTGTGCCAATCGATTAACAGCAACCGACGACCGCTACCTGTTTGGCAAGATGCTTCATATGTCAGGGTTTATGGCAGAAGGTATGCATCAGGTTGTTCTGGACAGAAAAAATGCATTTGCGAAAAAAGACAGTTTTGAAAATGCAGTAGCTTTAAGTGAAGCCATTGAGCTGTATCTGAATCTTCAGATTTTATCCTGCGAATACGGATATGATTATTTAATGTCGTATGTGACTTGTGAAATGGGAGAAGCGGGACAGTATCTTTTCCAGGCATATGACGATGAAATCGAAGCTGCAAACGAGCTGCTTCGCTATAGAACGAAACTGATTCAGTTAAAAGAAAGTGCATATTGGGTCGGCATCGGTGGGGATGGAAGTATTCTCGGATTTGTAATTGCCTGTCCGGTAACCGTAGTGATAGAAACAAAGGATGGACAGGAAATTGCCCGTATGGAAACAGGCAAAGTCACGGTATCCGAAGGGTATGAAGGCATCTATCGTCTTCATGGAAGCAGCAAAGAAAAGAAATTAGGTTTCTATAATCCTGAGGAACATAATGTAAAAATCATAACGGAAGATGGAAGCAAGATGGATATTCTCCTGTATCAGACTGAGATGGGAGATATGGTTCAGACCAGTCAGTATGAAGATCTAGCCTTTGGAAATCAGGAAACCTTCCAGGTAACAAAGGAAGGTTATGTAACGAAAAATAACAATACAGTAACTCCGGATGAGTATTATAAATTTGTAAATCCATTTACCGATATACCGGAAGGCAAATGGTATACAAAAGAAGTTCTCTGGGCGCTGAGAAAAGGAATTACATCCGGAACGACAGCAACACAGTTCTCTCCAAACAATGGCTGTACAAGAGCAGAGGTTGTATCCTTCTTGTGGCGTGCAGCAGGATGTCCGGAACCGCAGAGCACAGAAAATCCGTTTACCGACGTGCCGGAAGGCAAGTGGTATACAAAGGCGGTGCTCTGGGCGGCAGAGAACAAGATTACATCTGGAACGACACCGACTACATTCTCACCGAAAGACACTTGTACCAGAGGAGAAATTGTTGCATTTATGTATCGAAATGCAAAATCTCCGGAAGTGCAGAATGTACAGAATGAATTTACCGATGTGCCGGAAGGCAAATGGTATACAGCACCGGTGCTCTGGGCGGCAAAACAAGGCGTTACCTCAGGTTTGACACCGACCACCTTTGCGCCAAATGCAACCTGTACCCGTGCACAGATTGTAACCTTCCTCTATCGTTATTACACAGAATTATAAAGTACAGGCTTAATCCTCTTCGATTACCTGCAATTCCAAATAATCAAAGTCAATGGTTTCGATAAAATTGTCCTGATAAAAGCGGGTCTTGCTCACTTTCTGAAACTCAGAAATGTTGCTGTCCAGCCAGATAGGTTTTCCAAGATCAAAGGCATAGCAAAGTTCATCTAAGCCATCAAAGATTTTGTGTGTGCGTGTTTTGGATGTGTCATCGCAGATGACCTGATCCATGAGAAGGCGGTTGTCCTTCCATACTTTTCCCCATAAACGAAACATATGGATTCTCCTTTTTCGAAATTTATTGGCTTTAGTATAACGGCAGCAATTGTTTTCGTCAATCTGCCAAATAAAGAGAGATTTCTTTGTAAACTTGCCCATAGCGAGGCAGAGAAATGTTTTGTATAATAGTTTCAGTAATAAAATGTATACTCATGGGAGGAAATAAAAATGGCAAGTTTATCATTAGAACATATTTATAAAAGATATGACAATGGATTCGTAGCAGTTAAAGATTTTAACCTTGAAATCGCTGATAAAGAATTTATCATTTTCGTAGGTCCATCCGGTTGTGGTAAATCTACAACTCTTCGTATGGTTGCAGGTCTTGAAGATATCTCCGAAGGTACTTTCAAAATTGACGGCAAAGTTATGAACGATGTAGAACCAAAAGACAGAGATATCGCAATGGTATTCCAGAACTACGCTCTGTATCCACATATGACAGTATATGATAATATGGCATTTGGTCTTAAACTTCGTAAAGTACCAAAAGATGAAATCGACAAGATGGTTAAAGAAGCAGCTAGAATTCTTGACCTTGAACATTTATTAGAACGTAAACCTAAAGCTCTTTCCGGTGGTCAGAGACAGCGAGTTGCTATGGGTCGTGCAATCGTTCGTGATCCTAAAGTATTCCTTATGGACGAACCTCTTTCCAACCTTGATGCTAAACTTCGTGTACAGATGCGTATCGAAATCTCCAAGCTTCATGAAAGACTTGGCGCTACAATCATCTACGTAACACATGACCAGACAGAAGCTATGACACTTGGTACAAGAATCGTAGTTATGAAAGATGGTGTTGTTCAGCAGGTTGATACACCTCAGAACCTTTACAATGCTCCTGGCAACTTATTCGTTGCAGGCTTCATCGGATCTCCACAGATGAACTTCCTTGATGCTGAAGTATCTGTAAAAGGTAACAAAGCAGTTGTAACTGTAGGCGGCAACGAACTCGTTCTTCCAGAATCAAAAGCAAAAGCAGTTATCGACGGCGGTTATGATGGCAAGACAGTTGTTCTTGGTATTCGTCCTGAAGATGTACATGATACAGATGGTCCTGTTGCAGGCAATACAATCGATGCAACTATTAAAGTTTACGAATTATTAGGTGCTGAAGTATTCTTATACTTCGATTTCGCTGGTACTCAGATGACAGCACGTGTTAACCCACGTACAACAGCTAGAACAGGTGATACCGTTCGTTTCGCATTAGATATGGAAAAAGTACATCTGTTTGACAAAGAAACACAGTTGACTATCACTAACTAATACTTTATTATAATAGAGTAGTCTCGGGGTGTGCCGCAGGGCGCACCCCTTTTTTTACTTATGGGAGGTATTCGATGACTGGAAATCATGATTTAGAGAAGGTTCTGGCAGACCTTAAGAATTTGACCGGAGTTACTTTTTTGGTAGAAGCAGAAGATATGGAGACTGCTGAGCTGGCGGTGAAACAGATTAAACAGTTGACCGGAGCCTATAAGGAGAAGTATAATAAGACAAATTTTATCCAGAGTCTGTTATTGGATAATATCCTGCATGTAGATATGTATCGTCGTGCGAAGAAGCTTCATATTGATACAGAAGCAAGTCGGACGGTGTTTCTGATTCATACGGAAGCGGAAGAAGAGGGAATTGTTCAGGAAACGCTTCAGCATTTGTTCACAGCTCAGATGCAGGATTATATTACACCGGTGGATGACGGCAGCATAGCTTTAGTAAAAAGCTTGGAACCTCATACGGAAGAAGAGGATTTGCTGGGCATTGCCAGAATGATTGTGGATATGTTAAATACGGAAGCCATGGTTAAAGTAAAGGTTGCTTACGGTAATGTGAGCGACAAGCTGGAGACATTGTCCAAATCTTACAAAGAAGCCAGAATGGCTCTTGAAGTAGGGCGCATTTTCTATATGGACGAAAATATTATGCCATATGGGAAACTGGGAATCGGACGATTGATTTATCAGCTCCCGATTCCATTGTGCGAAATGTACCTGTCAGAGGTATTTGGTGATCGTCTTCCGGAATCCTTTGATGAGGAGACTGTGATGACAATCAACAAATTTTTTGATAACAATTTGAATATTTCGGAGACGGCAAGACAGCTGTATGTGCATCGAAATACTCTTGTGTATCGTTTGGAGAAGATTCAGAAGCAGATGGGTCTTGATATCAGGGTTTTTGAAGATGCGTTGACATTTAAAATTGCGACTATGGTTGCCAGTTATATGAAGTATAAAAAGGAGGACTTGAAATGATCAAATTACTTGAGGGTGGTGCTTACCTTGTAAACGGCACGGATGTGGTAACAAATCCGGCTGAAGTTCAGGCACTTACAGGAAAAGACGTTTCAGTTGAAGAAGCAAAGAAACAAACAATTGCTTATGGTATTTTGGAAAGTCATAATACATCCGGTAACATGGAGAAACTGCAGATTAAATTTGATAAGCTGACTTCTCATGATATTACCTTTGTAGGGATTATTCAGACTGCCCGTGCATCAGGACTTGAAAAGTTTCCGGTACCATACGTACTTACAAACTGTCATAACTCTCTTTGTGCAGTTGGCGGTACAATTAATGAAGATGACCACATGTTCGGGCTTACATGTGCGAAAAAATACGGCGGCGTTTACGTTCCGCCTCATCAGGCAGTTATTCACCAGTTTGCACGTGAAATGCTTGCCGGTGGCGGCAAGATGATTCTTGGTTCCGACAGCCATACCCGCTATGGTGCGCTTGGTACAATGGCTATGGGTGAAGGCGGTCCTGAACTTGTAAAACAGCTTTTGAACCAGACATATGATATCAATATGCCGGGTGTAGTTG
>X73_One_humped_Camel__coassemble_525_pt1 | contig 8957 bp, 6 predicted proteins | sample X73_One_humped_Camel__metabat2_low_PE_005 | metagenome-assembled genome bin X73_One_humped_Camel
GGAAATAAGGGGATTCTTCAGGTTTCCGGATGTATGGAATCGCAAAAGGTGCATCTGATGTACGGAACTGCGATGAATGCAGACCATGTATTTATTGTGGCGGAAAATGATCTGAAAGCAAAAGAATTATATGAAGATTATCGTTTTTATAATCCGGAGGTTCTTCTGTATCCGGCGAAAGATCTGCTTTTTTATCAGGCGGATATTCACAGCAATCAGCTGGACAGGCAGCGTATGCAGGTGCTGAAAGCACTTTCGGAACAGTTGAAAACAACGGTTATTTTAAGTATGGGCGGCGCGATGGATTGTGTTTTATCCAGAAAGAAGCTGCTTCAGAAAATCCTGATTCTTCAGGTGGATGATGTTCTTGATCTGGATGCGTTCAAAGAGAAAATGGTAGAAATCGGTTATGAAAGAACTGCGCAGGTAGAGATGCCGGGGCAGTTTTCTGTGCGTGGAGGCATTGTAGACATTTACCCTCTGACAGAAGAAACACCGGTGCGAATTGAACTTTGGGGTGATGAAATAGATTCCATTCGTACGTTTGATCCGGAGAGTCAGCGTTCTTTGGAGCAATTGGAAATACTTCAGATTTATCCGGCTTCAGACAAAGGTTTTGATATAAGAGAACAAGATTTAGACACAATTTTGTCGTATACTGACAAGGAAAAAACAGTTATTTTTCTGGATGAGCCCAATCGTCTGGAGGAGAGCGGACTTGTGCTGGAAAAAGAGTTCCGGGAAAGTATGGAACGCCGTCTGATGCAGAAGCATTTACCGACAGAGGATATGGGAAAGGCAGTCATACGCGGTTTTAAGCAATTGCAGGGATGGCTGAATAATCAGAACTGTGTGTCTTTTTGTGCCATTGAACATCGTCAGAAAGATTGGGACATTACCGGCCGATTTGCATTTTCTGCGCAATCAGCCAATTCTTATAATAACAGCTTTGAACTTCTGGTAAAGGGTTTGCTCCGCTGGAAGAAAAGCGGTTACCGGGCGACGCTTTTATCCGGTTCCAGAACGAGAGCAGAACGTCCTGCAAAAGATCTGCAGGATCATGGGGTCAACGCATTTTTCAGTACCGACGGCAGCAGGGAAATTATGCCGGGAGAGACCATGGTGCTCTACGGACATACGAACCGCGGTTTTGAGTATCCTATGATCAAGTTTGTGGTCATCACAGAAGGCAATATTTTCGGACGTGAAAAAAAGAAAAAAAAGAAGCAAAAAACGTACAGCGGAACGAAGATTGCATCTTTTCATGATGTGTCTATCGGAGATTATGTAGTCCACGAAAGTCATGGTCTTGGTATTTATCGAGGAATCGATAAAATTGAAGTGGATCATGTCATGAAAGACTATATTAAAATTGAATACAACGGAAGTAATCTGTATATTCTTGCCACACAGCTGGATGTGCTTCAAAAGTATGCCGGATCCGATGCAAAACCGCCAAAGCTGAATAAATTAGGCGGACAGGATTGGGAGAAGACAAAGAAAAAGGTTAAAAGCGCCGTAAAAGACATTGCCAAGGATCTGGTTGCGCTGTATGCCCAGCGACAGGCAACGGCAGGATTTCAGTATGGACCGGATACGGTTTGGCAAAGAGAGTTTGAAGAAATGTTTCCTTTTGAGGAAACCGAGGATCAGACAGCTGCAATCGAAGCCACAAAAAGAGATATGGAGAGCCGCAAGATTATGGATCGCCTTGTTTGCGGCGACGTAGGTTACGGAAAAACAGAAATTGCGATTCGTGCGGCGTTCAAAGCGGTACAGGAAAGCAAGCAGGTGGTATACCTGGTGCCGACTACCATTTTGGCGCAGCAGCATTACAATACATTTGTACAGAGAATGAAGGATTTTCCGGTTCGTGTGGATCTTATGTGCCGTTTCCGTACACCGGCACAGCAGAAAAAGACGCTGTCTGATTTAAAGAAAGGCTTTGTGGATATTGTGATCGGTACACACAGGGTGCTGTCAAAGGATGTAGAGTTCAAGGATCTGGGGCTTCTGATTATTGATGAAGAGCAGAGGTTTGGCGTAACACACAAAGAAAAAATCAAAACATTGAAAAAAGACGTTGATGTTCTTACTTTGACGGCAACACCGATTCCGCGAACGCTTCATATGAGTTTGATCGGTATCCGGGATTTAAGTGTGCTGGAAGAGCCGCCGATCGACCGTATGCCGATTCAGACGTATGTAATGGAATATGATGAGGAACTGGTTCGAGAAGCAATCTGCAGAGAATTAAATCGTGACGGACAGGTTTATTATGTATATAACCGTGTAACGGATATTGGTGAGGTCGCTTCCAGAATTCAGAAACTGGTGCCGGAGGCCCATGTGGAATATGCTCATGGACAGATGTCTGAACGAGAGCTGGAAAAGATTATGTATAATTTTATCAATGGAGAGATTGATGTGCTGGTGTCTACTACGATTGTTGAAACCGGTCTGGATATTTCCAATGCAAATACGATGATTATTCATGATGCGGACCAGATGGGGCTGTCCCAGCTGTATCAGCTTCGAGGACGAGTAGGGCGTTCCAATCGAAGTGCCTACGCATTTCTTATGTACCGTCGAAACAAGATGCTGAAAGAAGTGGCAGAGAAGCGACTGGCAGCAATCCGAGAATTCACAGAACTTGGCAGCGGTATTAAAATAGCCATGCGAGATCTGGAAATCCGCGGTGCAGGAAATCTTCTCGGTGCTCAGCAGCATGGTCATATGGAAGCCGTCGGGTACGACCTGTATTGTAAGATGTTAAATGAGGCAGTCTTGGAGGCAAAAGGAATCCGTCAGGAAGAAGAGGATTTCGAGACTGTGGTTGACATAAATATTGATGCTTTTATTCCAAATTCCTATATTTCAAATGAATTCCAGAAACTGGATATTTACAAACGAATTGCCGGCATTGAAAACGATCAGGAATATGAAGAAATGATCGATGAGCTTATGGATCGATTTGGAGAACCGCCGCGAAGCGTACAGAATCTTCTTGCGATTGCAAATATTAAGGCATCTGCCCATAAAGCATATTTGACAGAAATCAAACAGCGGGGAACGGAGTTCCAGATGATGATATTTGAAAAAGCGAAACTGGATACCGGAGAAATTCCTGCATTTATGAATTCATTTGAAGATATGGTACAGATGAAATTCCAGGGAAAAACACCTTATTTTCTTTACAAGATGAAAAATACCGATAATATGTTAAAACAGTTGAAAGAATTTACGGTAAAACTTGCCCAATTGAGTGAAAAGGATTATAATGGTTAAATATTACGATTACGTTTAGGAGGAACTATTAATGAAAGGTTTTAAAAAAGGTGTAGCACTTACTGCTGCATTTACAATGGCAGCAGCAAGTCTTACAGGCTGTGCATCTACAAAAGCAATCGACGGAACAGCAACCGTTGCAATATGTAACGAGGAAAACATTACTATGGGTCTTGCAGCTCTCTATACAAGAATTCAGCAGGCTCAGACTTTTAATATGTACGCATCCTATATGGGCGCTACTGAGGTTATGGATATGGTAGTGGATAAAGAAACAGGGGAAACATATGGAGACGAAATCAAAATGTCAGCCCTTGTAGATATCGAATCCTTCTACTTACTTCGTCAGCACGCAGAAGAATTCGGTGTTGCATTAACAGAGGAAGAACTTGCTTCTATCGAAGAACATGCAGCAGCATTTATGGCAGCAAATGATGCAGATGCACTTGCTAAAACAGGTATTACTCAGGAAGCAATGGAAGAACTTCTCAATCTCTATGCATATCAGATCAAGATGTATGACGCTATGGTAGCTGATGTTGATACAAACATTACAGATGAAGAAGCAAAACAGTCTAAAGTTACTTATGTAAGAGTTCCGCTTGATGGCAACACAGATGAGGAAGGAAACATCGTTGACCTGACTGAAGAAGAAATCAGTGCGAAAAAAGCAACAGCAGAAGAAGTTCTTACAGATGTTCTTGCTGCCGGCGTAGAAGCAGATTTCGATGCAATTGCAAAAGCAATTGATGAAACACTTGCTGCTACATCTTCTACTTATGGTGAAGGCACAACTGTCGTAGATGCATCTATCCTTGCAGCTGTTGAAGGACTGGAAGATGGAGAAATCGTAGATTACGTAGTAGAATCTGAAGATGGCAAGAGTCTTTATATTGTACGTTTTGATGCTGATCTGGATCGTGAAGCAACAGATGCAGAGAAAGTTACGATTCTTACGGAACGTCAGACAGAAGACTTCAACACAGAAATCGAATCCTGGAAAGAAGAATCTTCCTTTACAATTAATTCCGAATTATGGGATTCCCTTAAAGTAAACGATACTCAGATTTATGATATTTACGCAGAAACAGCAGAAGTAACAGAATAAAGCAAAATAAGAACTTGTTTAGATTCAATTTATGATTTGTTAAGAAATTTTCCTGTTTCTTAAGGGTGAGGACATAGTTTACTCACATTTGTGATGTAAGATATAACTCAGATAGATGAAATAACCACTCACTATCTCCCCCCTCATAAAAAAAGAGAAGCTTGCAGACGCAAGCTTCTTTTTTTTATGAACTTCTATTTCGGTTAAGTTTAAGGTGCTATTTTTCTGCTGCACGGTATCTGCTGACAAGGGTAGCAAGTTCGAAGCGGCTGTGAACACCCATTTTAGGATATATTTTCTTGGTATGATCTTTAACCGTATTTTCAGTAATAAACATCAGTTTGGCAATATCTGCATTGGTATAACCCATACAGATAAGTTCTGCAACTTCTCGTTCTTTTGGTGTGAGTATATCCAGAGGATCTGCTGCTTTTTCTTCTTCAGAAACAGATTCTGCTATATCATTAGAAACCGGTACGTCGTTATCCGGCACAGCATTATGATCCGTGTTTCTTCTTCGCAGTGCGAACAGCAGGAAAGGTTCCGCCTGCATAAAAATAAATACAAGAAAAACCATGATCACCGCATACGTAAGGTATAACATTGCAGGCGCACCAAGGAAGAGTTCGGCAATGAAGCTGTGTAAGAGAACAGCGACGAGAGCAAGTCCGATAATGCAGGAAGAAATGTATCTTGACGGATAGGAATTCATAATCACTATGCCGTAAAGAGGGCATATGATACAGGATACCATGCCGCATCCGATAAGTGTGCATACAACGAAGGAAAGTGATGGGATATATGGTGTCACAAGCATCAGAAGGAAACCAAGACCGCCAAGTCCCACCAGTATAGGCATCAGTCGGAAAGGATGCACATTTACTTTCTTATAAAGAAAATAGAGGAGGAAGCCGACAAGGGATTCTGCCAGGTACATAACAGACACTCCGTGAGGTATCTTTCCCGTAATTGCAGGACCGGAAACTCCCATTAGCCCACTTATGAATACAAGGAAGTAAATGCCCCAAATCAGCTTTTTCGGTGCGGTAATGCCGTTACCTTTTTTTATGTAACGAGGATAATGATCCCTACCGGCCGGCAGCCACAAGAAAAAAATAAGCAGAAGTATCAGAGCTGCCATCATCCAGAAACGGAAGGTTGAAAACGGAATGGAAAAAAGTTCGTTCTGAACGACAGCAATCATAAAGAATGCTGTTCCGTAGGCAAATGACAGATATTTGATACTGCTTTTTTCTGAGAAAAGGTTGACCACCAGGAAAGTCTCAAAGCCGATCATATAGCAGCAGAAGAAAATCTGCAAATAGATGATAAGGCGCAGAGCATCCTCCGGAAGTGGAAGGAAGAATCCAACGGCTGAAAGGAGTGCAGCTCCTGTGATGATTCGCTGCATCCATACTACGATTTTCGGAAAAAAGATCATTGTAAGGATGCTCAGTATATAGCATATCGCCGTCAGTAAAGTGGCATTGTCCACGTTAATAGGTAATGGAATTTTCCCATCAATTGCCGAAGACGGCTCCAGGAAATAATAAATAAAACCCATCTGCCAAAAGGTAAACATAGCGAAGCAAACGAGTCTCCATAGAGGTACGTCAAATCGTTTGTTTTGATTTTCGGACAGGATTACATCATTCATAAAAGTTTCTCCTAACATCATTATTATGTTCTTAAGAAGGAAATTTCTCCCGTTTTTTAAAAAAGCCCCTATTTTAGGGCTATCCCACCCAATATCCCACCAGTGTGGGATATGCAAATACAAAAAAATTTGTAAAATTTAAAGTATAAACAATAAGAAGTGGTAAGTTGCATCTTTCAAAAAACAAATACTTGCGAAAAATATTTCGCCGTATTCTTAGGCAGAATAACAAAAAATCTTGATAATTTCAAGATGATTTCGTGCGAAATACAAAACTTTGCTAAAGAGTTGCAAACGAAAAATCTAAGAAATGGAGGTGCCGGATGAAACAGTTCTATGAGCATATCCATGTGGATGCGGAAACTTTGCGCTTTTATGCAGCGTGTCCGATTTGCGGTAAGAAGCAGTACGGAAGGAAAATACCGCTGATCTGTCGGAGTGTAAGAACTCTTGCGAGATGTGTAAATGGAAAGGCTGATAAAATATGCCAGTCAGCGTTTAATCACGCAAAAGCAAATGCTGCTCTGAAGCTTGCCATACAGTTCAATCAGTGCCGACATTGTTATCAGTGTGTATGTGATGATTGCTATGATATCGCAGATGCTTTGGGAGCCTGTCGGGATTGTTCAAAGAGGAAATGAGAGATAACGCACCACAGAGAGCGAAACAAAAACCATATTTATAACAAAGGAGGATTCTGTATGGGATTTATAAAAAGAGCAATAAGACGCGGTGTCAGTGATGCCGTAAGTAAAGCAATAGGTGATGCTGTAACAAAGGCAGTGGAGCCAAAAGCAACAGAGCTTGCAAATAGGGCTGCCAGCGCTTTTGATCAGGCGACACAGAGAACTGAGCAGAGGACAACTCGCTTAAGCGGGCTGGAGGGAGCTATGGCGAACTTAGAACGTTCTGCACAGAATTACGCAACCGAGGCAGCTAAGAACATGAAGGTTTGCCTGAACTGCAGCAAACCGACTACGGCAGAAAAGAAATTCTGCCCGGAATGCGGTACACCTCTTCCTGAACAGACTGTGGCGCAAGGTGCTGTCTGTCCAAGTTGCGGCAAACAGAATACCATCGGAACTAAATTCTGTCAGGACTGTGGCGCAAAGCTTCCGGCAGCAATTCAGGAAGAACAGGCTCAGGCAGATCGCAACGCTGCTGTAATGGCTGAGTGGGATCAGTACCTGTCTCATTATCCTAAATGGAGCTGTGGAGGATCTGAATTTAATATTGAAGAATACGATTCCGAATGCTTTGAGTTTCGTGCAGATTTCAACGGAAACAATCTGGCTGCACGCAGAGCAGTTGATGAATACCGACAGATTCTCTTACAGAACGGTTTCCGTCAGGCTGGGGAATATCCGTGCATCGAACATTTATATAAAATGGAAAACGGTAATTGCTATCACGTAGATACAGGAATGTGCTTTGAAGCTTCTCCAGACAGTCCGTCTATTGCGTTTAATATCAGTGAGCCTCGCGGAGGTTTCGATTATGTAAAACTTGAACCTAGAAAAAAACCAAGTCTTATGGATTTATTCAAATGAGAAAGGGGGAGAGCCTATGAAAAAAGTATTTGCATTTTTACTGGCTATGATGATGGTATTTGCTCTTACTGCTTGTGGCAGCTCAGAAGCAAATGAAGAAATTAAAAATGACGGCGACAAGCCAAATGCAGAAGAGATAGCAGAAGAACTTATCGAAGAAGCAGAAGAACTGGATTCCTTCAGTGAAGCAGCAGTAGAATATTTTCTGAAGGCATATGGTATTGCTTATGATGATTTAAAACCTGATTGGGAATATGAGGTGGGTGAAAAGAGTGCTTATGCAGATGATCCTTCCAGCGGAAGCGGTCATGCGGTAGTTATATTTAAGAATCCTAACGGAGAAGTGAGCGATGAACAGATCAGAGAATTCTATGAACAGGTTTTCAATGTTACAGCTGCTGTTTCCGATGATGGTTATAATATTAACGGCTTCGAATTCGTTGGCGACGGCGAGAATCCGGAGGATGAAATTGATTTAGACGATGCACTGAACGGATTTATGAGTGGCTGGTGTTTCCGCAAGGATGGAAAGAACATGGCAGTGTATGTTTCTGACATTTATGATAACAACAAGGAAAGCGAATTTGACAGATTGTTCTATTATTACGGTGTCAAATTTGACATTGGCGTTGGATTACAAAAGAGCTTCGATGAGGTGCTCTCAGATGTTGAGGATGCGTTTGAAGAATATGGTGACGAAATAGAAGAAGTTCTTGAAAACTATGAATAAGAAAAAACCTGCGGCTTCGGCAGGTGTCCGTAAAACAGTAAACGGCTCGTATCGCAAAGATACGAGCCGTTTTGTTTGTGCAGGCTTTGTGGCAGGCACGCTCCGACAAGATCACCATAGCCAAATTTGGTGCCGTGGCAGAATCTTGCTCTTAGACCATAGGTTTCTGAGTAAAGGCTCCCTTGTGTAAAGGGAGCTGTCAGCGGAGCTGACTGAGGGATTGTTTTATCACAGCATCGATATACTCACAAACACCACGAAAATTCTTGCTGACTTCATTATTCGGAATTCGAATAACAGTTAAGCCGTATTCTTCCAAAAAAGCGGTACGTTCTGCATCCTTCGCTGTATTGACATCCTCATAGTGCTGTGAGCCATCCAACTCAATTACCAGTTTCGCTTCTGCGCTGTAAAAATCTGCAATGTATTTGCCTAACACCTTCTGTCGTGAAAAGCGAACAGGGTAGGTGCGCAGAAAGTCATACCATAGGTGGCGCTCTTCTTTTGTCATTTCTCTTCGCAGCTGCTTTGCGAAAGGTACTAACTGCTTATTATGCTTTGATTGCATTACAATCCCTCCGTCACGGCTGCGCCGTGCCACCTCCCTTTACACAAGGGAGGCTT
>X73_One_humped_Camel__coassemble_532_pt1 | contig 8869 bp, 3 predicted proteins | sample X73_One_humped_Camel__metabat2_low_PE_005 | metagenome-assembled genome bin X73_One_humped_Camel
AACAATCATAGAACCTACCGATTCAAATCCGCTGATATTGGAGATATCAAAGGCTTCTACACGATTTAACTGTTTTAAGTTCAGCCATTCTCCAATTTCTTTCACTGCTCCTATTGTTCTTCCTTCTTCTCGTTTTATACGTTCCTTATCCTGAGTAAGCACCATACGTGCATTCTGAGCTGCCAGTTCTACCAGTTTTTCCTTCGTTCCCTTCTTTGGAACACGGATATAGACTTTATGGCCTCTCTTCTTAGTGAGCCAGTCTTCTAAAAGAGAAACATCCTCAATTTCTTCCTGAAGAATCAGTTCCCTTGGTATGTACGGCGTTCCCATATAAAACTGCTGTACAAAGCTTGTAAGAACCTGTTTCTTGCCGTCTCCTGCAGCAGCTCGGAGAAAGAAATGATCTCTTCCTATCAGTTTTCCATCTCTTACAAAGAAAATCTGAACCACTGCATCCTCCTGATCCATTTCAGCAGCAATAATATCTTTATCTTCTCCATCACTTCCGGTGATCTTCTGGCGTTCCCCGATCTTTTTAATGTTCATGATCAGATCACGGTATTCCATAGCCTCTTCAAATTTCAGTTCCATAGATGCCTTCTGCATCTTTTCTTCCAATTCTGCAATTGCATTTCGGAAGTTCCCATTCAAAAAGTCCATAGCACCTTTCACACGTTCCCGGTACTCTTCTTTTGAAATATAGTCCTGACAAGGCGCAGCACACTGATGTATCTGATGATAAAGACATGGGCGCTCTTTCCCAATGTCCTTAGGCAGGGCCCGATTGCATGTCCTGAGACCAAAAATCTTATTTACCAGATCGATGCTGTCTTTTACTGCACCGCTGCTGGTGTACGGTCCGTAATATCTGGATTTGTCTTTTTTCATTTGACGCGCAAAAAGAACTCTTGGGTAATCCTCTCCCACTGTTACCTTGATAAACGGATAACTTTTATCGTCTGTAAGCATAGTATTATATCGCGGACGATATTCTTTGATCAGATTGCACTCCAGAATCAAGGCCTCTAATTCAGAATCCGTAACAATGTATTCGAATCGGTGAATCCTGGTAACCATTTTCTCAATCTTAGGACCTTTATTTCTGCTGGTCTGAAAATACTGTCGTACTCTGTTCTTTAAATTAACTGCTTTCCCTACATAAATAATCGTATCCTGGGCATCATGCATCAGATAAACACCAGGACTTGCCGGCAATTTTTTCAATTCTTCTTCAATATCAAACATACCGTCCTCCTATTCAAAAAAAAGAGTTCACAATGGAACTCTTTCTTTTCTATCTATTCAACGGATTCCTGGAAACAGTCATCCTTCAGTGCTGCTATTCCTTCTCCTCCCACAGAGGTAGTTTCTGTCAGATTCGCAACAGATACATCTTCATCGGATGATGCATCTTCCTGTTCAATCCCTTTCACTTTACGGAAAATTTCCATAAATTCTTTTCCGGTGATTGTTTCCTTCTGAATCAGGAATTCAGCAATCTGATCCATCACCTCTCGGTTCTCTGACCACAGTCGGTTTGCTTCCTGGTATGCTGTTTTCAGCATCTTCATAACTTCATGGTCGATCTCTGTGGCAGTCTGGTCGCCGCAATTCAATACCGGACGGCCGTCCAGATACTGGCTGCTGGTACTTGCCAGTCCCATCAGTCCGAACTTATCAGACATACCGTATTGTGTGATCATTGCACGGGCAATCTTGGTTGCCTGTTCAATATCATTCGCTGCTCCTGTTGTTACAGTATCAAAAACAATTTCTTCCGCAGCTCTTCCGCCTAACATGCCAACCAGCATCGCTTCCAGTTCTTTCTTTGTATTCAGGAACTTCTCTTCCTCCGGAACGTGAAGAACATAACCTAAAGCTCCCATCGTACGCGGAACGATTGTAATCTTCTGCACTGGTTCAGAATCTTTCTGAAGGGCACTTAAAAGAGCATGCCCAACTTCATGGTAAGATACGATACGGCGCTCTTCCTGACTGAGAATACGGTCTTTCTTTTCTTTGCCCACAAGAACAACTTCTACCGCTTCTAAAAGATCCTTCTGGCTAACTGCTTTTCTTCCATGCTTTACTGCAAGGATTGCAGCCTCATTGATCATATTTGCAAGATCAGAACCAACTGCACCGGAAGTAGATAAGGCAATCTCTTCCAGGTCTACAGTTTCATCCATGGCAACTCCTTTGGAGTGCACCTTTAATACATTAACTCTGCCTCGTAAATCCGGTCGATCTACAATTACGCGTCGGTCAAAACGGCCTGGACGAAGAAGTGCCGGATCAAGTACTTCCGGACGGTTTGTAGCGGCAAGGATTAATAATCCTTTGGATGTATCAAATCCATCCATTTCCGCAAGAAGCTGATTCAGTGTCTGCTCACGTTCATCATTTCCGCCGAAATGTCCAGTATCTCTGGATTTACCAATCGCATCAATTTCATCAATAAAAATAATACATGGTGCATTTTTCTTTGCCTCTTCAAAAAGGTCTCTTACTCGAGAAGCACCTACACCAACAAACATTTCCACGAAATCAGATCCGGACAATGAAAAGAACGGTACTTTGGCTTCCCCTGCAACTGCCTTTGCCAGCAAGGTCTTACCTGTACCAGGAGGACCTACAAGAAGCGCACCCTTTGGCAGTTTCGCACCGATTCCTGTGTATTTTCCCGGATTATGCAGGAAGTCTACAACTTCCTGAAGGGATTCCTTTGCCTCATCCTGACCGGCTACATCTTTAAATGTTACTCCTGTTTCCTTCTGCACGTACGCCTTGGCTTTACTCTTGCCAACGCCCATAACACCGCCGCCCTTGTTCATCTGTCTCATAAAGATATTGAAAATGATAAACAGGAAAATGAACGGTACCAGGAAACTGATGATTGCAGAAAGAAATGCCGCCATTGGATCTTCCGGTATCTTCGCAAAGGTAATGCTATTGCCGCCTGACTGTTCGAGCTTCTTATTAGCCTCTTCCAATCGCTTGGTAAGCTCATTGGTATCTTCCAGCATATTGGTATAATATGTTACATTCTGTCTATTTGGATTCTCTGTGTTCTTTGGAATCACTGTAATGATAGAGCCCTCGAGCTGAACCTCTTTGACTCTGTTCTCATCAATCATCTCAATAAACTTGTCATAACTGATTTCTACGGATGCAGTACGCGAAAAAATATCACTGAACAATCCCATACAAACCAGACTGATCAATACACAGATCATAAATACAAGTATTGACTGACGATTATTTCCTCCATTCTTTTTCGGAGTCGGTTTATTACTATTGTTGTTGTTATTCTCCATATATTCCTCCTAAATCACCTTATAATTATACGAATATCTATTTCAGTTTGCAATACGAATAATATAAAAGTTTAGTAAACTATTTCCTTTATTTTCTATTGTTTTATTGCATTAAATACGATATATTAGTATGATGTAGATGATTTTTTTACAAAGACAAAACGAGGTAAAGCATGATGAAACAGGGATTTAGCAATGAACAATACTTGAAAATGCAATCAGAACACATTCGCGAACGTATTGCAACCTTTGATAACAAACTCTATTTGGAATTCGGCGGCAAGCTGTTTGACGACTTCCATGCCTCCAGAGTTTTGCCTGGTTTTGAGCCGGACAGCAAACTGAAAATGCTCCTGCAGCTCAAAGAACAGGCAGAAATCGTAATTGTCATCAGTGCAAAAGATATTGAAAAAAACAAAGTGCGAGGAGATTTAGGAATCACCTATGATTCTGATGTACTTCGTCTGATAGACGAATTCCGAAGCCTGGGCTTCTTCGTTGGCAGTGTTGTCGTAACTCAGATGACCAACGATGTCAGCACAAGACCTTTCCGAAGAAAACTGATTCAAGCCGGCATTCCGGTATACAAACATTACAACATTGACGGATACCCAAGCAACATTCCTTACATTGTAAGTGAAGAAGGCTTCGGCAAGAACGATTACATCGAGACAGAACGTCCTTTGGTAATTGTTACTGCTCCGGGACCTGGAAGCGGCAAAATGGCAACCTGTTTATCACAGTTATACCACGAACACAAACGCGGTATTCATGCAGGTTATGCCAAATTTGAAACATTCCCGATCTGGAACATCCCCCTTCGTCATCCGGTGAATCTTGCATACGAAGCTGCGACCGCTGATTTAAATGATGTGAATATGATTGACCCATATCACTTGGAAGCATATGGCGAAACAACAGTAAACTATAATCGTGATGTGGAAATCTTCCCTGTATTGAACGCCATGTTTGAGAGAATTTACGGAAACAGTCCATATAAATCACCTACTGATATGGGTGTAAATATGGCCAGCAACTGCATCATCGATGATGAAGCATGTCAGGAAGCTTCCTGCCAGGAAATTATCCGCAGATTCTATGCAGCAAGATGCGGTTTAGTAGACGGCACCAGAAATGAGGAAGAAAGCTATAAGATCAAACTTCTGATGGAACAGTGTCATGTAACCGAGTCTGACCGCAAAGTAGTGACTCCGGCTCTTACATGTGAAAAGAACACCGGCGCTCCTTCAGCAGCGATGGAACTTCCGGACGGTCGTATTATTTTGGGCAAAACCTCAAAACTCCTGGGAGCAACTGCTGCACTTCTTTTAAATGCATTAAAAGAACTGGCAGATATCCCACACGAAGAAAACGTAATTGCACCGGAAGCAATTGGTCCTATCCAGACCTTAAAAACAGAGTATCTTGGCAGCAAGAACCCACGTCTTCATACGGATGAGGTCCTGATCGCACTTTCTATCAGTGCAGCTACAAATCCAAATGCAAGAAAAGCGCTGGAGCAGATTCCAAAACTCAGCGGCGCTCAGGTGCATACATCGGTCATGCTGTCACATGTGGACGTAAATACAATGAAAAAACTCTCTGTACAACTTACATCCGAACCAAAATACGAAACAAACAGCATTTACCATTAATATAATATAAAAAAAGGTTGTCTCAAAATGAGACAACCTTTTTTATTATAAGGAATAATACACTTTCAATTAGCTGTTGTAACCGTCTGGATTTGTAGACTGCCATCTCCAGGAATCTTCACACATTTCTTCAATGCCGCGTGCTGCTACCCAGCCAAGTTCTTCTTTTGCTTTTGCTGGATCTGCATAACAAGTAGCAATATCACCAGGACGACGTTCCTGAATGATGTATGGAAGATCTTTGCCGCATGCTTTAGAGAACGCTTTGATAATATCAAGTACACTGTATCCATTACCTGTTCCAAGGTTATAGATATTAACGCCTTCTGTTCTTTCTAATGCTTCAATCGCTTTAACATGACCGATTGCAAGGTCTACTACGTGGATGTAATCACGTACGCCTGTACCATCGTGAGTATTGTAATCGTTACCGAATACGTTAACGTGTGGACGTTTGCCAACAGCAACCTGAGATACGTAAGGTACTAAGTTGTTAGGAATACCTTTTGGATCTTCGCCCATTAAACCGGATTTGTGAGCACCGATTGGGTTGAAGTAACGAAGAAGTGTAACATGCCATTCATTATCGCTTCTCCAGATATCTGTAAGAATTCTTTCAAGCATGGATTTTGTTTCACCGTATGGGTTTGTTGTAAGTCCTTTTGGACATTCTTCTGTAATCGGAATAAATGCTGGATCACCGTATACAGTTGCAGATGAACTGAATACAATTTTCTTAACGCCGTGGTTACGCATTACATCACAAAGTACAAGAGTACCTGCAACGTTGTTATGATAGTATTCGATTGGTTTGCTTACAGATTCACCAACCGCTTTATAACCTGCAAAATGGATAACAGACTCGATGCTTTCTTTTTCGAATACTTCATTCAAACCTTCTCTATCTAAAATATCCACTTTGTAGAATGTAGGTCTCTTACCAGTAATCGTTTCGATACGGTCTAAAACCACTTCACTAGCATTGTATAAGTTATCAACGATAACTACTTCATAACCTGCTTCAATTAACTCTACGCATGTGTGGCTCCCGATAAAGCCAGCACCGCCTGCTACTAAAATTGCCATATTCTTCCTCCTTAAATATACATACTATGATTATTATACTCTGTCCTATTCTAAAATGAAATAGAATATTTTGTTTTTTTCAGACGATTTTTCTAAAACAATTCAAATGATTTCTATTTTGCTATTGTTAATTTCACAGTATTTGTCTGAACAGATTCCCCTGCTTCATTTGTTATCACACAGTATATCTGCTGACCGTCTCTCCACTTGTTCACCTGAATAGAATAGGTTCCTCCGTCTACATATTTATCTCCTGATTTATAGAATTTAACTGTTCCAGGATTCTTATAATACCATGTATATGTCAGGTTTTCTCCTGTGGCTTCTACCGTTACAACTGCAGTATCACCGGAAGCTGCAACTTCCACATTGACCGGCTGCGCAGTAATTTCTATACCTGCTTTCTTCATAGACAGCGTAACAGTATTTGTCTGTACCGTACATCCATCAGCATCTGAAACTACACAGTATACTTCCTGTCCATCACGCCATGCGTACATCGGAATGGAATACGTATTTCCGTCTACATAAGCTGTACCGGATTTATAGAATTTCACATTGCCAGGATTCTTATAGTACCATGTATATGTCAGGTTCTCGCCAATGGCTTCCACAGTAATCACTGCGTTTTCGCCTTTTGCTGCTGATACAGATACAGGCTGTGCCGCTAATTCAATATGCGGTTTTTCAGTTAACTGTCCAAATGCTGTATTTAATGCATATAAGGCTTTTTCCACATCCAGCTGATTTGCATGTTCATCATTCATTACAATATGACCGGCTGTCAAAGCTTCTTCAAATGCTTTCACACTATCTTCTGTGTAGATGGATTTATCAACATCATTGCATGCATATACCAGTTCTGTAAGTGCAGCTTTATCTACAGCAGCAGCTTCTCCGTATGCTCTGATTTCTGCAATATGGAATGCACTGTTTGAAGAATTGTATGTACCGACCACTTTAATAAATGCTGCTTTTACGCCTGCTGCATCATGTACATAACCGGTATTTACAGACACACCTTCGTCATCTTTTACTGCCAGCAGTTCGTATTCCTCACCATTTACACTAGTGTATACTTCATACTGATAATAACGGGAAGAGGATACGTAGTTGATTACGTTTACTCTATCCAGTTCGTATACATCGCCTAATTCCACTGTTACCCACGGTCTGTTTGCATACTTGCCGCCGTCCCAGTAAGTTTTGCGATTACCATCGTTTACTTTAGCTTCATTTGCTCCGGCTGAAGAAGAAACACTCTGATCGGAACCGCTGGATTTTACCGGTTTATCAAGGGCAATATTTCCAATTTCCGTTCCATACACAAATACTTCTTTCAAATGGAAGTTATTAATATCCGGTCTTGTTGGATGATATACTGAGACACCTTCAATTTTCACATAAGAAGCGGTAAGCGGTTCTTCAAAGGTATAGGTGTAACCAGCACTTGTTGCCGCTGAATCAGGTCTTTCTTCCGCTATAAGTGTCCAGTTCTCACCATCCTCACTTACAAAAACATCATAAGCATAATAACGATCGTTTCCATAATACGGAACTACATTCATTACATCAATTTTGTAAATGCCGTCTAAATCAATTACAATTTCAGTTTCATTAATAGCCACATTACTGCCGTTTTCTACAGATTCCCAATAGTTATCGGTCTTGCCGTCAACAATCTTATAAGCATTCTTCTGATTGCAGTTTGCGGTAACATTTGCATTAAGAGCAATATTAACTCTTGTCTTTAATCCTGCAATCGCTTCATTTAATGCATTGTACGCCAGTTCTACATCTTCTGCTGTTGCTGTTTCTGTCTCACATACAGCTTTTGCAGCTGCTAAAACTTCAAGGAAAGAAGCAGCTGATTCACTGGTGTAAGCACTGAGATCCTTTGCTTCTGCCTCAGCAATCAGGTTTTCCAAATGAGCCTTACCTGCTTCAGTTGCTTTGTCATCTGTAAGCTTGAAGGAAACAGTTAATGTAATATCATTTTCTGTATAAGAAACTTTAATAGTCTGATCTGCCCCAAGAGTCGGATCAAAATCTTCAATTGTCACTAAATCCGTCACATTACGTACATAACCGCTGTCATAAGCAGCTTCTACGGTAAGATCTAACTCACTGCCGGCAGCATATTCCGTATTTTTCGTAACAGTAAGACTGGTCAAAGCAGACAGCTGTACACTGCCGGAGGCATTTACACCGGCAACCTGTGAAACACCTGATGCCTGAAGACTAATAGATTCATAACCATTTGTACCTGTTTCACATCCTGCATATCCCACAATATCAATTGGTTTTGTGCCTGCTTTTGTACCTTCAAGGACAAATTTAGAATTAAAAATGATACATCCGCGAGGTACATGATAATCACTGGTAACCATACATACGGAATCTACCATAGGATAAGATTCTACCAGTAAAGTATACGTATTAAGGGCATTTCCTACTGTACTTGGAGCTCTGTTCTCCACAATCAGACGTTCCGGATCTAAGCCCTGTTCCAGCATCCATTCACCCATCAGACCGCCTTCTGTAACGTTCGGGTTATTTCCAGCAGTACCGCCGCCGGTTACTGCAACGTATGCATTCGGATACTTCTCAGCAGTAGCTAAACCAACACGAAGTCTGTTAATGAGTTCTTCCTTCATTGTACCGTCAGAATTCAATGCAAATCCTAAAATAACGATACAGAGACTGTCATCCTCCGGCATCCCATCCGGTCCTACACCGCGGCTTACGACCATATCGGTATTGGCGAAGCTCCAGAAATCCATAATGGCTTTCCAGTCTTCATAGGAC
>X73_One_humped_Camel__coassemble_534_pt1 | contig 8822 bp, 10 predicted proteins | sample X73_One_humped_Camel__metabat2_low_PE_005 | metagenome-assembled genome bin X73_One_humped_Camel
GATTATCGAAATACTCAAAAAAATCCCACACCACATTTTCATGTGATGTGAGATTCCTGAACATCTGCTATTATTTCATTTCAAAACAGCTCTATACCAACAACACCATATTTCGCAGCTTCTCACCGTTAACAGTATTTGTAAAAGTAATGGTGTCACCTTCTTCTACTTTTTGACGTTTTTCATCATACAGACGCAGTTCAATGGTTTTTCTACCGCTCTTGATTTTTTCAAACGGTGATTCATACAGTTTCATTTCATGTTCTGCACAAGAGGACTACACTCTCCAAAGAATAATAAGAACTGGTACACATTATCTGCGGATACTTTCTCCTGCCTAATATTATACAATCTGGTCTCCACTTCTTCAATCAGAGTTTCAATTTCTTCTATCTCATCATAGAGCTTGTCCAGACGCACCTGCATATCCTCATACTTCTTGTCATAATGCCTGTCCGATACAGATAAGTTATCCATCTGATTCGCCAGCTTATTCTTGGCACCGATTACTTGCTTTAATCGCTCCTGTAAGCCTGTATGCTCTTTATCCAGTTCCTGTGTATCAATACTTTGTCCGATGTGCTTCTGTATTTCCGTTTTGAACTTTGGATTATTCACCAGCTTACGAATAACCTCTTCCACAGCCGCGTTGATTTTATCCTCACTCCACTGCTTGCGATAAGTACACTTATGACCATTCACAAAAGTTCTGTGCTTGCAGGCATAGTAAAAAATGTCCGCCATCGGGATGCTTTTTACGATTTACATTACCATACATACCACTTCCGCAGATAGGGCATTTGATAATACCGGATAAAATGTGCTCATGATCCAGACTGTGAGTTTTAATGTTGGCAACTCCTGTTTCCTGTCTCTTTTTATGCACCTGATTCCACAATTCTTCCGACACAATCGCTTCGTGGATACCGTCATTTAGCATATACTTGTCCTGTTTTACAATGTGGTACTCATTTCTTGTACCCGGAATCTTCTCATTCTTTCTTCTGCCAAAAGCAAGCTTGCCACAGTACACAGGGTTATCCAAAACACCTTTTACGAAGGATGTGGAAAAGCCTTCTATGGTATTGTTCTGGCGAAGCTTTTTCTTGTATCCGCTGTTGTTTAAGAGTGTAGCAATAGCCGCAATTCCCATAGTGGTATTGGCAAACTTATCATAAATAATACGGATAACCTCAGCTTCATCCTCGGAAATGTGTAATTCGCCATTAATAAGCTGATAGCCGTAAGGAGCAAACCGCCGTACCACTTACCTTCTCTGGCTTTCTGCCTGTGACCTTCCATGGTTTGAACTAATATATTTTCACGCTCAATTTCATCCACTGCAGATAACACGGAAATCATTAGTTTACCTGCATCCTTAGAACTGTCGATACCATCTTCCACACAGATAAGATTAACACCAAAGTCCTGCATTCTCTGAAGAGATGATAAAACATCAGCTGCATTTCGTCCGAATCTGGATAATTTGAATACAAGTACAAAATCAACGTTGCCTTTACCTGATTCAATGTCCTGAAGCATCTGCTGGAATTGCAGACGACCCTCCACACTTTTACCGGATTTACCTTCGTCGGAGTATTCCCCTGCGATAATCATATCCTGATAATCAGCGTATTTATGCAATTTATCTTTTTGCGCATCTAAGCTGTAACCATCTACCTGCATGGAGGTAGATACACGGGTGTAGATGTAGCATTTGTGTTGTTTTTTCGTATAGTTATCAGCCTCCTTCAGATTCTGTTGTAGTACCAAGTGAAATCTCTAGCAATTCTGCCGCCACCTGATGATTTTTGATACGCATTAAATTATCCCATATATCTACCTTACCAAGCAGATTCATACCGCCATGCCATACCAATTCATCATCTATAACAGCAAATCGTTCTTCAACTTCTGCCTTCGTCACTACATTTATTCCCACTTGTTTCATTTCGTTAATCAAACCATAACATACATCCGCACTACCATAAACCACTTCTTCCGGGTCTGTTGTGATGACAGTTACATGTACACCTTTTTCTTGACGCTCTTTTACTAATGACAACAATCTGTCAATTTTGTCCTGTCGTATGTCCGGACTGGAAATTACAATTGATTTCTCCGCTTCCACAATATCCTGTTCAAATTTCTCCGTATAATTACCGGAATCATATATAGCATTAATCATCTGCTTAGTATGTTCATCACCCGTCCATATAGAAAATCCGGTACGCTTGTATGTTTTCAACCTTTTGCCGTACATTTTATTAAAGAATCTCACATGAGCATCAATGTAATCATATACATAAACAGCCTCTTTACCTTCATAATCACGATTTAATCTTCCTACATACTGTTCCAAACGTCCTTCAAAGGATACCGGTGCAGCAAGCATCAATACATCAAGTCTTGGGAAATCAAATCCTTCTCCTATCTTCTGTCCGGTTGCAACTAAAATAAGGCTCTCCGTTCTCGAAACCTGCTTTAACTTTACTCGTATCTCTGTATTTTCCTTGTCTGAATTATCACCATACAAAAGAAATACATGGTCAGCTTCATTTTTCAACGCATCATACAGAAGTTTTGCATGCTCCTTAAATCTGGTTAATATAACCGGAGTCTGATTTTGAACAATACTTTTCTTCACATCACTTATAATCATATCATTACGTACCTTGCTTGTACTAATTAGACTATAAGCCTTGTTGATGTCATCTTTACTGTCAGCAGTGTCTACAACTCTTGTATACCTTGGTACAAAATAATGACCTATTCCCTGCTCCTGTGCTCTCTCCAATGCCGTAAATCTATGGCGAAGCGGTCCAAGTAGCATATAGATAATTTTATCTAAGCTATCTCCACGCTTCGGCGTCGCAGAAACTCCATATACATATTTGGCATTGATTTTCTGCAATAATTCCACAGACGTATTGGATGCCGCATGATGACATTCGTCCATAATTATCATTCCATAAGAATTAATCAGGTCATTAAACTTACCTTTGCTATACATAGAGCCAACCATGGCAACATCTACAATACCTGTCAATGTATTTTTACTACCATGCAAAATACCTATAACACTGTCTCTCTTTTTCTTTCTGCCTGTTTTGGTTTCATACTCCGGTGGATCTTCCTTAATGTCCAAGAATTTGTTCAGCTCATCCACCCACTGATTCAGCAAATCCTTACTTTGTAATAAAATAAGAGTATTCACTTTGCGCTCCGCAATCAGATAACTACACACAACCGTTTTACCAAATGCAGTTGCCGCACTTAATACACCGTCTGAATAAGTCAGTAATTTCTCTGCCGCCAACTCCTGTTGCGTTCTCAAATCTCCTTTAAAAGAAACTCTAATAGGACGTCCTTTTTCCTTTTGGTCAGAGATATCAACAGCAATCCCGGCTTTATTACATTCCTCAATAATTCGTTCTTTTATCCCTCTTGGAACCTGTATGTACCCATCAACGTCTTTGCCCAAATATACAGCACTAAAATTATAGTAATTGGAATATCCCAGTCTCTTATTTTTATAAAATTCCGGATTGTCAAAAGCAGCCAGACTGCGAATCTGATTTTGTATTCTCGGCATAAGATTTAGTGTGTCAATATAAACACCATTACTAAGTACCATGTGTAGCTTACCAACAACATCCGCCTTAACAAAATCACATTTCTTCTTCCATGGCTTTGGTCTGTTATTTATATCAGTACCTGTAAGCATTCCCCGGCTTTCTGCCAACTCTGCCTGCCATTTCGCCATATATTTTTCAATATCCTCTATACCTAATTTTTCTGTTTTGTTCAGCAAAACATCCCACTGATTCGGATAGGCATTCCAGTTTTCATCCACAAATGCACTGTTACCATTTTTAAGTGCCTGCCCCTGCAATGGCAATGCAATCAGATTCCCGATACTGCTTGCCACATCCTGAGACGGATACATTCTGTCATAGTAATGAAAGGATTTTAAATTAATAGATGTAGAACCTTTATCCAATAACAAAAAGCCAAAATTTCTTGCTACTGAAGCCGGTATTGCTTTCTTAAAGAAAATCCACACATGAGCACCTTTACCGGAACGTGAACGCTCAACTAACGGCTTAATACCATTTATCTCGCACATTTTCCTAAGAGCATCTACTTCCTTATGCCATTCATTATCCGTATTGGCAAAATCTGTTGCCTCAGCGCCTTTTTCATGATTATCAAAATCAAATACAATAAATCTGCACATTCCATTAGGTAACAACGGATATACACCTATTACATCTGATCCATCCTCTTTATACCCTAATAGATGTGCAATAATCTTCTTAACATCCAGTCGTGTCCACTTGATATTTTCACATTCGTCACAGAATGCCTTTTCGCCCCGTTGTTTTGGACAAAGTCTGGCATCCCATCTGTTATCACATTGAGGAAAATAACCGCCATTTTTACCTCGTTTAGCATAAACATCCTCTCGGCCCCAAAACATGGCAAAAAACTTCTGTGCCATTTCCGCTGTAATATAAGGTGGATTAACAATGCGTTCTCCCTGATCAGGGTCGTACTCTTCCACATTGTCTATCTTATCTTCGAAAGGATTAACCTCATCATACGGAATATTTTCTTTCTTTAGTTTGTCTTTCAATAATCTGTTCTCATATTCAAGAAGTCTGACGAGTTTCCTTAAAGACTCCGCATCATACGCTTCTATATTCACAAATATCACCTACAATTCTTATGTACATAATACCCTATACTATCTATGCAAAAGAAAATCCACACCTTCTTTTAATTCATCACTAAAACCTTCCAAATCTGCAGTGGTAATTACACCACTATTAATCAATGCCACAATATCAAACATCATATTCCCTTTGCTTAATTCAAGCATTACTCCCGGATGTTTCTTATCTATTTTTATTCGCTCTTCCAGCCTCCAGAACTTGTCTGAAGCATTCTCTGCTCCATCTAATAAATCCATATATTCCTTAACCAAGCGTTCCATATACGCTTCCTGCCAATCACCAATACGAGTTCTAAATAATTTCCAATCGCTTTTTGAAACTTCCACGTAAACAACCTCCAATCTTATGCAAATTTTAATATGCTTTCTATTGTCCCAACAAAATTATGCATCTGTTCCAACTGTAATTCAACATAAAAATAGACAGCCATCACTCTGACTGCCTACCCTCACTAACTGCACTAACCTTGACCTAATCAAGCCACCACATATCTTCTCTATCAGGTGGTGTCATATTTAATTCTTCTACCCGAAGAATTCCACATTCTAATGAGGCATAAGGACTATCATAAATGTGTGGATTGCTATATTTTTCTACAAATTCATCAGCATCTTCTCTATTATCAAAGCCACAAATAACTTCTTCTTGGAGTATTGCATCCCCGAAACCGCCATCCACATCAAAACAATGGTTTACTAAATAAATTTTATTCATGTACCCCCTCTCCCCTTTCCAAATTTTAGTCACTCGAATTCAATAAAAAAATTTATTATTCAATCTTCTTAGGCAGCACTCCAGATTCCTTCGCAATCTTTTTTTCCTGCGATTTTACCTTACGCTCCAACTTCTTTATATCTTCTGATGGTGGGAGTTCCTCCGGTTTAATTCCTCTGGTAGCAAGCATTTCACGAACTGTAGTATTATTCTGCACATGTTCCGTAGTAATAGCGCCTTCTCCCTTTAAATCCTTTTCTTCCACATTGTAATTGGTCATCTCTGTTGCAAGATTCTTGGCCGCAATCGTAAGTGTTGGCAGAAAATCTGCTAACGGTCGTTTATCGCTTACACCGAGTTTTTCCTTCATTTCCTGCGTACTTCTTCCACCAAATAATGCCTGGTCACCTTTTGAACGAATACGCCCAAATCCAGCATCATCCACACCCCGCTCATAAATATTTTGCGATAATCTTTTTTCAGATTCTCGTAATTTTCCTCTTGCTTCTGTTCTCTGTATATAAGCAATTCTTTCTTCTATCAATTCTTGTTTTCTTGTCTGTACAGCAAAATAACTTTGGGCAAAAGCAATTTCCTCTTTTCTTGGATCTCCATTTTGCGCAATAAGATAGCATGCGTATCTAGTAAGCATAATATCATCCACATCTCGCACCGCATTACTACCAATCTCAACCATTTTGACGGCGTCGGCAAAATGGTCTGAAACCTCTATTTCAGCACCTTTACAAGATTCCATTGCTCGATTTATCGCATCTTTAAATCTCCGCCATGTTGTATAACCCAAACATCCCATAAGCTCTCTTGCATACCAAAATTCAACGATTCCATCCTCTGTTGTGTGCATAATATCATCAAACATTTTTTTCATAGTACTTATTGTTTTCTTATCCATTATTTCTTATCCGACCTCTTCTCTTGATTCTTTTTGTCCGCCAACTTCTCTATCTCAATCTTATATGCCATCAACCGCAAAAGATACTGTGGAACCCTTCTATTACCTAATTCCCAATCTGTTTCTGTCATATATGGGATTTCAAAGTACTCACAAAATTCTTTTCGATTCATACCGGTACTTTCTCTTAATTTTCTCAATTCTTCTCTTGCTTCCATAAGTTCACCTCTTTATGCATTGCATAAATTTATTATATATCCAATCATTCACATGGTCAACAACTTGTCGCAAAAAAATAAACCTCAGCAAAAAATTTACCGAAGCTTACTATAAATCTATTATTATACTCAATATGTGAAATAACACTTTCAATCCAACCATTTTTATACCGCATATTGGTCAGCGGTACACTTTCAACCCGACTATTTCTATACCACCTATCGGTCAGTGGTAAACTTTCAATCTTACTATTTTGAACGCTCTATCGTATGTATACATCCCACTCTCGCAGGATGCCGGTAATCCTTATGCTGCCTTCTCAAACCGTTTCAGAAATCTTCTCGCATAAGCCTCATACCGAAGTCTTTTTCCCTCTGCATCATCACACCAAGTTTCCGGTTCATACTGAATCTCTACGGCGATGTCTCGCAAAACCTGAGCTCCATAATTCTCTATCATCTCAGCCAGGAATGTGCAGCAGCGTTCAAATTCCTTGTTCAAAGCTTCCCTCCTTCCATAATCGCTTCTGCATCTTTTTGTCCTATATACCTTGCAATCTGATTTCTGCTTTCTCCAACTTCCTTTGCCAGTCGTTCATCTGCACGAAGAATCTTTTTTCCTTCTAATGTTTCATCTTTGATTAACTTTGTCCCAAGTTGGGACAAAATCAGATCATTACTCTTTCCTTGTAACTTCATCGCTTCCAATTTCATCTTATAAGCATAAGCTTTTTCACTGGGTTTAATATGCTCTCGTTGCAGGTTGCTATCAATCACTGCAATTACCGCATCAGAATCACTCATTTCACGGATAATCACAGGCACTTCCTCAATCCCAGCCCAAGTACAGGCTGCCTTTCTTCTATGCCCTGCGATAATCTCATACCCCTCTCCGTAAGGATTACTTCTTACTATCAGCGGAACTAACACACCTTTATCTTCGATACTTCGCATCAGTTCAAAGAGCTGAATATCCTGCTCCACCTTAAACGGATGACCTTTAAGTCGTGCAATTCGCTGATTTTGACGTTTCCCATTTGTAAACCATACTCGTCATTCCCAAAGGAACACGTTGTTTTTGTCTTCTCCATTTTTACCTCCAATTCTTTTTGAGAGGTATCACAGGGAGTGCTGACAGTGCATTTAACGTAAAAAACCGCCTGCTCTCCACACAAAAATGTAGAAAACAAGCGGTTCTCGTTCATTACATTATTCTATTGTCAATAATAATTTCTGATTTTGTGAACAGTAGATTTTTGTGTCCACTCATACCAGTTCCATAACTACTGAGACTTTTATCTCGTGAAAAATCTCTTTTTTACGCCCAATTTCCGAAGTCTTATCGAACTTGAAAACCCTCGAAAAGTGCGTAAACCGGAGAATCTCTATGAGACTCCCGGTTCGTTGGCAGTCGTCGAATCCCTTGTAAACTCGGGCTTTTTCAGCCCTCGCTTCCCCGGAACTCTCCTCGTTGCCTTCACGAAAATTCAAGGATTCTACTACTTCACCCTTTGTAGCAATGTGACGCATTCCACATGCACCGTATTCGGGAACTGGTCCACCGCTCTTACCTTCGTCAGCTCATATCCGTTGGCGCACAGATACTTCAGGTCTCTGGCCAGTGTGGCAGAATCGCAGCTGACATACACAATTCGCTTCGGCTGCATGTCCACCATGGTTTTCAGCAGAGATTCCTCACAGCCCTTTCGAGGCGGGTCTACCACGATCACATCTGCGTAAGCCTTTTCCCCGTTATGCTCCTTTTCATATTGTGCATAGTACTCCGGCAGTACTTCTTCTGCCTTCCCTACGTAGAAGCGGGCATTTTCAAAGCCGTTTAACTTGGCGTTGTTCTTGGCATCTTCAATTGCCTGCGGCACGATTTCCACACCATAAACTTCCTTTGCCTTCTGAGCAAGGAAAAGGGAAATGGTTCCAATTCCGCAGTAGAGATCCCATACCGTTTCGTCCCCTTTCAGGTCTGCATATTCCAGTGCCAGTCCGTACAGCTTTTCTGTCTGCACCGGGTTGACCTGGTAGAAGGAAAGAGGTGAGATCTGATATTTTACATTCCCAATGTAATCTGTGATATAAGTCTGACCCCAAAGCGGCAGGATTTCCCGACCCAGAATAACATTTGTTTTTTCTGTATTTACGTTGATGGTAATGCTGGTCATTCCTTCCAGCTGGGCAAGCTTTTGAGTAAGTTTATCCTGCTGCGGAAGATTGCGGCCATTT